>Ga0255344_1002881_pt1 | contig 19820 bp, 15 predicted proteins | sample wastewater_treat_5_FD_192414 | JGI IMG/M metagenome (GOLD analysis project Ga0255344, IMG submission 192414) | Wastewater microbial communities from Lulu Island WWTP, Vancouver, Canada - plant18 | ecosystem: Engineered > WWTP > Wastewater > Unclassified | place: Canada: Vancouver, British... | reverse complement strand
CTTATTGCAATAAAATCTGTAAGCGGCCTCAAGCGTACGTTGTTCTTTTTTGTGAAAAATAATTTGCACATCCACAAACTTGCGCTTGCTCATATCGAAATCAATTCCGGCACGCAAAAACTCTTCTGCAAGAAGAGGCACATCGAAACGGCTCGAATTGAAACCTGCCAAATCGCAACCTTCTAATTGATCTGCCAAAGATTTGGCAATTTGCTTAAATGTGGGGCAATCTTTTACATCCTCGTCGGAGATGCCATGAATAGCAGTGGCTTCGGGAGGAATAGGCATTTCGGGATTTATTCTGCGTGATTTAATTTCTTCCTTCCCGTTCGGATAAACTTTCAAGAAAGATATCTCTACAATCCTGTCTCTCGTTATATTGATACCGGTAGTTTCGAGATCAAAAAAAACCAACGGATTTTTAAGATTCAATTTCATTCGTGGATAAAATTTTTCTTCGGCAATCAATCGTTAAGCATCATGGGCATAAGCAATGCAAGCATATCCTCGTTTTCTTCGTTTTCGGCAGGAAAAACGACACCTGCACGCGAAGGATCAGAGAGCTCGAGACGAACGTCAGCCGACGGGATGTTGTTGAGTATATCAATCAAAAATAAAGCCTTAAATCCGATATTGAGCACATTTCCGTGATAAGTGCAAGGAATTGTTTCTTCGGCGGAAGTAAGGAAATCGATATCTTGGGCGGAAACAACAATGCTGTCTTCGGAGAATTGCATTTTGATCAGTCCGATAGCCGGACTAGTAAATACGGATACACGCTTTAAAGCATTCAGTAAAGAAAGACGATCGATGGTGACACTGTTTGGATTGTTTTTGGGAATTACCGAATTATAATTTGGATATCGTCCTTCGGTAAAGCGGCATAACATGGTATAATCCTGCATGACAACATAAGCCTGATCTTCGTCAAATCGTATTTCTATTTCGCCTGTTTCGCGTGGAAGCAGGGCCCTGAGCAGATTCGCCGGTTTTTTGGAAAGAATGAACGAAGATCGACCTTCGCTTTTCACAGCCTTATTAATAAATCGAACCAATTTGTGGCCGTCAGATCCCACAAAGGTCAGACCCTCGGGTGTAAGATCAAAAAAGATGCCATTCATGACCGGTCGTAATTCGTCGTCGGCCGTAGCAAAAATCGTTCGATTGATGCCATTGAAAAGATCCTGTGCATTGATACGAAACGTCATTACATTATCGCTCAGTTGTTTAGGCTCAGGATATTCCTCACTTTTCAAACCTATAAAGTTGTATTTACCGTTGTGGTAAAAAATATTTACCTCCAATGTGTCATCGTTTATCTCGAAAGTCAATGGCTGATCCGGCAATTCACGGAGCGGATCGAGTAAGTTTTTGGCATTGATAGCCACACTTCCATCGCTGCCTTCATTCGAAACATCAATCGTTGTTTGAAGGCGGCTTTCGTTATCGGCAGCCGTCAACGACAATGCGTTTCCTTTCAATTCCAGTAAAAAACAATCCAAGATAGAAAGGGTCTTTTTCGAATTGATCACCCTGCTGATTGCCTGCGAATGATTGAGTAAGTTGGAACTTGATACGACAAATTTCATACGATTATGTTTTAATTATTTTTCTTGATCTACGATTTGTATGCCAAAGAAAGATTTTTCCTCTATATTAAAAAACACATAATTTGGTAAACGGAAAACTTAATTTTCAGCAAATGATTAATTGAGCAAATTTAGGTAATTTTCTCCAATCAGGCTAATTTTTTGAAGGAGATTGCAGGCAGGAAAAATGAATTTTTCGCAGATATAGCTTATTTTCGGTTGCGAGGATGATGTTCGATAATTTCCTGACGCAAAAAATTCCGATCGATGTGTGTATAAATTTCGGTCGTGGTAATTTTCTCGTGACCCAGCATTTCCTGTATCACCCGAATGTTAGCCCCTCTTTCGAGCAAATGCGTGGCAAATGAATGACGAAATGTATGCGGACTTATTTCTTTCTTGATTCCAGCCAACTCCGCATATTCTTTGATAAATTGAAATATCATCGAGCGCGAAAGCATCGATCCGGCTGATCGCCCGCGAGTACTTACAAATAATACATCTTCGCTTCCCCTACGAATATTTATCAATTGACGATGCTGCAGATAATTTTTTATCTTTTGAATTGCGGTTTCGGAGATAGGTACCAGACGTTGTTTACTTCCTTTGCCTTCGACACGAATAAATCCTTCGTCGAAATACAAATTTGAAAACTTGAGTGATGTGAGTTCCGAAATACGCAACCCGCAACTGTAAAGCGTTTCGATAATGGCATAATTTCGGGAACCCTCGACAGTAGAAACATCGATCACGCTCAATATCCGATCGATTTCTTCGACAGACAAAACTTGGGGTAGTTTGTATCCTATTTTGGGAGCTTCGAGTAATTCCGACGGATCATGATCAATATACTGATCAAGTAGCATAAACTTAAAAAACGATTTTACGCCTGAAAGAATTCGGGCAACCGACCTCGGCGAGATATTTTGATCGTGAAGAGAAGACAGAAAATCCTGGAGATGTATATACGAAATGTCTCGATAAGACAAATTGTGTTGTGCGACGTAGGTTGAAAATTTATGCAAATCTGTCATGTATGCTTCGATAGTATTTTTTGACAATCCCTTTTCGAGCAGCAAATATCTTTTATATTTTTCTTCAACCCTATTGTCCGGCATTTTTTCTATCGAATTCTATGATTCTTTATCCGTGTGTTCAAGTTGCTCTTTCTCCCATACCCGCGGCATCAAAAAAGCCGAATATATCAGAAAAACCGATGCGATGAGCATCATTAAAAACCAGATATTTTGCCGGCGAAACATGAAATAGATTCCTACAGCCATCAATACGCAAGCATATATCCGAAACATAAACAAACGCTTGCCCCTGATACTTTTGCCCGGATATGGATTTTTGGCCGTGACAGCAGAAAAAATAACGACACCGACAACCATCGTCCAAGTAGCAACTTCAGGCAAAGCCATGTACATAGCAGCCGCAGCCAATATCAACACACACGAAAAGGCGTAAATTATTTCCTTTGATTTTGACATCTATTCTTTTATCTTACCTATTAAAAAATAATACTAACAGATTCAGTATCTATGAATTTATACTCCCGTAAAAACAGACGGAATATTTTGGAACAAAGCATCCGGAGATAAACCAGCAATTATTAAAATGAAAATGCTGCTCTTTCCAAAAAAAATTTTATTCGATAATAAAAACCTCTTCATTGTCCTTTTTCATAAAATAATTTTCGCGTGCAAATTTTTCCAGATTGTATTTATTGGATTGCAATTCATTCAATTTCAACCGATTTGTATCAGATTGCGCCCGGTAAAATTCTATCTGCGATTTCAAATCTCTGATTTGTCGATCATACTCGATTCTTTTAAAAATACTGTTATCGCTAAAGAGAAAAAGCATAGCTAACAACACCACTATCACTATCCACTGATAGTGATTCATTCCCAAAAAACTAAAACGCATTTTCGTTTCTTTTTCCCCCATTTGTCACGTAGTGATATTTGTTATCCTGCAAAATTAATCATATTTTTCACTCGTCAGAAATTGCAGACAATTAAATAAAGATATTGATGTTATATTTGTAAAATTACATCAAAAAAACGTACCTTTACGAATTGTTGCAAAAAACCAATTTGAATGAATGTATGACTCGAAAAAATCTTATTGCTTTTTTTACAATTTTATTTTGTACGAATCAAGCATTTAGCTGCACCAATTTTTTAATCGGTAAAAAGGCCTCAAAAGATGGCTCAACGATGATTTCTTATGCAGCCGATTCATTTGGACTCTATGGTGAACTATATCACCGGCCGGCTTCTACACACCGAGAGGGTGAAATGCTCAAAATTTATGAATGGGATACGGGCAAATATCTGGGGGAAATCCATCAAGTACGACAAACATACAACGTAATCGGGAATATTAACGAATATCAGGTAGCTATCGGAGAAACCACCTTCGGCGGGCGCGAAGAGCTCGTCGACACAACCGCAATCATCGATTATGGCAGCTTGATTTACATAGCATTGCAACGATCCAGAACAGCTCGCGAAGCTATAAAAGTAATGACGGATCTGGTTGCTCAATACGGCTATTACAGCTCGGGCGAATCGTTTTCGATAGCCGATCCCAACGAAGTATGGATTATGGAAATGATCGGGAAAGGGCCCGGAAACAAAGGAGCGGTTTGGGTTGCCGTCCGCATCCCCGACGACTGCGTCTCAGCACATGCCAACCAGGCACGCATTCAGCAGTTTCCGCTCAACGATCCTCAAAACTGTCTTTACTCTCCCGATGTCATCTCTTTCGCTCGCGAAAAAGGTTATTTCGACGGTAACGACAGCGATTTCAGTTTTTCACGTGCATACGCACCACTCGATTTCGGCGCACAACGATTTTGCGAAGCGCGCGTGTGGTCGTTTTTCAATCATGTGAATAAAGACATGGCACAATATGTTTCGTATGCCAAAGGAGAAACCACAGATCCCATGCCCCTCTACATCAAACCCGATCGGCTGATCTCTGTAGAAGAGGCACAATCCTACATGCGTGATCATTATGAGGGTACCGACCTCGACTGGCGCGACGACCTTGGAGCCGGACCTTTTCAGTGTCCGTATCGGTGGTCACCTTTGACGTGGACTGTCGATTCGATCGAATATTTCAACGAACGCCCCATCGCAACCCAGCAAACCGGATTTTCTTTCGTAGCACAAATGCGATCGTGGCTGCCCAACCAAATTGGCGGAATCTTATGGTTCGGAGTTGACGACGCCGCTCAAAACGTATATTATCCCGTTTACTGCGGAAACACTTCCGTAGCCGAAGAAATGAGAGTCGGTAATGGCGATTTGCTCACTTTTTCGTGGAATTCGGCTTTTTGGATACACAACTGGGTTTCGAATATGGTTTACGGCAAATACAGTTATATGATTAAAGATGTTGAAAAAGTTCAACGCAAGCTCGAAGAATCTTTTCATCAGCAACAACCTCAAATCGAAAAAGAGGCCTTGCAACTTTACAAAAAATCGGAGACAGAATCCATTGATTATCTGACCAATTATACCAACGCTCAAATCTCAAACGGTATATCGGAATGGAAAAAACTTGGCGAATACTTGCTCGTAAAATATATCGATGGTGTGGTAAAAAAAGAAGAAAACGGTAAATTTAAAAGAAATCCTCACGGATTGCCCGAATTTCCCTCACGACAGGGTTACCCCGAAGAATATCGCCGAGCCGTTATAAGAGAAACGGGCGACCGCTATAAGGTACCTGAAACAACAAAATAAGACATAAGAAATAATCAACTATAATCTTTTTTAAAGTTATGGACAACGAAACATTGCTATCACGCGTTACGGCAAGAGCTCAAGAATGGCTCAACGGAAACTACGATGCCGAAACGAAAGCCGAAGTTCAGAAAATGCTCGATAACGAAGACAAGACTACCCTCATCGATGCATTTTATAAAGATTTGGAATTCGGAACCGGCGGTTTGCGCGGAATTATGGGTGCAGGAACCAACCGGATGAATATTTATACCGTTGGCGCAGCCACACAGGGACTAGCTAATTATTTGCTAAAAGAATTCGCCAACAAACCCGAAATAAAAGTGGTTATCGGACACGATTGCCGAAACAATAGCCGTAAGTTCGCCGAAATATCGGCCGATATTTTCAGCGCCAATGGCATTAAAGTTTATCTTTTCGAAAGCTTGCGACCTACACCCGAGGTGTCTTTCGCCATACGAAAACTGGGATGTCAAAGCGGAATTATGATCACCGCGTCACATAATCCGAAAGAGTATAACGGCTACAAAGCCTATTGGAACGACGGTGCTCAGGTACTGTCTCCTCACGATCATCAAATCATTGCCGAAGTAAATCGAATCAAATCGAACGACGAAATCAAATTTTCAGGCAAAAAAGAACTGATCGAAACACTCGGCAAGGATATGGACCAAGCGTTCATCGATGAAGTAAAAAAACTGGTTCTTTCCCCCGAAGCTATCGAACATCAAAAAGATTTGAAAATCGTATATACTCCACTTCACGGTACCGGCATCACAATGGTTCCAGATGCATTGAAGGCTATTGGATTTTCGAACATCATTGATGTTCCGGAGCAGAATGTAATCAGCGGCGATTTTCCGACTGTCATCTCACCCAATCCCGAAGAACCTGCCGCCCTCGATTTGGCAATTAAAAAAGGCATAGAAACAGATGCGGATATTGTTATGGCAACCGATCCCGATGCCGATCGTATAGGAACCGCAATACGCGATGCCGAAGGCAACTTTATTCTCGTCAATGGCAATCAGACGCTGCTCATTCTTGTATATTACCTGATTACGCGTCGACGCGAACTCAACAAGTTATCGCCGAAAGATTACATCGTGAAAACAATCGTAACCACAGAACTTGCAGCCACAATAGCTAAGCGCAACGGAGTGGAAATTTACGATTGCTACACCGGGTTTAAATGGATTGCCGACGTCATTCGCAAAAACGAAGGGATAAAACAATACATCGGCGGAGGCGAAGAAAGCTATGGATTTTTGGCAGGCGATTTTGTTCGCGACAAAGATTCGATATCGGCTTGCTGTCTGTTTGCCGAAGTAGCTGCCTGGGCCAAAGATCAGGGTAAAACGATGTATCAATTATTGCAGGATATTTACGTGGAATACGGCTATTCCAAAGAAGTAAGTGCATCGCTCGTAAGAAAAGGAAAAGAAGGCGCGGACGAAATAGAAGCCATGATGAAAAATTTCCGTAATAATCCTGTAAAAACATTGGCCGGATCGCAGGTTACCTTGATGAAAGATTTTGCAAAACTTGAAGGAATAGATTTTGTTCGCAACGAACACATTTCGCTCGAAATGCCTACCACATCAAACGTTTTGCAATATTTCACCGAAGATGGAACCAAACTTTCGATACGTCCATCCGGGACTGAGCCAAAGATTAAATTTTACATCGAAGTTCACGATATAGTAAAATCACGTGAGGAAATTGCATTGGCCGAAGAGCGTGCAAACGCAAAAATAGGAGCTATCAGAAAAGAGTTAGGAATTTAAAACAAACAGTGTCCAATGAAAAAAAAATTAACTATCGCTCTCGTAGCACACGATCGGCGGAAAGCCGACATGGTGGATTGGGTAGTTTACAACGCCGAATTTTTATCACACCACCACTTGGTTTGTACCGGAACTACCGGATCCTTGGTGAAACGCGCCTTATTAAACGAAGGAATCGAACCCGACATCACGTGCATGAATTCGGGACCTATGGGTGGAGATGCAGAAATAGCCGCAATGGTTGTCCGCAAAGAAATCAATCTGGCTGTTTTTCTCATCGACGATTTGAATCCTCAGCCACATGAGGCCGACATCATGATGCTGTTGCGGCAATGTCGCATTCACAATGTGCCCATTGCATGCAATCGCTACAGTGCCGATCTGATGATCACCAGCACATTGTGGGACGACGACTCGTATGTACCGACACCTCCTCGTTACGAAAGATTTGACAGAAAGGCTTATTCCTTCTTGAACAATGTTTCGGAAAGCGATATTGAACGGCTTCTTTGATTAAATAGTCATTTATCAAAAAAAAGCTGCTACAACCAAACAAGGCAGCTTTTTTCATCCGAGTTCGCAACTATAAAAAGCGGTGTCAATCAAAATTAATTGAAAAGAGACTGTCAATGGAATCTGACAGTCTCTTTTCAATTTAAAACAGGTTTTTCAACAGGAACTATTGTACTATTGTAAGCTCTTGAACAATGTGAGGAGCATTCATCACCTTGTCGATAATAAAAAGTACGTAACGAATATCGACACTGATAGTACGTTGCATTTCGGGTTCGAAGAGAATGTCGCCACTCAGCGATTCCCAATTGCCATCGAAGGCAAGACCTATCAATTCGGCCTGACCGTTAAACACCGGACTACCCGAGTTACCTCCGGTAATATCGTTATCGGATAGGAAGCAAGTACGCATATTCCCATCCTTATCGGCGTATTGGCCAAAATCGCCTTTATTTAACGCCTCAATTACAAATGGTTTCAAATCAAATTCGGGATCGCCGGGCTTGTATTTTTCCATTACGCCTTTCGCAGTGCTGAAATAGTCGTACCAAACAGCATCGCGGGGTGCATAGCCATTGATAGAACCATAACTCAATCGTTGGGTGAAATTGGCATCGGGTGAAAAAGCCTTGTCCGGGTTCATTTCCATTAACGCGGCCATAAATTCACGCTCGCCACGAAGAATTTTTTCATAATCCGACATCATTCGCGAAGATAACTCGTATCCCATATCTTTTACCGACAAGGCAAGCTGCATAGCCGGATCTTTCGTCAATCGCTTAGTATCGGCCGATTTTAGAAGCGTGAGTAAATCATCCAGATTTGTAAATTTCGAATTTTTGAAAAGCCATTCGGCATATTTTTCATAATTTCCTTTAAACTTTTTGTTGATGGTCTCATATACATCAGGCTGATACTCTTTCGGAACGCGCTCGGCATACAGTTTCATAAGCGCGGGAAGCACCTTTTTATCGAGTTGAGGATCGTAATCTTTATAGGCTCTAAGAATGCGATCGTTGATAAATTCCCGTTTTTCTTGCTCTGTTCCATTTGTATTGAACTGCAAAATGGTGTTGGAAAAACGAATAATTTCGATTCCGTTTTGGAAAGTTTCCAGAAAATAAGTAGTATATTTGGCTGTTTCGCTGCTGTTGGTATAAGCTTCCTTGAGAGTGTTAAGCGTATTACCATACTTTTCTTTGCGGGCAGGATCAGATTCAATCCATGAAGCAAGACGATTTTCGAGTTCTTTTTTCTCGGCAATTACATTCAGATGATCAATGGCTTCGTTCATGCCTATAGCATTTTTCCAATAATTAGAACTTCCGTCATATTTCGAAGCATATTTGATGCGTGTTTCATCGCTTTTGGTCATGTCATTCCACCAGATTTCCTGTTTCACGCCACGAACTTCGATACGGGGTTTGTTTTCGGATTCTACCATTTGCTGTATTCCCCACGACGACATATAGCGCTGAGTTCGGCCGGGATAACCAATGGTCATCGAATAACTTCCTTTCTGATAACCATTGAGCGATACAGGAACAACATATCGAGGTTTGTAAGGGACATTGGCGGGATCAAATTCGGCCGGTTGATTATTTTGGTCTGCATAAACGCGGAAAACCGAAAAATCTCCCGTATGACGGGGCCACATCCAATTATCGGTTTCGCCACCAAATTTTCCTACAGATTCCGGCGGAGTTACCACCAAACGCACATCGCGAAAAACATCATAAACAACCATATAATATTTGTTTCCCGAATAAAAAGGGACAATCCGTGCCGACTTGAACGGATTGTTTTCAAATTCTTGGGTAAGAGTTTCGGAAATGGAATCGATAGCAAGTTCACGCTGTATTTCGCTCAAAACGGAAGGAATCTTGGAGAGAATTTCGTCCGTCACATCACGCATTGAGCTCAAAAACGAAACAGTAAGACCATCGGCAGGCAATTCGTCCTGAAATCTGTCAGCTTTGAACCCGTTTTTCAGATAATCGTGTTCTACCGAACTGAGTTTTTGAATAGATCCGTATCCACAGTGATGATTGGTGAAAATCAGCCCCTGTTGCGAAACGGCTACGCCGGAGCAACCACCACCAAAAATAACTACTGCATCTTTCAGCGAAGCATTGTTCTCATCATACAGCTTGTCTATTGGAAACGTGAATCCGAGCTCTTGCATTCGAGCAACGCTTTGTCGGTTCAATTCTTTAAGCAGCCACATTCCCTCGTCGGCTTTAACCACCAAAAACGAAAGAAACACCGTAAATAATAAACATAGTTTTTTCATTATCAATTATTTAAATATTAAAAAATTATTTTATCGACTTTCTAACGATAGAAATTCGTTTCAGAACATCCACCGGAAATCCTTTTTTCAATGCAATATAGGCGTAAATAATCATAAGAAAAGTATTGATAGTCAAGCGCAGCCAAATTTGATCGATATAAACAAACTCCAACAAAATAACGGCCAACATCAATAGCGACATCGCAAAGAAAAAACCGGCAGACTTCAGATCATAATTAACCTTGAAAAATTTTTGACCCATGAAATACGAGATGAGCATCATCGACATATTGGCAACAAACGAAGCCCACGCACAAGCCATGTATCCATAAGTCGGGATAAACACTATATTTATTGCAAGCGTGATAACCAGTCCTATCAACGACATATAGGCCCCCCACTGTGTTTTGTCTGTGAGTTTGTACCATAGCGAAAGGTTAAAATATATTCCGAAGAAAAGTTCACCCAGCATCACGATGGGAACTACAACCAATCCGGCATGATACGTTGATTTGATGAGATATTTCACAATATCCATATACCCCATCACCGCAATCACAACAAACAAACCAAAAATAATAAAATACTTCATCACCTCAGCATAGGCCTGTTTGTTATTGGCAGTATCCTTGCTCTTGGCGAAAATAAATGGTTCAAAAGCATATCGAAAAGCCTGAGTCATGACAATCAGAATGATTGCGATTTTCATTGATGCGCTGTATATTCCCAACTGTTTGTAAGCTTCTAGTTTATCGGGGCCCGAATTGGGATATATTTCGGGAAAAAGCATAATGGCAGCGTTCTGATTAAGAATACCCGCTACGCCTAAAATGAGTAATGGGAGCGAATAGTTGAGCATTCTTTTCAAAAGTTGCGTATCGGCGAACTGAAATTTTATTTTGACTTGAGCAAACACCAAAACAGTTTGAACAACAGAGGCAATCAAATTGGCAATCAGAATATATTCTACCCCACGCTCAATGCGAAACCACGAAAAAGCTTCGGGAAAACGTTTTGAAAGCAAAGGACAAAGCAGAAAAAAGAATACATTCAGTAAAATAGTAATGACAATATTTAAAATCTTGATGAATGCAAAACGTATGGGTCGGTTTTTGTAACGAAGATAGGCAAAAGGAATCGCACTCATTACATCAAAAGCAAGGATGAAAATCATCATCGCAATGAAATGTGGTTTATCCGAAATATTTAACCCATGCGAAATCGGTCGTATAAAAACGAACGAAAAAAGAATAAACAGCAATGTAGTAAAACCAAGACTCGAAACAGCTGTAGAGAATACTTTGTCGGGATTTTCGTCTTGCTTGTTGGCAAAACGGAAAAAGCCTGTTTCCATTCCATAGGTAAGAATCACCAGAAACAATGCAATCCACGCATAGAAATTATTCACAATTCCCATGTCGGCCTGCGAGGGAAGATAATACGTCCAAAAGAGAGCAAGGAACCAGCTTAGTGAACGCTGTATGATCGTAGTACCTCCGTAAATAACGGTTTCCTTAGCCAAAGTCTTCATTCCACCCGCCATAGTGCAGCATCTCGATTTTCTAAGAAGATTTAATTCGTTTTCACAAAAGTAGCATTTTTATCGTTTTAGCCGCCAAAATGATGGCAGTTTATTTATCTTTATGATTCGTACAAGCCAAAATCTCAAAAAAATCCGTTTACTTTGTAAATCGATTTAAAAAATAAAGGAAAAGCGCGACAAAACGTATTTTTTTCGCGCCGAAAACCGCAAAAAAATGGCACAGGAAGACGTTTTTAAGAAAATTGTATCGCATTGCAAAGAATACGGATTTGTATTTCCTTCGAGTGAAATTTACGATGGACTCGGAGCGGTTTACGACTATGGACAAATGGGCGTGGAGCTCAAAAACAACATAAAAAAATATTGGTGGGACAGCATGACCTTGCTTCACGAGAATGTGGTCGGAATAGATTCGGCCATATTCATGCACCCAACCATCTGGAAAGCATCGGGGCACGTGGATGCATTCAACGATCCACTGATCGACAACAAAGACAGCAAAAAGCGCTACCGAGCCGATGTACTTATTGAAGAACATTTAGCCAAACTCGACGAAAAAATCGAAAAAGAAGTGGAAAAGGCCGCGAAACGTTTTGGAAACTCGTTCGACGAGAAAATGTTTCGCGAAACAAATCCCCGCATACTCGAAATTACCCGCAACCGCGACCAGATTCATGCACGCTATACCAAAGCCCTCAATGAAAATAATCTCGAAGAGCTTCGACAAATCATCATCGATGCCGAAATTGTTTGCCCAATCAGTGGTACGCGCAACTGGACAGAGATTCGTCAGTTCAATTTGATGTTTTCCACCGAAATGGGATCCACTTCCGAAGGCACGATGAAAGTATATCTTCGTCCGGAAACGGCTCAGGGAATTTTCGTAAATTTCCTGAATGTACAGAAAACCGGCCGCATGAAAATTCCTTTCGGAATTGCACAAATCGGGAAAGCATTTCGTAACGAAATTGTTGCCCGCCAGTTTATCTTCCGCATGCGCGAATTCGAGCAAATGGAAATGCAGTTTTTCATCACTCCGGGCGAAGAAATGAAATGGTTCAATTACTGGAAACAACTCCGCATGCAATGGCATCAGGCTTTGGGATTTGGAGCAGAAAAATATCGCTTCCACGATCACGAAAAATTGGCCCATTACGCCAATGCGGCTACCGATATCGAATTTGAAATGCCTTTCGGATTTAAGGAAGTAGAAGGAATTCACTCTCGAACGGATTTCGACTTGAGTCAACACGAAAAATATTCGGGTAAAAAGATGCAATATTTCGATCCGGAACTTAACAAATCTTATACACCATACGTTATCGAAACTTCGATTGGCGTTGACAGAATGTTTCTTTCGGTAATTTCGGCAGCGTATTGCGAAGAAACACTCGAAGATGGCGAAACACGCGTGGTGCTGAAGATACCGACAGTGCTTGCTCCGGTGAAACTGGCAGTGCTTCCGTTAGTCAAAAAAGACGGCTTGTCGGAAAAAGCGCGTGAAATTATGAATCAGCTCAAATTCAGTTTCGCCTGTCAATACGACGAAAAAGACAGTATCGGCAGGCGCTATCGCCGCCAGGATGCCATCGGAACGCCTTTTTGCGTTACAGTGGATCATCAAACGCTCGAAGATGGCACAGTTACCATTCGCGAACGCGATTCGATGCAGCAAAAACGTGTGCACATCGATGAGGTGGAAAACGAAATTTCTCAAAAAACCGACATGAAAACCTTGTTAAAACAATTGTCCCACTAAAAAATTATGAAATCGAAATTATTTCTATTGTTGTCCATTATCGGCATTATCTTGCTGTCATCCTGCGAGGAAACCGTTACTTTTGACGATCTTCACAAAACCGAAAATGAAGCGGCTTTCGCGGCCATTGCCGGCAACAGTGAATATACGAAGATCGAATCACAATCGAAAGCCGGATTCATCATGTACAAGGAATTGGTGGACGGAAATGGAGCAAGACCGCTTTTCAGCGATCAGGTAAAAGTGCGATATACCGGATGGTATAAAATCGACTGGACAAAACCGGATACCTATACCGATGAAGAAGGAAAATTGATCAAAAATAAAAAAATTTTCGACACAACTGCGATTACCGACAATGTCAACATTGCAAGAACGCTTAAGGTAGCCACAAGTATAAACCCTTACGACAGAGGTATCATCGACGGTTTTTCCACAGCGCTTCAGCACATGGAAGTTGGGGACATATGGGAAGTATGGATTCCGTGGCAGCTTGGATACGGATCAAGCGCTTCGGGGACTATTCCTGCCTACACTACTCTCGTTTTCGAAATCGAGCTTGAGCTTGTTTCGATTGTTGAATAGAAAGAAGAATTATAAACTCAAAAGAAATTTTTCGATGGCACTTCGAACTTCGCTTCGGGTGTCATTAAACTTATTAACCATCACCGCAAAAGCATATTTTTTGCGGCCGTCCATCAGATAACCTGCATAGCATTGCACACCTCCTATGCTGCCGCTCTTGGCTGCAATTTTCCCTTCAAGCTTGGTCCCTTTCAGGAACGACTTCAACGTGCCATCCAAACCCGCTTTGGGCAATGAATCGAAAAATGCCGATTTATTCTCGCTTTTGTTATTCATGTAGCGCAGTACCTCACACAAAAACTCGGGACTAACAGCATTTTGCGGTGCAAGTCCGGAGCCGTCCTTCATTATAAGCGATTGTGTATCTATACCCTTCTGCTTCCAAAATTTATCAACAGCATCAATTCCTTCCTTGAGTGGGTCACTATAAATATTCGGATTACTTTTTCTCCCGATTGCACGCAAAAGATGTTCGGCAAAATGATTGTTGCTGTTCTCATTGGTTTCGCGAATAATATCGCTCAACATTCGCGATTGACGCTGATCGAGTATCTCTCCAATACGATAAGGCATCGATTGTTGCGTACAAAATCGCGATATATAATCGATTCTGGCGGTTTGTACCAAATCCACGTTAATGCTTTGCCTGCGAAGGTGATCGGCCAATTGTTCGCCCAGCAACTGTCCCGGATCGGGAATGTCGCCCTTGATGCTGAAACTGCGTCTTGCTGCCGGAATATCGCCACGAAGTATTCGATCGTTCGAAAAAGGAATCCCATAGATATAGCCATTATCTCTTCCTGAAGTATTCGTTTTCAAGAAATTGGTAAAACGGATCGATTTCATTTCAGGATCAGTTCGAATAATTTTCGGACAAGAATTAGGATCGGTAGTATCGAAAAAGATCTTGTAAGAATTATCGAATATGCTGATTCCATAAGTCCCCGATGCATAATAGTTTCCCATATCAATCCACGTCCATTCGGGTGAAATCCCATCATACCCGAACAATTCGTCGGCAACATAAATTTGCCAAACTTTCTCTTTGTCATTCTTTTCGAGAATTTTTTTTGTCCAATCCGACAAAAGTTCATAGGGATTTCCTCCGAAAACGTCACTTCCGAGCGTTGGATCTCCCGACCCGATAACCAAAATTCGATTCGGATTGGTGGCATCGAGTGCCAAAAGTGTGGTATAACGATAGTCGGCACCAAATATTTCGAGGGCGGTAGCAGTGGTTACAAGTTTAATAACCGAAGCCGGCGTCAACGATTTGTCGCCGTTGTGTAAAACAATAACTCCTCCTGTCTCCAAATCTTTCACACAAACGCCCACACTCGCATGTTTAAGAGCCGGATGATCGATCAATTGCGAAATTGGTGTTTGTGAAAATGAAGAGATGACGACAAAAACAGATAATATTGCAAGCTGTATTCTTTTCATAAATCATCTTTTTGAGATCGAAACAAAAGTAAGAAAAAAAGCGATATTTGCATACTATTTGAACATGGATGCAGTTTGTTTGTTTTTTATCGCATGAGGATCATTATTTCATTCATCATTTTTGCCATCTTGATTGCGTGGGGAACGTATGTGGTCGTCCGCAGCGAGCAAACCTTTTTTCGTTCGGCAAAATCGAAAATGGTTTTTCGCACGGTTATCACCCTGCTAATTTTATCCGTGATTCTCGGAACAATCCCCGATATTCATTTACCGATTGCTGTTGCCAAACCGATTCGTTTCGTGGCGTTCAGTCTCCTCATTTTTATGCTCTATTATTTTCCGTTTGTTGTGATAACCGATATCGTAAGAGGTATCAATAAGCGACATCCATTCTTACAAAATCCACAAAAATTTCGCTTTCGAGTTGGCGTAGTCGGCATAATTGCCGTTACATCGATCATGATTGTGGGCAATTATCGTTTCAATCACCCGACAAAAGTTTATCTTAATATTGAATCAACGAAATCGAAACAAGGCAAAGAACTAAAAATTGTTGCGTTGAGCGATGTTCATCTCGGAATTTCACTCGGCGAAAAAGCCGCAAAAAAATACGTAAATATGATCAATGCCGAAGAACCCGATTTGGTGTTGTTTGTCGGCGATTTGATTGATCATTCGGTACCCGTTGTTGTCCAACAGAATTTGGATCGGCAATTACGACAAATATCGGCGCCTCTCGGCGTATATGGCATACTTGGCAACCATGAATATTTTGCAGGAGCAGGTGACGATTTATTCGATTTTTATCGAAAATCGGGAATAGTCATCCTCCGCGACACTTCCGTGCTGATTAACGACGAAGTATATCTCGTTGGACGCGACGATGCATTCAATCAACATCGCAAAACGCTTCGGCAGTTGATGCAGTCCACAGATAGTTCAAAACCTTCAATTTTGCTTGATCACCAGCCCAATCATCTACGGGACGCCGAAGAGAATAACATCGATTTGCAACTCTCGGGGCACACTCATGACGGACAAGTATATCCGGGTAACCTCATCGCGGCTGCAATGTTCGAACTGAGCCACGGATATAAAATCAAGGGAAACACCCATTATTATGTATCATCAGGTTTGGGAATTTGGGGACCTCTCTATCGCATCGGCACACAATCGGAGCTGATGGTAATTCGGTTTCGTTATTGACTTTCAAAGTTTATACATCTAAACTTTAACCGTGCAAAAAGAAAAAACAGGAATGGCTTAATTCACCTCCTGTCTTTTCCTTCATAAACTATCTGTATAATTTCCCCGCTAAATTCTTAGAAACCTTCATAAAGATACGTTCAACGATACACCCCATTGAAAAGGTTTTCCCTTTTGAAAAAATTGATTACCAAACGATTCGAAGTAAAAAGTATGATAATATGTGTTCAGCAAGTTTTTGCCCCAAATCTCGAGTTCCACATTATTTTTGGCAATCCCGATTTTAGCATTCAACGTATGGTAAAAATTCTGAAAGAGAGAATTGGCTTCGTCCCAATAAATCTTTCCTGTTCCCGAATATTGAACGTCTGCCCTAATGTGGTCGATAAACGCATGATGAAAAGAATGAATGTAATTTCCGTTTACGCCCACCGTATTCTGTGGAGCATAAGGTACAAATTTACCTTTATAATCAACTTCTTGAACGGCATTGCCAATTTTTACAGAATCGGTGTAATCGGCAAAGGATGCATGCGCATATCCATAGTTGATATCCAACCCAAAACCTTTTCCTAAATAGGCCTGCAACGAAAGTTCGGCACCTTTACTCGTAACCTCTCCGGCGTTGGTAATCATCCGGCCGTTGCCACTCGGTACAAATTTGGTGAGCTGCATATCCGAAATATCCATATAAAAAAGAGAAAGTTGGGTTCTCAATCGATTGTCCAAGAAAGACGCCTGATAGCCAATCTCATAATTCACGCTGTGTTCGGGTTGATAAGCTATAACGTCTGAGACATTGACTTCAGGGGCGGATGGAGCTTGATTCATCAATTGGGTTTGCATCAAATCGGAAAACATTTGAATATTGTATCCCCCCGCTTTATATCCTTTAGAAACAGTAGCATATACAAATTGTCGATCATTCCACGCATATTTGAGTGCAATTTTTGGAAGGATCTCCGAAAATTCAAGTGAAGTTTCCCCTTTCAAGGTATCGGCAATAGAAATGGGAATTCTCATCGGTCCCCGCACCATATCCAGATCCAAATGTGTATGGGTAAAATAGTCTAAATCGGTTCTCTCGAAATCAGCGCGCAGTCCTGCCGTAATGGAAAGACCTTCGACAAAGAGATGGTTGAAGGTTGACTGATGAAAAAGGGCACCACCCCAAGTTTTCGTATTATAACTGCCGGGAATATCCATGACATCATTGGTAATAATCATGGTTGGAGCATTCGGATTCTGAGCTATTTGATCAAATACCGGCTGAAGAATATTTTTCAGTGCGTCCTCCTTGAAAGCAACGGGTGCATCCGTATCGAGCTTCTGAATGAAAGAAGTTAATCCGAAACTCCATTGATAATTGCCGGACGTTTTTGATCTTATCACAATTTCTTCGTTGAAAGCATGTTGATTCTGACGTTGGGCAAGCGAAAAATAAGATTGTGGCGAAAAATCCTGATCCATTTTCATATCATCGGAAAAATATTGATAAGAAGAAGATGAAGTCAGCTGAATTTTATCGGTTAAGTAATCAAGCAGCAGACTATTATTTGCAACCTGTATTCCCGAAACACCTAACGAGTCTCGCTTTTCAGCATCCACATAAATTACAGAAGTACCGCATAATAACTCTTTTTTTATTTGGACTTACCATCGTTATGTGTTATATTTGCACACATAACGATATCACCAATGAGCGTAGTCAAGCAGTTAGACAAGAGGTCGGGCATCACGTATGCCTACGAGTCCGTTTCCCACTGGGACAAGGAGAAGAAGCAGTCAAGATCAATCCGCAAGCTTATCGGCCGTGTGGATGAAAAGACGGGTGAAATAATAGCCACTGACGGCAGGCGTAAAAAGGAGCACACCGTTGATGGGCAGATCGTCACTATTAAGCGTGGCCGGATTCCGTGCTTGTCTGTGAATAGGCAATTTTACGGTGCAACCTACCTGTTGGACAAGATTGGCGAGAAGGTCGGAATCACGGATGACCTTAGGGCGTGTTTCCCTAAAAATTACAAGATGATCCTCTCGATAGCGTACTTTCTGATTATGGAGGAGAGCAACCCCTTATTCCGATTTGGTCGATGGGAACGCTTGCACCGACATCCCTATGGAGGGGACATCGCCTCTCAAAGGAGTAGCGAGCTGTTTGCCTCAATCACCGAAGAGCAGAAGCAGGCCTTCTTCCGCTTGCAAGGCAGGCGGCGGGTCCAGGATGAGTACTGGGCATATGACTCCACCTCGATCTCCAGCTACTCGGAATGCCTCAGCCAGGTGCGCCATGGGAAAAACAAGGACGATGACCGGTTGCCGCAGATCAACCTGCTCCTGATTTTCGGCCAGAAGTCCAACCTCCCGTTCTATTACAGGAAGCTGGCCGGAAACATCCCCGACGTGAAGACCGTACGGGTGCTGTTGCGCGACCTGGACGTGCTGGGCTATCCGAAGGTGAAACTGGTCACCGACAGGGGTTTCTACAGCAAGGAGAATGTGAACGGGCTGTATCAGAACCATATAAAATTCCTGATGAGTGCCAGTACCTCATTGTCCTTCGTGAAGAAGGCCATCGAATCAGTGGGGGACACCATCAGGGATTGGTCACACTACAACGACAAATACGACCTGTACACCCACAGCCAGACCATAGAATGGGACTACACCCAGATCCGCCCCTACAAGGGTGACACCCTGACGGATGGCAGGAGGATGTACCTCCACCTGTATTTCAACGCGGAACAGGCAGTCGATGATGGCAGGAAATTCAACCGTAGGATGACGGTGCTCCGCGATGAGTTGCTTACCGGCAAAAGAAATGCCAAACACGAGAAGGATTATGCTACATTCTTCGAGGTGAAACAAACTCCGGCCAGAGGCATCCGGGTGACGCCAAAGCAGGCGGACATGGACGAGGCCAAGAGCCGATTTGGGTACTTCGTCCTTTTGAGCAACGAAATCAAATCCTCCGAAATGGCACTGGAAATGTACAGGAACAAGGATGTCGTTGAGAAGGGCTTTGGCAACATCAAGGAACGGCTCAACTGCAAGAGGATGCTCGTCTCCTCCGATGCGAGCCTGGAGGGAAAACTTTTCGTCGAGTTTGTGGCATTGATCTTTCTCTCTTACATAAAAAAGCAAATGGGCGATAAAAACCTCTACAAACAATACACCCTTCAGGGACTACTGGACGAAGTCGACCTAATCGAGTGCTTTTCGGAACCGGGCAAGAGCCTGTTTATTGGAGAGGTTCTGCAAAAGCAGAGGCAGATATTCAAGGATATGGATGTACCATCACCGGGTGCCGTGGCCTCGTTATGTTAATACGGGAATCCAGG
>Ga0255344_1002871_pt1 | contig 19855 bp, 13 predicted proteins | sample wastewater_treat_5_FD_192414 | JGI IMG/M metagenome (GOLD analysis project Ga0255344, IMG submission 192414) | Wastewater microbial communities from Lulu Island WWTP, Vancouver, Canada - plant18 | ecosystem: Engineered > WWTP > Wastewater > Unclassified | place: Canada: Vancouver, British... | reverse complement strand
TGTGGTTTAAAGCCTTGAATTTTTGCGTTTTTTTCGTTTCAATTTCTCTGATTCAATTTTTTGCGCTGGGCGGCACTCGGCCGCTTTTTACAGGATAAACCTTTCATAACCATCACTTTCTTCCGCGCCTTCATCCCACCACTTTGCCTTAAATTTTTTCTGTACCTGATCTGCGTTAATCTGCGTTTTGTCCGCATCTGTATCAGCGTCCAGTAACTCCTCGTCAATGTCAAAAATAAATTCCGAGGGCAGATTGACTTGTCTGGAACCGAAAACGAGGCGAGATTGGGCGTAAGTGAGGTAAAGTTTTTGGCGGGCGCGCGTCACCGCGACATAAAATAAACGTCGCTCCTCTTCTTCGTCGCGGTCGGTTTCATCAAAACCTCGGTGCGGAAACAATCCTTCTTCCAGGCCAGTCACAAAAACGACATCAAATTCCAACCCTTTGGCGGCGTGCACGGTCATCAACTTGGCGCCGTTTTTATTTTCATTCAGGGAATCTTGTTCGGAAGACAACGTGATTTCCGCCAACATTATCGGCACGGCCTCGGCTGGCGGCAGGTGGTCGTATCTGACAGCCAAACTTGCAAACTCGCGCGCGTTTTCCAGGCGTTCCAAACTGTCTTCCCCGCCCTTTTTAAGTCCTTCTTCCAAGCCGGTTTTTTCAAGCACAAACTTAATCAGCTCGGACGGTTTGCGACTTTGAGCAAAGCTGGCAATCTCAGACAGTAGCCGCCGGAATTTAGCGACTTTTTCTCTGGTGGTAGCCGGCAAGGTTTCTTCAGCGCCAGCCGCCAGTTTGGTCAGCGTGACTTGCCCTAAGCCGCGGGGGGGTGTATTGATGACGCGTTTTAGCGCTTCAAAATCAGTCGGGTTAAGCGCCGCCTTAATGTAAGAAACAATATCCTTGATTTCTTTGCGTTCAAAAAATCGGGTTCCCAAGACTTGATAGGGCACGCCGGCACGCAAAAAAGCTTCTTCTAAAACTCGTGATTGAAAATTAGCGCGATACAAAACGGCAAGCTGTTCGGGTTTGGTTCCTTCGGCAATCATTTCTTGAGCGCGCCGCGCGATAAAACGCGCTTCATCACCTTCCTCCAGGCCGGCGTAAAGACCAATTTTGGCCCCGCCTTTTTTCTTGGTGAAAAGTTTTTTGTCAAACCGCCGAGTGTTTTTGGCGATAATTCGGTTGGCGGCAGTCAGAATGGTTTCTGTGGAGCGGTAATTTTCTTCCAGGAGAACAGTTTTGGCGTTGGGATAATCTTTTTCAAAACGCAACAAGTTGGTGTAATCGGCGCCGCGCCAGCCGTAAATGGATTGATCCATATCACCGACGACGCAGATATTTTTGTATTTTTCGGCGAATAGTTTAACCAGTTCATATTGAATAAAATTAGTATCTTGGTATTCATCAACTGAAATATAACGGAAGCGGTCTTGATATTTGGCGAGAATCTCGGGTCTTTGTTTAAAGAGTGTCACGATTTGCGCCAACAAATCGTCAAAGTCCAAGGCGTTTTCTTTTTTAAGCAGTTTGGCATATTCGGCCCAAACAGCGGAAACGGTTTTAGGGTAATAGTCTCTCGCGCTGGCGCGGTATTCTTCCAGACTAACCCCATTCCCCTTTTGGCGAGAAATGGCTGAGAGAATTTTACCCGGTTCAAACCTTTTGGGGTCAACATCAACTCTTTTCATCGCGCTTTTGATTTTGGAGATAGAATCATCGCGGTCAAAAATAGAAAAAAATTTCGGCAGTCCCAGGGCGTGGTGTTCATTCCGTAAAATATAGACACAAAGCGCGTGAAAGGTGGAGACAAAAGGTTCGGCGCGATTTTGCCCTTGTTTCAACCCCCCTTCAGCCTTGCTGTCTTTGGCCAACAAACTCAAAATACGTTCCTTCATCTCCCTGGCCGCTTTGTTGGTAAAGGTGATGGCCAAAATTTGGTTCGGCACCACACCGGACTTGATTAAATGCAAAACGCGGCAAGCGACTGTTCGTGTTTTGCCGGCGCCGGCGCCGGCGATAACCAAGAGTGGTCCGTCTTTGTGTTTGGCCGCCTCGCGCTGTGGGTCGTTTAATTCGTCAAGATAAAACATAGACTAGTAGATATTATCATAATATAATTGAAACATATAAACTCTAATCACTAATTAATTTTTTATGGCAGAAAATTTTTTGGGCAACAGCCAAGCGATTGAGGCGGAAATTGCGCAATTGCAAAAAATGATTGAAGTTAAGCGTAACCAACTTGAAGCGCAAAGCGGCATCGTGGAAGAAAAAGAACTGGTTCGGAGCGCGATTCAAGAAATGATAACCGAGAGCGCGGAAACAGATTCGAAAGCGGCCTTAAGCCAGCCGGTCGTGGCGGCAAAGACGAAAGTTGTTCCAACTGGCAACGCTTCCGGCGCCAGCTACCTTGATCGTTTGGACGATGAGTCGGCTGTTAAGTTAAATGCTTATATTGCCGAAATTGGTCAGCACGGTATTGTCCGCACCCTAAACAAAGTGGTGGCCGAAGAACCTTTTATTATAGACGCCTTCCACGACGTTTTGGTTGATAAGCTGTATGAGGAATTAAAAACCAAGGGGTTGATAAAATAATATGAACGCAACATCGCTGATTTTAACCATTCTTGTTTCCGCGGCTGCCCTGGCGATAGCAATTGTGCTCTTTTTTTGGTGGCGCCGCCGTCATTTGGCCAATCTGGATTTGAAAATCTTAGCGATTAGGATTCCGCGTCACGACAAAGAAGATGGTGAAAGAGATTTTGCCAAACAAATCAACTTGTCAGAACAACTTTTTGTTGCCCTCTCTTCTATCGGTCGCCCCTTTGTTTTTGAGGCCTCAGTGCTGAACACCGGCGAAGAGATTCGTTTTTATTTGGCTGTGCCACGCGCTTCGTTGGAGTTCGCGCGCAAAACGGTGCAGGGTTTCTTTTTAGACGCGCAAGTTGAGGAAACCTCCGATTATACTATTTTTGAAACCGGCAGCCAGGCCGCGGCCGGTTATCTGTCGCTTGATAAACACTTTGTTTTGCCGGTCGCTTCTTATCGTGAATCTGAAGCTGACATCTTTTCGCCGATTCTTTCTACTTTGTCAAAGCTGGCCGAAAATGACGAAGGGGCCTCAATCCAGGTTGTGGTCTCGCCGACCGGCGACACAGCCAAAAAAGAAATTGCCCATATCTTGGAAAAATTACGCGAAGGCAAGTCTTTAAAAGAATTGACAGACACGGGCTTGTCATTAAAAAAAATAGGTGAAGAGATCGGTAAGGCGGTGTTTGATAAAAAATACGAAAAAGATGAAGGTCCCAAGTTGGCTGACGAGGAAATGGTTAAGGCGGTTCAGTTGAAGATTGCCAAAACTTTGTTTGCTGTCAATGTGCGGATCGTTACGGCAGCTTCCACTAAGGGGCGGGCAGAAGACATCTTGATGTCTGTCTCCTCCTCGTTTAGCAAATTGGCTTCGCCGGTCCGTAATTCATTTAAGGTGGTCAAGCCCAAGAAAATTAATCAATTGGTTTTTCGTTATGTTTTTCGCGAGACTGATGACCGTCGGGCGATGATTCTGAATGCCGAAGAGTTGGCGGGCATTTTCCACTTGCCGACTGAAACTTCGGATGTGCCAAACGTCACTTGGCTACGGGCCAAAGAGGCGCCGCCGCCCGAAGTTTTGCCTCCGACTGGCTTGGTTTTGGGGCAAAGTATTTTCCGCGGAGTGGAAAAAACCATTCGCGTGACCGACGAAGACCGCCGTCGCCATACTTATATCATTGGTCAAACTGGTACCGGCAAATCGGTCTTTATTCAGAACATGGCGATGCAGGATATGAAAGAGGGCAAAGGTTTTTGCGTGATTGACCCCCACGGCGAACTGGTGGACAAAATTTTAAATTTTGTGCCGGCTAGTCGGATTGATGACGTGATTATTTTTGACCCGGGCGATCGCAGTCGACCCTTGGGTCTTAATATGCTTGAATACAACCTCTCCCGTCCGGAAGAAAAAACATTTATTGTCAATGAATTGCAGGCGATTTTCAACCAACTCTTTATGAAAGAGACAATGGGTCCGCAGTTTGAAAAGTATATGAGGAACACCCTGTTGCTTTTGATGGATGATTTCAAAAATGAGCCGGCGACCTTGATGGAAGTGCCTCGCGTCTTTACCGACGAAGAATACCGTCGTCGCAAATTGGCCAACTGCACCACTCCCTTGGTGGTTGACTTCTGGACCAAGGAAGTACCCAAGACAAGCGGTGAACAAAGTTTGGGCAACTTTGCGCCTTATATTACCTCCAAGTTTGACGGCTTTATTTCCAACGACTATCTTCGACCGATTATCGGGCAAACCAAGTCGTCATTCAATTTTCGCCAGGCGATGGACGAGGGCAAAATTATCCTGGTCAATTTATCCAAGGGTAAATTGGGGGACCTCAACTCGGCGCTTTTGGGCATGTTGATTGTTGGCAAGCTTTTACAAGCGGCCTTGTCGCGAGTTGATGTGGCTGATGAAAAAGTCCGCCGTGATTTTTATCTTTATATTGACGAGTTTCAAAATTACACAACTGACTCTATTGCCACAATTTTGTCGGAGGCGCGCAAATACCGGCTGAATTTGACGATTGCACACCAGTTCATTGCTCAGCTTAAAGATAATATTCGGGAATCGGTCTTTGGTAACGTCGGCAACTTGGTAGCGATGCGCGTTGGCCCGCCTGACGCCGAAGTTTTGGTTAAACATTTTGGTCCGGTGTTTAGTGAACGAGATTTGATTAGTATTGAAAATCTAAACGCTTATGTCAAAATTCTGGTAGACGGTCAACCAAGTGAACCTTTTAACATCAAATTTAAATGGGCGGAGGGCGGTTCTAGTGAAGTGCGCAAACAGATGAAAGAACTGTCACGACTTCGGTATGGCCACGATTTGCAGACCGTAGAAGAAGATATTGTGAGAAGACTCCGGGACTAATGCGGATAAAGCGCAGATTTACGCAGATGAAACGCAGACAAGGAACTAGTTTACAGCCTACAACTAACAGCCGGATTAGAATTAAAAATTAAAAGAAAGGCCCAAGAATAAATCAAAGCGCGGCATCTGATGGTGCCACGCTTTGATTTATTCTTCTGACTGTCGGCTGTAAATTCTTACCTTGTCTAAAACCTAAAACCCTCTTTCTTTCCGCGTAAATCTGCGCTTTATCCGCATTAGAATGGATTGGCAGCGCCACGAACTTCAAAGTGGAGATGGTTGCCGGTAGAACGGCCGGTGGAACCGACATAGCCAACAATGTCTCCTTTTTCTACGTTTTGTCCGGAATAAACCGCTAAACTGCTACAGTGAGAGTAAAGAGTTTGAGTGCCGTTGGAGTGTGAGATGACCAAGTAACCGCCGTAACCGCCGTTATAACCAGTTGGGCGGGCCAAAATTACTCGACCGGAAGCCGCGGCATAAACCGGGGTGCCATAAGGCGCCGCCAAGTCTACCGCGTTATAGCCATGCAAGCCCTGTGAACGCACGCCGCCAACAATGGGGCGCATAAAATAACCAAGGTAGCTTGGGCCTTTGTATTTACCGCCAGAAGAAGTGCCAGCTGCCGGTGATTTGGCTGCCGGGACACCATAATCGCCGTCTGGAATAATGACTGTTTGCCCGGCAATCAAGCCCTTGCCTTCTTCTAGGCCGTTGTAGAGGATAATTTCATCAACATCGCCACCGTATTTTTTTATGATACTGGCCAAAGTGTCTCCCTTTTTTACCGTATAACGAATGCCGGTGACCGGCAAAATAACCAAAGTTTGGCCCTCTTTAATGACAGAATTTTTTGTTAAGTCGTTGGCCCAGCGAATTGTATTAACCGACACGCCATACATTTGCGCGATAGTGGAGAGGTTGTCGCCCGGGCGAACGGTATAAACGCTAATTTGGTCTGTCGGGGGGACGCTGTCAGTTAAATCAGCCACGGTGCCTAATGGACCGGCTTCGGCCAAAATCGCCGCGCCATCAACTAATGACAAATCAACATCTGATTTGGGGGAGGTTTCTTCAGTTTCCGGTTTGGGCTCCAAGAGGGCCATATTTTGCGAGTTTATGGAAACAGTCGCCAGACTTTGGTTGGCATGGGCGCTGAAAGAGTCGCCGGCACGAAAAATAATGTCTGCCACGGCTGAAAAAATAGTTGCTTCCGCTTGACCGGTCGCGGCCATGGCGTAAAAAAGGATGGCTAACGCCCAAAACCGCCTATTCAAAACAGAACGGAACAATAAAGCTATTTTAGCCCCTAGCCGTTCTTCCGGTCCGGGCTTTTGAAAGTTACGTAAAATAAGCCTAATTTGGAGCTTGATGACGACCACGCGCGGAAAAATTCTTTAATCAATGCTTCTCTTCGGGAAAACCAAGCACCCCGCCATTCTATCTCAACTGGCAACAAAATTCAATAAAAATTCATTTAGAAGTGGATAACTTCAAAACGTGGATTAGGCGTAGAATTAACATGTTTGCCTGTCAGTGGATGCAAAAAACACTGACAGTTAACAACTTACGTCTAAAAGTTACTATAATTCTTTGGTCTATACTGCAAGGCTTCCAGCAAATGCTCTTCTCCGATATTTTCCGCTTTGGCCAAGTCGGCGATCGTGCGAGCCAATTTGACGCTCCGGTGATAGGCGCGCGCTGAAAGATTGAGTTTGGCCGCCGATTGATTTAGGAGTTTGCGTCCGGCTGGCGTCAGAGGCGCGTATTTGTCCAAGTCTCGGGCGCTCATCTCGCTATTTTGGCGTTTTTCAGTTTGGCTGAAGCGTTCAACTTGACGTGCGCGGGCCTCGGCCACTCGGCGTTGAATCTCGTTTGAGCTCTCCCCTTTTTGTTCTTCGCTTAACTTTTCATATTTTACCGTTGGCACTTCCAACCAAAGGTCTATCCGATCTACAATTGGGCCGGAAATTTTACGTTGGTATTTTTGAATTTGGCCCATGGAACAAACGCACTCTTTAACACGCGAGCCGAGATGCCCACAGGGACAAGGATTCATGGCCGCCACCAAAATGAAATTGGCCGGAAAAGTCATTTGTCCGCGCGCGCGTGAAATACTGATGACCCTATCTTCTAGAGGCTGGCGCAGGGCCTCGATTACCTTCTTGTCAAATTCTGGAAATTCATCCAAAAACAAAACACCACGGTGCGCCAGGGTAATTTCGCCAGGTTTAGGCCAACTGCCGCCGCCGACCAGCGAAACATAAGAAGCGGTATGGTGGGGTGAACGGAATGGCGGATGGGTGAGCAAATCATTGCCAAGCGAGCCGGCAGCCGAGTGGATTCCGGTTGTTTCTATTACTTCTTCGCCGGCCAGTGGTGGCATAATGGAGGCGAAGGCGCGTGCGAGCATTGTTTTGCCGGTGCCCGGCGGGCCGAACATGGCAATATTGTGACCGCCAGCCGCGGCAATTTCCAATCCCCGCTTGGCTCCTTCTTGGCCCTTGATGTCGGCAAAATCCAGAAAGTATTCCGGTTCGCGGTAAGCGACGACGGTGGTCGGCGCCGGTGAGAGCCCTTGCGGAAAGTCAAAAATTTCTTCATCACGGGCGTTTTGCGGCTTAGGTGGCGGGCACAAATGTTGAATTAGTTCCTTTAGGTTGCGACAAGGATAAACTCGGAGGTCTTTAATCAAAGCGGCTTCGGCGGCATTTTCGGCGGGCAGGTAAATTTCAGCAAAGCCTTTTTCTTTGGCCAGTTTGGCGAGTAACAAGGCGCCATTGATTGGCCGCAAGCGTCCGTCCAAGGCTAGTTCGCCGGCAAAAATACGACCCTTTGGTTCAAAACGGATCTCATTGTTGGCAAGAAGATAACCAAGGGCGATACCCAAATCAAACGCCGACCCCTCTTTCTTAAGGTTGGCCGGCGCGAGTGAGACGATTATTTTCTTGTTGCCTTTTTGTGGCGACTGAAACCCGGAGTTTTTAATTGCCGCGGAAATGCGGTCGCGCGCTTCTTCCACTGCTTTGTCAGGCAAACCAACAATCGCAAAAGAACGCAAACCTTTGGCAGTGTCCACTTCGATGTCTATAATATCGGTTTTTAGTCCGATAATTTGCGTTGAATGAACGCGGGCGACCATTGTCGCTTTAGTTATTAAATTAATAAAGCCACGATTATCTTGCTCTAGGCTAGCTCGTCAATCTTTTCGTGAACTTGATTCAGGGTCAGGTCGGCGCTGTAATCACGGTCGGCTTTGCAGGTGATGGCTGTTGGGTTGGCGCGGTGGCGGTCTTCTTCGATTGGTTGGCCGCACTTAATGCAAATTCCATCTTGGCCGGCTTCAGCCCAGGCGATTGCCATATCAATTTTTTCCAAATTTTCGCTTAAGACTTCTCCTTCCGCCGCTCGCTCGGCGTTTTCTTCCATTAATTCAGCTTGGTCTTCATTGGAAAAAGCGTCGTCCATATCTTCAAAACCGCGCGCGTTTAGTTTTGATACTTCGGCGGCGCGCATCTCTTTTAATTGGTTTATTCTGTCCTGGTTATTATCCCACCCTAAGGCGGTTTCTATTTTCTTCATATTTATATTATACAGGTTAGTCCAAAGTTGGCAACATCAGCGCGTTGTGGGGCGAGTTAACAAAAAGAGGTCAAGAATCTTTAGAAAATCTTCTTCTGTTTCAAAAATCAACAAGGTTTTTTCGTCCAAAAAAACATAACCAGCCAAAGACTCCCCCAGATTGTCTTTTAAGACGCGCAAATCGTAATTTTTGAGCGTGATATCTTCAAATAGCGAACCACGCGCCAGGTTTTTCTTGTCTTCATCCCAAAAAGGACTATATGGCTCGGTAATTATTGATTTGCCATCTAACAACATAGCGTTGGCCAAGTTTTTATAATTATTGGTTTTAAAAATGAAGAAAGGCGAAAGACTGTTGTGGCCGAGAAAGCCGACCATAAAATTGTCGCTTGTGAAGCGAGAAAAATCATCGGTAACGGCAGTTGCCTCGCTCAAATAATCACTGGCGGTTAGAAATTCGGTTTTTTCAATTACTTTTTCTCCAACTGTTTCCGATGTCACCTTGGTGAAGTAAAGTTCGGAGATGCCATTGCTGTTTGCGTCATCTGCCTGTAACTTCTCGTACTCTTTTTTTTGGGCTAAACGCAAATCTTCACGATTTAGGTTAGTGGCGTCAATCTTGATTTGTCGGTCGGCAAAAATAAGCGATTCTTTGACGGCCTGAACCGGCTGTTTGGCCTCCTCTTTTTTTTGCCACCAGACAAAAGCCACAGACGCAACCCCCAGGGTGACCAAGACAAGACTGATGGTCATCACGATGGTCGAACGCCGCTTCTTCTTTTTTAGTTCTTCATCGGCGCGCGCCGCTTGGCGCATTGTTTTTTCTTGAATGATAATTTTGGAAGCGGTTATTTTATCGCGCCTAACCGTTTCGGCGATGTCATCTTTCAGGGTGCGGATTGTTTGCGGCCCGCCCGCCTCTTGTTTAACGAGGCCTTTTATTTCCGCTTGGGATTCCATTATCTGTTCAATTTTTCTAACTCGTTCGGCCTCGGTCTCCGAGTCGCGTTTTTTTTGTTCTTCCGCCAGTTGTTGCTTCCGTTTTTGCTCTTCTTGTTTGCGAATTAACTCCAAAGCCTCGAGCTTTTTTTGTTTTTGCAACAGTTCCTCTCGCGCCTTGGCCTCTTCTTCCAGCTTGGTTTTTTGTTCGTTGGAAGCCATAGACAGAGCCGCTTCTTTTTTGCGCGCGCGCAAATATTCTTCGCGGTCTTGCCACTCTGCCTTTTCCTCTTCCGGAGACATCGCTAGCCGAGCTGCTGCCAACCTCTTTTTTAGCTCCGGGTCGTTTTGCCCGTTAAAATTTGTCATTTTAAATTTCTGGCTAGGTTGCCGTGTTACCAGCGTTGCCCCCCGCTTGGTTTCTCATGGCTTCTTCCAGGTCTTCCTTAAAGGTTCTTAGCGGTTTTAGCAAACCTTCTTCTTCTTTTAGTTTATCAATCAGAGAAGAGGTTTGGGCGATGGTTGTTTCCGCTTGTTTTTCTCGTTCTTTTCTGACGGCCTCTTCATTTTCTTGTTTGATTCGTTCTATTTCCTCCAACTCTTTTAGGCTTTGACGCTTTTCTTTTTCGGCGGCAATTTTATCAGCTACTGATTCGGCGGTTGTTTTTGGTTTTGGCACCAGCTCTGTTTCAGCTATTTTTTCTTGTTCTGGCTTGACGGATGCCTGTTGCGCGACGGCGGTGGCCGCTTCTATTTTTTTCTTGAGTTCGGCGGCCGCGGCTTGTATTTTGGCGGTCTCTTGTTTTTGACGTTCTTCTTCCGCCTTACGGACTTCTTCAAAGTGTTTCTGTTGCTCGGCCTGTTCTTTCATCGCTTTGGCGCGCATTTCTTCTTCTCTTTTTTTCTTTTCTTCAATTATTCGCTTTTCTTCTTCTCTTTGTTTTGCTTCGGCGAGTTGAATTGCTTCCGCCTCTTGGCGACGCCGGTCCTCCTCGGCTTTTTTTAGAGCTTCTTTTCGCAAGGTTTGTTCTCGCAGTTCGCGTTGTTGTCGTAAGACTTCTTCTTGCAGGAGAATTTGTTCGTCAATTTCTTTTAGTTTGTTGCGGAGCTTATCTTCTTCAGTCAACAAAACCTGGTATTTTTTCTTGTTGTCTTCAATCTGGTCCTCAATCTTAAGAATTCTTTCTTCTACTATCCACTTTTCTTCTTCCAATTTGCGGCGTTCAGTTTGGATGGCCCAGCGTTTTTGTTCCAGCTCGCGTCGGTCGCGCGGACTAAAGGAAACACTCTCCTTGCTCTCAAGCTGGTTTTCTTCACTTTCGATTTTTTCCTCTCGCGTCAGAAGCGGCTCCAAGATTTTTTTCAGGGTGCTTCTTTTGTCGTCCAGGTTGACCCAAGTTAATTCCAGCAACTCTTTATCATGGTTGACCTTGTTTAAAAGTTTGTTGATTTCTTGCTTTTCACCGCTGGCCTGCTCTTCTTTTTCGGCGGCTTCTCGTTTGACGGTTCGTTCAAAACCTTCCAGGGCGATTTTGGCGCGCCGAATTTTTTCTTGCTGACTTAAAGTTTCTTCACCTTTAGTGACAATCTCTTCGGGGCCGGTTGATTGACTGGCGTCTTTAACGTCGCCATTATCGGCAACTCCTGTCTGGTTGACAGTTTGGTCGTCGTTGCCAGGATTAGTACCAGTTTGTTTGTTAGGTTCGTCCATTGGCTATTATTATAACGAATTTTTTATTTAACCGCCATGCCCAAAAGTCTTGGTTGGTGGATTTTTGGGGACAATTCCTTTTTTCTTGGCAAAATCAGGGTCAGCTGATTTAAGGGAAAGGTTAATTCGTCCGCGTTCATCAACTTCTTTTACCACGACCGGCACCTTTTCGCCCAGCTGAACAATATCAGTCACTTTTTCCACGCGGAATGGCGCCAACTCTGAAATGTGAATCAAGCCGTCGGTGTCATGGCCGATTTTGACAAAAGCGCCGAAGTCCATTAAGCGAACAACTTCGCCTTCAAAACGATCGCCAGCCTTATACTCACGCGTCATGTCTTCAATGATTGCTTTGGCGTTATTGGCGCCGTCAATTTTGCCGGTGATGTAAACCGTGCCATCATCCTCAATTTCAATTTCCACATTGTTTTTCTCGGAAATTTCTTGAATTGTTTTGCCGCCGGAACCGATGACTGCGCCAATTTTGTCAACAGGGATGGTGATTTGAATAATTTTAGGCGCGGACGGCGAGATTTCCGGTCGAGGCGCCGGGATTGCTTCTTGGATAGCCGCCAAAATTTGCGCGCGCGCTTTTTTGGCTTCCGCCAACGCTTCAACTAAAATTTTGATTGGGATACCGGCGGTTTTTATATCCAGCTGAATACCGGTAATGCCTTCAGTGGTGCCGGCAACTTTAAAGTCCATATCGCCATAGTGGTCTTCCAGACCTTGGATGTCGGTAATCAGACGATAAGTATTTTCGTCTTTCATCATTAGGCCGATAGAAATACCGGCAACCGGCGCCTTGATTGGAACGCCGCCGTCCATCAGAGCGAGGGTGCTCGCGCAAACGGAAGCTTGCGAACTGGAACCGTTTGAGGCAAAGACTTCCGAGACTAAACGAATCGTGTAGGGAAAAATTTCTCGTGCGGGGATAACCGCGCGGAGCGACTTTTCGGCCAAGGCGCCATGACCAATGGAGCGTCGGGACGGGCTGCCGACCCGGCCGGTTTCACCTACCGAAAATGGCGGAAAATTGTAATGGTGCATGAAGAATTTTTTGCTGTCGGCCTCCATCCCTTCTACAATCAAAGAATCTTTGGGTCCGCTTAGGGTTAGGGTCGTCAAGACGTGAGTGGCGCCGCGGTAAAACAAACCGACACCGTGAACGACGTTGGAAAAACCGCCGGCTTGCGCGTAAAGGGGGCGAATTTCGTTCAAGCCGCGACCGTCGGGGCGGCGACTGTTATTTATCGCTTCCTGGTGAAGACGCTCGTTGATGATTTCTTCAAAGTGGCCTAACCACGCGCCCAGGTTGGCTTCCGGCATTTTTTCAGCGCGCAAGGCAAGCCACTCTTCTTTTAGGCTATCGGCGGACTTTTTTGGCGCCGAACCGCCATTGGTCGTTTCAAAAATTACATCGTCAATCTTCGCTCCAAGATTTTCGGCAAACAACGCCTTGCCCTCTTCGCTGATAACCGGCATTTCTATCTGGCGTTTGGCTTGGCCGATTTCGGTGATGATTTGTTTTTGCCAAGCTTCAATTTTGTTGATTTCGTCTACCGCCAGCTTGAAGCCCTCGCTGATTTTGTCTTCGGCCACTTCCTTGGCTTCGGTTTCAATCATATTGATGTGGCCGTCTTTGGCGCAGACCAAAAGGTCCAGTTGGCATTCCGTTCGTTCGGCAAAAGTTGGATTGATGATGAAGTCGCCGTTGTTATCTTTGACAAGGCCTAAGCGCGCGGCGCCGACTGGTCCGCCCCAGGGAATATCCGAGGTGGCCAAGGCGAGCGAGGCGCCAATAACGGCCGGGACATCGGCGTCATTGTTCTCATCAAGCGCCAGTACGGTTAAAACAACCTGAATTTCGTTGCGAATGGAGCTGTTAAAAAGCGGCCTAATCGTGCGGTCTACAATTCGCCCAGACAAGACCGCTTCTTCAGATGGACGGCCTTCGCGTTTGACAAAACGTGCGCCGCCGATTTTGCCCGCGGCGTAGTAGCGTTCCTCGTATTCAACGGTGAGAGGAAAATAATCAATATCCTCGCGCTTGTTCTTGCCCATCACGGCGGTAGCCAGGATTAAGGTGTCGCCGTAACCAATTAGAACCGAACCATTAGTTTGGTCGGCAAGGTTGGTAAAAGTGGCCGTCAGCGCGCGTCCACCTACTTCCAGAGAGTATTCTTTTTTTTGCATAACTTTGGCTGGCGAATCGGCAAACAAATTTTAGACTTGAAGCGGATCTGATGTCCTTTCAAATCTACCTATTTGGTTGCCAATCGCGATTAACAATAATAAGTCAAATATAACATTTTTGAGAAATAAATAAAGTCCGGGACCTCCCCCCACTCGAGCTTCCCCAAGTTCAAGAAGAAGTAGCGCCGGACTTTTCTCGGCCGTGGCCGAGGAGACGCTGGTGTGACCACCAGTCAGTTGATCTTGCCTAAAACATTTTTGGGAGCCACGCAGGCGATGCTTAGGCGAAGATCCAAGTAAAGTATACACGGCTTCATAAAAAAGAAAAGCCCCACCGGCGTTAATAAACGCGGCGGGGCGTGAGTGGCGGTTGGGGGCTTACTTCTTGCCCTTGGAGCTTCCGCCCCCGGCGCCCTTGCGCCAGAGCCAGATCCCCCCCAGAACAAGGAGGAACCCGGTCACAAAGTCGCCTCCATGGCGATTCGCCCACGCCAAGAAATGTGCATGGGCGATCTCCAGGGCGCTATCGATTCGCCCCAGAACTCCCTCCCACAGCCCTGGTATGAAAACCAGGGCCACGATGACGGTAATTCCCACGCCGGCCGGCGTGAGGAAAAAGCGCCTGATTCTTTTCCAGGTATTCATATCTGCCCCCTTCTGCCCCCTTTTTTGTTCCCATTCCAATGTTCAACCTCTACCTATTATTATAGCAAAAAACAGCAAAAAAGTCAAGCTCTGCAAAAAGGAAGGTTCAAGGCGGGTTTTTGCCGCTCCCCTGTTGCCCAAAATGCTTATTTTGGACCAAAAAGAAAAGCCCGGACGACCAAGCAATACGCGGGGAGATTGCTGCGGTCGTTGGGCTTTAGGTGCGGGAACCCCGGGCTTTTCTGCTTGCCGATTTGTCCGGGCAGGTGCGATCGGCAAGCTGGCTGGGAGCTTCCAGGCGGAAGTTGAGGTTCCCCCAGCTCGTCTGTTGTCATTGTATAGGGTTAGAAATAAAAAGCAAGACTGAGCAAGGCTGTGTGCGGCTAATCTTAGGAAGCAAGAATCTGGCAAGCTGAGGGTTTGGCGGTAATAAAAGTTAATTAACACAGTTTTTAGACAAGAACGCAAAAAACTCATGATCTGATTAATAAAAAGGCCCGAGAACTATCAGGGATAGTTCTCGGGCGTCGGGGAGAGCCCAACTCTGGAGTGGGGAACCCCAGGAGTTGGCGAGGCTTTGGGGGCCTCGGGCGCATCGCTTTGCACGATACGCAGACTTTTAGTTTACAACAAAAAGATATAATGTCAACTGTTTTAGTTGAATAAAGCAAAACCCCCAATTCCCGCCTAAAGCGAGAATTGGGGGTTTTGCTTTATTCTACCTATTTATTTTTGGGGTTCAACCTTCACGTTTTTTTCTGGTTGTTCTACTGATTTGCCGGCCAAGGGTTCGCGCGCGCGCTTGCTACCTCCGTTGCCGGTGGTAATTAGGTATTTGCGCGGATTCTCGCAGAGGTCAAGAAAATCGTCCGTCGCTTCGCGCAACTTGGCGGAAGAGCTTTTGCCAAAAGCGATAATTTCCACCTGGACGCCCATATTTTCTTTCAGATATTGGACCAAGGGCACGAAGTCGCCATCACCGGAACCGATAATAACAGTATCTAATTTAGGCGCGGACTTAATGGCGTCCACCGCCAAACCGACATCCCAGTCGGCTTTTTTGGAACCGTCAACAAAAATTTGTAGTTCTTTGGACTTGACTTCAATGCCAATTTTGCCCAAGGCGTCAATGAAGGCGCGCTCATCCCCTGCCTCAGTGGTGACCATATAGGCCAAGGCGCGAATGAGCTGACGGCCGGCCACGGCGTCTTTCATCACGGCGTTGAAATTAACTCGGGCACCACCATAAAGGTTTTTGGCGCTATGATAAAGGTTTTGCGTATCAATAAAAATCCCAATACGCTGGTCCTTGTGTTTGATAGACATAACAATAAACTAAAAGTTAGAGGGCAAAAGTCAAAAGTTTAAGAAATAAGCAAAAGCGATTATAAAAACCAAAACTTAGGCCCTTCAACTTTCAAAAAGTATTAAAAAACGACCTGATTAATAAAATAACAATCCAATGATTGGCCAAGAAAATTAAAAAAAAAGAAAAATTAAGAAATTACTCAGCCGCGATAACCGCTTCGGCCTTCTTTTTCTTGTTCTCCAAGTATTTCAAATGAGAGCGGCGGTCAGCCACCAACTTCAAAAGACCGCGACGGGAATGGGAATCCTTAGGGTGTTTTTTCAAATGAGCGGCCAATTCGGCGATGCGTTCGGTCAACAAAGAAACTTGGACCTCTGAAGAACCCGTGTCCTTGTCGTGTTTGCGAGTCTTTTTAATAATAGTTTCTTTCTTTTTCTTGGTTATCATAGTTTGTATGATAGCACGTGGTGGAAAATAATGCAAGATGAGCCTTTCTCTCGTCAAGATGACAAAATAACGCTTTTTGATTAGTTCTAATATAAAAAACAACCCACAACATGGGTTAGACGGGCCCCCCTTGTCGGATTTTGAGGATTGTTAAGAACAGAAGTAGCCAGGAGAGAGATGTCGGAAAATGTTTCTGTTATAATATAAGCATGACTGACGTTCAAAAACTAAAACAAGAATTTTTGGAATATTTGGAGATTGAAAAAGGGCGGTCGCTCAAGACGGTGGAGAATTACGACCGTTATCTAACTCGCTTTTTTGGTCAGGCGGATATCAAAAAGCCCTTGGACATCACTGATGAGGCTATTCGCGCTTACCGTCTGTGGCTTAATCGTCAGTCATCGGGCCAAACCGGGCAAAACGCCAAAAAAGCAGTCCGGGGTTTGGGTGGCGATACTCTCAAAAAGAATACCCAAAATTATTACTTGATTGCTTTGCGCGGTTTTCTCAAATATCTGGCGCGTCGCGGTATCCCCTCTTTGGCGCCGGAACGGATTGAGTTGGCCAAAGCGCCGGCGCGCGAACTTGATTTGATGACCGAGGTGGAATTGGGGCGTCTGCTTAAGGCGCCGGAGGGAAATGACGAAAAAGCCTTGCGGGATAGGGCAATTTTGGCTCTCCTTTTTTCTACCGGCTTGCGTGTTTCGGAACTTTGCTCGCTGTCGCGCGACAGTATTGACTTGTCACGGGACGAATTTTCGGTGCGTGGCAAGGGCGAAAAAGTGCGCCTAGTTTTTTTGTCTGATGAGGCGCGGCAAGCGCTTAAAAATTATCTGGACAATCGCAAAGACTTAGGGGAGGCCATGTTTACCAGCATGTCAAAGATTAACCAAAAAACCGAGCAATTAACCCCGCGGAGCGTGGAGCGGATCATCAAAAAATACGCCGTAAAAGCAGGCATTCCCAAGAAAGTAACGCCTCATACTTTACGGCACAGTTTCGCGACCGACCTTTTGCAAAATGGCGCTGATATCCGGTCGGTCCAGATGATGCTTGGTCACGCCAATGTGTCAACTACGCAAATTTATACCCACGTGACGGACAAGCATTTGCGTGATGTGCATAAGAAGTTCCACGGGAAGAAAAGTTAAAAGTTAGAAGTCATTTATCTGCCTGGGGCAGAAAAGCCAAAAGTTAAGGTTAAAAGCAAGTTAAGTTTTTGAGGAAAAAACCAATACAATAAGTTTATGTAATGGTCTCAAATAATGATAAAGTATGGGCTTAATTACTTTCTAATCTAAACTTCTAACTTCTAACTTTTGACTTATAACTTAACTTTCATTTATCCCCTCTTTACCAACCTTTGTCCCATTGCCTTAAAGGACACATTTCCCTATAATTATATCGGACATGATTTGGTCTTGGCATAGGCTGAATCCACTAAAGGACAGCCAAAAGTAATAAAAGCCAACGTTCCACCAAGTGGTGACGTCAATAGTTCTTCGTTCGTTCTTTCATAGAGTTTTCCTCGGCCCATTATTTTTTACGTTTGGGTTGTTGTCTATTCCCCTTTTCAACAACCATGTCAGTTGACCGTGGATACTCAAATCAATTCGGGTTCACACCCGTTACTCTATCGGAGAGGCCGCGCTAGTCGTGGCCTCCTTTTTGTTTTAATGCAGATGAAACACTGTTCTGATGCTGGTGGGGCGCAATCATGTTACACATGAAACTATGCTATTTTGGGTCTTATTTCTAGGCGTATTATATAATTTGGCAAGAGTCTGTTTTCACATGAAACAACCAATCGGAACCGGGGTGACTATTTGGCGGAACGAGCCCGTCTTGGGTCATTTCACATGAAACACCAAAAAAGACTTAAAAACCGGTCCAACTTCATAGTTTGGACCGGTTTTGTTGTAACCTAACGCCTGAAACCTATAACCTCTCTAAACTCTGTACTTCCCCCTAATTTTTTTAAGTTCTTGTTTCTCCACTTCTTCTTTTCGTTCTTTTCCTTTTTCGGCCAATTTTTTTAGTTCTTTTTCCGGCATTTGAGCCATTTCTAACGCTCTTTTCTCTAAGTATTTTTCGGTGTTCAATTCTGGTTTGTCTAGGACTTCTTCCATTAGGGCGTTTAAAATCATGCCAACCTTTGGCCCTGGAGTTTCATGTGTAACTTCCATCAGGCGTAAGCCGTCAATTTTTAGCATCCCCACCGAAGTTGGCGCGCGTAAAGCCTCTTCAATCATGGATTCATATTTTCGTAGACGATAAGGCTCTTCTTTAGGACGCCCCATCCCAACGCGGTCGCAAATACGCAAGTTCATCAAGTCCCAAATCAAATCTGGCCCGACCTTGGCAACAATCCGGCGAACAGCTGACAGGGTGATTTTGTCCGGGTCGGCAAAAAACATATGATTTCTAGCCAACTTTAGAACTGTCTCGATTAGTTTCACGGGAAACTTTAATCTCTGCATAATTTCCTTAGTCATCCGTTCGCTTACCACCTCGTGCCCATAAAAAGTCCAGATTTTCTGGCCTTTTTGGCCTGGACGGCGGGTTTTGGTCTTGCCAATGTCGTGGAGCAAAGCGGCCAGTCTCACGTGTAACGGCCAGCCTTTGTCGGCCGAGTGTTGAACTGAGAGCAAAGTGTGTTCCCAGACGTCATAAATATGGTCCCCGCCCTGTTCCATTCCGATACCTTTTTCCAATTCCGGAATGATGTATTTCAGTAGGCCGGAAGTGCTCATTAAGTTGATTCCTTCCATCGGACGATTTGACATTAGAATTTTGACAAATTCGTCCTGAATCCGTTCCAGGGAAGTCTTTTTAATCAATTCAGCGTTGTTAAATATAGATTTTTGGGTCTCAATGTTTAACGTGAAACCTAGCTCGGCGGCGAAACGGATTGCCCGTAACAAACGCAAAGCGTCTTCTCGGAATCGTTCATCAGGGTTGCCAACAGTTCTGATTGTTTTGTCCTTTATATCCTTTAGCCCGCCATATAGGTCAATTAATTCATGGCGGAAAGGGTCATAGGCCAAAGCGTTAATGGTGAAGTCGCGGCGTGAAAGGTCATCTTCCAGTTTGCTGCAAAATCTTACTTCGTCCGGGTGGCGCTGGTCTGAATAGGTTGCTTCGCGACGGTATGGCGTAACCTCAATATTTTTTAAAGTTCTGGATTCCCCTTCTCCTAAGTTTTCGTTAACCACGGTTACGGTCCCAAATTTATTTTCATAGACCGTTTTGGGGAAAGCCGCGACAATGTCTTCCGGCTTGGCGTCGGTGGTGATGTCCCAATCCTTTGGTGAGCGGTTCATCAAGCTATCACGAACGCAACCACCAACCAAATACGCTGAAAAACCCTTATTTTCTAAGGTTTTTGCCACTTCCAGGACTGGATCTGGGATTATGAGTTCAATTTTGGGGTTTTCGTTCATTTCTAAAACCTAAATTAGGTCAAATACGTGAAGGACTTTGGTTTTAATGGGCTATCGCTCATACTAATATTGTATTGTCGTGACAAAAGCAAGTTATCTTATGATGATATAACTTTTTTTGTAAAATTTCTAGAATTTGGAAGTACCACTATCTGTTAAGTAACTGAACAAGCCGGTTATCAGGTAACACAAAAAATAAAAGTGCGGGCACCCACACCTATTTTTTCGTGACGGAAGCAAACTATTTTATAATGAGGTAATTTATACTTTATAAAGCTTTCCAAAATTTAAAGGTAGTACTGTCCGTCAGATAACCGGTTATCTGACAACGAGAAAATAGGTGTGGGTGCGGGTAGGGAGATATCTCCCTCGCCTCTCGCCTCGTCAGCCACTCGGCTCGGGCTGGTCACCGGCTCGCGTTTCGCTCTGCTGAGCAAAATATGCTCCGCCGTTCGATTCTCCCCCGCAAGTGAATAAATTCACTTGCTTACCCGCGCCCAAAAGCCTCTGCTTTTTGGTGCGGGTAGGGAGAATCGAACTCCCGTCTTAACATTGGCAATGTCATATTCTACCACTAAACTATACCCGCTAAATATTTAATTTGGCATAAATA
>Ga0255344_1002862_pt1 | contig 19899 bp, 16 predicted proteins | sample wastewater_treat_5_FD_192414 | JGI IMG/M metagenome (GOLD analysis project Ga0255344, IMG submission 192414) | Wastewater microbial communities from Lulu Island WWTP, Vancouver, Canada - plant18 | ecosystem: Engineered > WWTP > Wastewater > Unclassified | place: Canada: Vancouver, British... | reverse complement strand
TGTTTTGTGGTATAATATATATGTTCAGCCTAAATTATTTAATAAATATAAGGATGAATAAATTGATATTAAAAAGTAAAAAGACAGTAACCATGTTAAGTGGTCTGCTTTTTGTTGGTGTAATACTACAAACTCTTTCTCAAAAGATTCCAGTATTCAATGTAAGAGCAGAGATGACAGGAGAAATTACTTCTACTGCTGCAGCTACACAAGTAGAGAATATTATTGGAAATACAGAACCAACTGCATTTATCCAAATACCTCAAAATAATATACCTGATGAAGTTAAGGTTGTAAAAATTAGAACATATCTTGAAAATAGAAATTCTCCACTTGCAGAATATGCAAAAGAGTTTGTTAAAGCTGCAGATGAATATGGTATTGACTACAGAATTGTTGTTGCTATCTCTATCATTGAATCTGGCGGTGGTAAGAAAAATTTTAGACCTTACAATGCATGGGGATGGGGTAAAAACGGTTTCACAAACTGGACGGAGGGTATTTGGGCTGTTTCTGCTGGAATCGGTAGATACTATTCAAAAGGTCTGACAACTCCAAGACTTATTAGTTACTCATACTGTCCTCCTAATGCTGATGTATGGGCAAGTAAAGTACAGGGTGTTATGAATGTCATCGGACAGTAAAACTCTTTAGATTCTCAACAAATTAGAAATCAGAAAATCCTTCAGAATGAGGAATCTAATAGGTGGTTGCTCAAACCAGATATTATCATTATAATGTTTTTGTTGGGGTTAAAAGATCTTCATAAAATAAAGAGGAGGGTGTCATCATGAAAAATGTCGGATACGGCAAATTAAGAATTATAACTGGCAATTCAAATATTCCCTTAGCAAAGAGTATATGTAAACATTTAGGTGTTAAATTAAGTGTTGCAGAAGTAAAACATTTTAAAGATGGAGAGATTAATCTAAATATTGTAGATTCTGCTAGAGGTGCAGATGTATTTGTAATACAGCCTACAAATACTCCTGTAAATGACAATCTGATGGAATTACTTGTTCTTATAGATGCTTTAAGAAGAGCCTCAGTAGGAAGAGTAAATGCAGTCATTCCATACTACGGTTATGCTAGGCAAGACAGAAAAACCAAGCCTAGAGAGCCAATCACTGCTAAACTCGTTGCTGATTTGATAACAGTTGCTGGCGCTGACAGAGTTGTTACTATGGATTTACATGCAGGACAGATTCAAGGCTATTTTAACATCCCAGTTGATCACCTGACTGCGTTAAAGAGGTTAGCAGAGCATTTTGAAAAGTATGTAAAAGCAGACCCTGATTTTGTAGTAGTATCCCCTGATCTAGGTGGAGTAGCAAGAGCTAGAAAATTTGCTGACTTTCTTAAACTACCTATTGCAATAATAGAGAAGGTTAGACCTAAACCTAATGAGAACGAAGTTATGAATGTGATTGGTGAAATAGAAGGGAAAAATGTAATAATCGTAGACGATATGATAGATACAGGTGGTACTATTTGTAAGGCAGCAGAAGTTTTAGTAAAGCGAGGTGCAAAAAAAGTGTACGGTACTGCTACACATGGAGTGCTTAGTGATAATGCAGTTGAAAGGATTAAAGAGTCAGTTATTAAAGAATTTATAATAACTGACACTATTTATCACCCTAAAACAAAACTTGGAAGTAAAATAAAAGTATTAACAATAGGGGATCTTATAGCTCAGGCTATTGAAAGAATACATAATAACCAGTCTATAAGTGTAATAGTTGACTAAAAATGGACAAAGATTAATCCTTATAGTAGGAAAAAAACTTACCTAATAATCTTTCAACAACTGTTTGAGAAGATGAGAATATTTTTCTTAACTCCCTTTTTATCTTCTCACTATCATGTCTAACAAGACTTCTCTCTAATTCATCACCTTTCTCTCTCTTTATCAATCCTGATGCTACTAAATCAGTTCTAATGACTTTCCCTTTAAAATTCTTTTCTGTAATATCATCCTCAATAATATGCTCACCCTTTTCTATATACCTTTTGTATGCTCCTCGTGGAATCTTCCCGTTATTAATTAGAAAATAATCAACCTTTTTACCAATATATTTTTCTACAATATCCAAATATTCTCTCTGAGTCATATTTCTAGTTTGACCTTTTTTACTCATTAGATTCCCAATACATATGATTTTTGCATTACATTTCTTTAACTCTTCTTTAATACCTTTTACAACAAAGTTTGCAAGAGTTGTTGTATATAGATCGCCAGGACCAAGTATGATGTAATCTGCCTTTCTAATGGCTTTTAGTGCATTCTCTGTAGCTTTTGCAGAAGGTTTGAGATAAATTTTAGTTATATTTTTATCACACTCTGGTTCATCAATTAAATGTTCCCCTTCTATAATTTCTCCATTATCATATTCTGCTACTAATTTTGACTTATCTAATGTAACTGGTATTACATCCCCAGTTATTCCAAATATTGTTTTAAACATCTCGATTGCCTCTATCTCACTTCCCAATATATCTGTCATAGCTATCATTAGAAGATTACCAAGAGTATGTCCTTTTATTCCTTCCCCTATTGAAAATCTGTATAGAAACAATTTCCTTAGAACCTCATTATTCCCACTATCATACAAAGCTAGTATAGATTTTCTAATATCGCTAAGAGGAAGAAGACCAAATTCATCTCGTACAACAGCATTACTACCACCATCATCCATCATTCCAACAATAACAGATAAATTGAGATCTTTATGCTTTTTTAAACCTTCTAATACAACTGTACTTCCTGTGCCTCCGCCAATTAAAAGAATATTCATAGGATAAGTATAGCATTTTTATGGTATAATCAAATATTAAAATATAATAGCTTAAATATGAATTTTAAGATTGGTTCAAGAGTTTTCTATCCATTACACGGAGCTGGCTGGATTAAAGCAGAGAAAGAGATTGAGTTTGATGGTGAGAAGAAAAAATATTTTGAATTTGAATTAATTACCAATCTTTTAAGTATCTCAACACCTGTAGATAATGTAGAGAATTTAGGTATAAGGCCTGTATGTGCACCGAAAGATATTAAGAAAAAGATAGCTTTATTAAAGAAATCTCCTGCAATAAACCCTAAAGTGAAAGATTTTAATATTATGCTTAATACTTTTAAAGAGCTAGAGGAAAGTGCTAGTATTGATGATTCTATAAAGATTATTCAATATTGTAATTTCGTTAAAAAGAATAGAGAGAAAGAAGGGAGGTTAATTCCTGTTAGTATTGAGAAACAATTAGAGAGTGCAATTAGAAATATTGTCGGTGAATTAGCTGTTTCTAGCGGTACTTCATTAAAAACAGCATCTAGGAATTTTAGTGATATTACTGGTATAGATGTGAATATCAGTAAGGGATAGGTTTAACTAATCCCTACCCCTATCCTTACACCCATCACCTCTATCTCTTCATCTGTTGTTACATTATCCATTTCTACGCTCTTAGCATGGAACTCTGTAAGGTTTTCATCTACATATTTCTGTATTACATACTTTATGTCCTTCTCCTCTATCTTAATATGAAGAGTTACCATATCATCAACCTTTAAACCTTTCTTCTTTCTTAAATCTTTGTATCTTCTCATAAATTCATTAACGAAAGCTTCATTCTTTAATTCATCTGTTAAATTACAATCAATTGTAACAAAATCACTACCCTCACCTTCTGTATTCATACCTTCTCCTTTCTCAGCCTTCTCTGAGAAGAATATCTCCTTAACATTAATCTCTTCTCTAACAATCTCTCTTAACTCCTCATCTTTAATATTCACAAAAGCTTTTGCAAGAGGTTGTCTTAGATTCAATCTCACATTTTCTCTAACCTTCAAACCATTTGATGCAATATCTCTAACCCTCTGCATATCTTCAAGTATCTTAAAATCAATTTCATCTTCATTAACGGTAGGATAATCATCTAAATGCACAGACTCTACACTCTTCATATCCATATTCACAACAAGATTCTGATACATCTCCTCTGATATGAATGGTATAAAAGGAGCAAGAAGTTTAGAAAGATTAACTAAACTGTAATGAAGTGTACCAATTGCATCACTATCTCCATTCTTAAATCTATTCCTTGACCTTCTGATATACCACTGTGAGAGATCCTTACAATATTCCTCAATATCTCTTGATGCAGTAGCCATATTGTACTCTTCTAGAGATTTGTTAACCTTAAAGACTAGGTCATTTGTCTTTGCTACCATCCATTTATCCATCAAATGTGTTAGTTTCTTTACATCATACTTCTTCCAATCCCAATAATGTAACTTAGCATATGTAACAAAGTAGTTGTATGAATTCCAAAGCTGAATGTAGAATCTTCTCCTTACATCCTCAAGAGTTCCCCATCCAAATCTCATATTTGAACCGATGGATGCTGTTGAATAGTTCCATCTGAGAATGTCAGAACCCATCTTGTCTGCAGCATCATCAAACTTTACATAGTTAGGTTTAGTCTTACTCATTCTCTCATTCTTCTCATCTCTGACCTCTGCAAAACACATAACTTCTTTGTATGGTGCTTTCTTTTTAAAAACAACACCAAATACAAGCATTGAGTAGAACCACAACCTAATCTGCTCTATCATCTCAATTATTAACTCTGCAGGAAACCATTTCTCCCAATATTTTTTGTCCTCAAGATATGCAAGTGTTGAAAAAGGTACTACTCCTGCATCCAGCCAACAGTCTCCTACATCTGTTATTCTCTTTACACTCTCACCACACTTAGAACATTTAATCTCAATTTCATCAATCCATGGTCTATGAACATCATGAAGTTTGTCTACCAACTCTGGTTTTACTGCTAACTCCTTCAATTCCTCCAAACTACCTACAACATGAAGATGCCCACACTTCTCGCATTCATAGAAAGGTAAAGCTAAACCGTAGAACCTTTTTCTACTAATCATCCAATTTCCCATGCTATCTAACCAACCTTGCATTCTCTTGCCTGCATAGTCTGGTAACCATTTAACATCTTTTGCTGCTTCCTTAAGTTCATCTTTAATCTTTAGCACATCAATAAACCAGTTATCTTCTAACTTAAACAAACATTTTGTATTACATCTCCAACAGTGAGGATAGCTATGAGTAAAATCTTCTGTTTTGTACAAAAGTCCCTGTTTCTTTAGATCTTCAATTACCTCATCTGCTACATCATGTGCGTACTTACCATCTAAGAATCCAAATCCTTCTGTAAAATGACCTGTGGAATCAAGAGGTGAGATTATATCTGCACCTAACTGCTGACCTAGCTCAAAGTCTTCCTGACCACAACCTGGTGCAATATGTACAACACCTGATCCTGTTTTTGAATCAACTAAATCCCACTTTACAATGCTATGTTTAATACCCTTCTGTGCAGGAATATCCAACAAGGATTCGTACTCTTTACCAATCAATTCCTTAACATCTATCTCTTCAACATCATTCAAACCTAATCTTTTTGCACTATCTGCACCTAAATATACTGTCTTACCATCAATCTCTGTCTTTACATATCCTAATTCTGTATTTACAGCTAAAAGTACATTAGATGAGAGAGTCCAAGGTGTTGTTGTCCATGCTAGAACATATTCTCCCTTTTTATCATTATTCTTCAATTTGAAGAATACATACACCGATTTATCTGCTATCTCTTTATATCCATCTGCTTGTTCATGTTGAGAAAGTCCTGTCTCACATCTTGGACACCATGTTGTTGCTGATCTATCTTTGTACAAGAGTCCTTTCTCATGACAAAGTTGAAGGAATTTCCAAATATACAAGTTATTAGTCTTAGACATTGTATAGTAGCTATTCTCCCAATCCATGAACATTCCTAATCTCTTAGATTGTTCTGTCTGAACACCAGCATATTTATTCACCCTAGCCATACATTGGTTTGTGAAGTTGTCTAGACCGTAATCCTGAATATCCTTCTTGCTGTTAAAACCTAATTCTCTTTCTACACCTACCTCCACCCAGAGTCCTTGGCAATCAAAACCATTTTGGAACCTTTGTTCAAATCCTTGCATATTCTTAAACCTTTGTACAATATCTTTGTATGTTCTACCCCATGCATGATGTACTCCCATTGGATTGTTTGCAGTAATTGGTCCATCTACGAAAGAGAAATGTTTCTGGGCTCCTCTATTTCTTTCAACATACTTCTTTTCAATATCATTATCTTCCCAGAACTTCATAATATCTTTTTCCATCTGTACAAAGTCTTGGTTTGGTTTTACTGGTTTTAGGTTTTTACTCATACTATCTTTTATTTAATTTATTTCTTTATTATTTCTAAAATATATATTAACAAAAAAACCCCTTGTATTTACTAAAAGAGTTATACAATATGTTTTAGAGTTGTATATCTTTTAATATCTACAAGGGGCGAATCTATCGCGGTACCACCCTATTTTAGAATATTATTTCTAATATTCTCTTAGAACCTACTGTTAGGTTTAGGATTCTACTAAATATATTTTAATAAAATATATCTTTCTTTCCTCACTCACCAGTGATAGCTGGATCAATGTGTTGGTTGATTATATCACAAAAGAGAAATTCTATCTCAAAGGTCTTGTCCTAAGAAGACATATATATGCAGAAGTTAAATGGTCTGTAACTTTAGAATTATTAAGGAACTTATCTAAGAAAGATAACATCTCTCTAGAACCCCTATATCTAACAGGTTTTCTTTTAAATGGATTTCCCTTACTTTCATATGTATCTATTACTACCATTTCTCCTTCTTTTACAGTAAGGTTGAATCTCGCCATACCTACAGCCTTTTTTCCATCTTCAACTCTAGTTAAGTATGCAACATTTCCAAAAATCTCTTCATCGTCATCTTGATTTAGTGAACGATGAAGAACAATTGTACCAAACCTACCTTTTACAGCTCCAATAGGGACAAATCTTTGATAGTACTCTCCATCTGGACAGAGATCTTTCTCAGCATTTACCACAGCTCGGCATTGATTCTGTATGTTCTCTACTATCCCTTCCTGGTCTTTTACATTATCAAAACCTCCAAACTCTTCAATAGCTTTAATTACAGCAGGAGGTCTTGAAATATTAAGTTGAGCTACAAAGGGATCTCTTTGTTCTTCTGGAGGTCCACTATATCCTCCACTTCCTAGAAATTCATCAAAACTTGGTTGTGTTTCTGACATTTGTATAGGTTAATTAAATAAATATTGGATAGTTCTCAGAGACATGAATCTTAAAATCTCTACATATTTCATTAAGCCTATCCTATTAGAATAATTTTACCACAAAAAACTTACTTAATCTAAAGAGAAAAGAGATTTTTCATAATCTACAACATAATACTTAAAGTTTTTTCTTCCTTTTTTTACAATCTTATGTCCCTCTGATTCTAATTTTGCTTTCTGTTCTTTAACACCACCTGGATATTTAGGATTTAACTCACCATTAGCTTTAAGTGTTCTCCAATATGGTGTCTTGTTATCACTTCTCTGTTCACTTGCCCAAGCAGCAATAGATACAAATATTCCTGCTGTTATTGGATCAGTAAAATCAGCATTGTTCTTCTTAGCAAAATATTCTCTTATCTTCCCTAGTGTTATTAACTTTCCCTCTGGTATTAATTTCATTACCTCATCATATGCCTTAGGAGGAGCAAAGAACATTCTTTCACCTCCGTACTTCTCTATACTTTTTTCATCTGTAATTATCTGTATCTTAGGCATACCTGAATCTTTGTTCAACATTGCATTGAAATCTTTTTTATCTTCATTCGCCATATATATTATTTTAATAATTTATATATTTTCAGACATATTATGATATATGAGAGATAATAAATGCAATGAGACTGTTTTTTATGTAAAAACTGTCAACTTTTGCCTTTAATATAACAAAAACAGTACTTTGCAGTGGGATTTTCAACTTTTGTAATATCAGGGAAATTGCCGGACCTAGATTCGAACTAGGATTAACGGTTCCAGAGACCGTCGTCCTACCATTAGACGATCCGGCATTATCTATACTTAATTATACCATTTCCAAAGCATACTTTTCCAATCTCTGAACCACTTTCTCTTTACCTAGAACATTCATAACCTGATACAAATCAGGACTCTGTGTCTTCTTAGTAATAGCTACTCTAAGAACCATAGCTACATCACCTACAGTACCTTTGTACTTCTCTCTGTTAGCTTCATACTCCTTCCTATCTGAACAAAAACCTAATTCTTCACCTAACTTTTTAACATTATCAAACCAAACAGTACTATCATCATCAGGATTGTATATATCAATATACTTCTCCACTATCTCCTTCTGAACATCTTTATCTACCCTATCTGATATATCCTCATAGCTATCCTCATCAAAGAATGTATCAAAAAATATTCTTAATTGTTCCTTACTATCCTTAAACTTAACAATATCCTTTCTAATCTTCTGTCCACTTCTCTCAATATTAAAGATATTAATACAATATTCTTTGTTCTCTTCTAAAAGCTTAGCTTCTTCCTCATCATATTCCCTTGCCCAATTAAGAGACCTTTCATATATCTCTTCTGCAGAGAGAGTTGCTATGTAGTCTTTGCAAATATCTTCAAGTTTAACAATATCAAACAGTGCTCCTGCCTTGTTAAACTTCTCCAACTTTAATTGAAATTCATTAGTATCTACATCTGGATTCTGAATCCTCCAATCATAGAAGTTTGAATTAGCAAGTGTAAGGAAATATTCAATAATGGCTTCGTTAGGATATCCATTCTCTATGTAATATTGTACATCTGCTTCAGGATCTTTCCTCTTACTAAGTTTTCTCTTACTCTTCCCCTCATTATCTAACTTCATCAAAGGTGATGGATGTGCATACTCTATCTGTTTAAATCCTAACTTCTTAAAAAGTTCATAGTGAATTGGAACAGACGCAAACCACTCCTCTGTTCTAATAACTAAGGTTATACCCATTAAAGTATCATCAATTGGATGAGCAAAATGATATGTAGGAAAACCATCAGATTTAAGTAAAACAATATCCATATCATTCTCTCTAAGTGTAAACCTACCCTTAATCCTATCTGTCATCTCAAATGACTTATCAATATCACCAGTTGAATACAACCTAATTACAAAAGGTTTTCCTTCTTTTAACTCCTTTTCAATATCCTCAACGGTTGCATTTCTCCACTTAGCCCAATCACCATAGTAGCCTGTTCTAACTCCTAATTTCTCCTGTTCTTTTCTAATCTGTTCTAACTCTTCATCTGTGATAAAACAGGGATATGCAGTGCCCCTCTCTACCATGTCCTTCGCAAAGACTTTGTAGATATCTAACCTTTGACTTTGGATATACGGCCCATATTCACCAACCTGTTCTGTTTCATTAATTGGACCTTCATCAAATTCAATACCAAAACCCTTAAGTCCGTTAACTATTAAAGAGATTCCTCCCTCTACCTCCCTCTTCTTATCCGTGTCCTCTATTCTTAAAATTGCAATTCCATTGCTCTGTCTTGCCAATTTTACTCCAACCATACTGGTATATACCGACCCTGTATGCAAAAAACCTGTAGGACTTGGAGCAAATCTTAAAACCATCTCCCCCTCTTTGATATTTCTCTTAGGATACTTCTTAAATATATCACCTACTGTTTCCTTTACATCAGGAAAAAGTAACTCAGCTATCTGTATATTTTCATCTTTTGTTCTCATATGATAATATTATATCATGACATTAACTGAAGCATCATTCTGGACAAAAAGATTTGGCGTTATAGCAGCTGGAGCTCTTACAGTTGTTACTATTATCGTCCTTATCATAGTATTACAGAAACCTTCCGTTGGTCCTGTTGAATATCTATATCCTAATTACGGTTGTACAGAAAAAGCAGAAGAATTTCTAGAAAAAGCAAAGATTGAAATACCTTCACTAAACATTGATCCTAACTCCGAAGCTAACTTTGAAGTTCTGACTAGTACGGGGAAGATAAATGAATTACCCTCTGTTGTAAATGTGTATAAATTTGAGAATCCAACACAATCTTGGTCGTCACAAACAAATGCAAAAATACTTGCAGGTAAACTTGGATTTGATAAGGAGAAGATAATAATTGAGGACACACAAACATATAAATGGAGAGATTCTGTTAATGCTAGGACTCTTATTGTTGATGCAAAGAATCTCAACTTTACATTAGAAACAGATATTGCAAAGATACGATCTATCGCTAACGAAGGCACTCTACCAACTGAACAAGCTGCAAAAACAACTGCTCAAAGTGTTTTAAATATGACTGGTTTAATGGATAGTGATTCTGGATACTCATCTAAAATTACAACAGTTACATACATTAACCTAAATCCTGATGGAACGTTTAGTAGAGCCCTTTCCGCCTCCGAGGCTGAACTTATACGAATAGATTTTGCAAGAGAGAAATCTTTCATTACATTCTCTTCTGAGTTAGTTGGAGCAGAAAAAAATGTAAAAGAACTTGTCGCATCTACAGGGGTTGAACCTAACACTATTAAAAGGGTTATTAATGATAAAAGTGTGGAATTATATACATTCGATACAAGAGTTGTACTACCAAAATCACAAGATTCTAATATATCCGTTTACATAGGAGTGGAAGATAAAGAAAGTAAATTGTCGGGTGGATTAAAATCTACATATAAAATTGATTTTACATATTGGCCAATATCTCTTGATGCTTGTGGCACATATCCTTTAATCCCAACCTCTTCTGCTGTAAATGAAATAACGAAGGGTAATGGCAGTATTACATATCTTTATGAAAAAGATGGGGACTATGTTACTGGATATACAGAGAAAAATGTTAAAAAGTTTAGAATTAATAAAAATATAAGAATTCTTTATTACGAAGAACCTACAGAACAAGAATTCTTAGTCCCTATCTACCTTATTTCAGGTGAAGCTGTCTTTAATGATGACACAACAGGGGTTTTTGATATATATTACCCTGCTATAGATTACAACAACATTAAGGATAAGGTTATACAGAAACAGAAACCTGTTGAGAAACAAAGTAACTCTTTTCTCTAAATAACTTTTGATATATAATTTCCCTTTATGAAAAGAATTTTAGTCGCAGATCTTAAAGAAAATATAGGTAAAGAAGTAAGAGTAAGGGGTCGTGTTGACACTATCAGAGATCAGGGGAAAATTATCTTTTTGATAATCCGTGATAGAAGCGGAAGTGTCCAGGCAGTCTCATGGATTGGAAATGGAGAAGAACTGTTTAAAACAGTAAAGAGTCTAACTCACGAATCTATTGTTGACATTAGAGGCAATGTAAATGAGGCAAAACAAGTTGCTGTGGGATATGAATTAGAAATCAAAGATATTAAAATTGATTCTTTAGCACAAACTCCCCTACCAATCGTAATAGAGGAAGAACATTCAAATAATCTTACAGCATTAGATAAGCGATTAGATTACAGATGGATAGACCTTAGGTCTAAAAAGAATCATCTAATGATAGAAGTTTCTACAGTTATAATGGAGGCTATGAGAGAGTTTTGTATTAAGAATGGTTGTGCAGAGATATTACCCCCAAAGATGATTAGTGCAGCTAGTGAAGGTGGAGCAAATGTTTTTGAAGTTAAATATTTTGATAGGAAGGCATACTTGGCACAATCTCCACAGTTTCATAAACAGATGGCTATGGCAGCAGACATTGAGAGAGTATTTAGTGTTGGTCCAGTATTTAGAGCAGAAAAATCATTTACAACAAGACATTTAACCGAATATGCTAGTTTTGATGTTGAACTTTCATACATTGATTCATATAAAGATGTTTGTCAATTTGAACAAGAGATGATTATACATATGCTTAAAAAAGTAAAAGAAAAATATGGAGATGAGATAAAAGAGGTCTTTGGAGTAGATGTTATTGTACCTGAGGAAGATTTTCCACATTTAACTGTAGAAGAAGCAAAAAAGAAATTAAAGGAAGCTGGTATCCCAAGTAAAGATGAGGGGGATTTCTCACCAGAAGAAGAGAGAGCTATTGGTGAAATTATGGAGAAGGAAACAGGTAGTGAGTTTCTCTTCATGATTGACTATCCACATAGACAGAGAGCTTTTTACCATATGAAAAATCCTGATAATCCGACATTGGCTTTAGGTTATGATCTACTTTGGAAAGGATTAGAAATTACAACAGGAGCACAGAGAGAACATAGATATGAGGTAATTATAGAAAATGCTAAAGAGAGAAATATACATTTAGAAGAGCTTGAAGAATATTTTGACTACTTTAGATACGGTTGTCCTCCACATGGTGGTTTTGGCTTGGGAACAGAGAGAGTATTAATGAAACTACTTGATTTACATTCTGTACTTGAAGCAACATATTTACCAAATACACCTAATAGATTGGGGAAATTATTAGCAAAAATTCAAAAAGAAGATAAAAAGAGTTAGGATTTAGTGAATCTCCACTCTTTTACTATAAACTGGATATTTTCATAACCATTCCATATATTCAAATCTGGATATCCTACAACATCAACAACTGAATCTTTCTCTATCTCTTCCTTATCCTCTCCTGCTCCAAATAGTACTAAAGTTAACATGTCATATCCACTTCCCTTAACTAACAATTTCATATGATTCTCTTCCTGTCCCATTACAGTTTTTCTAAATACTACAACATTTCTTAAACAGAGAACTGGTTTAGGATTACCATATCCAAAAGGTTCTAACTTACCTAAATCTTCTATTAAGACTTTATCCACACTATCAGTATCTAACACCAAATCAATATTTAACTTACTAACTAACATATCATCAGTAATCTTTTCATTAGCATACTTAATGAACTCTTCAACAAATTCATCAATAGTATTAACCTTTGCACTAAACCCTGCTGCTAATTCATGTCCTCCATATCTTTCTAAATATTTATCGAATTTACCCAGTGTCTCAGTAATATTAAAACCTTTAATACTCCTTGCTGAACCTTTTACTACATCTCCATTATGTGTAGCAACAATTACTGGTCTATGGAATTCTTCAAGAAGTTTTCCAGCAACCAAGCCAATAACCCCCTCGTGCCAATCCTGGCCTACAACAAAAATGGCTTTATCTTTTACATCACCTATTATTTCTATTGCTTCTTCTTTTGTCTCTATGGTTATTTTCTGCCTATCAAAATTAAGAGAATCTAACTGTTCAGCGATATCCTGACACAACTTATCATCATTACTAACAAGTAACTTAACTCCATCAATTGGAGAACCTATTCTTCCTGCTGCATTTATTCTAGGACCAATTAGATAGCCTAGATGATATGAATTAATATCTTTGAAATTAATACCTGCTCTTAGACAGAGATATCTCAAACCTTTCCTTGTGCCTTTTGCTATCTGTTTTAATCCAAACGAAACAAATACTCTATTTATCCCAACTAAAGGCATTAAATCTGTAACTGTTGCAAGAGCAACTAAATCTAAACCTTTTGTATCTTCTGTTAGTTCACAATCCATACCTACCTGTTTTTTAATTTCTTGAATTAGAAGAAAAACAACTGCTGCACCACATATCTGCGTATATGGGTATTCATGTTTAGGATACATCTGATGTACTAATGGATATGGCAACTTCTCAGATAGATCTTCTGGTGGTTGATGATGATCTGTGATAACTACTTTAAGAGGTTTCCTATCCTTAGAACCTTTCATATATTTTTTAATTAACTTCTCATCCCTAACACCACAGTCAACAGAGATAAGTAACTGTCCTCCTAATTCTAAAACATCATTTAGAGAATCTTCAGTTAACCCATATCCTTGATCAATTCTACTTGGAATATATGGAAGAACATCTACCTTCTTATCTAAATGCTTTGCTAAATCTCTATACAAGAACTCCCAGAGCAGTGCACTTGCACATATTCCATCAGAATCAAAATCTCCATGTATTACTATCTTCTCACTGTTCTCTACAGACTCTAATATCTCCTTAGCTGCTCTTTTACTATCGTACAGCTTACCTGAATCAGGAATATCTTTTAGCGATGGTTGTAAATACCCATCAATATCCTCTATCTCCCTTTTCTCTAAGAGGAATTTGATAATATCATCATTAATTTTCTCTTCTGGGAAATTCCATTCTCCCTTACTCTTCAGACTCATTATTTATCAATCTTTCAATTAAATCCCAATTAAATCCTTTTCTAAGTAAAAAATCTATCTTCTTTCTATCTTCCTTTGTAATTTTACTCTCTCCATATTTCTTCTCATATACTCTTTTGAGAATATCATATTCATCTTCAACTAATTCTTCTAATTTCTTCTCTGCAATCTCTTTTGATATTCCTTTTGATATCAATTCAGAAAGTAATATATATTTCCCCCTAGGTTTGCTTTTTAATCTAGAAAGTATGAATTGTTCTGCAAACTCTTCATCATTAATATATGAATAGTTTTTTAGCTTCTCAATTGTATCTTCAACTATTTCTCTCTGTGCTTCTTTACTTAATTCCTTAAACCAATCCCCTTTCTTTTTAAAAAGTAATGAGGAAAGATATGTCCTAATCTGTTTTTCACTTTTAACAGATCTAGTTAGATATGTAACTGCCCTGTTAAAGACCCTCTCTGTTAGATCATGATGAAGAATCTCAGCATATTCCTGTTCATCTATATCCTTACCTACATAGAGATTAAACTTAGCAACAGTGTTCAAAGATAGTCCACAAGCGAATACATTATCTAGAAACATATTTACTCTCTCTACATTCCTCTCCTGTGTAGTGAGTTTAGTTATCTTCATTATTTCATTATAGCTCTAACTTCCTTTTCTATCTTCTCCTTTAGTTTTTTATCTTCTTTCAAAAGTTGTACTGTTGCTTCCTTACCCTGTGCAAGCTGTGTATCACCATACTTAAACCATGCACCTGATTTTTCTACAACTTTTGTCTGTACTGCAGCATCTAAGATACTACTCTCTTTATCAATACCCATTGGATATATCATGTCAAAAGTTGCTTCTTTAAACGGAGGAGCTACTTTATTCTTTACAACCTTTACCTTTCTTGAATGTCCGATAACTTCACCATCTTTTAGAATCTTATCCTTCTGTCTAATATCCATCCTGACAGAGGAGTAGAACTTAAGAGCGTTACCACCTGTTGTTGTCTCTGGATTACCAAACATTATTCCAATCTTCATTCTTAACTGATTAAGGAAGATTATTGTAGTACCAGCCTTACTTGAAATTGCTGTAATCTTTCTTAAAGCCTGGGACATTAATCTTGCTTGAAGACCCATATGACTATCGCCCATATCTCCTTCTATCTCAGCTCTAGGTGTAAGAGCAGCAACAGAGTCAACAACTATTACCCCAAATGCAGATGATCTTACTAATGTTTCTAATATTTCCAAAGCTTGTTCTCCAAAATCTGGTTGTGAGATGTAAAGATTTTCAATATCTAAACCAATATTTTTTGCATATACAGGATCAAAAGCATGCTCTGCATCTATGAAAGCAACTGCCTCACCTTTCTTCTGAGCTTCAGTAAGAATATGAAGTGCAAGAGTTGTCTTACCAGAAGATTCAGGACCATAGATTTCAATTATCCTACCTTTTGGAACACCTCCAACTCCTAATGCTAAATCTAAAGAGAGAGCTCCTGTTGGAATCACATCAATGTCCACACTCTTCTCATCTCCAAGCTTCATAATTGAGCCTTTACCAAACTGCTTCTCAATCTGTGCTACTGCTATCTCTATTGCCTTGTTCTTAGGCGATTCTGTTTTACTAACCTGGGCAGGTTTCTTTTTTGTTTCTTTCATGTATATGGGATATACAAATTTATTTAATTATACTTAAGCATAACAAACCAAAAAGAGTGAGTAAAGGGAGAGTCAAAAAGATTTAATTAACCGATAATAATTTTATACAAACCTCTTATCTATTATATCTGACAAGTTTTTTACAAAAGATTCCCTTAGTACTTCATCTTCTCTAATATATCTAGAAATTTCTATCTGTATTGAAGGAATCCTCATCTTACCAGCAACAAATTCACCTAAAGTCTCTTCATCATCATCTCTAAATCTAAAGAGTGCACTATTAATACCATATAGTTCTCCTTTTCCTATCTCCTCTCTAACAATATCTGCAAAAGATTTAGATTTTATAAATCTAGTTGGATAGAAAATACCTAAATCAAAATCAGAGCCATCTGCCATACCGTGAATATCTATAAACTGATTGATTTTATTCTCCTTACACAACTTCTGAACTACTCTCTTGTATTCATTTCTTTTTATCGTATGATAATTAGGATCATAATCTATACTTGCAGAAAGAACTATCCCCCAAGCACCTGTAAGTGTACATACATCTTTAACTATATCATCTGTAAACCTCTCCCCTTGTCTATATGCTCCACTAAGTTTTGGTCTTTTATGCAAAAAGGCATGGGGGGCAGAGAGAAGTACTGGTTTCTTACCTTCTATTATTTGAAAATGGGCAGTATTCATTACATAGAATTTACCACATATTGTGATATTTTTTCAAATATGTAAGAACATTATTAATATATAATTTTATTTATATTAAAATGAAAAAATTATTTAAGATTATTACAGTACTGTTTCTTGTCCTAGCTCCGCTCTCTGCTGGAAAAGTACTACTAGCCCAAACAACTCCTACTTTGGATACGGAGTACCAGTATGATTGGGACTTTGATGATTGGGGGTTAGATGACACTGTTGTAAACAGTGAACTTACAGATGAAGAAGCAGAAAATATTGCTGCAGGTATTCTAGCAACACTATTTGGTGGCACCATTCTCTTCTTTACAATCGCTATTGGAGTTGTTGCTTATGTCTATACTGCAATAACACTTCAGAAAGTTGCAAAAAAACTTGGAGATAAAGATCCTTGGTTTGCATGGGTCCCAGTACTCAATAGTATCCTGTTCTTTAAGTTAGGAAATCAGAGTCCTTGGTTATTACTTTTAGCATTCGTTCCTGTTGTTGGAGCATTTGCTCTCTCCATTATCTCTATCATTGCAATGATGAAGATTTGTGAGAAGATGGGGTATGAAAAATTACTTGGTCTTCTAATGTTAATACCTCTTGCGGGATTAATCCTTTGGGGTGTACTAGCATGGGGTAAAACTCCAAACAAGACAGAAGAAAAAGCAAAGTAATTAGCCATTCTTCAACTTGAAGCTGAAAGAGTAGGAACTAAAAAGCCTACTCTTTTTCTTTAAGGTCTAACAAAGGAGTTCTACCTTCTTCCACATCTAATCCCTCTAGTTTTACATTATCCATTCTTTTCTCTAGCTGTCTAAATCTGGTTGTACTTACAGTATCATACTGTTTTTGTAAACCATCCAATTTGTCCCCTATTTTATTAAAAGATTCAGAGAAGACACCAAATTCCTTTTCAAAAGCCTTTACATGAGAGATAATATTGTAGATATTACCTTGTACTCTAAAATTCTCATATGATTGTTTTACCATCCTAAGAATTGCAGTAAAACTAAAAGGGCCTGCTAAGATAACACGATTACTCATAGCTTCCTCTGTAATTTCTGGCATTTTTTCATATATATATGAAAAAATCATCTCATTTGGGATAAAGAGGATAACAAAATCAACCGTCTTGTCTGTAGGATTTATATAATCTCTTGTTGTTACCTGCTTTATCTTTTCCTTAACATCCTTTTCAAAGGCTTTCATGTAGGCTTGTTTCATACCCTTATCATCTGTCTCTGACATCTTCTGTAGATTTGCATATGGAAACTTAGAATCAACATTTATCCTTGTACCATCAGGAAGAAACACAGCAAAATCTGGCCTTGTCTGAGATCCTTCTTGCTTTTTATTAAATTCATAGTCTACACCTTTTACAAAACCAGCCATTTTAAGTAAATCTTCTGCAACTTGCTCACCAAATTGACCTCTCACTTGATTATCAGAGAGTACTTTCTTTAAACCCTCAGTACTTACAGAAAGTTGTTCTGTAATCTTTCTACTTTCATCAACAGAAGTCTTAAGAGTTGCATATGTATCTATTCTCTCTTTCTCAGCTGTCTTAAGATACTCCTCCATACTCTTCACCATCCTATTTATCTCCTCCCTTTTGTTTTCCAAATCTACTCTACTCTGTTTTGTTTCAGAACCTAACTTCTCATTAGCCATTCTAATTAAATCTTCATTTGCTTTACTTAATACATCTGGTAAAAGCTCATTCAACCTATTTCCAATACTCTCTTCTATTCTCTCTTTCTCTCTTTTATTACCACTTCTAAGAAGAAATGAAATACCTACACCTAAAAGTAAACCCCCTACTAATGCAACTATTACTAGAATTGAATCTGACATAATGATAGAATTACAAAGTTAATATTTAACATTATACCAAAAAGAGCAGATGTATAAATTAGAGGGGAAAGAAAAAACTTTTGTTCTACATCTTTTTCTAACAACTTTTCTAGGAGGTGTAATCGGAATACTTAACTATGCTTTCAATATTATAATTGCTAGATATACATCTCAAGAAATCTTTGGAACATTTAGTGCTGCACTTGGTATCATATACCTAACACAGATTAGTGCTGTTGCAATACAATCTTTAATTACTAAAACTGTTGCTAAAAACAAAGAAAACAATCTAAACAAGTACAAATGGAATTCACTGATAATATTTTCAGTAATGGGTTTAGTATTTGCCCTAATCTTTTTCCTATTCAAAGTTCCCATTGCCCAATTAGCATCAATTCCTAAAGATTTAATTCTCTATCTTGCAATTGCAATAGTGTTTGCTTTTGCATCACCAGTATCAAAAGGTTTGTTACTTGGCGAAGAGAAGGTAGTTACTGTTAATCTACTACTACTTGGAGAAACAATCTTAAAATTTATCATCGGTATAATTGCAATTAAAATGGGAGGAAATATACCACTTTTAATTTTAGCTAACTCTGTTCCTGCAATTCTATCCACTGTTATTGTAATTCCCTTACTAAAATACAAACAAGAAAAAGATGTTGTGATAAAGAATGATTGGAAGGAATTTATCTTAATGATTATTTCATTCTTTCTTTTAACCACACCATTTACAGTAGATTTAGTATTAGTAAATAGTGATTTTAGGGCAGATTACTCATCTCTTTCTTTACTAGGTAAAATTATTTACTTCGCCTGTATCACTACTGCTGGAGTTATGTTTGCAAGACTATCAAATGAAAATGATTCTAAAAAGCAGAAGAAAAGTTTACTAATTGCTGTTGGACTTTCTACATTAATCGGGATTGTACTCTCTCTAATATTTTTCTTTTTCGGAAAAACGGTTATTACTCTGTCCGTTGGAGAAAGCTATCTTAATATTAATAAATATATGGGAGTGTTTGGATTATGTATGACAGGTTATTCAGTGGTATATATGATTGCTAACTACTTTATAACAAGAGGTACATATTCATATATCTTTGTACTTCTCTTTGCTTCAATCTTACAGATAATATTATTTAGCTTAAGAAATGATTCCTTAGATATTGTTGTTCAAAATCAAATCATTCTCTATGCTATCCTTACTCTGTTAACTATCATTTTTCTTCTATTTAATTTTAAGAATATACAAAGGAATGAAGAAACCAACAATAAAAGAGAGAATAAAAAAGACCGTTAGCGATTTTAAGTCTTTTGCATTTAAGGGTTCAGCTATTGATATTGCAATTGGTATGATGATTGGGGCTGCTATGACAGCTGTAGTTGATTCATTAATTAAAGATATTGTCAATCCTCCGATTGCAAAATTAATCTCTGGTATTGATTTTAGTCATAGGTATCTTGTACTTGGTAAGAATCAATACGAGTCTCTGGAAGCAGCTCAAGAAGCAGGTGCTATTGTTATCACATACGGTAACTT
>Ga0255344_1002859_pt1 | contig 19924 bp, 10 predicted proteins | sample wastewater_treat_5_FD_192414 | JGI IMG/M metagenome (GOLD analysis project Ga0255344, IMG submission 192414) | Wastewater microbial communities from Lulu Island WWTP, Vancouver, Canada - plant18 | ecosystem: Engineered > WWTP > Wastewater > Unclassified | place: Canada: Vancouver, British... | reverse complement strand
GCACCTCCAAGACCCGATGCTCGATAGAGCCCTCAAGGACGAAGTTGACCGCGCGAACTGCGTGAGTCTGGCCGATACGATCCACCCGCCCGATCCGCTGTTCGAGGCGCATCGGGTTCCAGGGGATGTCGTAGTTGATCACGACGTGGCAGAACTGGAGGTTCAAGCCCTCCCCGCCAGCGTCGGTGGAGATGAGAATGCGGACATCCTTGGCGAATGCCTCCTGGACCCGCTTACGCTCTTCCATGCCCATGGAGCCATTTAGGCAGACGACCGAAAACCCACGCTCGGTCAGGAACCGACGCAACATCTCCTGAGTGGGAACGAACTCGGTGAATACCAGCACCTTGAGCTCGGGGTCGCCCTCCTCGGACTGAAGGCGATAGAGCCAGTCGAGCAGCGCCTCTGCCTTGGCATCCGGGCCAATCTGCTCGCAGCGGGCTGCGGCTTCCAACAGCAGCTTGACCTCGGCGCGCTCGCTCTTGAGCGCCTTGAAGCGGGTGCGAAGTAAAAGGTCGATCTGCTCCTGGCCGTCCAGGTCTGCCCATTCCTCCTCGGAAGTGAGTGGGAACAGGGTCAGTTGTTCCTGGGGTGCGGCGAGCGCCTCGAGCCGCCTTTCAAGCGTAGTGCGGATGGCGCTTGTGCTGGAGACCACCAGCCGCTGCATCAGAATCATCAGGAAGCCGATATAGCTGCGCTTCTCCCGCATGGCCTGGTTATAGCCTTCCCGCACGTATTCGGTGACCGCCTCGTAGAGGAGTTGCTGATTGTGGTGCCGCTCTTCCCATGAGATCGGGCCGAGCTGGGTGCGCCGAGGCTTGAAAAGCGGCTTCCCATCGGCATCGATAGCGCGGCGCTTCTCGGTCCGGATGACATACGGCTGGACCCGCTCGCGGGTTACGCTGCCGATGTCCGGAAACTCCTGGGCGTCGATCAGGGAAATCAGCCGATGAAAAGCGTCGGTCTTGCCCTGATGTGGCGTGGCCGATAGTAGCAGGAAATATGGCGCGGCCTCGGCGAGTCCCTGGCCCAGCTTGAAGCGTGCTACCTGATCGGTGCTGCCGCCTAGGCGGTGCGCTTCGTCCACGATTACTAGGTCCCAGCCGGCGGAAATAAGATCCTCGAACCGCTCGCGGTTGTGCTCACTCACCTGGGCCGCGCTCCAGCCGCGGCGCCTATCCAGAGGCTTGACCGAGTCCATAGGCACGACCACCTGCGAGAACATCTGCCAAGCATTTGCGGGCAGAACCTCCGGGTCGTGATTGCCCTTCTCACCGTTTCCCGGGCCCGTTACCGGGACGATCCGTTTCAATGTCTTGATGTCCTCGGGAAGCACGAGCTGGAAGGTCTCGCCGAAGTGGAAGCGCATCTCGCTGACCCACTGGCTCACCAATCCCTTCGGGGCGATCACGAGCGTCCGCTTGACCAGGCCTCTGAGCTTAAGTTCCCGCATTATGAGACCGGCCTCGATGGTCTTGCCCAGGCCGACCTCGTCCGCTAGGAGATAGCGCACGCGGTCGTTGGCAATGGCGCGGGATAGAGCACGAATTTGGTGCGGAAGCGGGATGACGGAGGACTCGATGGGCGCGAGCAGGACGTCCTGTGTCAAGGCGTCTGCTACACGCGCGGCGGCAGCGATGTAGGTGATATTGTCCAGCGAACCAGTGCCTGCGCTCTCCAGGGACTTAAGTCTGGAAGCCGGGATGCGGACCACGGAGTCGCGGCCGGGCAGCCAGACGCGGCAGGTCGTCTCACCCCAGAGTGTCTGGGCTTCGATGACCTGGCAGAGCTGCCCGTGGTCCAGGCTGTAGTACCACCCGTCTGGTAACGCAGAGGCTGTCATCCCAAGAGAACACTCCTATCTCTGGCCCGTTTTTTCAGAAGCCATATTTTTTCCTTCGCATTTCGAATGCATCCCTTCCACCCTCAAGCACCTCTTCAATGAGTTCGCGCACGGGCAACGCGTCGATGGAACCCATATGCTCCTTCGGTATCTTAGCCTTACCATGGCCCCCTTCACCTGATGCCGTAAGTCCAATGATAAGTTCTGCATCTCCTAATACGGGGATGTTGGCGTTGTGTGTCGTAAAGACGAACTGCCGCCTACGTTTTTCCTCCTTGATGCGAGGAACAACTCCCTCAGTGATAAACCGATTGTCGAGATCATCCTCTGGCTGATCTACTACCAGGGGCGCATCCGATTCGAGTAAAAGAAGCAGCAATACCGCTGTTGCTTTCTGACCTGTCGACAACTCCTCCAGTGTCTGCCATTCCGGAGATTCACCTTCAGGAGCGACGTTCAACTCAATCTTGGTTGTGGAAGGGAGATCAAGTTCTTCAATTTTCATCACGACAGTTGGATCAGCCTGAGCGATCTTATCTGCCTGAGCTGGGACGATACTGTATTTGCAGGATAGGGCATCCTTCCCAGACCTAATAGCGCTGGCCAGATCTGGAAGAGATAGGTCATCCCGACGTTCCAGCACATCGATGGCTTCTGCCAACCTACCTCCCACCTCTTCCCGTAAAAGGGCGCCCAAGGGTTTGCGATTACCTGCGAACGCCATGGAGACTCGAACTCGATCTTTAAGTTTTCGGTTGACCTTCTTGGCCGCATTCTCCAGTTCGCGAAATTCCTGCGTCTTTACATCCTCCCACTCAGTCAAAAAGTTGCGTCGCTTACTAAGGTAATCCTCGATTTTCTTAGTAAGCACCCCCTGCTGATTCCTCAGTGGATGCAGCTCCTCAATCTGACGACGAAGCTGAATGAATTCCTCGCCATCAACTTTGGACTTCTGGAGCTCACGTAAAACCTTCTCGTACTGTTCCTTGACTACACTTTCGCGTTTTTGCCATTGCTCTTTCACGCTTGCGAGACCGTCTTCAGCGGTTTTGATGGCTGATGTCAATCGCGTTACTACTTCTTGTATCGCTCGATCAAACTGTTCAAGTACAGGGTCTGCCCCAGCGAATATCTCTTTTCCGGGAAGCTCTTTCGTATCTTCAGACGAGAGAAAACTGCGGTCGACAGGGATGAGTTTCTGCAACTGCTGCACCAAACTCCGAAAGGGTTCAAGCTTTTCCGATGCCGTTTTAAGGACCTTCTCTTCTTTGACCAAGAGGCTTTGTTCTTTGAGACGATTTTCAATCCCTGCTTCCTGGAAACGGCGAAGAGTCTCCTCCAAAGCAGGCAAGGCGGCCAGCCGCTCTGAAATTCGGCCATGCTCTCTCTGAAGTTCAACGACTCGACTGCGGGTAGTTTCAAGCTCGCTCTGCAAATCACGCTTTCGTTGATCCAGGCGTGAATCACGCTCAACGAATCTCTCAAGTAGTCGTGTGAGCTTTTCGCGGCTTTTCGTCAGTTCTGAAATCTCATGCTGTCCGTAGACCTCAACTTGTGGTACGACATCGCGAGGCGATAGGTTAAGAACGGTTCCTGTCGCATCTCGAAGAACAGCAGGATTCGGGATCGTCCGCTCAATCAAGTAATCTCGCTGTGACGGCTTGTGGGTTCTGACAAGCAAAGATATCTTTGTTCCATTGCGTAGGACATGTTTGACGATTCCTTCATGCGCTTTTTTGGCGTCCTCACTAACTGGATCAAGCCCGAGCACATACCGCAGACTTTCAACCACGGTCGACTTTCCGGTCCCTCGGCCACCTATAAGCACATTCAGATTCTCGTTGAAGTGAAGGGATGCGCCATCAAGGAATCCTCCCTGCCATGACAAAGCAAGGAATTCCTCGTGATCTTCGGGCTTAGGATCGGTGGTTAGGCGAATCCGTGATGTTGGATCAAGAAAGGCCTGTCGGAGACCCTCAACGGAAACCTCAGACATCTTGATCCAACAGGATGCTCCAGGCTTTGAAACATCCTCCGGAGAAGAAATGTCTTGGGCATTTATGATGGCAACCAATCGCTCTCTGCGGTAATCGGCATTCTTGTTTTCCAATATCTGCCGAATTCTGTTCGGTGCATCACAAACAGGGCCTGGCAGAGCACAAGCACACAAGTCAGGGTCTCTCCATGTATTGATACCTGTCTGCCCAGATAATTTGTTAAGAAGACCCCCTTCTGACGCTACATGGGCAGCCACACAGACAGCTCCCCATGTATTGGCGGCTGCCTTCAAGAATTCCGTAGCATCATACTTTCCTGTGGGCGAAGCAGCCTCATCGCGGTGAATACCACAGTCTCCAAGTATCCGATCCAATTCGCGGACTTCACGGTTGGGATCAAAGAGGCACAAGAGATGAATTCCGTCCTTGGTGACCGCTTCGAAGCCGGGGAAAACATGGATGCCGGCCTCCCGCGCAGCTTGGGCCATCCCCTTTGCAGTTTGAACGCGATAATGGTCCGTTATGGCTATGACTTCGATCCCTTGATCCAGAAGCGCCTTTACCATGGCGGTGTTGTACGACGCTTCGTCCGCGTACTGGGATTTCTTGCTATGCCTGATAACATACTCAAAAGGATTTACCTGTAGAGCACAGTGGTAGAATCGCGCGCCTTTGGATAAGGCAAGGGCCTGTCTTATGGCATCTGTGTTAGCCATGCTTGATTACCTCCTGCCTGAGCATCATGCGTCCTCCCCCGAGCGAGTCAACGCTTGATCATACCACATGAGGAGCTTCGGGTCTTCCTGGAGGATGCTCTCGGGAATCTTGCGGGCTACGGTGATGATTGTGGTGTAGTCGCGCTCCTGCCATGCCTTTTTGAATCCGGCCCGGACCGCCTCGAGGCGGAATACCTTCAATTTCCGCTGGTTGGAAGTCCGGTAGTCCTCGAACTCCTTGAGCAGTGAGCGCTCGCGCAGCTTCTCCAGGTCGCCCGCTTTGTTCGGATCGGGCACATACCAGCGGTTCTTGGAGCGAGTAATGAGTAATGAGGACTGAGGACTGAGTGTCGAAAAAGCGAGCGCCCCGTTTTCTTCAGTGGCTTTGCCCGAGGCAAGGGTGTCCTGAATTGCCTGTCTCATTTCCTCGCTCTGCTTGAGCCAAGAAACAATCTGCGCGGGGATGGAGCCTTTGCCGTCGTAGCTGAGGAAGTTCTGTTCCAGAAGTTCGGAAAGTTCCAACGGTTTCTCGTATTTTTGCCAGCCGCTGATTTCTTTCAAGAATTGCGGATGGAGCTCCTGGAATGTCTGGGGCTTCTTGACGAGTTGCTGTTTCAGCCACTGAATTGCCGAAGATTCGTCAATGACGAAGAGCTGGAGCTGCAAAACCTCTTGGACGGTCATACGCTTCTTGTCGTATTCGGCCACCTGTTCGGGGAGGAAGAACATGCCGTCACGTTCCGGAAAACGCTGGGCAAGCCCCACGTAGAACTCGGCCGCGGACAAGGGAACGGTTACGCCACGCTGAACGTGGAAGGCGAGCATCCGGTCGAAGAGCAGGTAGTTCTGGCGCTCGGCGATAATCTCCATAGTAGTGGAGCGGGTGGAGTTGGCTTCCAGCCGGCTAGCGGCTTCACTTTTTATTACAAAGATCGGCAGTTGTCTCAGATGGGTTCGGACAAAATCCCAGGCGCCTTCTTCTGTGCCCGCCTTCATTTTGAACCGTTCCTCAAGGCCGCCGTTGGGTTTGTAGCAGGAGATGACCAGGTCCTGCTTTACAGCACCGGCCGCCGTCACCTGGTTAAAGCTGCCTTGCTCGCGATCCAGCGTCCGGACATCGGCGACCACAAAACCGGCATCGCCGACAGCCTCCTGAATGGCCGTCCACACGAGGTTTTTCGAATTGTGGAACACTACCGTCATCCATCGCCCCGGTTTCAAAACGCGGTGGTATTCGGCGAAGGCCCTTCGCATCATGTCGGAATAAACCGAAAGCGTCTTTTTCTTTAGTTCATCCCACAACACCTCATTTTCGAGACGTGAAAACAGATTGTGCCAGGCCTCAATCAGCAGATTGAGGTCGCCATAATTCACGGCGTCGCCAAAGGGCGGGTCGGTGTAGATGTAGTCTATGCTCTTATCCGGAATAGGTGAGCGCAACGACGATGCCGTGGAAATGGCGACTTGCCTGCTGGTTGGCAGTTGGTGAGCGGCAAGCATTTTCTGAAGACGCTTGTATTTGCCGTCGAGAATGTACCAAGGGGAAATTTCCACAACATTTGCTGGAATATAAAACACGTTCGGAAGATATTGATTGACCTGAGAAAAGTGACTTGGCACATACCTCGAAACCAATCCAAAACCCCAGAAACACTGTTCCACCATGAACTTGAGAAATCCCCTTACCCTCACATCCGGCCATTCCCTGGCGATGCGCCACATTGTGGAAAGGGCATGGAGTGCTCGCGGAAGATAAAATTGGTGATAGTGGGTAATGCCTAACCGCACCAAGCGAGTGCCGTGTACCCTTGGTGAAATGAAATGTTTTGCGGTCGGAAACCAATCCCTGGGCTGTTCATTCGCCAGACGATCGATCAGCGCCAGGTCGTGCCCATCGGGTTTCTTGCGGTATTTGGTTTTGTCACCGCGAAGTGTGTATTCGATTTCAACAGGCACATAGGTGACCTTGCGGACAGTTTCTCCTATGGCTCTGTCGAAGTAGCTCGTGAATTTATGCTCGCAGCTTCGGGTTGTGAGTGCTGCGCGGCAACCCGGGCATTCGAATTCACCGGCGAACTTGCCGGTTTGGGGGTCGTACGCCTGGTCCATAAAAACCACATCGCCAGCGCAGTTGGGGCAGGTGAACACCTCGGACCAGACGACATAGTTGATACGACCCTTTGTCTTGCCGTCAGTGTGCAGGGTCTCGTACATCCAGCCGAGTTCCACCTCGATCTTTTTGAAGAAAGCATCAGCGGCCTTCTTGAACTCACAGGCCGAGACATCCAGGTTAAGGTTGTAGGCGATGAAGTTGGCAACCGGCGAAAGATCGATGAGGATCGGCCGCCGCGCTCCCCATTTGGGCGGCGGATTTCCCTCCTTTTCCCATTCGGCTTCGAGGTTCACCTTGAACTCCGCTTCCGGCTGGCCGCATAGTTGCGCGGCCACGCCCGTCATGCCCGAACCGGAGAAGCCGTCCAGCACGATATCGCCCGGCTCCGTGTAATGCAGGATGCACGGCATGGTGGCCAGATGGGGGATCTTGGAATGGTACGAATGCGCCGTATAGATGGGATGCGTCTTGCCCGCGCCCGTATCGCTGGCAAACGGCTCGCGACGATAGCTATCGGTCGCAGAATCGTAGAGTTTTCCATAGAGGCGGATAAAGTCCACAAGAAACGGATTCGGGCAAGCTGTGTAGTACGGAGGGTCGGAGAGAGCAAGTATGTCCTCGTCAGAGCCGATGGGAAATCCCACCTCGTCTTTCCAGCGCTGCAGGATGTCTTCGCTGGAATCTGCGCGACGCATGCTCTCGGCAAGCTCCCGAAGGAGCGTCTCATCCCCCATCGGCCATTTCTCGACCGACTTCATTCGCTCTATGGCATCCTCCACTGTAGTGAAAGGTATGTCGCCGAGCTTGGTGTGGAGTTCTTCTAGACCTTCGCGCAGAATGGCGAGGAAATGCTTCCGCCGCTCGTCATCATTGACGAATGTCATCCCAAGGCATTCGACAGGGCTAGGCTTCTCAGGTTCATGTCCCATATCAAACAATTCCTCAGGTACGTGTTCCTGCTCTTTATGGGAATCATCGTTTTCATGTGTTCGTTTTGTCATTTGAATCCCTTATTATCTAGCCTTATAATAGCCGTTATTGATACCATTAATGGATGCTGATGCTATTGAGTCTGTGCAATAGCCATTTGTGATCATATTAACAAGCTCATGATCCCATTTTCACCCAGATGGCATCCCTACCTGGACGGGTGCATTGGACCTTACCCTCCTGTCTTAGCTGGCCTAGAACTCTTCTGATTGTTGGTTGGCTTACGTCTGGGCATGCCTTGGCCAGGTCGGTGTAATTAAAGGTCTTCGGGAGTTTCTCAATTGCGGTTATGACCGACTCTGTCTTGGCTCCATGCGCAGAGGTAAGTTCGCCGGTGCGCTGTTCAAATTCACGATATGCGCCAAGAAGCATCACTCCAAGGAAATATTCCCACCACGGCAACAATGTGTGTTTTGCTTCATGCCATCCCTGAAACGATTTATAGAGAGCATCGTAATAGCCCTCCTTCTGGTTTTCAATCAAATGCTCCAGGCTGATATAGCGTCCGACCTCAAAGCCTGCGCGATAGAGCAGCAGCAACGTCAATAACCGCGCCATTCGCCCGTTTCCGTCGGTAAAAGGATGAATGCACAGGAAATCCAGGACATAAATTGGGATGAGAAGAAGCTGATCGATTTCTTCTCTGTTCCAATGATCGTTGAAAAGTTTGTGTAGCACCTCCATCGCATCCTGTGTAAGATGTGCTGGGACCGGCTTGAAGCGGACGAAACGGGTTCCATCTGACCGGACTTCCGAGATTTCATTGTCAGCCATTTTCCATCGCCCGCCCTGCTGCGCAACAAAGCCGCGATATTCGCAAAGAAGGTGTATTGTCCTGAGGAGTGAATGCGGTATGACTTGTTTTTCCAGAAAATCAGGTTCAAATGATTTCATAGTTCACTCCATCACTATTCTTACTTTGCTGGGTTCCTTGCCCTTGGTAAGTCCGTCCAGGTATTCATCGAACCGCTTTTTCATCTCTGCTGGCGTTGCTGGTGAGCCGCCCAAAAGCAGCGCCTCGCGCAGGTCCGCGATCTTGACCGAAACCTTGGTGAGCCCAGAGAGCGCCTCCTGCAAGGCGTGTATGAAGTCCTGGTCGAGGTCATAGGGCAGGGTTCGTTTCCTAATGAAGCCGTCCACCAGCTTGTACGACTCGGGCTTGAGCAAGCTCAAGTTTCCTTTGGTGGTCGGGTCTTCGAGATTCGTGAACAGCGTCTGGGTCCAGTTTTCGACCAGCTTGTCGAGCTCGTTGTCCAGAGCGTCCAGCATCGTCGCCGCGGAAGCCATGGGCGGTTCTGCCCCAGGTTTATAGTTGCAGTGCGGGCAGACCGGCGACGCCTCCAGTTCCTGCTCGGTGAGCGCAAAGCAGCTCTTCAATCCTGCTAGCCGGTTCTGAAAATCTGAGAGGTGCTGGCGCGGCATCAGGTCGATGGTGGAGAGCTTCTGGAGTTTCTTGAGACGCTCATCGCCCATAAGCTGGGCTTTGCGCTTGTCCTCGCTCACACCGAGACGCGCCTTGGCGTGCATAGAAAGGTAGGCCTGCATGTAAGCCTTCTTGAGGTCGCCGAGCTTGCGCTGGGTTTCCTGGCGGAAGGCAGCCGCCCTGCGTTTGGCCGGATCAACGATCTGGGCGAGGACCTCGTCTCGCGCCGTCTTCATCTTATCGATCAACTCGTGGCCGGTGGGCAGGATGGCCTCGGCGGCGTACAAGTACGATGCCGCGGATCCAAGGTCGGCTACCAGTTCCTCTAGCGATTTGATTTCGGCTAGTAATTTGAGTCCACTTTGCTGAGCGCTTACTTCCCTTGCGTCATAGCGAAAGTTCTTGAGTTTGCCGGGCGTCGTGTAGGGTTGCAGGGATTCTAGAAACGATTTCGTTTTCTCCAATTGGAAGTTACAGGTTCCGAGTTCCAAGTCAGAATAGAGCCGTTGTCCCCAGAAATCCAAGCCGTTCTTCAAGGTTTGCTGCGTTCGAACAATATCCTCAACATATTTGCTAACTTTGGATTGCAGCTCCTGAACCGGATCGTCCCTGCCCTGGGTGACCAGTTGCGCCATGCCAGGCGTGAGTCCAAGCAGTTCGAAAAGTGCCTTGAGCGCCGGGAGATTCCAGTCCTTGGGCCGCTCGATGTGCTTGAACTGGGTCAGTTCGTCGATGCCAGTTCCGGCCAGTTGCACCAGATCCGTAGCATCAAACTTCTTGCCAGGGATGGAGAGGACCACCTCGCCGGCATAGACCAGCGCGGCCAGCACCACCACGGCCCATTCTGGTTCGAGGCGGTAGCCCTTATCCGGTGCGAAGTACTCGACGCCGTAGATCTCCTGGATCAGCTCGGAGCGGTTGACCACCTGTCCGTAGCCCTTTCTCTCGGCAATGTCGAGAATGTGTTTTGCATACTTGGACAGGTAGGGATCGAGCCGCTCACCGTCCAGAAGCTCCAGGGCATCCAGCACCGCGGTGGCTTGTTTAGTGATAAGTGATGAGGACTGAGAACTGAGCGAGCGGGCGCCAATATTAGCAATAGCTCGCATGGCGTCCTGCGCGGCTTGTTTTCGATTAGCTTTGGTAATGAGCACCGAGAAGAAAGGGTATTCGGGAGCCTGGTCTTTGAAGTGTGGTTCCAGGCAGATGCCCGCGATGGTGTTTACCAAGTCACGGAAGTTGAATGGGGTCATAGCATCCTGCCCTGGAATCGACTGGCTGGAAGCCAGTTCCACTTTCTTGCCTTTAGTCCACTCGGTGATCGATTTGGAGCGTCCCTGATAGGTGACCACGACCTTCGTGGTTATATTCTTTCGGAGCCACTGCACAAGGTCGAGCAGGAAGTTCGATGCCTTAGATTCGTAGGTAGATTTGGCATGACCGGAAGCGGTTGCAGCCAAGTCCAGCGCTGCCGCATAGTTCGTCAGCACAGCCCGGAACTCTTCGTCTTTATCGGCTAGACGAAGAAAAACTTCATCCGCTTTCTTCTCATCTTTGTAGGGCGGCGGGTCGAAGGGCTGGATAAAGTAGAGGTAGAAATCACGGGGCGGGATGGCAGTCGAGCGCTCATTGGGTGCGCCGAAGAAGAGATATCCTTGCCTGGCCGCCTTCCGTTCAGGCCACTCAACTTCATGCTCCCAAATGCGATATCCGGTGACATAGTAAGGCTGATCCTTCTTCTCCATGGCGATTTGGAGTGCCTGATAATAGGCTCGATCCAATGCCGCCTCATCTAGACTCTGAGCCCGTTTCTCAATCAGGGCGTCGAAATCGTCGGTCTTTTTGAGGTCCAGGTAATATTGTCGATTATCCGGGTTGGAGGAGATAAATTGCCCGCTGACGGTCTTGTGGATCTCGCGCAGGACAGTCTCTACCTGGGTGAGCAGATCGGCAGCCGGATCACCGCCAAGCTCCTCGATGCCGGGCTGGTAAAGACAAAGCGTATCGCGCAGCTCCTCGGCCGTGGCCCCGATTGGGGCATAGATGTCGCCGGTGGTGAGGCGATGGACCGATAGCGCGTGGATGATACGCAGTGCCATGGGTTTATACGCTGGTCGGGTGAAGGCCTGTTCGATCTTGGATTCCAGCACACGGCTGCAATCAATGACTGCCTTGATGTCAGGGACGGCGCGGAAGGAGGGATTCTCACGCAGGCTCGTCCAGTAGCTGTCATAGGCGATAACTCCGGGCATGTCGTTGGGTACATTCTGGCTGAGAAGCTTCTTCATGGCCAAAGACAGAGTCTTGAGCACCTCGCGCTTTTCCGCCGCCGTGACGCGCTCGAAGGTGTCGATATAGTCCGGATGCACGGGGAAGAGGCGCACGAACTCGTCCATACGCTCGTTCATCCGGCCATAGAATTTTGCGAAGGGAGTCAGGTATTCCAGGATTTTCACCTGCTGGTCGGCGCTCTTCTTGAGCAGACGCTCTGCAACGACGAACTTGATATCCTTGCGCGCAATGAGGATTTGCTCGAAGCGGTCCTTAACCCGACGGATGCTGTCGGCAACAAAGGAAAAGCGGGGGCTGTCAAAAATGGCTTCCTGAATACCAGCGATAAAACGGAATCGCAGGTCTTTGCAGATCTCCCCGATTTCCCGCAGAAAGTTGAGGTCAAGAATGAGTTCCTGGTCCTTGCGGGTACGCAGGTAATCGAGAAGTTCATCTACCACCAAAAGCAAACCGTGATCGGGATACTCTTGGTGAAAGGCGGTCATCATCTCCTCGAAGGAACGTTTGCTGTTGGACACCTTGTCCGCCGGTGGGAAGGAATAAGACACGCCCATTGCGGCCAGGTGTTGCTCCAGTTCGGCTAAAAGAATGTCGCGCAGGGACATGGTGGTTGCGCCGATCTCGGTCCGGACCACCTTGAATCGCCCACTGATTTTACTAACGGCAGCAGCAACATTTTTGTCGTTTAAGTTGTCAGTTAGGTTGGCGTTCTCGGCCAGGGCGGAGATAACAGCCATTAAGTGAGACTTTCCTGTCCCATAATTGCCAACGACCATTAGCCCCTTGTTATCCGTCGGTTGGTCGAACTGAAGCTGAGGAACGACTATGCCGATCAGCTTCTCGGCCATCTCCGAGGAGATGACATAGGTTTGGACAAGCTGCCGGGCAGCGGCGGCCTCGTCGGCATCCCGTATTTGCACCACAGACTCGATTGGCTCGAATTGGATCAGATCTCGGTATTTCATCGCGACTGCCCTCCTGGTCTTTCGTTTCTTTTCCTCATGGAACGGCTTCCGGGTTTACAACCAAAAAATCTCTGACAGGATATCGTTTGTATTCCGGATGATCCGGTGTCGCATAGATCAAATAGAGTGATGAGTACTGACTGATGGGCGCTGAGTTGTCGAATATTATTGACTCAATCATCGCTCCTCGGCCCTCAGCTCTGATCTCGCCGCTCCAGGCCGCGACCACCGTAATGTTGCGTGAGAGCCCCTCGAGAAGCCGCAACGGTTCCTGTTTGAGCAAGGGATCGAAGAGGATCTCGATGTTGTCCAGAAGAACCACATCGGCTGCGGCTGCGCGCACAATATCCGCGAGGAGACGGGGCAATTGCAGAGCACGCTGGAGCTCGGTGAGGTCGAGTATGCGCCGTGAAAGTTCGAGATTGACGTTGACCAGAGGAGCTGCTGTGCGTTCACGAACATCCTGGAGCGCGGCGGTCTTGCCCGAACTGGGCAGGCCAACCAGAATGACAAGGCGGTAGTACAACTCGGTAGCCTTGTCAATTGCTTGTATGACTCTATCGGCGAGCGGTTCAGCCATTAGCGATCTCCTCTTGATCCAGGCTCGTAATCGCTGGCTCTGCCAGACTTCACCCACTCATCCACTTCTTTTTTGTTGAACTTCCAAAGCCGACCAATCTTATGGCCTGGCATCTGCCGTTCACTAATCCACTTGTAGACTGTATCCCGCTTAATGCCGAGATGGTCAGCAATCTCATCTACTGAAAGCCATCGGTCTTCCATTATTCGACTCCAGTCACGTTTGGCTTCTTTGGTTGGCTTGAAGCGGCCAATTTATCCTGATTGATCGGTGTAATACATTCCAGCTTCGGCCTTTATTTTCCAATACACAAGGACAACCAAAATTATGGTATATTAGTCTGAGGCCTATTGTAAAGCTGTTTATACGGTTATTTTCATATTTCATCGACTATAACCAAGTCAAGGCTTCCGGTGTCAGAGTGGAGGCCGCTCAAAAGACCTTAGCGGATGCTGCCTTGTGAGCTTCCAAGTGAGCTTCCAAAAGGCGAATCGGATATGATGTGAAAGGTGGCCTAAGTGGGCGTGGATGTATCATAAACAACGAGACCCCATGGGATCATACCCGTGGGGTCTTGCGTTGACTAAGCACCGTCGAAATCGACGGACTTAATTTTAGCTCCCCCGCGGTGGTTCGAACACCGGACCCAGTGGTTAACAGCCACTTGCTCTGCCAGCTGAGCTACAGGGGAATATGAATTCTCGGCGGATAGTAAAATAGCCAAAGCAAGAGCTTTTGTCAAGGTTTCGCATTGCCTTGTCATTTAAGAATCAAAAGTTCGAAGTCTCTTAGGAGCCAGAGATCAAAAATGGGCTATCGATTCTTAGCTGACAAATCAAATTGATTGTCTATATATGATAGATGCAGGTCTATGCTTGACCTCTGTATATGGAAAGGGTAAAAATGGTCAAAAGGGTTCTGTCCATGCATAGAGTCAAAATTGCCATTACCGCCTATGAGCCGGTCTTATATACAGAGTTCTATCCCATCTTTGAAGACAGCCCTTTCCTGATAATTATCGATGAATACAACCATGTCCAAAAGTATTCTGCAGAGATCGGCTCAAAAGAGATTCTAAAGGGTAGGGCAGAGTGGATAATTGGCAGAGGGGCAAGGATTCTCATAACAGGATCTATCGACAACGAGGATTATTGGAAACTGCGGCTGGCTGGTGTAACTATAAGATGGGAATCTTTTGGCGAGGTAAAATCCTTGGTAGAAAGAGCAAGAATAGCTGCAGACCATGTGCAGGAAACAATGGAAAATAGAAAACCTATAGACAGGAGCAGATATAGCAAAGGCCTGAGGGCTAATAGCTTTGCAGCTCCATGTTTTGTTCACATTCGAGAAGAAGATATCAAATATCTAGAAAGGTTGGAACAAAAGGTTGAAAAAGAAGGCAAAAAGCTGCTTCTGCAGATCAAAGATGAGGAAGGCTCCAATTATGATGATTATGAGACCAGTGGAGATACTACTTCTAAAGAATGACAAGTTGATTCAGCGTTCTTAATTTTCTTTCTTCTGCTTTTTTAAAGCAGCTTTGAGCAAGCCTTCTGAAATTGTCTCCAAAGGAGGAATTTCCTTTTTCGATCTTGCTTCCCTATTTGGCTTTTTCTTGGAGATATGTGCGGTGGAAGCATCGAGGTCTTCTTGCTTGCGTTTGTTATCTGACTCCTGAGTGGTGAGTATTTCAAAACGGATTATTTCTCTATCCGTGAGCTTTATTCCCTGTGCACTCCTATTTCTCACCGTGTAGTTTTTGGCATGAAACACTTCATAGGTTTTTTTGCTTCTTGATTTAGGTTTGTATTCCAGTTTGAAGTCAAATTCGCTAGCAGTTGAAAATCCTAGAATCACCGCTGTCTCCGGTAACAGACTATAGTCTCTGCCGGTAAGCCAGCTGTCTATTATAGTTCTCTTTATATATGCCCCGTTTTCGCCGGATAATGAATAGATTAGCGTTATTGTCGTTTTAGAGAGGCTCTCCTTTTTCGCTATCGCAGTCCATAACAACTTTTGTCCTGCAAAGAACTTATCCGGAAGAGGGATAATTGTATATATTCCGTTGTTTCTCAAAATGAGGATTTTGTCGAATTTCGAGGCTTCCAAGAGTTTTTCGCCCGAAACCTCTGTTCCCAGATAACCTCCTTCAGCGTCATATTTTAGCGCAAAATCATGCCGCGCTACGGCTCTGGCTTCTATTCTCTTGAATGCTCTCAATTTGGTTTTGCGTGGGCAGGTTTTTTCTATCATCTCGATATAGCTCTGCAGTATATCAATTGCATAATCTACAATATGGCGCAAATGCATTTCATTCTCGGATATCCTTCGTTCGATCTGCTCCATTTCTCTCTTGGCTTTTTCTATATCATAGAGAGATATCCTGCGAATGGGTATCTTGAGGAGTCGCTCCACATCTTCCACTTCGACTTTTCGAGAAAGCTCTTTTGTAAATGGCTTTAGTCCGTCTAGTACCGCCTTGATAACGGTATCATTGGTCCTTTTGGTTTCGATCGATGTATAGATTTTCTCTTCGATAAAAATGCGTTCGAGCGTTCTAGAAAAGAGTTCATTCTTTAACTCATCTCTTTCTAGTTCGAGCTCCTGGCGCAGCAGGTCAAGTAGTCTTGCCGCATGATATTCTATGGTCTCGGATACAGTGGTAACGACAGGCTTTCCTTCTTTGATAACCAGGCAGTTACAGGAGATCGATCGCTCGCATTCTGTAAAGGCATAGAGTGCGTCTACCACATCCCGTGCGTATACTCCTCTTGCCAGCTTTAGCTCTATTTCGACTTTGCTGGTCGTGAAATCGGAGATGGAAGCGATTTTGAGATGACCAGCCCTGACAGCTTCTTCGATGCTGTTTATGAGGCTTTCAGTAGTGGAACCATAAGGAATCTCTTTTATAACGATTTTTTTTGGGTCTGAGCTATCAATTGTAGCGCGAACTCTGACTTTCCCATTTCCATCTGCATATTCGCTGCAATCTGCAGTTCCTCCTGCCGGAAAGTCCGGAGAAAGGTTAAAGGCCTTTCCTTGGAGATGTGCAATCTCGGCCTTGATTACTTCGATGGGATTATGCGGCAGTATCCTTGTGCTCATTCCTACCGCAATACCTTCTGCTCCCAAGATCAAAATAACAGGAATTTTTGCGGGAAATACGAGTGGTTCTTTATTTCTTCCATCATAGCTATCTATATAGCGAGTAATCTTAGGATGATAGAAAATCTCTTTGGCAAATGGAGAACATTTGCATTCTATATAACGAGGGGCGGAGGCTTCGTCTCCAGTTATGGGGTTTCCGAAATTCCCCTGTGTATCTAGAAATAAGCCTCTGTTCGCAAGGTTTATGAGAGCAGAAGCGATAGAAGCGTCTCCATGGGGGTGGTACTTCATGCAATGCCCAACAACATTTGCGACTTTATGGAATTTGCCATCGTCCATTTCAAAGAGGGAGTGCAGAATTCGACGCTGTACTGGCTTAAGGCCATCGTCCAGTTCCGGAATTGCCCTGTCCATAATTACATAAGAGGCATAGTAGAGGAAGTTTTCGGTTAGCAACTTATTTATATAGGCCACTCTATTGTCTATCCTTTCATAGCTTTTCCGGTAGATTCCTGGTTTTCAAAACCTCAAAGATCTAATACCAGGTTGTCCATTATGAATTGTCGCCTCTGTGGTGTATTTTTTCCCATAAAGAAATTTAGGAGCTCCGGAACAGATGATAAGGTCTGAATATCTACCTTTACTAATCGCATGTTTTTCCCAATGAATTGTCCGAATTCCGCGGGACTTATCTCGCCTAAGCCTTTGAACCGTGTTACTTCTGATCCTGGGCCGAGTTTCTTTATTCCGTCGTCTCGTTCATGAATTGAATAGCAGTATATAGTCTCTTTTTTTGTCCTTACTCTAAAAAGGGGTGTCTCGAGCAGATAGACTCGTCCCTGAACGACCAATTCTTCGAAGAAGGTCAAAAAGAATGTCAGAAGGAGATTTCGTATGTGAAAACCGTCATAATCAGCGTCCGTGGCGATAACGATGCGAGCAAAGCGCAAATTCTCGACATTATTCTCGATGCCAAGGGCCATCATGAGATTGTAGAGCTCTCCATTCTTATAGATCGCAGATCTAGGGCGCTCGAACATATTCTCTGGTTTACCGCGTAAACTAAAAATCGCTTGAGTATATACGTTCCGGGCGCTCACCATGCTTCCGGCTGCGGAGAGGCCTTCGGTAATGAATATCGTCGATTGATCTTCCAGGTCTCCGTCGCCAAGGTGTATCTTGCAGTCCTTGAGGTTTGGTATTTTGAGTTCAATTCTCTTTGCGGCTTCTTTTGCCTCTTTTCGAACGATGTTCAGTTCGGTGCGCAGTTTTTCGTTGGTAAGAATCTTTTCCTGGAGAATTTTCGCCGCCTGGGGGTTGCGACGCAGTATTTCATCTACGCCTTTTTTGACTTCCTGTAGTATCCATGGGCGGACATCGCTATTGCCGAGCTTGTTTTTGGTCTGACTTTCGAATATCGGATTCTGTATTCTAATGGAAATAGCGGCCGCAAGGCCTTCTCGGACATCTTCGCCATGGTACGATGCCTGAAAGAACTCGTTTATTGCCTTTAGAAAGCCTTCGCGGAAGGCGGAGAGGTGGGTTCCTCCAGCCGAGGTATATTGACCATTTACAAAAGAGAAATGCTCTTCTCCATATTCCCTGGTATGGGTGAAAGCAAATTCAATATGATCTCCTCTATACCAGCCAATGTCGTAGAGAGCTCTACCACCGAGCTCTGTCGACAATAGCTCCTGAAGCCCTTTTTCGGTTTGAAATTCTTTACCATTGATAGATAGTTTAAGGCCAGGGTTAAGACAGGCATAGCTCCAAAGACGCTTTTCGATGAATTCAAATACAAAGGTGTATTCTCCGAAGATTTGTTCATCTGGGACGAATTCTACGAGTGTTCCTGTCTTCTCGCGAGTCTCGAATTCTCGGGAATCAACGCGCAAGCCCCGAACGAATTTGGCTTCAAAAGCATGTCCTTCTCGATAAGAAACAACCCTGAATTCGCTTGATAATGCATTTACTGCCTTTGTACCTACACCGTTCAATCCGACAGAGAATTGAAATACATCGTCATTGTATTTTGCGCCAGTGTTTATCACCGATACACATTCGATGACCTTCCCTAAAGGTATGCCGCGTCCATAATCTCTTACGCGCATTCTTCTGCCCTGGAGGTTGATTACGATTTGGTTGCCGGCGCCCATGATGAACTCGTCTACTGAGTTGTCAATTATCTCCTTGAGTAGAATGTATATTCCGTCGTCTGGGCTCAGGCCATCACCCAGCCTCCCAATATACATGCCAGTTCGCAGCCTTATGTGTTCCAGCGAGGACAATGTTTTGATTTTTGATTCATCGTATGTCGATTTATTGCCAGTCACGCTCTGTATTCTATCATGATGGACAATAGAGGGTATAGAGTATTTTGTCTTCGACGATTATATGATAGACCTTTGATTATATAGAAAGTAATTCAAATATAAGGCGGTGATCATGCATTTCGAGCTAAAGTATGGAGATGGAAGTCTTCCACTGGACATCGAACAATCAAGGATTCTCAGTGTCGTGCTTCCCAATAAAAGAAAATCACTTGGTGATGCTCGCAATGCTGTTGCAAGAGCGCTTGCACAACCTGAAGGCACAGCACCTCTTTTGGAGATGTTAATAGACCGCAAGCCCAAGAAGCTTGTAATCATTGTCAACGACATTACGAGACCCACCCCTTATTCGATCTTGATGCCTCCTCTTATCGAAGTGATAGAAAAAGCTGGGATTCCCGATGAAAATGTGACAATTCTGATTGCTACAGGGATTCACGATCTTCATACTCATGAACAGAATCTTATTGTATATGGCGAAGAGATGTGTCGTAGATTCAGGATTATTTCGCATGATGCAAATGATTCCTCAATGCTATCACACAAAGGCAAGCTGCCTTCGGGATACGACTATTGGCTGAATAGGATTGTGGATGAAGCGGATTTTCTTATCACGATCGGTGTTGTCATGCCGCATTATTTTGCAGGATTCTCAGGCGGCAGAAAGTCCATCTTGCCAGGTGTTGTCGGAAAGGAGACTGTAGAAAGAAACCATGCGCGTATGGTCGAAATCATGGATAATCTTCCTCCGATCAGGGAGAATCCGATAAGCTTGGAAATGATCTATGCAGCCCGAATTGCGGGCGTGGATTTCATTTTGAATGTTGTGGTGGATGAGTGCGAGAGCATAGTCGAAGTAGTTGCCGGCGATCTTGAGAAGGCCTGGTATAAGGCAGTAGATGTGAGCCAAGCGATGTATATGATACCTATTCCTGAGCAGGCGGATATCACGATTTGTAGTGCTTCAGGATTTCCCAGGGATATCAATCTATATCAAGCTCAGAAAGCCCTGGATCATGCCGACCGTGCCACAAAGAGGGGAGGGACTATCATACTTGTTGCGGAGTGTCGCAATGACTATGGAGAGAAAGTGTTCGAGAGATTCATGACTGCAGGCTATTCACCAGAAGAGATCATGTCGCACATCAAAGCGCATTTTGTCATAGGTGGACATAAAGCCTATGGTTTTGCAAAAGTGGCCGCTGAGAAGAGAGTAATAATGGTCACCTCCCTTTCAGAGTCAATCGTGGCAAGCTGCTTTGCTCAAAAAGCTTCTTCGCTTGCTGGAGCGATAGATATGGCCATTGCCCAGCAATCACCGGGGGCTAAGTTCATAATCATGCCGGAAGGAAGTATTACCTCGCCAGTCATCATATAAAATAAGGCTTATCCCCAAGAAAAATAAGCAAAACCAACCGCGCGCCATCAGAGCGGGTGCGCAATGCTCAATGTGCAATGTGCAATGCTCAATGCGCAATGCGCGATGTGCTTTCTACACGGGCTTTTATGTAAGCTCATTCTCTATAAAGGCTCCAAGCTTGAGGTAATCTCTATATAAGGCATCATA
>Ga0255344_1002858_pt1 | contig 19937 bp, 15 predicted proteins | sample wastewater_treat_5_FD_192414 | JGI IMG/M metagenome (GOLD analysis project Ga0255344, IMG submission 192414) | Wastewater microbial communities from Lulu Island WWTP, Vancouver, Canada - plant18 | ecosystem: Engineered > WWTP > Wastewater > Unclassified | place: Canada: Vancouver, British... | reverse complement strand
ATATTGTGCTCTCCGATCTGTTTAGTGGATATTGTTATACACAACTTTACGACGTATACAATGAAACAAACGGCTTACTTACATTCGATAGAGAACTAAAAATCGACCCAGCGCGACTTAGATCGATCAACGCGATTGATGGCCCTGAGGGTATTAGTTTTACAGATTAGATCGATTGGCCATAGCCTTCTCTTGGGCAGAAAAGCCAAAATAGACTGTTGCAAGAATGAGGTTAACAGCAATCGACCATGCCATGGAAGAATATGCTGTTTTCACGCCTCGAATCAGGATCGCCGTGGCTCGTCAAGCGCTTGCGGCTCTGCGTATTCTCGCAGGGCTAGAGGCTTGAGCTTCGACATGGCGTAAAAATGAAATTGATGGTTTAGAAGAGATTGATAGTGGGGTAGAAATAAGTGGGAATTCTCTTTGTAGGATCGGCGGGATAATTGAGGAAATGGGATTTATGATAATAGGAATCGTTTTGAAATAGAATGACTGTGAACATCGAATCAGAGAAATATATCGATCATATTGCTATGCTCAATTATATAACTTAAGCAATATGTTTCGTTTCCTTCGAGCCTTTTTTGATAAAAATCGATGAAAAGAACTCGCTATATAGAATGAGATGACTGCATTGCAGCATTTAAGATGAGTCAATTCGCACCTAGATACTGTTTTAAATGAATCTAATACTCGTCTTTCTTGCTATTGAGGTACATTGTCGCTGCATAGATTTTTGCAATATTGTCGAGCCGGTCGCATTGAATATTAAATCGCGCACCGAAGTGTTTTGTATCGCGATAAGTACCAACGATCATTGGTATGCCATCTCGTCTTTCAACATAAAAGCCACGCTCTGCAATACCACGCTGCTTATCGTAAGGGAGGCTTCTTATACTATCAATCCATGGCTCGGAGCTCCAAATCTTGGTTGAATATTCTTTGAAGCCTTTAGGGAAATGATCATCGGTAAACTTAGGTGGCGAACGTTTAGGGGAAGGTTTCGGAGGAATAAAAGTAGCTACAAATTGCATGCCTCTTTGTTGTGCCGCTTCTATATAAATAATCCCTGCGTGATTAATGCTAAAGAAATAGCGGTTATCAATCTTTTCAGCTTCAAAGAAAAGCTTTATATTGGAAAAATCTGCATTTTTTTGAAGATCGTCGTAATCAGGGATATTATTACCAAAATACTGCGCCAGGTCTTCGAAAGGAATCGGTTCAAAAGCACTGAGATAACATCGATTGAAAAGGTCGTTATAGAATTCGAAGTAATGAAAATCAAGACTCACCGGCATTGGTGGGAAATCTATTATATTTCCAAATGATTCATGTTTGTATATCACATCTACGCCAAGCGCTTGTCCAAACATCACTGCGATTGCTATTTGAGCCTTATAGCCTCCTGTAGCATCGATAAAAACCTTGGATGCTCCTCCTGCCTCTTTAATTCCCTTTGCAATACAGCGCACGAGGTTGATTAGTCCAGACCTTTTGAAGAGTTGAGGGTCTTGTGGTTGGAGATCTTCGACAGTCCAATGTTTTACTTTTAGAATGGCAAGCCGCTCATCTCTCATTGCGCGTTGATCAAAATATTCCTGAAGTACAAGGCCAGTATTTGCTCCATCTTGCGTATCCGAGACAAGAAAAATTATGCTCTCAAGTCTATCGCCTTTTTTCTCCATGCTTTCGATAATAAGCTCGATTGTGTTGATCTCAGCACCGAGCATTCGTTCGTGTGGATCGATTTTGAGCATTTCTTGAGCAAGGCCTTTCCAATCTTTTTTAGAATATGCAACATATAAAGGATCGAATTGATCCGTGATTTTCTCCAAATTGCCGTTAAAAAAGCTGGTGCCAACTGTGCATATAAGAGTTTTATCCATATCTATTTATCTCCTTTATAGTTATCCAATAATCAATCAAGTAAATATCAAATTTCTGAGCTCTTTCTGTAATTTTCTACTATTGCTGAGAATTGGCAGATGGAGTGTTTTTAATTCCGAAATCCTCTGCCTATTCGTTTACTTTCTTTTTATTGATTATATCAAACGTCTCAAGCATTGAGAGTGATTTGAGCCTGAACTTTATCCGCAGGTCCTCTTTCTTATAGATGGTGTCGACGAGAATATAATCATTTTCTAGATAAGCATCGAGTTATGCCTTGTATTATATACAAAATAATAAATTATAATTCCAAATTATCGCAACATCCTATTCATTGGACACTCTTCCTTTTGACACAATAGCAAAACTCAGCGCCATATGATCATCTTGGAGATTGGGTATAGTTTCTCTGATTATGTTGTTGGGCTATTCTTTAAACCAGCAGCTTAACAGACACATTATAAGCTTTTCCTTCAATGCGCTGCTATTAAAGATTTCTGCGAAGAACATCAACTGCATGGCCGTAATATCATAATCATTAGGCTGTCATCGAGTCTTGTTTTTAAGCATGATGCGATTGAGAATTTGGCATCAATGACGATATTTCTTTATTCAATTAACTTAGGCCTTCTTTCATTGCACAGCTCTTGAAAGAGACGCGATTCCTTTGTCTACTTATGATAATACTAAGAAAGCTCCGCAAATAAAAAATTTGTTTTAGAGTATCATTGACTGAACAATCCTGTCGCCTTTGTGAACGAATGCTGTACGCGAGAAACTAATTATTTAACAAAATGTTGCCCTAAATTATCTGATTAATAGGTACAAATATCGACAAACTAATTTCTTACTCTGGATTGATAATAATAGAAGTTAAGCGTCGAAGTTGTATGCGCTTGACTGTAGGCTTCGAAGAATGAATAGGGACCAAAGGAAATGATTTTTGTTCACAGTGTGATATCGGCAAGGATCTCCTAGAGGCTGATATTATTAGCTTTTCAATGTCTAGACTTAATCCCTTCTATCAGGTCTAAATCTCAAAACCAAGAAATTGGCCACTTTTCAAATGGCTTCGGAGCTAGGTCTTAATCCCTTCTATCAGGTCTAAATCTCAAAACAATGTGATTAGCACAGAGCAGCAGATATGTGGCGAGATAGAGTCTTAATCCCTTCTATCAGGTCTAAATCTCAAAACTTTACGGTGCGGTCCTTGCGGATACTGAAGATGAGATAGACGTCTTAATCCCTTCTATCAGGTCTAAATCTCAAAACTCCCTTGACTAAATACTCTCACACTTGCGGAAATATATATGTCTTAATCCCTTCTATCAGGTCTAAATCTCAAAACTACTATATTTAATGGGAAGACAAAAACAATTAGAAGTCTTAATCCCTTCTATCAGGTCTAAATCTCAAAACTACTATTAAAGCATATGATAATAGTACTATTACAGCGTCTTAATCCCTTCTATCAGGTCTAAATCTCAAAACGTTACCCTACGGTGACTTCGGGCGATGCAGTGAAACGTCTTAATCCCTTCTATCAGGTCTAAATCTCAAAACAAGAATGGGTCGAATCCTATCTCGACGCAGACAAATACGGTCTTAATCCCTTCTATCAGGTCTAAATCTCAAAACTCACAGGAAGAGTTTGATGCAATTCCAAGCGGTTTTGGTCTTAATCCCTTCTATCAGGTCTAAATCTCAAAACCACGATTTATATCGCGCAGACCATGATACAGCCGCAGAGGGTCTTAATCCCTTCTATCAGGTCTAAATCTCAAAACCCAGATCTCGCTGTATATAAAAGATGGCGATACATGGAGCGGTCTTAATCCCTTCTATCAGGTCTAAATCTCAAAACAAAATATGAACAGATTTACAATGCTCTAGCTTGGTATGCGGCTGGTCTTAATCCCTTCTATCAGGTCTAAATCTCAAAACTTGTCGAAACCATCATCGATGCGGGCAAAATAGATATGTCTTAATCCCTTCTATCAGGTCTAAATCTCAAAACATAGTGCCGATATGTATGTTATAAGATCCTCACGATATAGTCTTAATCCCTTCTATCAGGTCTAAATCTCAAAACCGCAGTCCACGCCATAGATCCTCAAGAGCCGCCAGGTCTTAATCCCTTCTATCAGGTCTAAATCTCAAAACCAGCATATTATATGAACGATCACTTCTACGTTTATGGTCTTAATCCCTTCTATCAGGTCTAAATCTCAAAACCAGCCGGAAGAAATACGAGAGTTCTTTTTGAAAGATGGTCTTAATCCCTTCTATCAGGTCTAAATCTCAAAACGCTTTTGTTTGAGCAAATAGCAATCGCACAAGCAATGTCTTAATCCCTTCTATCAGGTCTTAATCCCTTCTATCAGGTCTAAATCTCAAAACCTTTGAGCGATAGAGATCTCATAATAGCGATCAAATCCGTCTTAATCCCTTCTATCAGGTCTAAATCTCAAAACAATGGAATTATCAGAGAAGCAGGTTCGGTTGTTGGGTCTTAATCCCTTCTATCAGGTCTAAATCTCAAAACAGAAGACTTGAATATCCTTGCAAAGCTTGACATTGCGGTCTTAATCCCTTCTATCAGGTCTAAATCTCAAAACTAGATTATGGCGGGGTGCTGCTTATATACGTTGTACTCTAGTCTTAATCCCTTCTATCAGGTCTAAATCTCAAAACCTGGGCGAGAGGATACGTATCACGCAAAACACCGGAGTCTTAATCCCTTCTATCAGGTCTAAATCTCAAAACGAGCGATAGTTCAAACATAGTTATTTTTCATCCAAATGGGTCTTAATCCCTTCTATCAGGTCTAAATCTCAAAACTAGCCATTAAAAATATGCCTTTCATTCCCGGAACATTTTAGTCTTAATCCCTTCTATCAGGTCTAAATCTCAAAACTATTACGATGCCAATGGTGGCAAGTACGCTGGACGTACTTGTCTTAATCCCTTCTATCAGGTCTAAATCTCAAAACCAACAAGAACGGTATATGCACGTCTTCACGGGATCGATCGACAGTCTTAATCCCTTCTATCAGGTCTAAATCTCAAAACGGAGGTAAAGGGAAAATGAGTAAATTGACGTATGAGTCTTAATCCCTTCTATCAGGTCTAAATCTCAAAACTGGGATTTTGGCGTCTACGCTAAAGCTTTCGCTAACAATGAAGGTCTTAATCCCTTCTATCAGGTCTAAATCTCAAAACACAGCATGGACGAGGGGTTACGTATCACGTAAAAACCCGTCTTAATCCCTTCTATCAGGTCTAAATCTCAAAACTTGACCGCCGATGATTTGATTATCTTAAAAGACATTCTTTGTCTTAATCCCTTCTATCAGGTCTAAATCTCAAAACCAGGAAGAGATAAAAGCTTACTTTACTGAGTCCGCCAAGTCTTAATCCCTTCTATCAGGTCTAAATCTCAAAACACGATATGTTAGCCGATCATATCAGGGTGTGCCATGTCTTAATCCCTTCTATCAGGTCTAAATCTCAAAACTGAGAAAGAGTATCCGTCGCGGCAGGAAGAGATAAAAGCTTGTCTTAATCCCTTCTATCAGGTCTAAATCTCAAAACAAGATGAGGAGGATCAAAATGAGTGAAGAAAACAAGCTAGTCTTAATCCCTTCTATCAGGTCTAAATCTCAAAACAATGCTACTGTAAAACAATATACAGTAGTTAATTACAGTCTTAATCCCTTCTATCAGGTCTAAATCTCAAAACTCAAAATGAGTGAGTTGTTTTACGATGAGTCCGTGGGGGTCTTAATCCCTTCTATCAGGTCTAAATCTCAAAACCGGACTTGCCCATACTGTGGTGAATTATTCACCACCGGCGCAGTCTTAATCCCTTCTATCAGGTCTAAATCTCAAAACTGATGAGTATACAGGCATCTATTACGATGCCGAAGGTGGGTCTTAATCCCTTCTATCAGGTCTAAATCTCAAAACATATCTAGCTTCATATGGAATTATTTTGAAGACAATGGTCTTGTCTTAATCCCTTCTATCAGGTCTAAATCTCAAAACAGATTATCAGATTCGCCATAGACTCGGCAAAGTCAGAGTCTTAATCCCTTCTATCAGGTCTAAATCTCAAAACGGTCGACGATATGCTGTCGGATCATATCAAGACATATCATGTCTTAATCCCTTCTATCAGGTCTAAATCTCAAAACGAGGAGGAAGGTATGGGCGTAAAAGGAGAACTAAGAAAAAAGTCTTAATCCCTTCTATCAGGTCTAAATCTCAAAACCCGCCCATGAAAAGGAAAACGCTGCTAGACTTAGCTCGTCTTAATCCCTTCTATCAGGTCTAAATCTCAAAACCCAAGCAACCTGTAGATAAAAAACTTTTGTTTGTGGTCTTAATCCCTTCTATCAGGTCTAAATCTCAAAACGCAGGCCGGGGAGCGCTCTAGATAAAGAGCACTTCCTAAAAGTCTTAATCCCTTCTATCAGGTCTAAATCTCAAAACTTTAACGGATTTACATACTACAATGACACTGTCGCTTTTTGGGTCTTAATCCCTTCTATCAGGTCTAAATCTCAAAACTGATGAGCTTCCTTGGAATCCTAGAGAGGACAAAGAAGCGTCTTAATCCCTTCTATCAGGTCTAAATCTCAAAACTTGATTATGAAGAGGATTTTGTAAATACTGTAAATAGGGTCTTAATCCCTTCTATCAGGTCTAAATCTCAAAACTTATGGAAATTATACCATCTAAACGACATGCACACCGGAACGTCTTAATCCCTTCTATCAGGTCTAAATCTCAAAACATGGAGCCAGCCGCACCTATCAAGGACGCGACGACGAAAGTCTTAATCCCTTCTATCAGGTCTAAATCTCAAAACTTTTGAAATCGATTGATTATCTTAAAAAGTCAGTACGTGAAGGTCTTAATCCCTTCTATCAGGTCTAAATCTCAAAACGAAAATGGAAACAACATTGAATCTTGAAAGTAAAGAGTCTTAATCCCTTCTATCAGGTCTAAATCTCAAAACAAGTACCATCGAACGTATGTTGACAAGACTGGACAAGAGTCTTAATCCCTTCTATCAGGTCTAAATCTCAAAACCAAGTAAGGAGGTATCTATGCCCACCACCACTCAAAAGTCTTAATCCCTTCTATCAGGTCTAAATCTCAAAACCGAATTTAATTCCGATTATGGAACGAAATTTTCAAGCATTGGTCTTAATCCCTTCTATCAGGTCTAAATCTCAAAACAGGAGGAAGAAGATGAAAACTACAAAATGGGAAAGAGAAGGTCTTAATCCCTTCTATCAGGTCTAAATCTCAAAACCGAAAGATACGGATGCCGAAACTTGTGGACAATGTCAGTCTTAATCCCTTCTATCAGGTCTAAATCTCAAAACACGTGTGGGGAAACGTAAAGGAAGGGTGGGAAGTAAAGTCTTAATCCCTTCTATCAGGTCTAAATCTCAAAACACACGCTAGCAATATGATTCCATTGGTTAAAAGATTGGTCTTAATCCCTTCTATCAGGTCTAAATCTCAAAACATGGCAATAAGGCAGTTTATCGGAGCAGGCCATCATCAAGTCTTAATCCCTTCTATCAGGTCTAAATCTCAAAACTGCCGGCTCACCAATCCTTTATGGCACCATGAATTAGTTGATACGATACGCAGACCTTGCTCTATTTGGTAGCACATTAGGACAAATCGATTTGAATTGCGTAATGCGATATCGTTTATGATTTTATTATTCTGGGAAATAAATTTTTGTGCAAACCTGTATCCAAAAATGCCTTTCTGGAAGAAAGAGAGGGTTTGCGCGTTCATGATAATTATCTCATTACAGAAATAAATGCTTCTCATCGATATCGTCATCCGCATCAAAAAGACTCTTACCAAACCTCATTATGCCTGAATAATCGAATTGACACAAGGGAATATAAGCAACAGAATCAGGATCCTCAATAATAAGCCCGATGCGCTTGCGGATCATCTCGATAGTTTCCCTAGAGCATGAAAGCTCGAAAACCGAGCGCTGGACGCGATTACCAAACGCATTAGCTATCTTTGCTACTTTTCGCAGCCGTTTTGGATCGCTGATATCATAGATCAAAAGCCAATGGCTCATAAGAATATAACTTCATTGGGATTCATGATATCATTAGGTCCATCTATCATAGATAGCCGGCGGCAATCTTCGCAGAGTGGATAGACCAAAATTGAATCATACTTGCGGTTCATGATTTCCTTGAGACCTTCTAAGAGCTTCTCTAATATATCCTTTTCAGTATCGATCTGAAATGTGGACTTTTGAAGCCGTAGACCAAATTTCTCACAGTAGGCTGCAACTTTATTAAGGCGCTTAGGGTTCGCTATGTCATAAGATACAAGCCATATCATGGTGTTCACCTTATGATAAAAGGCTTATATTCTGCTTCTTCATTCTGTAAGACTCTTCGGAACCGATGCACTTGGTTTGCTATGATCTTTTGGTAAGACATGCGCTGGTTTTCAGGAGGATAGAAGATGACGCTCTCTATCTTCTCCTCGAATTTTTCCGCGACCTTTTTTGCACCCACTTTGCTTAATAAAATGCCTTTAATTGCTTCGCTCGTTTCGATTTGCTCTGTTTCACTCTGATCAGCCTCTGCTTGATGCAAGGGAGCATCGTCGCTTGTTACCGAAAAATCAACGATCTCGAAATCACTAGCTGTAAGAATACCAAGGTTGAAGAGTGCACATGCTAGGGTATCGCAGATAGAAGCTCGATACTCCTCCATGAGATCGAAGGTGAGGCTTCGCTTTCCGTATTCTAGGGTGTGGAGATAGCCAGCATAAGGATCGAGGCCTTCCATTTCGATAAAGCTATCTACCCGATACATAAGTAAAGTATACAGAAAGCTCATGACTGCATTCACGTTGTCACGCGGCGGATTCATGGATCTTCCTTTGAAGATAGCCCATTCGGGATTGATATTTAGGCGAAAGGCAGAAAAGTAAAGTTTTGAACCCAGGCCTTCGTGTCCACGGATAGATTCGATGCTTTTAGCAATCTCTACAGCTGCGAGGTTGCGCTTGGATTGTTCGATGGTGCTCTCTACATTTATTCGATTGCTTTTTCGATTGATTCGCTGCATGAAGGAGATCTGGTTGCTGATTTTTCCTATAGCAATGCTACGGGCAATTTTAAGGCAGAAATCTGGTTCCTTGAGGGACTCATACTGGCGCTTGCGTAGAAATACGTTCTTTCCCTCCTCAAATTCTAGTTTGCCATTGAACTTTCCATTGGCGCTCAAAAAGATTGTGTCAATTTGGTTGCGCATTATAAGTCGTAGCGCACTTCCAGTTATCTCTATATTCGCCGCTATGATGATGCGATCGGTTCTGTGAAGGAAAATCTTACGTGTTTCTCCACTGCTAGAAACAAACATAAGTGCATCATTATGTTTGGCGAGCTTGCCATGGTCCGAGAGGATATAGACCGTGCCCATAACCTAGCCCTCATGCCTCTTTTTCACTGACGAGAGCGCAACGCGCCCAGCCCATGGGCAAAAGCATGTTTTTATATTTGAAGAGAGTGCGCGTTTTAGTTCCAAAGGCTTTTTTACCTGGAGCGCGCTCCGTTGAGAAGGTAAGGTATTCGATCTGACTATGACGTCCTAAGCGAACCATAAACTCTCTATCTTGGTTTAGGTTACTAAATGCATCGTCGATGTACTTGTATCCATTGTAAAGCTCGTCTGGAGCATCTCGATAGAAGAGTTCATATTCTTTGTTAAGTGCTGTTTCGTAGAATTCGTTGCAGCGATCGGCTATTTCTTGGAACGATCGGGGAGTAATCTTAAAGGGATGCTTATTGATAAGTCTATCGTCGAGCGCGATAGTTGTGGTAGTGGTAATAGGCTCTGCACTATCTCCTTCGCAAGGAGAGCTGATTGCGGCTGACTTGATGACTTCTTCATTAATAGCAATGTTTTCAGATTTCCGCTTGACTCGATTGTAAAGGGCAAGCTGGCCCACGATGCGCGAACCGCGAGCGGGAAAGATAGCATCTGTAATCTTCAAGGCTCGCAAGGGATCCGCTTGGGCTTTATACTTCTGGTCACGCATGCACTCGATAGCAGAAAGCATGTCCTGTTCTTTTAGCTGCTTATGAGTTTTTGCAAACTCTTGTACGTGTGGATCGAGGATAGCAGTGCGAATCGCTCCTTTGATCGAAGAGCCGGGGATGTACGGTTTTTTGGTATAAGGGCTACAGATAGTAGGCTGGATTACAAAGCTATTCTGGGATCTCTTTTCGAGCTCCTGCCATAGATTTAAGATTTCGTTCGTAATCTCAGCTAAGTAGAAGATGCATTCTTGATGGGAGAGAATAATCTTGCAAGCAATTTCATTGTATGTCTGACGAAGATGAGGAAAATCGTCCTTTGCGATGAGAGCTTCAAGCCTTTCTATTTGGTCTGGTGTCATAAAGCTAACTAGCCGTTCATCGTTGAATCGGACATATTTATAGTTTTGTCCTTGTGGGCTCATTTTGAGTAGAGTATATGAAAAAGGCATTAGATCCTCGCCGGTTCCGATATGTATAGGTGTTATTGGTGTGATGCTGATCTCATAAATTATCATTAGCGGCCTCCTCTTCTTGGAAGGTAGCATAAAGCGTTATTCCGCAACTGTGTATTCGAACATCTGGATGCACATTAGGTACAAGGCCTCCGACATAGTCTTTCTGAGGGCGATCGAAGGTGGTTCCTTCGTCGTAGAAAACCAGAGGTTTTTTGAAGGGATTCATGGTTGCGCTAAAGATAGAACCAAGCTTTCCACTACGGACTACGATCTTTGTCGATAGGTTCTCCAGTTTATCGCCCTTAACTGGTATAAAAGTACCTAAGGACATAGCTCTCCTTCCTTGCAATGGGGGCTTTTCTTCCTTGATGTCGAGCAGCTTCACATTGCCATATCCGATAGAGCTCTTTCCACCATATCCATTTCGAAGGCCCTGTTCGATGCGACGACCCAACTCATCTTTCGTCCAAGAAGAAAAACAATAGATATCGAATTGGTTGATCAATCTTCGCCTCGATGTTTCGTTACTACGTTCATACCAATAGAGCCCCTGTTCGCTCCATAGTTTTTCGCCTTCAACTGTGGAAGAAATTCTATCGATTGCGTTGCGTATTCTCGACTCCGATGCCATGGCGACATGCTGCAGATCGTTATTCTTGATTAGGGTATCTAGCATTTGCCAGCCAATGGGTTGTGCGAAAAGTTCCTTAGGTAGATAGCCTATTTTCATAAGCTTCTTGATGTTAGGTGAATCAGGAGGAGCTATACGAAACAATGGCCTTGGCAGGTAACCACAAGGGAAAGCATGCGAGAGAACGAGCGGTGGACTTTCGTCATACTGTTGTAAGAAAGCTTCCAGCGCTTCTTCGCCTTCTTCGAGCGCAATACCCCAAGCGATATGCCCCCAGAGTGTATCGCTCACTATGGGGATCTTGAGAAGACCCTGCACCTTAAGAATGGCACGGTAGCAATTCATGATTGACCTCCTTGAAGGGCCTTAGGATTTCAGCTAAACGAAATCGGCGTGCCAACTTCATCTTTGAGGTCGATAAAGCTTATCTTGCCATTACCGCGGCTGCCACCTCCGCCCAGGTAGTCGTTCTGCAAAAGCTTTAGAGATTCTATAACGATCGTTTTGAAGAGCTCTTCGTCTTTAGCTCCACCATCGCCAGTATCAAGCACGCGATAGACTATTTCGAGATTGAAGGTTACGCCCGGAGCTACACGCTCGAGAGGACGAGGATTGGCCTCAGCCGTGACTCTGTTTATAGAGTTTTCGCTCTTTTCTTCAATTATTAAATCTGCTTTATCAATGAATTCCTGGGAAAGTGATGCGTCGCGAACTATTAGTCGTGTAGGACCACGCCTTTTAGCATCTTGATCTTTGTCGCGCGAGATACCAGCACCAAAGACTCTGCAAATAGGACAGTCTTCTGCACCACAGCTACAAAGACTGCCATTTATGCTAATCTTTCCAAGTTTCCATTCCATGAGGGAACGCATTTTGCCTTTCAAGGAGGAACCTGGAATATAGGGGAGCCTGGTCATGGGGTCCTTAATGATGGGATTATCCATGCCGCCGATCTCAAGTGCATCGGTGGACGCACCGATATGTAGCCCTGTTTCGATTTTGATTTTGCCAGTGATTTTCCTAATTTGTTGAATTTTCATTGCCGATCTCCTTATGTCTATTTTCTTCGCGCAATCTCATAATAGTAACCATAGAGTGCCTCGAGGAATGTCGCATAAGCTTTATAAGCTTCAGCTGATCTACAATCGTCTGCAAGATGGAATATGAGCTTTTTTAAATTATTATAATAGGATTCATCTATCTTGTTGTCTTCGCTCTTTCTCTTGCAAAGATAGCTGATTTTTGCCTTCTGCATGAGCACTTGAGGATAGATATCTTCCCACTTCTGCCCTGCTTCAAGTGCAAACTTGTGACGCTTGACCTCATCGAAAACTTTGCGCATCTGACTCTTCGAGACATTTTGGATAGCTTTAGCAATCTGTGTTAGAAGCTCTTCTTTAAAGAGCTCTGCATTTAGCTTACCCTTTTCTGTCAAAAGGGATGGCAAGCTCGGTAGATTGGCTGCTTGTTGAACAGGCCGTTGATTGTAGCCTGCGTGCCAAGCTGCTTTGCCTTGATTGTTGTCTGTCATGGCTTTTCTCCTTTATATTTTTGTTGTTATTGATCGTATGCTATAGAGCGCGTAACACACGCTGATTTTAGATTTCCACATCATTTGGTAATGATTACTAGTGAGCTCTGCTAGAAGATTATCCCAAAACTGCGCGGCAACTCTGCAGCTTTTCATTTCGCGATAGCGAGAAATGGTGTATTTCAGTTGTGAAAGCCAGAGAGTATTGGTAGAGCTAATATCACCTTCCACTAGCATGGACCATGCGCGATTGCTGAGATCAAGCAGTTTTCTAAAAAGGCTTACAGGTAATTCTTGACGTCCTAGATAGTCAGCATACCGTTTCCCATTGTTGTACAGAAGATCGAATTCCTGCCATGAAACAGGTATAGAAAACACACATAGGGAATTCTTGCCTTGCTGTGCCTTTGCTCGTTCGAGCTGGCGCTCTGCTTCTTCAGCGAGTATAGGGATTGGCATATTAGAGTCTGCAAGAGCTATTCCTGCCGATAGAGTTAGTGATGGGTTATGAAAGCTGAAAGAGGCAAACTGAGCCTGTATATCTCGGGCAAAATCGAAGATTACATTCCAAGGCCCTAGGACGCAGATATCATCGCCTCCTGAGTAGACGGTGTAGATTGATTCAGCATAGTCCTTTTGTTCTTGTATCCACTTATTAAGCTTAACAGAGAAGAAATAGTGCATTTGTCGGCTCAAAGATGCATATTTTGAAAGGCTAACTTTTGGGCCTAACCCTTCTCTGAAGATAGTGCCGAGGTTATCGACATCTGCTTTGAACATGGCAAGCTTCTTGGTGCCTGTAGCTTTTTTGGCAATTTCTTCAAACATTAGCACTCTTGGCTCGCCATTCTTATCTATAGCTATAGGAACATGATAGGGCGCGGGGTGGAAGGCCATAAATGAGCCTGTGCCATATCCATTGATGCAGTATTGAATACCGCTGCCTTCTAATTGGCCTACTACAGGGAAAAACCCAAACGAAGCACTTTTTTTCTGAGCATTGTCTTCTGCAGGGTCAAGGGTTTCGAGGACCACAGCATGTGCCTTAGGTAGACGAGTGCCAAGGGAGATGAGAGCATCGCAATGGCTACAAATGGCTTCGTCATCCTTCCGGTCTATCTGTGCAGGACGGTAGTCACAGAGCATGCAGACTAAATTTCCTTCGCCGATAGCCTCTCGTGCTGCTTCATAATAATGATCAATATAATGTCCTTGAGTATCAAGAACGGACTGAAAGCGCTTTTGCTTGCCTTTGTAATTTGCGGCATGAATTGTCTGAAGTAGCTCCGGAGTGTTCTCTTGTGTGAGATCTTGCAGAGAAACCTCCGCGCCCAGAGTGATGTTGAGCGAGAGTGTCCCAAGGTATTCGCACAAAAGAAAGCCGTTGATTTCTTTTTCGTAGTTTTCTACAGCAGTTCGCACTTTTTCTGTATTGGGTAGAAGCAGCATGAAATTTCCGCCCCCATTCATGATTTCGCACTGAGGTACAACTCCGCTTCGCACAATTAGGCTATGTGCTGCGCTCTTGCAGAGTGCTTCGATTTGAAAACTTCGCGCACGCAATAGTTTGGAAGATTTGTCGTTTTTTTTCAGATTGAAGATATGCTTTTGGATACCCTGAACATCGCCATAAACAAAGAGCCATTTCTTATCGGCCACATTGAATATCGACACTTCGGAATAGTCTTTTTTCTCAGCATGATAAGCATAAGCACACACAGAAAATGCAGCGGTGACTCTAGAATGATCATAGAGGGAGACATCAGGCTCTGTTTTATAGGTTGCAGAAGGAATTAGGCTCGTCCATCGCTCAAGGATGCTATCGAGATTTACCAGATACTGGAAAGTATTGGTAGAAATCGGAAGCCTTTTCCAATCAATTAGAAACTGATCCCAAAGAACCGAGTAGTCTTCCTGGGTTAGTTTTTCTTTCAGTTGAGTATCATCATCTAGTTTTCCTAGACCCAGATAATGCTGATGAATTGCCTCTCTCTCCGGAAGAGTAATAAGAGAGAGAACTGAACAAATTGGAGTTTCATAGAATTTTTGTTCGATTCTTTCTTGTTTTTGTTTGATACGATCGAGGCCACTAGCTGCCCAATCTCCCAGGGTTATGAAATTATCTTCTTCAGAGGATGGATTGTGATGATACGCTGCAAGATGGGCAATCTTCCCAGCATATGTTTCAGATCCCAAAGATTCTTTCAAACAGTCCTCCAGAAAACCATATGTATAAAGTGCATGTAGATGGGAATATTGCCCGCTCGATTTATCCTGTGGAAGAATTTGCCCTTCCATTTCCGTTTTGAAAAGATCTTTGCGACCAGCCCTCTGCGCAAATTTGCCGATATCATGTAGCAAAGCAGCAACAGCAATAGGAAAGATGTCGCGTTCATTCGATGCTTGCATCATGTACCTCCTCGATCGAAATAGATGGCCATTCAACGCTCATTTCTCCAAGGCCAAAACCTGTATTTTTCCCAACATGAAAAATAGTACCAGCATCGAAAAGACTCTTTTCGCGAACTCCTATCGGTCCTTGGATTTCAATCCATCCAAGCGCACCTCCAAGCTCCATGGCAGCGCTTTGTCGGTGCGAGTAGCGAGAAAAATCTTTCCATGTAAGATTGCGTTTCGCTATGATAATATCAGCAGGAGGTCGATATCCCTTTGCATCTGAAGAATCATCAGTATAAAAATAGGCCAATACCTCTATGCGTCGATATAGACTTTGAAGAAGAGAAAAAGCATCAAAATCTAATGTGTACTGCCCTCGATGTTTGATTCGTGCAGGTGTAATAAAATGTATATTTGCTTTGTTTGCTATAGAGCAATCTGTTTCGTCAAAAGAAAATATCTTTGTAGATAAAGGATTTAAAATAGGAGCGCCAAGCCTCTTGCCATTTGTCGAATCAGTAATCTGTGCAATTGAAAACATTATTTGATCTGAGAAAATGCCTTCATCCCCTGCTCTCTGGAATGCAAGCACAACAAAAGGGAAGAACTGCAATGCAAAGCCTATTAGTGTTATTGTAAATTCATATTGTTTGCCAGAATTTATTACTTTGCCATGAGTTAATACAAAAGGATGAGCACCCCGATTTCTTCCTGGTAAGACTTTTGTGTCTTTGGGAATAGGACTCTCAAACAATACTGCATAAGCACATGATTGTGAGATATTGCATTTTTCGCATGAAAGTTGGCGTTGTACACAGCAGATTCTCTTTAGCTGTGTGCCCAGAAGCGATCTAAGGATAAAAGTAGGAAGAGTATTCCAACTGATAGGTTTTTCGAAATCGAGCAAAAAAGAGACCTTGCCATATAGAATCTTCACGGCGTTCTCCTTATTGATCTTTAGACATTATTTAAGAATTATTGACTACAATATCTTAATGAAGACGAATTATTTTTTGCTATCAATATATACATATGTAAATATTAAGAAAACACATTTAATTATTCCTGATTGCATAAAAAATTATCACAAAAGCCATTCGCCGAAACAGAATTGGCTTTTATATATCTGACCTCCCTATTAGAATAGACTAGCTTGCATCAGAAGTAAATAAAGCTTTATAAAATTTAGTATAATAGGAGATACGGGACATATAGTGTCCCTCTCAAAATTCTATCAAATAGTTTTTAGATTTTTCATTTAAAGCCCAGCGTTGGCTTTTATAAACATCTAAAAAAGACTTTTGATAAGAATCTATCCTTGAAAAAGAGTTTAGATACTAAAACGTTAGCTTTTACAAAGAGTAGCATTTGGAATTTTCACCAACGGCTTGAAAATATCATCTTTACAGACTTATCCGGCTCACTATAGATTTCTCATGAATAGAAAAGGCAAAGCAGATTTTTATAGGTTGGAGGAATCGGCATGATCGAGAAAGTGTACCAGTTTACGGACACCAACGATTTCATCATGGAGAAAATAATCGATGATGAACATGTGAACATCAACCACATTGTCGTTGCACCAGGCGGCTCTGTGCCGGTCCATGTCGCAAATTCAAATGTTTATCAGATAATAGTCCGTGGTAAAATCAGCCTAAGGCTAGAAGAGGAGCCTGTCGCGCATTACCCGACAGGAAGCATTGTCGCCATCCCATTCAACACCAAAATGGACATCCGCAACGAAGGCAGCGAGACGCTGGAGTTCTTCGTCGTCAAGGCTCCTAACCCGCGCTCTATGCCAGCAACTAAAAAAGTCCAGTAAAAAACTCTGCCTGTGGATCGTCTGATTGCTGAGCCATTAGATTTTCGGGCTCTTAAATTGTCATTCGCTATGGGATAAGTCCTTGATAATGCTCGCCTCAATCCAAACGCCGGTGTGGCGCGACCGCCACGTTCTACCGATGGCTCGACGCATGGCACGTTCCAATCCAAGCGCCCCTGTGGGTCGCGACACAATGCGCTCCTTAGCCATCTACTTTGCGATATTTTGTCATTCTCCCAGAACCAGATGCTTCAATTCTTTGCTCGGTTAAGAGTTGCTTTAAATCACGGCTGGCCGTCGCTGACGAGATATCCTTGCAGACTTTCATGTATGCATTTCGATCAAACCACCCTTGAAGCGTTGAAAGAGCATTTGTGGTTCTTTTCTCATAATCAATATTGATTGCTTTTGTTGCCTGTATGGTTTCTCGTAACGATGTATTGATAGTATCTAGCATGAATTCAATAAAGATGTGTAACATACACTAGAATTCCCCAAAAAGATCAAGCTGGGATGGACAAAAAAAGCGTCAGAATTCCCCATAATAATCGTAGGGGAGATTCTAAGAAAAAATACCTGTAGGATTAAGTCTACAGGGAGGAGGATATGCTCCATATGAACCAGATTGATCAGATTAAGGAATTGCAGAGAGAAGGCTATGGTCCCAGTGAGATTGGGAAGAGGATTAAGGTAGATAGAAAGACAGTAGCGCACTACATGAACCAAGAGGACTTCAATGGATCTTTAGAGGTAGCGAAGCTAGAGGGATCAAAGCTTGATCGCTTTAAGCCTAAGATCGATGAATGGCTTTTAGAGGATCGCCAGATGCGCTATAAGCAGCGACATACTGCAAAGAGAATTCATGAGAGACTCAAGGAAGAATATCCAGAGGATTATCAGTGTTCTTATGCCCTAGTGCAAAGGTATCTGAAGCAGTACAAAGAAGCGAAGAAGGGATCGAAAGGCTATCTTGAGCTTGTCTGGGCAAAAGCTGAAGCACAAGCTGATTTTGGAGAAGCAGATATTCTCGAAGGTGGAGTGCGAAAGACAATTAAATACCTCACCCTTAGCTTTCCCTATAGCAATGCAGGTTTTAGTCAATGTTTTGGTGGGGAGAGTTCGGAATGCGTCTGCCAGGGGCTTAAAGACATTTTTAGCCACATCGGAGGTGTGCCCTTACGGATTGTGGTGGACAATGGCACAGGTATTGGCAGGCGTATCCAGGATAAAGTGAGCTATAGTGAGCTTTTCTTGCGCTTTAAGTGCCACTATGGTTTTTCAGTGAGCTTCTGCAATGTGAATGCTGGCCATGAGAAAGGCAATGTGGAGAATAAGATTGGCTATACCCGCAGGAACTTCTTTGTACCCATGCCAGAAGTGGAGAGTGTCGATGGGTTCAACGAAGAGCTCTTTCGGAGAGCTGAAGAGGATCACGAGCGGGAGCACTACAAGAAGAGCTTATTTATCTCCGAGCTTTTTGAAGAGGAGAGAAAGGCTCTTGGGAGCCTTCCCGTTCGTCCCTTCAATGTAGAACGTTTTGAGCGAGTCTCTACTGATGGCTATGGGAAGTTCTGTGTGGATGGCAAACACTGGTACTCGAGTGCACCGGAATACGGCAATGGTCAGCTTATAGTGGGCTTGAAAGCCCATGAGCTTTTGGTCTATCGTCCGGATGGCAGTGTGCTGTGTACTCATCTTCGGGTCTATGGTGAGGAGCGAACCGACAGTGCTGACTATCGGACAAGCTTAGAGGGGCTTTTTAAGAAGCCTGGTGCTTGGTCGAATAGTGTATTCCGCTCTCAGGTGACAGAAGAAGTGCGGCAGGCGATGGATAGGCTCTCGAAACCGGAACTCAAGACAGTGTTGCAGGTATTCAAAGACAGTAGTGCGCATTTTGGGTTTGAGGTTGCGATGGTGTCCCTTGAAGAAGCGATACAGCTTGGGAGGCTTGACCGGTATAGTCTTGGGGCAGTGGCCTCTCGAGTGGCTTTTGAGGAGCTTGGGGGGCCTTTAGCTGTGGGTCCTGATCTTGGCTGCTATGATCACGCCTTTATGGAACAAGAGGTAAGTAATCCATGAGAAAAGCGCGGGTCAATCGGAGCCAGTCACGGACCGAGATCTCTCTACTCTTAAAGAGGATGGCCTTTAGTCAGACTGCCGTAAGGCTTTGCGAAGAGGAAGCAGACGCAGCAGAAGAAGCCTTTCTGCTTAAGGTACTGGAGCGTGAGATGGCGAGTAGAGAGGAAGCCAGGAGGGTACGATTTTTGCATGAAGCAGCCTTTCCTGTGTATAAGAGCTTTGAAGGCTTTGATTTCTCTAGTGTCAAACTGCCACCTGCACTGCCAAAAGAGGAGCTTCTTTCGGCTGGACTTGTAGCCAAGAAGCAAAACCTTGTACTCTATGGCCCCGTCGGTACGGGAAAAACGCATCTTGCGACTGCCCTTGGAGTTGCTGCCTGTCTTCAGTCAATCCATACACGGTTTTTCACGGCAGCTGAGCTTGTGGTGAAGCTTTCTGAGGCATTCAAGGAGGGAAGCCTTGAGAAGTTCCTAAAGAGTATTCTCCGTGCTGAATTACTCATCATTGATGAATGGGGCTATGTACCCCTTGACCGGCAGGGAGCCCAGCTTCTGTTTCGTATTATCGCCGAATCCTATGAGCGACGGAGCATTGTGCTCACGACGAACCTCGAGTTTTCGAAATGGGGAACTATATTCACTGACGATCAGATGGCTGCGGCGATAATCGACAGGCTTGCTCATCATGGTCATATTGTGCTCTTTGAAGGCGAGAGCTATCGGATGAAACATGCGCTTATGCGGCAGCGAGAAGAGGAAAAATTACCCACGAGCTGATGGGGAATTTTCTACGATTTTTTTGGGGATTTCTACTTGACAAAATACAAAAGACTGTCGATGAACCAGGGCTGTCGGATTGCGCTAATACGTTATAGTACTCTTCCTGATGATCTTTGATAATTTTTTCAATAGGAACAAATTCGAAAATAGGGTTGTGTGTCATAAGCAGTCGTGTTTGCCAAAACCTGCCCATACGTCCATTCCCATCTTCAAAGGGATGAATAAACTCCATTTCATAATGAAAGA
>Ga0255344_1002857_pt1 | contig 19945 bp, 13 predicted proteins | sample wastewater_treat_5_FD_192414 | JGI IMG/M metagenome (GOLD analysis project Ga0255344, IMG submission 192414) | Wastewater microbial communities from Lulu Island WWTP, Vancouver, Canada - plant18 | ecosystem: Engineered > WWTP > Wastewater > Unclassified | place: Canada: Vancouver, British... | reverse complement strand
TTTTCCCCATATTTGTGAGAATTTGGGCGATATTATCGGCTAAAGTGGTTTTTCCGGAGCCGCTGAGTCCGGTAAGCCAGAGTACAAAACCGGGTTTTTCGGTTGGGGCCGGCATTTTCATTTTTTCCATAAGTTCTTTATCGGCAGCGGGTTGTGTTCGGATTAGCCGGAGAAGGCCGCCGAGGTCTGCTCGGCAGGGCGATGCTGCCGGAGAACGGTGTCAAAATACCATATTGGGGGGAAACAAACAACTATTTCTCGGGTGTAATTGTCGGCGGATTTTGAAAGGGCTGAATTGTTTAAAAATGAGCAACGGCAAAAATTGTATACATCGAATACAAAAAATGTCTATCCGATTTGGCCCCCCGCCAAGCCCAGAACCGGATAAAGACCACCTGAAATCTCCCACTCCCACCCTTCGACAAGGGTAACCGAAGAGGGAGTACGTTCGCGGCACTTTGACTCTCAGAGAGGCCATTTTGAAAAGAGAGAGAGATAGAACCAGACCTCAATAATTTTATCAACTTTTTTAAGGTGTGAAAGATATCTTACGTTCTCTTAACTCCTGCCGGCATACTATCAGCGACTTTCCGGTGTGTTCAGCTCGGACCAACTTGATCAACGATGGGTCAGCCAGACATATGCAAAACTGTTATGCGACTTCGTGTAAAAATGCGGCAAACAGGATATTCTTGACCTTACGAAAGATTCTTGTAAAATTATTGCTATTGTTAGGAGAAAATTATTTAGCCGTATTCATCTGCAATTCCGGTTAAGAATATGTTGGGAAAAAACGCCGCAATCGCCATCTATCATGAGCCAGATCTCCTGGAAAGTGTAGATTTTTCCAGAATTGCCATCTCTAATCAATTAAGCGAGCAAAAAAAAGGCGAGATGGGACAATTTATGACCCCCGCAGCGGTTGCCCGATTTATGGCCTCCTTGTTTGTTGAAAAAGACATCGACAAAATTTTCTTATTAGATCCTGGTGCGGGGATTGGCTCTTTAACATCAGCATTCGTTGAAGAATTATGTACAAGAACAAAGAAACCTAAAGAAATTACAGTAAAGACTTTCGAAGTCGACGATTTATTATTTGAACAGTTAGAGAAAACTTTATATGCCTGCAAACAATATGCGAGGCAGCATCAGATTCGATTAGATTATGAAATTATCAAAAAAGACTTTATTAAGGACAGCACGGAGTTTTTGAAGAGTCAGTTATTCAATCAACAAGAAAACCCAACTTATACGCATGTCATCATGAATCCTCCTTATCGAAAGATACGAAGCGATTCAGAGCATCGAAAGTTTTTACAATCTGTTGATATCGAGACCGGTAATTTGTATACAGCTTTTCTTGCCTTGGCGGTTAAGTTGCTAAAACCAGAAGGTGAACTTGTTGCGATCACTCCTCGCAGTTTTTGCAATGGACCTTACTTTCGATCGTTTAGGAATCTATTTTTTGAAGAAATGCGGTTTCGTCATATCCATATTTTTGAATCCCGAGATTCACTTTTTAGCGACGAAGAGGTTTTACAGGAAAATATTATTTTTCATGCAGTAAAGACCGCGTTAGGCGAAAGTGTTACGATCACCTCAAGTTACGGCCCGGAGATTGAACATGGCTCTGAAAGAAAGACTGCTCATGAGACGATCGTAAACCCAAGGGATCGGCAAGCAATTATTCATATTCCTACAAATGAATTTGATCAGTATGTTCTCGAGAGAATCCATTGCTTTGAAAGCACATTGGCCGATTTGGGGGTAGAGGTTTCAACCGGCAGAGTTGTTGATTTTCGGGCTCAAGAATTTTTAAGCCAGAAACAGGAAGAGCGAACATGTCCTTTAATCTATCCAATCCATTTTAAAAACGGTATTGTTCAATGGCCATTGGAGGGGGCCAAAAAACCACAGGCCATTGTAGAATGTTCGGAAACGCTTCCCTTGCTTATGCCCAAAGGGTATTACGTAGTTGTCAGGCGTTTTTCTTCTAAAGAGGAGTCGCGCAGAATTGTAGCGGCTCTTTATGATCCCGCAAAAACTCATTCTGAGCAAGTTGCTTTTGAAAATCATCTCAATGTCTTTCATAGGAACAATCAGGGATTGTCGGAAAAACTTGCAAAAGGTCTTGCGGTTTATCTGAGTTCCACCCTCATTGATATCTATTTCCGGCATTTTAATGGTCATACCCAAGTCAATGCTGCCGATCTTAGAATGCTCCCTTATCCGAATCTGGAACAGTTGGAAAAATTAAGCCGACTGTTCGACGGCAAACAGCCGACACAAGAATCCATCGACTCAATGATTGAAGAAGAGGTCTTAACCATGGCAAACATCTCGTCTCCGGATCCGGTAAAAGCAAAGCGGAAAATTGAAGAAGCCATCCATATTTTGAAAGAACTTGGATTTCCATCAAGCCAGCAGAATGAACGTTCAGGCTTAACATTGCTTGCTTTATTAAACCTTAAGCCCAAAGATAAATGGTCTGCTGCGCAGGCCAAATTAATAGGCATTACTCCCATTATGGATTTTTGCAAAGAACATTATGGGCGGATTTATGCACCCAATACCCGGGAAACATTTCGAAGATTTACGATGCATCAATTTGTCATGGCGGGGCTTGTTATTGAAAACCCCGATCAACCCGATCGCCCCATAAACAGCCCCAAATGGTGTTATCAAATTGAATCAGGAGCATTAGAACTGATCAAGACATATAAAAGTAAACAATGGAAGCAAAGTTTAGAAACCTATCTTGCCAATATTATTACACTCAGAAAGCGATATGAAAAAGAACGCAAAATGAACATGATTCCAGTCGTTTGTGCAGAAGGGAAAAGTATTCTTCTAACCCCCGGCAAGCACAACGAATTAATCAAGCAGATTATCCAGGAATTTGCGCCCCGATATGCTCCGGGAGGCCAAGTCATCTATGTTGGTGATACGGGTCAAAAATGGGCTTATTTCGACGAAAAAGCATTCAGTAAATTTGGTGTGAAAGTAGATGTTCACGGTAAAATGCCAGATGTTGTATTATATTTGCCCAAGAAAGATTGGCTTTTATTAATCGAAGCCGTAACCAGCCATGGACCCGTTGACAGCAAGAGACGAGAAGAGTTGGCCAAACTATTTCATAAAGTCAAAGACAAGATAATCTATGTGACCGCATTTCCAAACAAGTCTGTGATGAATCGTTACTTAAGCGAGATTTCTTGGGAAACAGAAGTATGGATAGCAGATTCTCCCACTCACCTAATTCACTTTAATGGCAACCGATTTCTTGGGCCGTATGATTCAATTACATAACTATGATTGCGATAAAAAAGAAAATAAAAAGAGTTGTTTGCGGCGGAGGATTTTCTATGTCGAGCGGGTTTCGATGGCTGAAGGCCGCAGCGGCGGCGGGGATTGGAGCGATGGTCCTGTTGAGCGGGCGTGCGGGTGTTTGTTCGGAGCCGGTTTCCGCCGAGTCCTCTGAGGAAGCCTGCTTTTCGATGAATCGGCGGCTGGGCCGCGGCGTGAATATCCTGGGGTATGATCCGATCTGGCGTTCGCGGGAGCAGGGGCGGTTCAAGGATCGTTATTTCCGTATGCTTCGGGAAGGGGGCTTCCACAGCGTTCGGATTAATCTTCATCCCTTCCGTTTTATGAGCGATGAGCCGCCGTATACGCTTTCTTCGGAGTGGCTCGGCACGCTTCATTGGGCGGTTGACCAATCGCTGGCGGCGGGTCTGGCCGTCGTTCTGGATTTGCACGAATACAACGCGATGGGCAGCGACGCGGAGGGCCATCGGGGGAAGTTTCTGGCCTTTTGGGAGCAGATGAGCAGGGAGTTTGCGGACGCCCCGGACAGCGTTTTGTTCGAGATTCTGAATGAGCCGAATGGGGACCTTACGGAGTCGGTTTGGAATGCGTATTACCGGCAGGCCCTTGCGATTATCCGCAAGAGCCATCCGCGGCGGATTGTGGTTGTGGGGCCGGCCCATTATAACTCGGTGGGTGCGCTGGATGGGCTGGAGCTGCCGGCGGAGGACCGCCACCTGATTGTAACGGTGCATTATTACGCGCCGATGGAGTTTACGCATCAGGGTGCCGGCTGGACGCCGGCCTATACAAATGTGAGCGGGGTGGTCTGGCCGAGGAGTCCTGCCGACGAAGAGGCGGTCGCTGCCGATTTCCAAAAGGTGCAGGCGTGGGCCCAGCGGCAGAAGCGGCCGATTTATCTGGGGGAGTTCGGGGCTTACGATAAAGCGGATATGGATTCTCGGGTTCGGTATATCTCTTTTGTGGCCAGGACTGCGGAAAAGTGCGGGTTCAGTTGGGCTTACTGGCAGTTTGATTCGAATTTCATTTTATATGATGTCGAAAACGAGAAGTGGATACAACCGATATATAATGCCCTGATTCAGTAGAAACGGAATCCGCCCCTCTTTTGATGGCAAAATAGAGAATTTTTCCGCGTTTGTCAGCTGACAAAAGAAGTCATCTGACGGTCTTTAATATCCTGTGCGACTTTGAAGCCCACGTCCAGTGTCATCGAGAAGGCCGGGTCAAGCACATCGGTAATGCGGTGTTCCTGTAGGAAACTCTCCGCCAGCGAAGTGGCGTTTGTAAAGCCGTCTTTCTTAATTTTTTCGTACATCCATTGAATGATCTGTTCTTCGGTCATTCGAAAATCTCCTGAAATCCGCAGAGTGGTTTCGTGATTTTTGCAAGATAGATGAAACCATTATTATATCGTCAACGAATGGAAAAGTCATCCAATTTTTTGAGATTTTCGGGGTTTTTGGGCGTGAACTGGAGTTTTTGTATCGTCATCTTGTTCGTCTTTCAATATTAAAAACGGCTTTTTTTGGTTTTTGTCCGATAAAAAACTAAAGATTGAGGTGGGAGTTGACGACAATAAAGATACGAACGCCAAATAACGTTAACCCCTTCGGGGGCTTAGAAAAGGGAGTTTCTATGAGAACCGTAGCCATCATCAACCAAAAGGGCGGATGCGGAAAAACGACTGTTTCGATTAACCTTTCCAGCGCGTTGGCGGCCAAGGGCTGCCGGACTTTGCTGGTGGATTTGGACCCTCAATCGCACTGTGCGGTCGGTCTTGCGGTACCTGAAGAGCAGATTGAGCAGAGCATTTATGATGTTTTAATCGGCAAGGCGCGGGGGGAGCCGCTTCGGCTGCGCGAGATTTTGTGGCAGATCAGCGATCGGTTTGAACTGGCTCCGTCGAGTATCGACCTGGCGGCGTTTGAGTCGCAGATGTCCGGGGTGATGGACCGTGAGAACTGTTTGAAAAGCGTGCTCGAGGAGGTGCGCACGGATTATGATTATGTGATTATCGACTGCCCGCCGTCGGTGGGACTGCTGACGTTTAATGCGCTGCGGGCGGCCACGGATGTGATTGTGCCGGTGGAGATGGGGTACTTTTCTCTGCATGGGCTCAGCAAGCAGCTGGAGACGCTTCAGGTGCTTTGCGAGCAGTGCCGTCAGAAGGTGAATTTGATGGTGCTGGCGAGCATGTATGACATCCGGACGAAAATGGGCCGGGAGATTCTGGCGGAACTGCGCAAGCACTTCGGCGAGCGGATGTTCCAGACGGTGGTGAATTTCAATACGAAACTGAAAGAGGCGGCCAGTCTGGGCCAGCCGATTGGGGAATATGACCCGGCCAGCAAAGGATATAAGGATTTTCTGAATCTGGCGGAGGAACTGATCGGCACCGATACGCTGGTGCATAAGGCGGAACTGGTGGATACGCTGGAGGCACGGATTCAGACCATCAGTGCCAGTGCGGAGGAATTGCTGGCGACTATCAAAGAGCCGCAGGGAACCGGCGGGCCGCGGGCTGCGGAAGCGACTGCCGCGGCCGTTGCCCAGGACAACCGCACCTTTGAAGAGAAGATTGCTGACTTTTACGGCGTTCGGCAGGAAAGCGACGGTGTGGTGTTTTCCACGCTTTATCCGCGGGCACAAACCGTGCAGATTGCCGGAGACTTCAACGACTGGATTCCCGAGCAGACACCGATGCAGCGGACCGGCGAGAACGGCAAATGGATTATCAAACTGCCGCTGAACAAGGGGACGTATCGCTATCGGCTGGTGGTGGACGGCCAGTGGCAGCAGGACCCCTACAACGAGAACATCGAGGTTAACCCGTTCGGCGAGTACAATTCCGTTCTGCATGTAAAGTAGGACGGTGGATAGGACGGCGAAAACGGCTGATACAAACCCGGTCCTGGCGGCCGGGTTTTTTTATGGTCTTTGCCGGGCCGGCTGACAGGCGGGAGATGATTTCTTTTCCTGCGGCGGCAGGCGCGGGCTGTCAGGAATTTTCCTCGCTGATGATTTCGGTTGGAGAAAGGTATTCTTCCTCTTCCTCTTCCTCTTCTTCTTCCGCGTCGGCGTCCTCCTCGCTGCGGCTGTCGCCGGCGGATTCGTCCTTGTCGGTTCGGCTGGAGAGGTCTTCGTGCTGGGCGACTTCTTCCTGAATCTGATTTCGCTTCATCTCTTCGTATTCTTCGATGGTCATGGTGACTTCTCTTGCCTGGCTGCCTTTGTATTCGCCGAGTATTCCGGCGGCGGCCATCATTTCAATAATTCGTGAGGCCCGTGCATAGCCGATGCTCAGCCGCCGCTGCAGGAGCGAGACGCTGCCCCGCTGGCTTTCGAGAACGATTCGCACGGCCTGATCGAAGAGTTCATCTCTCTGTCCGTCGGCCATATCCACCCGATTCAGCTGCATCAATTCGGGATGATACTGCGGCTGGGCCACATCCTTGAGGAAGTTGACGATGTTGCGGATTTCATCGTCTTCGAGGAAGGCGCCCTGGGCGCGGATGAGGTCGCTGGTGCCGGGGATGAGAAAGAGCATATCGCCCTGTCCGAGGAGGGCTTCGGCGCCGTTCTGGTCGAGAATGATTCGGCTGTCCATCCGAGCGGCGACGCGAAAGGCGATGCGGGCGGGCATATTGGCCTTAATCAGACCGGTAACGACGGTTGCCTGAGGCCGCTGGGTTGCCAGCACCAGATGAATGCCGACGGCACGGCTCTTTTGAGCAATGCGGACGATGCAGGATTCCACTTCCTTGGCGCTGGTCATCATCAGGTCGGCCAGTTCATCGATGACGATAACGATATGAGGCATTTTTTTGGGAATCTGGGCTTCTTCTTCGGGGCCGGCGGGCTGAAACCGCTCGAGGAGTTCCTGGGGCGTGAGTTTGTTGTAGGAGGCGATGTTGCGGACCTTGGCCTCGGCCAGCAGTTCGTAGCGTTCGTCCATTTTTTCCATGGCCCACTGGAGAATCTGCTCGGCGCGGCGCATTTCCGTTACGGTCGGGCACATCAGGTGCGGAATCGATTCAAAGGCCGCCATCTCGACCATTTTCGGGTCAATCAGAATCAGTTTAACCTCGTCGGGCCGGCGAGTCATCAGAATCGAGGCGATAATGCTGTTGATGCAGACGCTCTTGCCGGAGCCGGTGGTGCCGGCAATCAGCAGGTGCGGCATTATTCCCAGATCGGAGACGAGCGCTTCGCCCGAGGAGCCCTTGCCGAGGAAGAGCGGAATCTGCATTTTGGAGACGGCGGCGCCGCCTTTCTGGATGAGGTCGCGGATGCGGACGATTTCCCGCTGGCTGTTGGGCACTTCAATGCCGATGGTGTTTCTGCCGGCCAGCGGTGCTACGACGCGAACCATGCCGGAGCCCAGCGCCCTGGCGATGTCGTTGGCCAGATTGGAGATTTGGTTGACTTTGACTCCCGGGGCCAACTGAAGTTCATACATCGTAATGGCCGGGCCGGGTTCCGCATTGACTACTTCGGCCTGGATGCCGAATTCATCAAGCAGTTCCTCGAGGGTGCGGGCTTTCTGCTCCACCATTTTTTCCTGAAGGGCTGTAAAGTTCGGTTCCGGCTGGCGGAGCAAGTCCAGCGGCGGGAATTGATAGTCTTCATAGGTTCGCGGAATATAGGGTTCCGGCTTGGCGGGGGGGCGTTTGGGCTGTTTGATGGGTTCGGCGGGTGCAGACTCTTCGGTTTCCTTTTCTTTGGATGCGGCCGGCGGCGTACCGGCGGCGAGGGTCTGTTCGACGGAATGGTCGCTGTCGGCGGAGAGTTTCACCGGTCTGGACTCAGAAGACTCTTCCGAAGGAGCGGCCTGCCGGGGGGCACTTTCGGCGTCCGTTCGCTTCTGCCGGAGGGCCTCGTGCAGTTTGGTGGTTTCTTTTTTCTGTTTTTCGTTCAGGCGGGTCCAGATGTCGGCCAGCGTCTGGGAATGCTTTTGGGCGGCATTCCAGGCGGGAGCGGCCAGCCCGAAGAGTTGAAGTGTGAGACGGCCGAAGCCGCGGGTAAGCGCAAAGACGACACTGTCAGCCAGCAGGACGGCCCCGACGACCCAGGCGGAGAACAAAACCAGTGCAGTTCCCAAAATGGCCAGATGTTTCCGAAGAAATACACCGGCGGCGATGCCGAGAATCCCGCCGTTGCCCATCGGGAAGGAGCCGTTTCGGTAAAGCAGAAAGGGTTTTTCCGGCCAGAGCAGAAACCATGCCGCTGACGTGGAAACCGTCATAAGCAGAAGCCCGGTCAGTCTCAGATTCACCTGGGTGATTGATTTGCCGGACAGGTGCACTATCAGCATCGCGATGAGGCCGGCGGCGGCCAGCACCGCGCCGGGCCCGACATAGGTCATCAGGTAATAAGCAAAAAAGGCCCCCACTCGTCCGCACCAGTTGCGGACGGGGTCGTTATGGGGCCAGACATAGCCGGAAGGGGCGTCGCCAATGTCAAAACTCACCAGACTGAACAGCAGAAAGATGCAGAACGCCAGCAGCATTCCTTCCAGGGCAAGTTTGTAAAGATTCGTATTTTTATTTTCAGCCCCGTTCTTCGGAGAGCGGGTTCTTTTTTTGGGTTTCCCGGAGGCCATTTTTCAAGGTCCTATAATATAAAAACTGTGTTTTTTAATACTGAGAAAGACATTTGGTTCTGAAACCATTATATCGGCAAAGTGTACGTTTTTACTGGAAAAAGGATTGTATTTTGTGGTAGTGTCCTAAATTGGAAAAAAAGAAATAAAAAATAGTAGAAATCAAAGGGGCAAATAGTAAAAATGATGCGATTGTTTTAATAGTTTGTTCTTTTATAAGTAAATAGTGGAAAAATCTAAAGGGTGTTTTTTGAGTCTGAAACTATAGAGGCCCTAACTGCGTCCAGTGGAGAATTTATCGGTGGGATACCTAATACAGTTACATAACGACTTTTCTGGTCTTGTTTATCTGTATGGTGTCCCCACGCATAACAGATTTTGACTTGTTTATTGTCCACAATCTCGAAAACTTCTACGATTTCAGACCAGACAACTTGTCCCTTGAATTGTTCAGTGATCGGAACCACATATTATAATATATTTTTGCAATTTATAAAGTTCTCAACTTGACTGACTTTTTGCTTTTTACGGATAAGAAGATATATGTGATTTTTGTAAGCTCAGTAATAACAAGAACTTATGTTTTTCACGATCAACAGCGATCTTGGTTTTCAAGTATTTTATTTCTTATTGTAACTTGTTGTATATAAAGATCTTATAAAAAACCCGCTCAACTTGAGTAAAGTTTTTTTGTTGACAGAATTATTTATTTGCGTTATTATACTTATATTAACGAGGAAGATCGAATAATCCGGAAAATAATTTAGTCAAGAAAAAGATACTACAAGCCCGATTATAAGGAAGATGAAAAAGAAACTTTTGAAGAAGCCGCGAGGCTCGCTGGATTAGCATTAGCATCGTGGGTACGAACAAAATTAAGAGAATCAGCAAGAAAAGAATTAGAAGTTGTTGGTAAAAAAGTTAAGTTTCTATAGTTCTTTGAAAAATTAGCGGAGAGGGCGGGATTTGAACCCGCGATACGTGGTGTGAGCACGTATAATGGCTTATAAGGCCATCGCATTAAGCCACTCTGCCACCTCTCCAAGAATGGTGGAGACGACGGGAATCGAACCCGAAAGCGAGGGGGCTAAAGTCCACGCTCCGAACCATCGGCGTCCCCACTTGAAACGAGAAAACGCCCGTTATCAGTTGTCGCTGATTTCGGGCGTTTCTATTCAAACAATCCGCTGTACCCGTTGTACGAGTATTTATTCTGTATTTATTTTTTCTTCCAAAGACCATTTATAGATTCACAAAAATTAGCTTCCTTTAATCTATTAAGCGCAGATAATGCGGACGATCTTGCTATTCCAAGTGCTTCGGCTATTTTATCACTTGCAAAAGATTCTGTCGGATTGTTTTCTAAAAACTGTCTGACATCTTCTTTATTTTTGCCCCAGCCTCTTCGTTTTGTATCTGTAGAACCAGAGGAAATAGCTTTTTCAAGCAAGTTCAAAGTGTCCTCAGCTTGTTTTATTTTTTCGTTTAATGCGTCTCTTTCAGCTTTAAAACGAAACACAAGCTCTCTTTGTGATTCAATCATTGACTCAACTACTTTACGTTTTAAGCCTATGTCTTGATTGTTTTTCATAGAGTGGATAATAGCAGAAAATCTTATGGATGGCAAGAAATTAATTTCAATCTGACTCAAAAACTGACGCAAAAACAAATGCGAACACGTGTTAAGTACATTAGAAATAAGAACTTATGGAATATACAAAAAAATATGAGTTTTTCAAAAAAAACATTTTCAATCTCACTCAAGGTTTAATGCTTTGCCACTATTTGAAAATTGACAGGTGATAGAAATTTCAATTTAGGACAGTATCTATTTTGTGAAAGTGGATAAGAAAGACAAAAAAGGCGGCAGGTTTTCAATCCTGCCGCCCTGCGAATAAGTTGGGTTCTGCTTACCAGCAAGTACTCAGCCACTGGCGGGAAAATTCAGCCAAATCGGAGAGGTTGACGATGCCGTCGCAGTTTAAATCGGCACACTCTGTACAGGAAGTATCCGGAATAAGGAGGTAATCTTCCGTTTCGCCGTACCGGTAGCCGGCGGCTGGACCGCAGCCCCCATCACCCCAGCTTTCCTGCCACGGCTGTTCGGAAAGCGTTATCCGAAGCCAGAGTTCCTCCGGCAGATTCGGGTCGTGCCAGGAGACAAACGGCAGAGAAGTAATCGTGTGAGGACCAACATCCAGTTTCAGCATCTGGTTTCGGACGGCCCACTCCGGAATCACTCTGTTTTGGCAGGCATCCAGGCGGTCATTCCAGTCCCCATCGCGGTTCCAGTCTGCCCAGATATTGACATAATAAATCCCCTCAACGGCGACAGAAACCGTATATTGCAGCGCAGTCCACCGGCAGTGAGGCATCCTGACGGGTGAAAGGAGTCCATCGTCGTTTCCGTCCTGGTCCGGCGTATCCGCCGGCGGGTCCAGATTGTTGAGTCCGTCCGCATCCGGACCCATGTCGGCTTCATTTTCAGCACTGACGCCGCTTCCCAAAAAAGCTGCCAACGCTGCCGATTTGTGAATAGGCCCATAAGGCGCTGAGCCGACGGCATCCTGAAAGACGGTTGGGAAATTCGCTTGAACGGAAGGATAGGCCGTCATTGGAGTTCCATAATTGTTGGTGCTGTCCGGTGCATCGCCCAGGTCCGCCCGCGGCTGCGGTTTGATGGCTGTCAGGTAATCTTCCACCTCGCCGTCGGCAGCCCATCCGGTCGGTTCCGCCGTACCCTGCCGGCTGATACGAAAACGAGCGAAGGTATTGCCGGGAATACTCGAGGAGGGGACCAAAAATTCGCAGGCGTTAATGCCGTCTGAAAAGATGCCGGCAACAATTTGTTCGCTCGATTCCCAACTTCCGCTGCTGTTGAAGTCGATCCAGCCGCTCACAAAGCCGCCGTTTCCGTCGCCGCTGGAAACTTCAAAAGTAACATTGGCCATCTGCCCGGCGACCATGGGAGAGAGCGATACGCCATTTTCATCGTCGAGGTCGCTGTTGTCATCGCCCAGGGCGGACGGTTCCGGCTGGCCGTCCGGTTCGGTATCGGGAAAGTCGGCGGTGCTGCCCAGCCAAGGGCCGGTCCGATCGATTTGATGCCGTGCACCGCTGCTGAGCAGCAAAGTCGGATACGTCGGGTCAGGCGCGTCCCCGAAATCCAGTTGTTTTTGGAGCGGCAATCCCGTGATGACAAAGGCCTGGTTAGCCATCTTCGTTGCCCCTATATTCACCGGCTGCCAGGTTGAACCGTCGGCGGACCACATCGAAGGAGCGCCAAACTGCTGAAGGGAGGTTTTCCAGCCGGCCTCCGTCGTCGTGGGCTGCTGGGCGGTCAATCGGATGACAAGCCAGTATCGGCGGTCAATCAGTTGGGTGAAAGGATTGGTCAAATCAGTGAGGTTTACTTGAAAAAACTGGGAATGGTCCGGATAAACAGCCGTGGAAGCGGCCGGGCACATCCAGCCCTGAACTCCTTGTCCAAAGGAACGGATTGTTATCCGTCCTCCGGAATAACTCCACAAAACCTCTCCTGGAATCCCCCCGGCATCCTTGCGAATGGAAATGTCGAACATAGCCGGGCTCAGCTCGCCAACGTTGTCCTTCCGCCAGGAAATCCAGAAATGAATGTCGCTGACAGGGCCGGTTTGGGTGCATTGGAAATCATCGGCAATCCACTGGTGAAGACACACATCCCATCCATTCGGATCCGGCAGTTGGGGATAGTGCATTTTGAAGGGGTCGCCGGGATTCCAATCTCCCAGAATTGGTGCAGCAAGGGTGAGAAACAAGGTACAGAGAATCTCTATCCATAACGTCGACTTTCTCATTTTGAGACCTCCTAAAAAAATGAATGTGGGTGTTATTGCTTCTCCCGCAGAAAGAAAGATATGAAAAGCAGACTTGCAGTGAAAATCCCGCGGTGGCTGTTTTCTTTATGCGGGCTGCCTCCGTTATTTGTACATTTTCGGTGTATCCCTTTTTCGGGAAAAGTCAAGAGAAAAATCGGAAATGGCGGGAAAAGAAGACCGGAAGTGCTTGCAGTTTCAGCGGTTAGGGAATTTTCGTCCGCTTGGTTTTGGGGCGGAAGGGCTTCCGAAAAACAGGAAAGTAATCAGCACCAGCCCGCTGCCGGCCAGAAACAGGGAGATTCGAATATTGGGCTGGATGCATCGCTGGAGCCAGTCCGGCAGCGGCGGCGGCTCAGGTTGTGTTTCCATCTCCGCCAGGACGGACTTAGCCGCCTGCTGAAGATTTTTGTCAGGATTGACGGGGGGCATCTCCTTTTCCGGCGTCTGAAGGGCCTTTCCGAAGGTGACCAGTTCCAGCCGGCGCAGCAGATTCGGCTCCTGGCGGATGAGGTCTATCTGCATCTGGTACTTTTGGGTGAGGTCTTCGATTTTTTTGTTTTCCGCCGCGATTTGGGCAAGGGTTTGCCGATTGCGATAATAGGTGGTTAATTCCGGCTCAAGCAGGATAGAGAAGGTGATGGTTCCTGCACCGATAGTGAAGAAGATGCAGAAACACACAAAGCGAATCACGTATCCGATTCGAGTCTGCATAGGGTTTATATCGGTATGGGAGCGGAAAAGAGGTAAAAAACAGAGACCCCGTTTTTGCCGGGGTCTCTGCGATACAATTCTCGTACTCCCTTACGAGACAAACCTGAACACTTGGCCGCCGTAGCGGGCCGAGCTTCCCAGTTCCTCGTGAATCCTCAAAAGTTGGTTGTATTTGCAGACGCGATCGGTTCGGCACGGCGCGCCGGTTTTGATTTGTCCCACGCCGGTTGCCACCGCCAAATCGGCGATGGTGGCATCTTCGGTTTCGCCGCTGCGATGGCTGATGACGGCGGTGTAGCCGTTTCGGCGGGCCAGGTCAATGGCGTCGAGCGTTTCGGTGAGGGTGCCGATCTGGTTGACCTTGATAAGAATGGAATTGGCACAGCCCTTTTCGATTCCCATGGCTAGCCGTTTGGTGTTGGTGACAAAGAGGTCATCGCCGACCAGTTGGCATTTGTTTCCGACCTTGTCGGTCAGGTAGGCCCAGCTGTCCCAGTCGTCTTCGGCCAGTCCGTCTTCGAGACTGACGATGGGATATTTTCTGATCCAGTCTGCCCAGTAGTCGGCCAGCGCCTTGCCGGTGATTTCCTTTTTGGGGTTGGACTTGAAGAAACGGTATTTTTTTGTTTTCCCGTTCCACATTTCGGATGCGGCCGGGTCCAGCGCAATAAAGATTTGTCTGCCGGCTCTGTATCCGGCCTTTTTGACGGCGGCCAGGATGACTTCAATGGCCTCCTCGTTGCTCTTCAGGGAAGGTGCAAAGCCGCCTTCATCGCCGACGGCGGTGTTATAGCCCTTGCTCTTAAGGACGCCCTTGAGGCAGTGGTAAATCTCGGCGCACATCTGAAGGGCTGTCGGGAAGTCCTTGGCGCCGACCGGCATGACCATAAACTCCTGAAAATCGACGTTGTTGTCGGCGTGCTTGCCGCCGTTGAGAATATTCATCATCGGCACCGGCAGCAGATTGGCATTGCAGCCGCCGATGTATCGGTAGAGAGGCAGTCCGCAGGAAGCCGCCGCGGCCTTGGCCGCCGCCAGCGATACACCCAGAATGGCATTGGCGCCCAGTTTGCCCTTGTTGGCGGTGCCGTCGAGTTTGCAGAGGAACTCGTCCAGTTCAATCTGATCGGCGGCATCCATTCCGAGGATTTCCGGCGCGATGATTTCGTTGACATTCTTGACGGCTTTGAGGACGCCCTTGCCCAGATATCGTTTGGATTTGGTGTCGCGAAGTTCGACTGCTTCGTGAACGCCGGTGCTGGCGCCGCTGGGGACGGCGGCCCTGCCCAGCGAGCCGTCTTCGAGCAAAATATCTACTTCGACCGTTGGGTTGCCGCGAGAATCGAGAATCTCTCGGGCGACTGCATCTACAATTGTGGTGAACATAGTCAATTTCCCTTTCGTTTGACTTCGGGTTTCTCCGCGAAGGGAGAAAACTTTGTTATGATTGACTCCGGATTTTGGACAGAATGCAACTGTACCGGAAGCAGTGCAGTCCGTCAAGGAACGTTTTGGGGAAAATCGGATAAACAGTCATTGGAATCGCCGGCGGCAGGGGACATAAAAAAACCTTCGGCAGAAATTCTCCTGCCGAAGGTCCCGCCAAAATAAGCCAAACCTCCCTTGGCTCACCGTCCATAGTTCAATATCGCATGTTTTTGCAAATTGCTCAATAAGGAAAAACCCCTATTTTTGAAAATTCTTTTCCCCATATAGGCGAGCACGGCGGGATTTGGCCTCCATAAAATCACGGGCGGCCCGCTGGTTTTCCTCTGCTGGAGGCGGGGGGCTATTCGTCAGGGGGCAGTTTGCCGATTTCCGAAGGGGATTTTGGGGAGGAATCAAGGTACTCCAGCCACGCTGTCCAAATCCTGCGATAGGTTTGCATATCGTCCGCGAATCCTTCATTGTGAGTGCCGGAAATTTGAGAAAAGAATTTGGGGGGATTGGCGCTGTCGAATATCTTTTGCCCCAGTGAAAACGGAACAATTTCATCATCGGGGCTGTGGATGACCAGAACGGGGATGTGAACTTTTTTGACTGCCTGGACGGCATCGAATCGAAATCGGGCGAACCAGCGGACGGGAAAGCAGGGGTAATAATGCCTGCCCATGTCGATGATGGAACTGAAGGTGCTTTCCATAACCAGTCCGGCCGGCGGAGGCGTCGGCATCTCGGCCAGTCGGGCCGCCAGGTTCGCTGCAACAGTGCCCCCCAGCGAACGCCCGAAAAGGATGATTGTTTGCGGAGGTATCCGGCGGGTTTCGGTGAGCCATCGCCAGGCGGCCAGGGCGTCTTGATACAGGCCTTCTTCGGAGGGGCGGCCTTCGCTTCGCCCGTAGCCGCGATAGTCAAAAATCAGACAGTTCAGCCCCAACTGCCGGAAGAGCAGAAGCGTATCGAAGCGATGGCTGATATTGCCGGCATTGCCGTGGCAGAAGAGCACCGTATAGCGGGCCTTTTCTGCGGGCAGATACCAGCTGTCAAGACGAAGACCGTCTGCGGTGGGGATTTGGACGGATTCATAAGCCAGCGCGAACTCTTCCGGCCGATAGTCATGCTCCCTCATCGGGAAAAATATCAGCCGCGACTGAAAAATCAGCAGCAGCACCGCCAGCCCGAAATAAACCGCCGCTACCACCACCAGAATGGAAACCGCCACGCTCATCCATTGGCCTTTCCGCAGTCGGCTGCAGAGAAAAAACAGATACAGACACAATACCGCCAGCAAAAGGACAACACGAAAAGACATATTTTTTCTCCAGCCGATTGAAGGAAGTTTAGAAGTTTTTGCCGGTTTTGTAAATAGCCGGCCGGCCGAGTCTCCCTTTCCTGCCGGCAGGTATTCGGCGGCATAAAAAGTTTTCGCCTCGACTGTTTGTCCGTCAATGTACCTTCGGCAGCGGCGGCGGTCGGGTTTAAAGGATGAGCATGGCGTCGCCGTAGGAGTAGAAGCGGTATCGCAATTGGACGGCGCGGCGGTAGGCGCTGAGGATGGTTTCCAATCCGGCGAAGGCGGCTGTCAAAGCCAGCAGCGTGGAGCGGGGCAGGTGAAAATTTGTAATGAGGGCGTCCACGATTTTGAATGAATAGCCCGGCTGGATGAAGAGGGCTGTTTGGCCGGCGGCCGGCCGGACTCTTCGATTTTCTGCGACGGTCTCAAGGGTGCGCACGCAGGTTGTGCCCACGGCGATGATGCGTCGGCCTTCTTCAGCGGCGGCATTGATCCGTTGAGCCGCCTGCGGGCTGATTTCGTATCGTTCGCTGTGCATGGTGTGTTCCTCAAGTGTTTCGGTCTGCACAGGCCGAAAGGTGCCGATTCCCACATGCAGGGTCAGGCAGGCGATGCGGATGCCCTTCTGCTCCAACTGCTGAAGAAGGGGTCTGTCAAAGTGCAGCCCGGCCGTCGGGGCGGCCACGGCGCCCGGCCGGCAAGCATAAACGGTTTGATAGCGGGCCAAATCCTCCTGCGGCTCCTGCCGAAAGGCCGGACGCCGGATATAAGGGGGCAGGGGAGCTGAGCCGATGTGTTCGAGGACGGCTTGCGGCGGTTTCTGCGTGTCGGGCCGGAGGAGCCATTGTCCCTCTTCGAGTTTTTCCTGAATTTGCAGCGTTTCCCATTCCCGCCCCTGCCGATCGAGAAATGTCAGTCGGCTGCCGGGTTTGAGGTTGCGTGCGTTTTTCAGCAGGACCTTCCAGCTGCCGTCCGGTGTTTCTTCAAGAAAAAGCCCCTCTATCCTGGCACCGGTTTGTTTTCGGCAGAAAAAGCGGGCCGGCAGAACTTTGGTATCGTTGAGAACCAGACAATCGCCCGGCTGGAGATACTCAGGCAGGTCGCAAAAATGGCGGTCTTCGAGCCGGCCGTCGGCGCGGTGAAGCACCAGCAGCCGCGACTGCGGACGCCGTTGGGCCGGATGCTGAGCAATCAATTCTTCCGGCAGGTCATATTCCAGTTGGTCTGTTCTCATAGGGCAGAAACCTTATCACTGCCGACGGGCGGAGACAATGATATTTTCCTTTAAAAGGGCTGTAGCGTCTATAGCGGCCGGCCCTGCGCCCCAGCGGGCTGAAGCGGCGAATTTGTCCGGCGGCCCATAAACCGCCGGCCCGAAAGGAACGATACAACAATCGTACCTGCTTGCAAAAATTGTGCTGGAGGAAGCCATGAGTTTTGAAAATGACTATGAAGCCATAAGCGTTCAGGTTGCCTTGATGAGCCGCTGCGAATTAAAGGAGCGTCTGCTCCATTTTCAGGGGCGGTTAAAACTCGACTTTACGGAGGACTACCTGGAGGGCCAGACCGATGAGCGGCTGCGGCATATTCTGATGGCGGTTTATCTGACGGAATACGGAAGACAGACAGTCTGAACGGGGGGCAAACACGCAGGGCGCAAAAAAAAGGCAGATATGAGAGACATATCTGCCTTGGGCCAGACGCACAATCCTAATTAAATAGAACCAAGATTATCAACCTGCGTCCTGACCCATTGAATAGGGTATAGAAAAAGAGCATCAATCCACAAGATAATGTATCGGCATTCCCTTCGATTTGCAAGAGAAATTTTGATTTTTTTAAAAATTTATTGGAAAAAGAGTTTGCCGCCGGCCGGTTCAGGACACAACACCTCTTTATCCTCCCATTTCCCTGGGGACCGCTGAAGAAAAATCCCGATGCCTTGTCCCTTGCCGTCGATTTCCCGACCCGTCTAATCTTTTTTTGTCGGGCTTTTCCTGCCGGCAGTCCAGGTTCGGTGTTTGAAAACTGAAAAAAGGACAATCCCCCACCAAAATCAGCACTGGAACCCCCGCATCTTGCAAAAAAGCCCGACAGAAGATAAACTAAACCAACCGGAGCCATTATAAACCCTCCGGCCCACAGGAGACGAACGAAGGGAAAAAGGATACCGGAAAAACAGCAAAAGGAGGTACCATGATACAGAAAAATTTTGATGAAATAACAAAAGAAGACATTGATTGGCTGATAGAAAACAAAATCGCCGAAAGCAAGACCCTTGAATACAAATTAAAACTTCCCGGCCATCGAGACTCTGATAAGAAGGAATTTCTGGCAGATATCTCTTCATTTGCGAACGCCTCGGGCGGCGATATTATATACGGTATTAAAGAAGCGGTTAAAGAAACAGTCGAAGAAACACCTGAAGGAACACCCGAAGAAACACCCGAAGAAAATAGCCAAAAAACAGGCGAACCTGATTCAGTAGTTCCTCTTCAAGACATAACCGCAGATGAGGCAAAGCGGCGTCTTGAAGATCTGATCCGTAACGGCATTGAACCCCGCGTTCGGGTTCAAATCAAGACAATCGATGGCTTTGGCGATGACGGAAAAGGTTTTGTTCTTCTTGTTCGTATTCCCAAAAGTTTTGCATCACCCCATATGGTAACTTTGAAGGGGCACTCCCGTTTCTATGCTCGAAATTCGGGAGACAAATCTCCGCTGGATGTTCATGAAATAAGAAGTGCTTTTTTGGCTACGGAGTCGCAGGCAGAGCGAATCCGCAATTTTTTGCAGGATCGGTTAGCCGCGATTATGGCTGATGAAACACCGGTACCGCTGTCGAAAGATCGCTTGATTCTGCATGTTATACCGCTGTATCCATTTCTCAACCGTCAACGACTGGACCTAAGATTTTATAACAAATTTTTGGATTCTTTTAGACCATTAAATGGTAGTTGTTCCGGTTATCGATATAATCTTGATGGCTTCTTAACCTATGGCAGGGATTATGAGGGGAGGAGCAGCTATTGTCTTGTGTTTTTTAATGGCGCTGTAGAAGCGGTCCGTTCTGATATCCTTTATCCAGGGAGATTGAGAAATTTCCTGCCAAGTCAAGATTTTGAACGAGACATAGTGACGTCTGTCGAAAGTTATTTTGAAGGATATAAAAAATTAGGCATAGAAGCTCCTTTTATAATTTCAGCGGCGTTGCTCGGATGCAAAGGTGCTTATTTAGACACAAAATCCCATATGCAATTTGATGTTCCAATAGAAAAAGATGTTGTTATTTTTCCTGAAGTAGAAGTGGGCAGTTACGATGAAGAAGTCCCGTCTTTTATGAGGCCGATATTTGATTCAGTATGGAATGCATTTGGCTTACCCTATAGTTCCAATTATGCAGAGGATGGAACCTGGAAACTGAGGAAGTGAAATAAACTTGTGTAAGTTGGAATGGCTCAAGGATCCTGGAGGACTCTGCTTGTTCTGAAGCAAGCCGGGGCGGAAAATAATATCTTGCGAAAAAACAAGAGGTTGGGTACGCTGAACAAAACGGTGCCGTTGCGAACCTTCGACGGCGGGTGAACCAACATTTCAAAGAAAGGAGTTGTTGTATGAAGAATTGGATTCTTACCGGGTTAGCCATTCTGCTGATGGCCGCCGGCGGCTGCAGCAAAAAGGAATCAGGAACCAGCACGGGTTCGGCCGGTT
>Ga0255344_1002855_pt1 | contig 19955 bp, 15 predicted proteins | sample wastewater_treat_5_FD_192414 | JGI IMG/M metagenome (GOLD analysis project Ga0255344, IMG submission 192414) | Wastewater microbial communities from Lulu Island WWTP, Vancouver, Canada - plant18 | ecosystem: Engineered > WWTP > Wastewater > Unclassified | place: Canada: Vancouver, British... | reverse complement strand
TAAAGCCCTGTGGAATGATTTTCATTTTCCCGTGAAATTCAGGATAATATGCATCGATAGCTGACTGAACCGGTATGGTGATGAAATCTGCTTTTTTACAAAACCATTTTTCCAGATATCCAAAATAGAATGGCTTTCTGAAACTGTCAAGCACATCGCCCATATAGGGATCACCACAATCAGCAACCCATTTCGTGGCAATTTTTCTTCTCCGGTTCATTGCCCATGCCACACCCCAGTGAACAGGATATGGAACAGCAAATGAAATCATCATGTCATAACCTTTTTCCCTTCTTAACATCTTTCTTACATGGAACATATCTTCAATTGCAGGATATTCAAATAATACCAGTAGAGCCCTCTTGAGCGCACGACTTAAGAATGCCCATGGATTTCTTCTCGCTATTCCAACTTCCGGAAGCTTTCCACCATCCCACATTTTTAAGACAACAGATGTTTCCCTTAAAAAATCACTGTAATCATGATTTCTGTACTTTGTAATTACCACCACTTCATGACCCTGTCGGGAGAATTCTCTCGCCAACTCTGTTGCCCTATAACTGCGTGGCGAGATTTCAGGATAAAAGGCATTGCTTACCAGTAGAAGTTTAACGCTGGGATTTGACATCGCTAAGTGTAAACTATTGTAAATAAAGGAATGACATATTAACTAATAAAACATCTCAGGGAAGCTTTACATCGAACCTCGTGATCCATTCCCCTAATAAGATCAATCTCCAATATGAAAAATCAAATGGAATTTTACCTTCTACAATATTATCAAAATATGTTAAAGCTTCATTCTTAATTAAACCGTTAGTAACGTCAATCGTCCGGGCAATTCCTTTACGAAACAACCCCGGACACTCATTTCTGACCCAATGTTCCTCAGGTGTAGAATAACCCATCTTATCTCTTCGGCATCTGATTGCCTCAGGAAGAAGGCCACCCATAGCCTGACGCATTACTCTTTTGGAAATGCCATCTTTTTCCAGATAATTATCAGGTAAGTTATAAACAAATTCAACCAAACGGTGGTCGAGAAAAGGGACTCGGGCTTCTATTGAATTAGCCATTGAGTTTCTATCCTCCCAGTGCAAGTATTTGGGCAGTGTGGAATAAAAGGTAAGATGTTCCGATATATTCTGCACCGAAGAGTATTCGACCGGAATAAAGTCAAATGGGTGTTTAAAGTTCATCCCCATTTTCCCACTGCTAACAATTCCTTTCAGATGGCGTGTATTGGATGATAAGCCTGACAGGATGCGGTTAATCTTTGTTGGCAAAAGGTGATATGCTATTCCTCTAAATACTTCCATACCGGTTAAAGATCTGATTTGTCTGGTATTTTCAATGTCATGCAGAAGTTCAGCTATTTTCATTCTCCGGACCATCTCAGCATACCTTGAAAATGTAAACTGGCCATAGCCTCCAAGATACTCATCTGCCCCCTGGCCATTGAGTAAGACTTTCACTTTGTCAGATGCGGCAAGCTTAAACACATTATAGCCAAGCAGTACACTCTGAGATTGATATGGTTCATCCTGATGCCAGATAATTTGAGGAGTTTGAGTAAATACATCTTCCACTTTGGGATAAACAAAGGATGCATCAACATTTGTTGCGCCTATTACAATATCCATCCACTTTTTCTCACTGTATTTCTCAATATCTGAACATGAAGAAAAGGTTCGCTGCCGGGTTGTTGCACCTCCGGTTTTTAACAATCTGTTTACTTCACATACTATGGCAGATGAATCCAGTCCACCGCTCAAAGCAGTACCCACAGGAACGTCGGCATTGAGATGCTCCTTAACAGACACTTCAAACAAGGACCGGAAAGTTTTTGCAGCATTTTCAAACGATCCATTGAATAACTCTCGTTTGGGCCAATACCATCTTTTATAATTTAACTTCCCACTTATTGCAGGTTTTATGTCACTTAATACTGATTTAAAACATGTTCCGCCAGGTAATTGAAAAACATTCCCAAACATAGTTTCGTCAGTATGATCGGCAATTGAGTACATAAGTTGATCATAGACCCTTTGCGGATTCATAGAAGCACGCCATTTGGGTAAAACCGTAAACTGCTTTATCTCACTGGCAAAGAAAAAGTCTCCTTCTTCTGAAAAAAAATAGTAGAGAGGTTTAATCCCATACCGGTCTCTTGCCAAAAAGATCTCATTGCTATATCTGTCATATATGGCAAATGCCCACATCCCGACAAATTTATTAAGACATCCTTCTCCCCATTCCTGGTATGCAGCAAGAATTACCTCAGTATCCGTATTTGTTTTAAATACATATCCTGACTCTTGAAGCTCTCTCCTGATCCTGGTATAATTGTACACTTCACCATTGTATACTATCCAAAACCGACCAGATGAGTATGACATTGGCTGATGGCCGGCAGGTGAAAGATCAAGAACAGACAAACGCTTATGTGCCAGAGCCATTATTGAAGCATCGCCCATGTAGGAGGTTATTTTCGCAACCGGACGGTATTCGGTAAATGTATCCCATACTTCGTGAGGCGTACTGTCGCCTCCCAGTTGTATCAGTTGGTCATGACTTTTAAGAATCACAAAGCCTTCGTCATCCGGTCCTCTGTGATTTATTATGGAAGCCATTTTGCAGATTATTTCATTCGACAATAACCGTCCATGCCCCGCAATAAAACCAGCTATCCCACACATGCCATTAACAATCCTTTGGTTTTGTTCTAAGTACTTTTTTCAACCGAAATCTACTGATTTTACAAATATGATGTAACCTGAAAAGTACAAACTGATAAATGATCAGCAGAACAACGGAAAAATTATATAAATGACCAAGGATTCTATATTCCAGGTCAACAGAGGTTAAATCCAACTTTCTTAATCCGGCTTTGTTAAGTCGTGCCTTTGCTTTTTTTAATTTTTTAAAACCAAATGGTACAAGCGATGAAGTGATGTATAAAACGACGAACTTACATATTGCCTGGTTTAAAAAGTCTTTCTGCTCCTGCTTCAATAAGGGATTCTTCTTAAAATCTGCCAGATTGGTTGCTGATTTCAAAAAACCATTAATCGCTCTTTCAGAATAAAACAATGATGATATTGTTGCTGATCCTTTACGAATGGTACGTAAATAGAAAGGACGTCCATCAAAGATACATCTGTCAGCAACACATAGTATTCGGGCAATAAGCTCACCGTCTTCAAGATATGGAACCCCGGCAAGATATCTCAATTTGTGGTGTTCAAAAAAGTCACGCCGGAATAACACGGCCCATATTCTGTCAGGATCTCTACGATCATTCGAACGAGACAATGGATATGCTTCAATTCCTCTGCAGAGACGATCCTTCAGTTTTTCGTAAAACCGTTGCTCTATAACCTGACCGCACTCTGAGATAACTGTGAATCCCAGGAATGAAACCTGACAATCCATTTTATCCGCTTTATCCAGGACACGCTGAAGGGTATTTGCCTCAATAAAGTCATCAGGATCAATAAAAAGCAGATACTTTCCTGTTGCGATGTCTATACCATTATTTCTTGCAATTGAAACCCCCTTATTTTCCTGTTCAATAATATGAATATTGGAAAAAGACTTCATCAAATTCTTTACAATTTCCCCGCTACGATCAGGAGAACCATCATTTATGCATATTATCTCATATTGATCATGATCCAGATTCTGGTTTAACAAACTAGAAAGGCATCTTTCCACATAATCTTCAACCTTATATATTGGGATTATTATAGATAAACGTGTCATAATTCTAAAAACATCGCTCAATCAATGAATAACTTAAAAGAAACAGATATTATTCTGCCAGGTGTTTTTACCAAACTAGTTTCTTAGATTACTATTCTCAAATTCATTTCGAATCTTTTTTGAGAAACGGGAGTAGTATTTAAATGGATTCAGATAAGAGGTTAGTACTTTATACAATACTCTGTTTGGTAAAGTATTCCGATTCAATACAGACCATCTGAAAATCTGAGAAAGTAGCCAATTAATTCTTTGTTCGTTTCTAATAACAAATGGAAGCGACGGGTAAGTATATTCTTCTCTGAACTTTTCTGTCTTGAAATAATTAGGATTAATAATAACATTTTGGTTTTTATTATTCACAGCCTTGCAATGTCTTCGATAATTAACAGTTATTGTATTCATAAAATAAAGTCTGTGTCCTTCCCGCGTGAGTTTTAACCAAAGTGGATAGTCTTCCATAAGTTTTACCTTTTCGTCAAAACCACCAATTGATAACAAGGTATCCCGATGCATGAATACAGAAGGAGCATAATGAATTCTATCAGAAACAAGCAGCATTTTGTACTGTGATGATGCACTTCTTGAAGGGTGCATAATGCTCTTCGGATGAAAACTATCATCCTCCGTTGTGAATATAAGATTCTTTGGATGAAAACTATCATTGTAGATACTGACTTTTGAGAAAAGAATTTTAATGTGTCGATTTTTAGCTATATGCTCCATATTGGCTTCTATGCAATAGGGCAAAAGAGTATCATCAGCGCCCAAAAACTTCACCCATTCACCTTTGGCTGCTTTCAGTCCCCTGTTAGCGTTAGCAGCAATTCCGGTATTTGTTTCGGAGCTTATTAATAATGTTCTTACAAATCGGCTATTGTTGCTGTCCAACCACCGCTTACAGACCTCCAATGTTTCATCGCCTGATCTATCATCTGTGATAATTAATTCAATATCGGGCCATGTCTGCTCACGAATACTATCGAGAGTTTCAGCAATGAAACATGCAGAATTGTAGGTAGAAATAATTACAGATACCAATGACATGGATATTACTTTTTTCTCACTTGGGATTAATCCGAGAGACAGTGTTTCTAATAGAAGCTTTAACAGAGTTCAAACGTCTCCTCCTTTCAAGAAGCTGTGCCTGAAGCTTTAACTCCTCCACATAAAAACTATTAAATCCAAATACAGGCCTTCGGTAAGCATGATCCGGAGGTTGTCCAAAGATGTTGGCCAGGAATGATTTTAAATGCTCCTCCCACTTTTGGATATTGTTTTCACTCTTGAATTTTTTACTGTGCAGCATGGCAAGATACTTTGTGTCATCACTGTCAAGAGAGATAATTTCTTCAATAACCCTTTCGATATCATTTTTATTTTCGAGCCTGACGAATGTCCCTGGTACGAAATCAAGATAAACTAGCGGATTGCCATAATAAACAGGTAGCGAGCATGCAATAATAGGTTCAAGCAGTTTTTCTGTCGTATAACCGGGTACGGAACTATTTTCGAATGCAATGGTAAATTTATAGTCCTTAATAAAACTCAGTTTATCCTTAACAGGCCCACCAATATTATTAAGATGCCTTCCACCGGAGTCAACTTTCCTGTATTTGCTTAATTCATTAAAAAAATGGTCACGAACCGGATCTGAATTGACATTATTGGAATACACAAAATTGCAAAATTTCCTTTTGGTCAGACTTTCATCCTCAGCTAACAATTGAGATGATTGGCTTTCACTTATAGATAGATTCTCGTAATGCCATTGATAATAAGCAAATAATGGATATCTCAGATACCTGTCACCGAATTCCAGGTAATGGAAGCCTATAGCATAATCACATAGATTAAAATCAGGGACCAGATTTTCACCTGTATAAAGAATCTTTACACAGTTATCATATTTGAGATGTTCCCTGCCATAGACAGAGAAGAAAAGGTAATCAGGCTTGTCGTGAATGACGACAGGAAAATGTCGCTCAAAAAACTTAAGGAAGAGGTTATTGGAATCAAAACCCGGCCAAAAATCGCAGAAATTAATTTTTATCATAGTCAGTTTGACGGTTAAACATAATGACTTCAGATCTGTTTCCTCCTGAAAACGGATGAAACAAAATCTTTTATCACAGGCTTCAGCCCCAATTTCTTATCCAGCTCAAGAAATGAATACAATGTTGCTGCTCCTAATACAATGATACCAATTGTATACCTGACAGCTCCATTAAAAAAAATTGAAAGAACAAATACGGTGATTATAACCAATATACTGATAACAAATGTTCTTATAGTTTCCCCGGCGTATACAAAATGATATTTCCTGTGTGCAAAGTACAGGGTAATGGTCAGTCCGAAAACATAGCCCACTATATAAGAAACACCAAGTCCCTCCAAACCGTAAAACATGTATCCAAGAATATTTATTATTATATTGAATATCATTGCACTTATCTCTATACCGCCAAAAACTTTCAAATCACCTTTTGCCGGAAAAATAAACCCTACAGGCCAGACAAGACCTTTCAGGATTATCCCGATTACCATCCAGCTCGCAAAAGTTACCATGGGTAGGAATGCAGATGAATAAAGTAATCGTATCAGCAGAGGCAAGGCAACTATAAGGAATACAATTATGGGCATTAGTATCAAGAGTACCATTACAGCCTGTTGATTGACAAGTGCGGTTATCTTCTTATCATCGCTGTTTATAGATGATAGTCTTGGAAAATAGTCCGTGGTCATTGCAGCAAACACGAGACCGGTCGACTGCCCTATCACCGACCAGCCGGCATTATACAGACCCACCTGATCAACACCGCCGGTTCTGCTTATAAATGCATTCAGGATATAGCCTGTAAGAAAACCAATTATGCCTGTGACTGTTATTACAAGACCTAGTTTTACCATGTTCTTTCCGGATACAATTGTCTCCCTGAAAGACATTTTTACCGGTGGTATTTCTATTTTCTCCGCGTAAAACCAGGATAATATCAGTGATGTTGCTGCAGTAAGTATAAGAGATGGGACGATCCCTTTCACCCCAAAGAAATAGTATAGCGGGACGGATGTCAATAATCCCAGGAGGGAGCCCCATACACTGGCTCTCGCGAGATACTTCAATCTTCTTCCTGCCTGGAGAAGAGATCTCTGACCATTGCTTATCGTCTGCATGAGCATGGTGATTGACAGCCACACAAATGCCCATGTATATTCACTATTACCGAAGGTCCATTTGCTTAAAAGCGGTGCCAGGCTTGCTGTTACAAGCATGCCAAGAATACCTGCAAACCAGGACCAGCGGCGCAGTGTCATTACTGTTTGCCCAATCCTGGTCTGATCGTCATTTCCATATGCCTCTGCTATATCTCTTACTGCACTGAAAGTAATGCCCAGGCCTGTCACTGATAGGATTAACTGCAGCGGAGCATTAAACAGGCCCATAATTCCTACCCCGGCTGTACCAAGTAGCACAGCCACAAACTTGGTTCTGATTATCCCGATAAGAATCTGGAATACCTGCACGCCACCAAAGAGAGAAGTGGCCTTAAATATCTGACGATAAGATGATTGTTCGGGATTCCCGGATACAGATTCTGTTTTGGGTATATTTTCAGACTGTTCCAAAAAGTGTTTATATAGAGAAATATAGCGCTATAAGCGTTTCCGATTAATCAACGGAATTGATTTACAATATCCACCACTTTCCCGGCTTCATCAAGGGTCATTACCTGACTGATGGGCAAACTTAGTACCTCCCGGTGAATCTTCCCGGTTACAGGCAAATTCAGATGAGAATATTCTGCATAGGCTCTCTGTTTATGTGGTGGAACCGGGTAATGGATCAAAGTCTGAATATCATTTTCCTCAAGGTATTTCCTTAGCCTGTCACGTTCGGGGTGACGTATAACGAAAAGGTGCCAGACATGACTCAGGGTGTTAAGGATTACATCCGGAGAGTGAGAACCCTGTTCCCCTTTCCCGGAATCTTGTTTTGCAAGCCCCGGTAGAACAATCTGAGGGTTGCATATATTGGAAGTGTAAAAGCCGGCAATCACACGCCGGAGCTGATTGTCAGCGTCCAGCCGGGGTAATTTCACTCTCAGAACTGCAGCCTGGATCTCATCAAGTCTGGAATTCAAACCCTTATGATTATGGACATACTTTTGGACTGATCCATAATTTGCAATGGATCGAACCGCAGATGCCAATTCATCATCATCAGTGGTTACAGCTCCGCCATCTCCCAGGGCACCCAGGTTTTTACCCGGGTAAAAGCTATGACCGGCTGCATCACCCAGTGATCCGGTTCGTCCTGGCCCAGGTACCTGAGTGCCGGCAGCTACGGGTGCGCCATGCATCATTGTGACAGCTCCTGCTGCCTGTGCATTATCTTCAATAATTTTCAGATTATACTTCTTTGCAATTTCCGTGATCTCAGCGTACCAACAAGCCTGACCATACAAATGAACCACAATTATTGCTTTTGTCTTGTCAGTTACAGCCTGCTCTATAAGTATAGGATCAATATTATAAGTTTCAATATCAGGTTCAACAAAAACCGGTCGAAGCCGGTTGTCAGTGATCGCCAGAATAGTGGCAATAAACGTATTGGCAGGGACTATTATCTCATCCCCCTCTTCCATAACTCCAATCTCGATGTAAGCCTTGAGGATAAGGCGGAGAGCATCCAGACCATTTGCCGTTCCTATACAATGTTTTGATCCAATGAATTCAGCGAATTCCTTTTCAAAAGCAGCAGTCTCTTCCCCTAGGAGAAACCATCCGCTCCTCACTACCCGTGCAACTGCCAAAGACAACTCAGGCTCAAAACTTGAAGTTATTTTCTGTAAATCCAGGAATTTAATCATTCTCCGAGAATTTTGTTTTTTTCTTCCTCAGTAAAAGTTCTCAACACTTTTGCAGGACTGCCTCCGACTATTGTGAAATGGTCAAAGGATCTGTTGACATATGAGTTAGCCGCAACAATGCAATAATCTCCCAAAGTAACACCAGGCATTATTACAGAACCCGCACCTATCCAGACATGATTCCCTATTGTCACGGGCCTTTTCTCCAATGGAAACACCTTTTGCATAGCAGGCGAAGCATTGGGTCCTGAATCAACCATAATATTAACATTCTGTGCAATGCTTACATTACAACCAATTGTAAGTTTCGCGGCAAACCCGTTCAGCAGGCTATTCATCCCGATATAAGTATTTGATCCTATCTCCAGCTGGTTGCCAGGACTTCCATAAACAGAGCATCTTTTTGCTATTCTGACGTTATCTCCGATGGTGACATTATTGATCGAAGAAGAGGGATCAATTTCCACATCTTTGCCCAGATTAATATTTGCATATTTCATTATTCAGCTTTTTGAATAAAAACTTTCATTACCTCATAGAAATAGTCGAGATCAAATTCAGTCAAAGCCTGATGAACAGGTATAAAGAAAGCGTCTTCACCATAAAACACACTCGACTGAATACCATGTGCCCAGAAATGTTTCTTAAGTTCAGGAAGGTTAATATTGTGATTGCCTGTACGGAACATAAAGACGCCGGGGACAATCCCTTTTTCCAGTTTAAATCTTTCACTTAAACCTGATTCCTCAAACCTGCCGCGCAACTCAGTATAATTTTTTATCCTTTTACTGATAATCTGATCCTTTCTCCCGATATACTCCGATAGGACATTCTTGATATACCGCAACATTCCGGCCTGAATTTGTCCTGAATAGTTATGATTGATATGCGATGCCGAGACGAGGAGTCCTCCAACCTGAAGAGGAAACATTTTCGGAAAGCTGTAAATTACAAAATCCCCGGTCCTGCCTATTGTTTTTTCATTATCCTCAGAAAAGAAAGAACCCGCGCAATCCTCTATGACAGGCAGGTTCAACAGCTTAAGCTTCCGGAGCTCCGGATAAGGATAGCCGAATTCGTGGTTAACGAAGAGTACTTTTGTTTCAGGTAAAATTTCTCTGGACCATTTACAAAACTTCTCTATCTCATTTGTAACACAGCTACTGATATAAAAATTGCCGGAAGTAGTAAGAATTGTGACAACATCATTCTTTGACAGCTTATAATGCTTTAACGCCAGGTGAATAGCTTCCCTTCCATTGTATGTATATGTGAACCTGAAGTCACCAAATCTCTCATGGAAATAACTGTCAATTCTGTCCGAATCCGGCAGAAGCTGGTTTAAAGAAATGTCTTTCGTCTGAAATGGACCTATACGATATGTCGGAAGGCTATATGGATCAGGATATAAAATAAACACAAGTCAGCTTTTCTTTATGTCAAGTATAAACCTGTACCGTAATGAGGATATAGCTTCATGACTTTCCTTGAATCTAAGAAGCCCTTCATTCGGGATCCCGTTCTCTGTAGATATGCCAAGGTCCATATACCGGAAACCGGCCTCCTTATAATAAACAAAAAGATTCAGCAACAGAAAGTCCATTGCTCTGAGAGGACGTCCTTCATCATTGTCCCCCCAGTACACTGCATAACATATTTCATTGTGATTTCTGTAGAAGATTGCTGAAGCAACAATGTTTTTTCCCGATTCCACTTTGAAGAATTCAACAGGCCAGATCTCTCCGGTTGATAAGATATTATCCAGTGTCATATATATTGGCCTGCCAAACTTAGACCTGTTCTCACATATCAAGTCATAAATAATTCCCTTTTCTCTTTCATTCTGAGCTACAGAGAATACAAGATTATTGCGTTGAGCCTGTCTGTAATACTCCCGGCTGTTCTTTTGGCGGAACATGCCATCAAATCTTGTAAGATCTACCCAGTTAGTTATTTCCGGCAATGCCGGCTGATATCCCTGTCTGACAAGAGAATTAACCATCTTGGCATTGAATGTCATGTGATAAATATCAGGAGGTGTAATGATCTCTATTCTATTTAAAAGAAGGGACTCTGCATAATCTGAAAGCAGTTGTAAAAACCTGTCAATTTCACCGCTGTAAATATTTTCTTTCCTGAAATGGAATCCACCGAATGGCGCGGAGAATGGAGATTTCAAAATACCGTTTTTAATGCCCGCAACCAAACCAATCACCGGTTGACTGCTATCGTCAACAAGCCTGACAACACGGTCAACCTTATACCTATTGAGCTCAATAAATTTTTCCGAGATAAAAGGATTCGGATCAACAGGAAAGTATTGCCTGTATGAAATAATACCTGATTCAACTAACATTCAACTGTTTTTTTAACTCAATGAATTCCTGGTAATTCCGGATATAATCAGAAGGGTCATATCTCTCTGAGGCAAGAACCAGGCATATTGCACCTGAAGAAAAGTTGATGATCTCCCTCCAGATACCCGGTACTACCATGAGTCCGTAGTTTGGCCTGTTCAGATGAACTGTCTTCTTCATGAACCCATCATCCAGAATAACATCGAATGATCCGCTTGCCGCAACGATCAGTTGCTGAAGTGCCTTATGAGCATGTCCGCCTCGTTCTGATCCACCCGGAACGTCGTAGAGATAATAGACTCTTTTTACCCTGAAAGGAAGGTCACTGTCACTTTGTACAATTGTTATGTTCCCGGAAGGATTATGGATCTTTGAAAGCTCCATGACATTACAATTGTATATACTTGAACCGCAATCTGTCACTTTAAAGCATCTTTCTGAATTCTTCAAAATTTCTTATGTAATCACTTTCAGAAAAGTCGGTGGAAGCAATGATCATGGCAAGCGAGTTGGTAGAAAAATTATCAATCATCCGCCAGATCATCCGCGGAACAACGACACCATAATATGACCTGTTAAGAGAATACTTATACTCCGTTGTTCCGTCATGCAGGTTAAGGTCAAAACTTCCTGAAAGAGCAATTATCAGTTCATCGGTCTGTTTAAAAGCATGTCCTCCGCGATGCTCACCTCCCGGAACATCATATATCCAATAAACTCTTTTTATCTTAAACGGAATATGTGTTTCTTCCTCAACAAAGGAAAGGTTACCTCGCAGGTCAAGAAACTTTGGTAAATCTATTAGGGCCGGTTTTCCGGATGGACGCATTGTTGAATCTTTGAAATTTATCTTGAGGGAATCCGGAACTTCATAAACCTCCTTCTTTTTGTCTTTTTCCCCGTAGTATAACCGTATTTTTCACCATAGCCATAACTTTTGCCTTCTGATGATATATCATTGATAACAAGACTGGTTCCCTTTATTCCCCTTTCAGAAATTTCGTATAAAGTTCTTTCAAACATATCCCTCAGAGTATGCCTTGGCCTTACTACCAGAAGGCATGCGTCAGTCATAGATGCGAGATGATATGTATCGGATACCAGCCCGATAGGAGATGAGTCGATAACTATAAAATCAAACTCTTCCCTTAACAATCTGAATAATTCCTCAGTCTTTGCAAGGGCCGTAAGTTCAGAAGGATTCGGAGGAACAGGGCCGGCTGAAATAACCGATAAATTCTCGTAGGATGTTTGCTGAATTACATCCTGAAGTTTGTCTTGACCGATTAACCAGGTAGAAACGCCCTTTTCATTTTTAAGATTAAAATCCTGGAATATCTTTGGCTTTCGCAGATCAAAGCCCACCAAAACTGTCTTTTTTCCTAACAGACTGTAAACCGATGCCAGATTGATTGATACAAAAGTTTTTCCTTCACCGGGCATTGACGATGTAACCAGTATTACAGGGGATGTCGCTTCCTTAGTAAGAAACTCCATCTTGGCGCGCAATAATCTGAAGGATTCTGCTTGTCCTGAATTCGGGTCTTCAAAAACTACTTTGTTGGTTTTACCCGGACTGTGAGGCATATTACCAAGTACCGGCAATTGGGTCATTCGTCTGATATCCTCAAACTTTAGCCGGTTGTCAAATATAAAGTTAAGAAATATAATCAGGAACGGTATACCAAATCCGGCAAAAAGACCCAAAAAATAAATCTTAATAGGATTCGGATAAACTTTGTAACTGTATCTTGGATCAGCCGGGTCAATTACTTCACTGTCTGCCCGGTTAGATGCCTTTTGCATTTCCTGTTCGGCTCTCGTCTCAAGAAGGAAAGTGTAGAGTTCATTATTAAGCGTGAATTTTCTTTCAATCCCCAGCAATTGTCTTTCCGTAACCGGTAGTGCTGAGGCCTGTGAATTAGCTCTGTTTATCTGTGCCTGGTTTTCAGATTTTGCAAGACTGTTTGCCCTGCGAAGTCCGTTCAAGGTTTCCCGCAACGCTTCTTTTGTAGATCGAACTCTTTGTGCAAGATTTCTCTGTATAGGGTTCATTTCACCTGCTCCCCGTGTGGATAACTGGCCCTGCAATTCTGCCAGCTCTTCAACAAGCCTTGTAAGACCCGGATCGGTTATTCCCATTGTTATAGGAACAATCGGGATCTCGGAGACGGACTCTTTTGTGAGATAATCAGCAAGATAATCATAATAGTTTGATTCCAGGTTAAGACGTGCCCTTTCATTCTCCAGCAAAGTCACCTGAGCAATGATAGACTGACCCTGAGCAGAGAGGTCCATGACCCTGTGGGAAGACCTGAATTGCTGCAACCTTGTTTCCGTTATTGACAAGGAGTCAGAAATACCTATTAACTGATCCTCAATAAATTCAATTCTCCGAATGGCCTCCGTATTTTTTTTGTCAAGTGAAATGGCCTGAAATCCTTCAACATGTTTATTGAGAAAATCTGCATCCTTGGCACTATTTGTACCCACCAGACTAATTCTCAATATTGACCCTTCACGGGATAGTAATTCGACATTAAGACGGCTATTAAAATAGTTCACCAAACTAGGCATACTGTGATTAACAAAGTGTATTGCCTGATCTTTAATGTCCTGAAAAACACCAACATCACCACAATCAACCTTAAAAGCACCGTTAGGAGTTCTGATGGTATCACCAAACAAGGCAGTTCTCTGAAAAGGAAAATACTCGGATTCAGATGCCAGAACGAACATATTGTTACCTAAATAGGTAATTGAAAACTCTATATCCTTTGGCAGAGGAATCACTGTTTCGGACGATACTCTGATAGGAGAATCAGGATAGATTGGAAGTTTGTTCCTGAGTGTCTTAACATAATACTCTGTTTCAAAGGGTAATTGTTCAAGAGTCCTTTCGGTAAGAGCCCGGGACCTGATTATCATAATCTGATTCTCAATGTTTTTCATTCCTCCGGGTAAACCTAGACCCTGCAACAATTCAGAATTATCGATCATTGGACGGTCTTCAGTTTCATTGATAAGGACAGTGACTGAAGTTTGATAAGCAGGCAGTGTATGACCCAGATAGAACCTTGCACCATAAAGCGCAATTAATGTCGTGAGAATGAACCAGTACCAGTTCTTCTTTAAAAGGTTGAAAACAACAAGCGGATCCAAGCCTCTGCTTGGCTTGTTCAGTCTCCCGTGGGAGTCAAGGTGACGTGTATTGCGATGAGCCATTGATATCCTGTTATAGAGTTCTGAAATAACTTATTATCACCAGAGCGGTGGAAATTGTTGTCAGGAAGATTGTGTATACAGCAGTGTTCAAATGGAATGTTCTCCCTCTCATGGGCAGAGCGTATATAACGTCATTTGGCATTACATAGTAGTATTCAGAATGTAAAACACTTCGATCAGCCAGTGAAAACTCATTGACAACAGGACCATGAGGAGAGGGCCTGATCAACTGAATTCGCTGCCTGTCACTGTAAGTACTGATATCTCCGGCCATCGCCAGCGCCTCGAAAATGGTCATACGATCCTTTGAAATCGGATATCGCCCGGGAACGTTTACCTCGCCAATGATACTTACATTGTTATCAACCAATCTTACCGTTATTGCAGCATCACTAACATAGTTTTTAAACACGGTTTCCAAATCATTTTTTATTTCGGAAAGATTCTTCCCTGCTACCGGTACTTTACCAACGTATGGTATTTCAATACTACCGTCCAATCCTACAGGGTAGCTTGATAATGCAGCACTTTCCTGAGTAACTCCTGCTTCTCCGGTCTGCATATTGAAAAGCGCTGACCATTGCGGATCGGGAGTGATAACCCTGATAAACAGGTAATCATTCGGCATTATTTTATACTCTGCCGGTGTAACTGAGGTAAGTAACCCCGGCGAGGAGATAATTGACTCATCAGCTTTTCCAGAACGTTGAAGATATGTAATTTTTCTACGCGACACACATGAATCTGAGATAATCGCCAAAACTACAATGGACAAAACTATATACTTTATCTTCATCATAATATTATTCTTGTTTTAATGATATTCCGCTCAAAAAAGAGAACCTACCTGACTGAAATTTACACATATACGTGTTTGTGCATTTTATACATATGGAGTTCATATCAATATATTTTGAAGCGTATAAATTATTAACGAATATACAATTAAAAATAATACCGTTTATGTGATTTTCACTAATGCTATCGCACCGTCACTCACATGGAATTTGATGTAACCACCTTAATACAAACCAAATCGGTTTAATGTCTGCCCAATGCATCTATATAAAACAGCAAGTTGTCCAACAAATCGACTTGCTGAGCTTCCGGTTGCTGTCCTTAATTAAAAATAAAAACTCCGATTCAATGAAAATACCCCTTTAAATAAGCAAATCAAATATTATCTGATCTGCCCTTGGAGTTCTATTTTTAATTAAATCTCGTATATGTATATTCATGTCTGATTTTACTTAGTTTTAATCAATCATTGTGAGTAAATCTCAAATCTGGTACTGCATCCTGCAAAAGTATCGAAAGAATTATAACGTATTAAAACAGCTATTAATTATTATCAACAGATAATTTTCTGCACTTAAAGAATTGCTCATGGCCGCAAAGAGCAAAACCTTATTTTGTTGAATAATTAATCCAGATTCATGGATTATCATTTTGATCTCAAATTGTAACAAGTAATTAAACAAATACCTATATTTGTTGTATTGTTTAGTTCCTGTTATTTAGGTTACCCAAGAAATAACATTTTTATTTTTTTATATAGTTATAGATGAATTAACTAAAATCATATGAAAAAGTTGATATTGATTCTATTAATTCCTTTTATATCCCACGTTTTCCTACTCGCGCAAACCGGGAATGGAACAATAGGCAATCCTTATACAGGCACAATATCCGGTACCCTGACTTGGTATGCGGATAATTATCCCAATGGTATAATCTATGCCCAAAATATTACAATAGCTTCCGGAGCTTCGCTTACAATCTCGCCCGGTCAGTATAACGGATGTCATTTACAGTTCGCTCATGCTACAACACTCACCATTAATTCAGGTGGGTCGTTTACAATTAATCCTCAAACCAGTGTCACGGTTGACAACATCGTAAATAACGGCTCATTAACATTGGAATCCTATCCCAATGAATCAGGTGTTGCATCATTATATCACAGTAATTACAGTGGTGCAGGCACAACTGTAACCAGGCTCTATCTTTCCGGTGGTACTACTGCTGAGGGAAACTACAAATGGCATTATATTTCTGTTCCTGTCAACAATGTCAGTGCTACATCATTTTCAACTTTGGATCTTGCACAATACATAGAAAACCTTGTAGTTAACGAAGAAAATGAATCCGGGTGGGTCGCATATGACGGGTATAGGTATTCGACTGAATTAATCACTGGACCAACTTTCAGCACTCTTGAATTAGGTAAAGGATATAATTACTATTCTGCGAGTGGATCAACATTTTCCTTATCCGGAAACCTGAATATTCAGGGCATTGAGGTTCCTGTTACATGTGGCACCGGATACCCGAATTCTCAAGGTTTTAACCTGCTGGGCAATCCTTTTGCATCATGTATCGACTGGGATTATATTATTGCCAATCACACTCCAACTTCCGTTAATAATGCAGTTTATTTTACTGTAAACGGTAAGGTCGCTGCTTATGTAGGAGGTATTGGTATTGACGGAGGTACAGGTACAATACCCCCTTTGCAGGGATTCTTTGTACATACCACTGCCAACTCAGACGTGTATATGCCGCCAGAAGCCCGAACGCATAATCTGGATCAATACAGGTACAAAAAGGGTACAAAAGAAACAACAGAAAAAAAGGACACTGTTTCATTTGTCAGAATTCAACTTAAGAATTCGATTGACAGCACGGATCTTGTTGTTAGGTTTAGCAAAAATGCTTCTCCGGTTTACGATAAGGAACTTGATGCTTATAAGTTCAGCAAAAATGCCGGTGATATAAATATTTGGTCAACAATTGACGACATAGACTATTCAATTAATGCTATTCCTTTTCCTGAATCAAAGGTTGATGTAGCTTTGGGAATAAAAGTTGTTAAAGGAGGTACTTATAAATTGTGCTCAAATGAGTTAAAGCGACTCGATAATTATTCTATAACTCTCAGAGATCTCTCGACAAACACAAGCATTGACCTGAAAAAGGGTGAAATATTTACTTTCGAAGCGCCAGCAGGAATTACTGAAAACAGATTCATCCTTTCCATTGCAAATCAGACAACAGATATTCCTGTTATTACAACAAACAAAAGAAAATTCCATATTTATGCTTCATACGGCAGTCTGAATATATTAAGCCTGTCGGATGAATATGGCAATCTCCCCTGTTCCGTTACAGTATATGAGCTAACAGGGAGAAAAATCTTTCAGGTAAATAATCTTGAATGGAATGGGAATGGTGATCTGAAGCAATTTGCAGTTGATCCGGCTGAAAATGGACTCTTAATTGTCGAAGTCAGGGCAGGCAACAAAAAGTATGTAGAAAAAATAAAATTCAACAGATAGTTCTTTTTTTGTTAATATTGAAAAAGGTGGTATTTATGCCACCTTTTTTATTAATAGTCACGTTTTTATCAGACGATGAAAGAGCTTATATCTTAAGTTCAGATACAAGCAAAAACAAAAACCGTTATAACAATTAATATCCAAATGGAGTTATAATTAAATTGCGGTGTTCATTAATTCTTTCAAAAGCGCTTAGTATTATAATGAAAATCGATCTCATAGCCGGTGCCCGGCCAAACTTCATGAAGATAGCCCCGATTATCGAAGCTATAAAACTGGCTCAGGACAAGGGCAAAAACATTTCATACCGGCTCATTCATACCGGTCAGCATTACGATGCCAATATGAGCGGAAGCTTCTTCGACCAGCTGGGTATCCCCCACCCCGACGTGAATTTCAATGCCGGCGGCGGTTCCCAGGCTGAACAAACTGCCGCTATCATGATAGCCTATGAAAAACTGCTGCTTACTGATAAACCAGACCTCTGTATCGTAGTAGGTGACGTCACATCAACAATGGCCTGCTCAATATCCGCACGGAAAATGCTGGTCCCGGTAGCACATGTGGAAGCAGGAATACGATCGGGCGACTGGTCCATGCCAGAGGAAATTAACCGCGTAGTTACCGACAGCATTACAAACTACTTCTTCACGACAACAAGAACAGCAACCGATAACCTCATAAGGAGCGGCGCGAAGAGGGAAAATGTTTTCTTCGTCGGTAACACCATGATCGACACTCTGCTTAAACACCGCCACAGATTCATTAAACCTGCAATCTGGGATTCAGCCGGACTTCAAACAGGTTATTACATTGTTATAACACTCCACCGCCCTGCAAATGTCGACGATACAAAGAATCTCGAAATCCTTGTTAATGAAATAACAGAACACTCCAAAGGCATTCCTCTGATATTCCCGGTCCACCCAAGGACTCTTAAAGTGATTTCCAAAACCGGAATCAGGCATCCCAACCTGTACATGATAGAACCCCTGGGCTATCTCGAGTTCAATTACCTCGTTGAAAATTCCCTGGCAGTTATCACCGACTCAGGCGGCATTACCGAAGAAACTACAGTAATGGGAATCCCTTGCATTACCCTGCGCGATAATACCGAACGACCTGAAACAGTCGAAATAGGCACAAATGAACTTATCGGAACCAATCCTAAAGCAATAAAGCCGGCACTTGAAAAGTTATTCAATGGTAATTGGAAAAAGGGAAGAATCCCTGAACTGTGGGACGGAAAAGCAGCGGAAAGGATAATCGGACATATAATTGAAAACAATTAACAATGAACAATGAACAATGAACAATGAGCAATGAGCAATGAGCAATGAGCAATGAGCAATGAACAATTAGCAATTAGTAAATGACGCAGGGCACAGAGCGCAGGGCACAGGGCACAGGGCACAGAGCGCAGGGCACAGGGCGCAGGGGGCAGTGACAGGTCTTGCAGGCTGAGGAGTGAAACGACGAAGTCCCGCTCCGTGGGATCCTGCAAGTCTCTTACGATGAGATATTTAACTGACCTTAAACGTGAACTAAACTAAACGCTGAACACTAAACGCTTAACACTAAACACTAAACACTGAACACTGAACACTAAACACTAAACGCTGAACACTGAACACTAAACACTGAACGCTGAACACTGAACACTAAACGCTGAACGCTTTAATGACAATTAACAATGAACAATTAGCAATTAGCAATTAGTAATACTACGTGTACGCTAAACGCCTAACACTGAACCTCGGACCTGGAACTTTTAACTTTGAACTGAAAATAATGCACTCGAACAAAAAGCGAATCTATCTCTCAAGTCCCCATATGTCTGGCGGCGAAATGAAGTATATCAACGAAGCCTTCGAACAAAACTGGGTTGCCCCGCTCGGACCAAATGTTGATGCTTTCGAACATGCCATCGCGGATTATTGCGGTGTTGGACATGCCGCTGCCCTTAGCTCGGGAACAGCAGCCATTCACCTGTCACTGATAAACCTTGGTATTGAACAGGGGGATGAGGTAATCGCTTCTACTTTTACTTTTTCAGCAACTGTAAACCCTATTGTCTACCAGGGCGCCACACCTGTTCTTGTCGATTCTGAACCGAAAACCTGGAACATGGATCCAGAACTCCTCGAGGATGCAATAAGGAAGCGGATGAGCAGCGTGAGGAGAATAAAAGCAATCATTCCGGTTCATCTGTACGGGATGCCGGCAAATATGAAAGATATCCTGAGTATTGCCGATAAATATGAGATACCGGTTATTGAAGATGCCGCCGAAGCTCTTGGCAGCAGGTTCAATGGGAAGAGAGCCGGTTCATTCGGCATTATGGGAATACTTTCCTTTAATGGAAACAAGATAATTACTACATCCGGTGGAGGAGCACTGAT
>Ga0255344_1002832_pt1 | contig 20080 bp, 14 predicted proteins | sample wastewater_treat_5_FD_192414 | JGI IMG/M metagenome (GOLD analysis project Ga0255344, IMG submission 192414) | Wastewater microbial communities from Lulu Island WWTP, Vancouver, Canada - plant18 | ecosystem: Engineered > WWTP > Wastewater > Unclassified | place: Canada: Vancouver, British... | reverse complement strand
TGTATTTTATCAGTGAAGGTGCCTTCTTCCGATTGCATTTGTACTAAGTACATTCCTTTAGCTAAAGAGCTAAGATCTAATGTTCTTGTTTCTGAAGAAGCTTCGAATGTTTGCTCAAATACTTGTTGTCCTAGCATGTCGAATATGCGAAGCGTTCCAGCATTTGCTCCTGTTAAATTGATAATTCCTTCTGTAGGATTAGGATAAATTGTAAATCCTTCAGCCAATGAACTACCTAAACGAAGTGGAGTAGCAAATGTGCTGATGCCTGTCCATCCTGAGTTAAACGTTCCTGTTAAATTACATTCTGAACGTGTTCTGTATTGGTAAGTGGTATTTGGAGTTAATCCGCTTAAAATTTGGTTTGTTACTCCAGTTGTGTCATATACGATCTTTGAAATCCAAGCAGTAGCTCCTAGTTTTCTGTATTGAACTTTATGTCGAACAGAACATGATTCATCAATCCAACTTATTTTCGTTGTGGTATTAGAAGTTACAGAAACAGTAAGCGCTGGCAAAGAGCAATTACATAAAGTTGTAAATGTCTTTACAGCTCCATAAGCAGAAATTAATGTTCCATAAACAGATGCCATTTTGTATTCATATGTTGTAAGCGGAGTTAATGCGCTTATCGTTTTTGCATTTGTGTCAACTACAGTCGCAGTCTTCCATGTAGCTGTATTAATTGGATGGTACATGATTTTGTATCCTGTAGCACATGTGTTTTTTGTCCATCCGATTTTTACGCTTACTCCAAATACATTAGAAGCATTTAATCCTGTAGGAGCAACCGATGCACGAGAAACAATTGTCTTACTTTTAGATCCTGTACATCCTGCGGCAGCAGTTGCTGTTACTGTATATGTTCCGGCAGGTACTTTAATTGTTGCTGTTGTAGCTCCATTCGACCATAAGTACGAAACTCCTCCTGTTGCTGTTAATGTTGCAGAGTCTTGAGGGCAAAGTGTGTCGGCACTACTAGTAATATTAGCAGTAACTGTACAAGGACTAGCTTCATTAACTGTTGTCGTTGTTTTGTAAGTTAAATCACCTGACTCACTACCATTGTTGTTTCCTCCTAAGAATGCACCGTAGAAAGTTACGGCTCCTGTTCCAGCAGCAGGTGCCACCCAATTAAACGACCATGATCTTGTTCCTGATCCAGGTGCTGATGGAGCTGTTCCTCCCGAAGTGTGAGTTACATATTTTGTGCCTGTAACTTTTGTAGTAGAGGTGCTTGTGATAATCAAGCTTCCTTTTTGCGTTCCTGAACTGTTTTGTGGTGAAACTTGAAATCCGAAGATTGTTTTACCGGCTGAAGTTACTGTAGCAGTAATAGTATAGGTTTGACCTGGGGTATATCCTCCAGCAGGAATGTTCGAAGTGATCCAGCCTGATACAGAAGAAGCTGTCCCATTATGACAATCAGTACAAGTTGTCATACCTGATGCGGGGTCGTTTGCTACTCCAGATGGTGCACCTGAAATCTTACTGGAAGATTGATAAGATAGAAATGATAAGCTCGCCGTAACGAATACCGTCACTCCTAATAGTAGTGATTTTTTCATTGATTTTATTGGTTTTTAGTTTTATTACAATTGGATGACGCTAAATTCGCCAATAAAAATACACCATTCGCCAAAATAATTATGATTTTGGCCCAATTGTATCATTTTTAGATTGAACCCAAATTTACAGCGTTTGAACGGGAAATAATTGACTTTTGGCAAGGGAAGTATGTGTTTAAACATGTAAAATTCGCCTTAAAATCCACGTTTTCGTCGAGTTTTTAAGATCCGATGATTGCCCGTTTGCCTGATTTTGTCGTTTTGCAAAGTTCTTTTGGTCAATTATGAAGGAATTATATTGTTTATACTTCTTTCATTGCAGATACTTGTTTCTTTCCGTACTTTTGCCGCCTAAATTTCTGGTTGTGCAACATCATTCCTCCATGCAGAAAATCACCGCAGCCGGCCTGCTGGTGACGCTGGGGATTATTTATGGCGATATCGGTACTTCTCCTTTATATGTAATGAAGGCAGTAGTAGGTGAGAAGAATCCGATTAATGAGCTAGTCGTCTTGGGCGGTATTTCGCTTATTTTCTGGACCCTCACTTTGCAAACTACCGTTAAGTATGTCATTCTAACTTTACGTGCCGATAATAAAGGTGAAGGTGGTATCTTCTCTTTATATGCGTTGGTGCGTCGTAAAAAAACGCCGTGGCTGGTATTCCCTGCTATGTTGGGTGGTGCTACTTTGTTGGCCGACGGAATTATTACTCCTCCAATTTCTGTGTCATCGGCTATTGAAGGGCTCGAAGCTATCAATCCTTCTATTCCTACTATTCCAATTGTATTAATAATCATCGCTGCGTTGTTTGTGATTCAGCGTTTCGGGACCAATTTCGTGGGTAAGTTCTTCGGACCAATGATGTTGATTTGGTTTTCGATGCTTGGTATTTTAGGGATCTCTCATCTGTCGGATCATTGGCATATTTTGGCTGCATTAAATCCTGTTTACGGAATCGAATTGTTAACGCAATATCCCGATGGATTTTGGGTGCTTGGTGCTGTGTTCTTATGTACTACCGGTGCAGAAGCTTTGTATAGTGACCTCGGACATTGCGGAAGAAGTAATATTCGTATCAGTTGGATTTTCGTGAAGGCGATGCTGGTGCTGAATTACCTCGGACAAGGTGCTTGGCTATTAGGACAAGAAGGAAAGTTGTTAGGAGGAAGAAATCCTTTCTTTGAGTTGATGTCGCCTGCATTCCTGCCTTTCGGTATCGCTATCGCAGCTATGGCAGCAATTATTGCCAGTCAAGCATTGATCAGTGGTTCGTTTACTCTAATCAATGAAGCTATTCGATTAAATTTCTGGCCTAAAGTAAAAGTGGTTTATCCGAGTGATTTACGCGGACAACTTTATATCCCTTCAGTAAATTGGTTGTTGTTTGCAGGATGTATTGGTATCGTCTTGTATTTTAAAGAGTCGTCGGGAATGGAAGCTGCTTACGGCTTAGCTATCATCTTAACAATGGTAATGACTACATTGCTATTAAGTTATTATCTCTATTTGAATAAATTCCACGTATTACTTATTGCTTGTGTATTAATCTTATTCTCTACAATCGAATTTTCATTTTTGGCTGCCAACTTAAGTAAGTTTTCACATGGAGGTTGGGTGACATTAATGGTGGCATCAGGGTTATTTACAGTGATGATGGTGCTGTATTACTCTCGAAAAATCAGGAATAGTTTAGTGGAGTTCGTTGTGATTGATGATTATTTGCCGCTCATAAACGCATTGAGCAATGATCAAACAGTTCCGAAGTATGCAACACATCTTGTTTATCTCACGAGTGCCAATAATATGAATGAGATAGAAGAGAAAGTGTTTAATAGTATCTTACATAAAAAACCAAAGCGCGCCGATGTTTATTGGTTCGTTCATGTTGATGTACTCGATGAGCCTTATACACTCGAATATAAAGTTACTGAATTGCTGAAAGATAAATTGATTCGAGTTGATTTTCGTATCGGTTTCCGTATCGATCCTCGAGTTAATTTAATGTTCCGTCAAGTTGTAACCGATATGGTTAATAATAAGGAGATCGATATTTTGAGTCGTTATCCTTCACTTCATAAACGTAGTCTCGTCGGTGATTTCCGTTTTGTGGTAATGGAGAAATTTTTGAGTCTCGATAATGAGTTGCCGTGGCTGCAAAAAATTATAATGGACTTCTATTTCTTGTTAAAGAAAGTTTCGTTGCCTGAGGAACGTGCCTTCGGATTAGATACCAGTTCGGTAACCGTCGAGAAAGTTCCGTTAATTGTTAAGCCGATCGAGGGATTAAAGTTGAAGCGTATTCAATAGCTATCGCTTAAATAAGCGCGAATCAAATTGAAAAGGTTTGATTTCTTTTATCCTGATTTTAATAGCTGCCGGATGAAAAGGATTGATAAGAAAGTTGTAATCTCCTTCTACTACTGCTGAAGGAACTTTTAGAATTGCGAATTTGCCCTGCTTTACAAAATCATTTCCTATGCTTTGAGTGGCGGATGAATATGGCGTATGGTTCCAGTTTTTAGGAAGTTTCGTTTCAGGATATTTACTGACGCGAATTGTATCAGGAATGTGTATTGAAATGATGACATAATCCGTAGGAATAATTCCCAACGGCAAATGAACTGCTAACTCTGCTGTGCATAAAGCACGCGATGAAGAAGTGTATAATATAGGCACACCTTTACTATTCCATCGTCCGCCAGCTAAGGCAGATCCTTTGCCTGATAAATCATGAGCAAAAGATTTTTTGGCAAGCCTATAAACTATCATGCAAAAATACCGTGCTCGATGCGCGTGAGCTCATCGTGAATTAATTGGATGCCGAACGAACTATCAATATAAGATTTAGGCTTGTTGTTTTCTAAGGCGAGGTTGGGAAGATCCATCCAATGGTTGAATTTAGCTGCATCGCCAAATACTTTAGAACCTCGTTTGTATAAGGCAACTATTTGCAAGATTCGATCTGAATAGATTGAATCAAAAGCTTTCTTTTCTTTTTTATAACGTAGAAATGTGCGCTCTGAAAGATTTAGCATTTTAGCCCACTCGGTAATTTGAATTGGAATGTTAACGATAAGCTTTACGAAATCTGCAAAGAGAATGCCTTCTCGGGAAGAGTTGATTAAATAGCCGGGAGCTAACTCTTCGGCTTGAGCGACAACCTGAATAGTGCTGCTGTATTTAGTTTTTTTCATAACCGACATTTGTCCCCAAATCTACGAATTTTGTCTTGGTTTACCAATATACTCTAAAATTTGTTTCAGTTTTTTCGTGTTTATTGACAAATGTCTGATTTTATTGGAAAAATGACGAAATTTATGTTTTATGATTTTTAGTACAGAATTTTTTAAAAAGTCGCTTTTTTGGCTGAATTTCCCCAAAAAAGCATAAAAAATTTAAATGACCCCCTAAAAAATAGGGGGGTAAGTGAAAAAAAGCATGTTTTTTTTGACATTGCCCTTCATTTTGCAATATATTTGCTCCCGAAATCAGGAAAACGGAAACTTTTCGTGATCCGGTTCGTAACCCGCACTAGTTAAAACAAATTATTCAAAACAAAATGGCAATCTTACGTTTCAGAGCTTTGGAAAGCAGCATTAACAGAGCTCCTGTTCAAGTAACCGCTCCTTCACCGAAGGTTTCGGATTATTACAGTGTAAATGTTTTCGACAGAGAGAAGATGAGTAAATATCTTTCTCGCGAAGTGTTTAAGCAGTTGATGGAGTCGGCTTCAGGCGGAACTCGCATCGATCGCAAAGTAGCTGAATTAGTAGCAGCAGCAATGAAAAATTGGGCTGTTGGCTTAGGCGCTACTCACTATACGCACTGGTTCCAGCCTTTAACAGGGACTACTGCCGAAAAACATGACGCATTTTTTGAGTTGAGTGATGATGGTCGCGCAATTGAAGGATTTAGCAGCTCTGCTTTAGTGCAGCAAGAGCCTGATGCTTCTTCTTTCCCTAATGGTGGTATCCGTAATACTTTCGAGGCTCGCGGTTATACTGCATGGGATCCTAGTTCACCTGCATTCATTATGGAAGGTGTATCAGGAAAGACATTATGTATTCCTACCATCTTCGTTTCTTATACAGGTGAAACGCTCGATTATAAAGCTCCTTTGTTAAAAGCATTGCACGCTTTAAATCAAGCAGCAGTTCCTGTTTGCCAGTATTTCGATAAAAATGTTACTTCGGTATATTCTACTTTAGGTATTGAGCAAGAGTATTTCTTGGTGGATATCGATTTGTTTAATGCTCGTCCCGATTTAGAGATGACCGGACGTACATTATTCGGTGCAACAGCTGCGAAAGGTCAACAGTTAGAGGACCATTATTTTGGTTCTATTCCTTCTCGTGTTCAGTCGTTCATGGTTGAGCTCGAAATCGAATCGTTGAAGTTGGGTATTCCTTTGAAAACGCGTCACAATGAAGTTGCTCCTTCGCAGTTTGAATGTGCTCCTGTTTTTGAGGATATCAATTTAGCGGTTGATCATAATTCATTGTTGATGGATTTGATGGAGAAAATCGCGCGTAAGCATCATTTTAAAGTGTTGTTACACGAGAAACCATATGCAGGTATCAATGGATCTGGAAAACATAATAACTGGAGCTTAAGTACGAGCACAGGTAAAAATTTATTATCGCCGGGTAATTCTCCTAAGAGTAATCTTCAGTTCTTAACGTTCTTCGTTAATACGATTAAAGCTGTTCATGAGCATGCCGATTTAATGCGCGCTTCTATCGCTTCAGCTAGTAACGATCACCGCTTAGGTGCCAATGAAGCTCCTCCTGCGATTATGTCGATCTTCCTCGGTGGACAGTTAAGTGCTGTTCTTGATGAAATCGAAAAGTCTGTGAAGGATAAAAAAATGACTCCTGAGGAAAAAACAGCGCTTAAGCTGAATATCGGTAAAATTCCTGAAATTCTCCTCGATAATACCGATCGTAATCGTACTTCTCCTTTTGCGTTCACAGGTAATAAGTTTGAGTTCCGTGCTGTTGGTTCTTCTGCAAACTGCGGACATGCCATGACGGTTCTTAATACAATTGTTGCTGATCAGTTGAAGAAATTCCACGATGAAGTAGAAGGTTTAGTGAAGAAAGGAATGAAGTCGGATGAAGCAATCTTGAAAGTACTTCGTAAGTATATCGTTGAATCGAAAAATATTCGTTTCGAAGGAAATGGTTATGGTGATGAGTGGAAAAAAGAAGCGAAAAAACGTGGCTTGAATAATATCACTACTACTCCGGTTTCTTTAGATGCTTTCGTGTCGAAGAAAACTACAGAGGTGTTTGGAAAAAACAATATTTTCAATCACCGTGAGTTAGAAGCTCGTCACGAAATTATGCTTGAAACGTATATCAAGAAAATTCAAATTGAGTCTCGTGTAATGACGAACGTCGCTACAAATCATATTATTCCTGCAGCTATTAAGTATCAACACTTGTTAGTGAAAAATGTTGAGGGATTAATGGATATTAAATTACCAAAGGAAACTTATGCTGCTCAAGTAGAATTGATAAAAGAAATTTCTTCTCACTTAGCAGTTATTAAAAAGAATTGCGATGATATGGTGGAAGCTCGTAAAAAAGCTAATGCTATTTCAGATGTAAGAGCTCGCGCTATCGCTTATTGTGATAAAGTAAAATCTTATTTCGATATTATCCGTTATCATGTCGATAAACTTGAGTTGATTGTGGATGACGAATCTTGGCCACTTCCTAAATATCGTGAAATGGTAACAATTCGTTAATCGAATTCGAAAATTTAAAAGTCCCGTAGCAATGCGGGACTTTTAAATTTATAGTAATTTCCTTACTCTTAATTTTAGTGCAATTGTTTGCAATGCACTTATCACTGCTATAAAAATAAATGCTCCTTCGGTAGAGTATTGATGCATTATAAATGGCAAAGCAATTCCTGTGAGTACTATCGATGCAATATTAATTTGAATAACTGCTATCGGTTCTTTTGCTCTGTACAAAGCATAAATATAACTTAGTCCGTAAAGATGGCTTAAGAGAATGAAAAAGGTGGAGATTACAATTGATGATGCTATTTCAAAGGAGAAAGTGTAATAGGAGATTCCCTGTATAATAAGCGCTAAAAGAATAATTGCAATTATTCCTCTGATAATAACTTTGTTTGATGTTTCTCTGATATAGTCGTAGCTTAATGTGTAAAGTCGATTGATTTGTGAATAGCTCAAACTATATAATATGCTCTGCGATAATAATACTATTGTCATTAATACTTGATACTTGGCAACTGTTTCTGTAGGCAAACAAAAGGTGGCAATCAGCTGATCAATTCGCGATTTTAAAAGTATGCTGAAGGAAATTGAAAATGCAAAAAAGTTGTTTTTGATATAAGTGAAATTGATAACGGGAGCAAAGTGCAGCGTTACCTTATTTCTGAAGCCTAGAGTCGCAAATAGTACTTTTATTATTTCAGCAGTAGTAAATAATTGTAAGAGATAGACAATACTGAATTCTGAAATATTCGATAATAATGCCGATATTATAAATAGAGTGGAGGTGATTTCTCCTGCTATTTGTACCCCTTGTTTATTGTAGATTGTAAAGAATGCTTCGTACGATTGGTATATGTATTTGGCAACTAACCATAGTGTCAACCAAATTACGTGACTTATTCCAAAGGGAAGCAATAGGAATAGTAAGGCAAAAGCCGGAATAAATATCACTCCGGCATTAATGGCTTCGTTGATTCGCTCACCTGTCGATTCTCTTTCATCGCCCGCACTTTGTAGAATGAATTCTTTCGATCCGTAGTTGACAACTTTTGCTGCTATACTTAGCCATAAAAATTCGCTAACAAACGATCCCCATGCGTATGCTCCAAATTCATGAAATACAATGGCCGCAATCACTAAAGTGTTTAAGGCAGGAATAGCCGCGTTCGATAAGGATATTATTTTCCTAATCGTTTCTTTGAAAGTTTGTTCGTTCGTTTCCGGTTTGGAAATTGAGATATTCATTCGCTTTGCATATTCCTAATTTCGTTTTTACGAAGGAAATTGAAAAGTGTTTACTTAAAAGCGACTTTTATTTAATTATCTGATTCGGTAGAGTTCCCAGCCGTTTGGAAGGGTCTTAATGTACATCAACCGCGTTTCTTGTTTCAGGTTGCGGTAAATCTTATCGGGATCAGTGTTCTTGAATTGCTCTTGAAAGCGTATCGGGTTGTATAGAAATAAACTACCTCCGCTAATTAAAGGATTCTTAAGATTCCAAATGTTAATGATGTCTTGAGGTATTTCGTAGTTCTTTAAGGCTGAACTGATATTGAAAGTGTAAAGTGTTGACTCAGGACGCGTTTTAAGTTCTTTCGCAATTGCAATCTCTTCTTGCTGCGTGTAATAAATCGGAATAATGGCTTTGATGGCGATAAAAAGTTGAATGGCAGTTGCAATAAAAAAGAGTGCTAATTTTTGTTTTTTCCTTTTTATGGTGCGCATCATTTCTTCATAGCCGGGATACATTTGAATCATCAATAATGGAAAAACAGGAAAGAGTAATCTGAGGCTTTGAACCGGTAAGCCCGCTATCAATAACAAATAAGCTATGCCCGCATAATTCCAAATTTTAGGTAAACCGCCTTGCTTATTTATGTTGAAGTAAATTAAGAATATACCAGTGAAAATGTAAAGCGGATGAAGTACTACTGCAAAAATAAAAATGATATTAGGAAGCGAAAAGCTGAATTGTCCGTCGCCGGTAGAGAATCCACTTTTAAAATAGTTCACTGGCGACCAATTGCTGATCCATGAATAATGAACTATATCTTTTAAATCAATAGCATGAAAAAATATGCCGGGAGTTATAGTAATTACTAATCCTGCTAAAAGGATTAATGCAATCGTGTAACGTTTACGGATAGCCGAAATTAGTTCCGGAACTAACGGGATCAACAACATGATGCTATTAATGCCGGTTTGGATTGCTAATACACCAAAGCAGAGCGATAGTAACAACAAGTGACTTTCTTTTCTTTGTTGCCATTGCAGCAATTTGAGCCATGATGCTGTCATTAATCCGAGCATTAATGTATCTGGCAAAGCAATACCCGACGATTTCAAGAAGAAAGGGCAACAGAAGAAGAAGAGAAAGGCGAATCGTTGTCGTTGCGTTCCTTTCGGATAAACGATGTTAAGAATTTTGCAAAAGTTAACGTAAGTTAATGCGGCCGCTAACAAACTCACCGTTTGTAATACAATGAAGTCGGGAATGATAAACGTGAAGAATGCTCCTACTAATGAAAAGATAATGGGAAAGCTGAATGTACCAGGATCAGGTCCGCCGGTAAGATAAGATGCTACTGCCATCGCATAGCGATGAAATTCGTGCGACTCTTGACCGTTTAGTCCGTTGAAACCAATAATGCGGAAAATAGTCCAGAACAAAGGAATAGCAATACCTATCGTTAACCAATAGAATTGCACATTGTCTTTCTTCCGTATGTTTTTTTCTTCTTCCATTAAGTTATAAAATCAGGAATAAAGATCAGGCGCTCAGAAACTCATATTCACTCCCAATGAAGGAATTGTTGGCAACTGATTTACTCGTTTGAATCTAACCCTGTCGAAATAAAATATATTTTCTCGATTGTATACGTTAATCACACTTCCAATTACTTCAATATTCGAATTCTTTCCAACGTAGAACGTTTTCTTTACACTTAAATCCATTCGGTGATAGTCTGGTAGTCTTCCGTCGTTTAATTCGCCATAGCTCGTCCCTAAGTATCCATTCGCTGTATTCGGATCAGTATAAAGTCCTCCTGAGAAGTTTAGGTATTCATAGAATCCTGCAGTCTTGGTAAATGGAAATCCTGATCCGTAGTTCCATCGCACGTTGAATTCCCAGTCCAATCGTTTCCCAAAGGTATAAGATCCTACTAAATTTACATTATGTCGTCGGTCAAAATGCGGACTATACGTCCGGATTCCGTCGTTACGCGTTACAAATCCTAGTGAATATACTGCCCAGAGGTAAAGTTTTTTGTATTCATACTTCAAAACAACATCGGCTCCGTAGGCTTTTCCTGATTCAACAATATAGTCTTTTGTTTTGTAATCAGGTTCGTTGGAGTAGGTGCCGTTATCGGGATAAACTTTATCGCGATTAATATTCGTTAACTGGTTGAAGTCTTTGATATATGTTTCTACGTTTAAATCGAGGTGTTTGCTTAAATCGAATTCAGTTCCAAGTACGAGGTCTCTTGCTTTTTGTAAGTGAGAGGTAACTGCTTTTCCGTTGAATTCACTTGGTAATGTTTCCGGTCCCGATAAAAATCCGTAGAATAAGTTAACTACATCACGATCAGATGAAGTACTCAATAAATTCTGCGAATACATACCACCCGCTAATTTTACTCTGAATTTTTCACTTGCATTCCATTTAAATCCGAAGCGAGGTTCAGGAGAAAATTCCGACAGTGATGCATAATACTGAATACGCATACTTGGTTCAAAAACGAATTTCTTTCTGGTGATTCTATATTTAATAAATGATCCGAACTCTGTTGTGTTTTCTATTTGTTCGTTCTTTAATCCTGTAATTGTATAGGCCAAATATTCAGTTCTGAATCCTAATACTTCAAAACCATATTTCAATTCGTCTTTGTTATTATAGCTCACGAAATTTAATCCCATGTTAAATCCGTTTACTCCGCTACTTCTCGGTTTGTCGCTAGCTTCTTGTTGTTTGATTTTGTATTGAGAGAAAGCAAATACTCCTTCCATTAAGGTATTTGATCCTTTCGGTACTAAAATAAAATTCGATCCGAATCCGCTACTCTTCCATCCGATAGTGGCAATATCTCTGAATTTAGCATCATCAGTGAAGTTATAGCCGAATACATTTAACTTACTTCCATTTTCTCCATTCATCGATACTTTACCGTAAAGATCTTGGAAGGAATAGGGGAGTCCTCCGTCATTAGTATTTACATAATCGTAAAATGTTTTCGATGATTGATCGAGGTATGAGTTTTTAAATGACAACAAGAACGAAGTGCTTCCTCCTCCATTATCATTTTGCTTTTTTATTGGGCCTTCAACAAGTGCTTTCGATCCAAATGTACTGCCTGATATTTTTCCTGATACGCGTTTTTTGTTTCCGTCTTTTGTAGTGATATCCATCACCGACGAAATGCGATCGCCATATTCAGCATTAAATCCTCCGGTATATACATCAGCATTTCTTAAGATGTCGGTGTCGAATACAGAGAATAATCCAATAGAGTGAAAAGGATTATAAATCACCATTCCGTCTAACAATACTTTATTCATAATCGGTGTACCACCTCTGATATAAAGCTGTCCTCCTTGATCACCACTGAACACAACTCCCGGAAGTACTTGCAAGTATTGTGCTAAATCAGGTTCTCCTCCAACCGAAGGGACAATTTTAATATCCTTAGGTGTGATTTTTTGAACAGAAATTCTTACTTCTGTTTTTTGTGCTTCACGCTCGGCCGATACTTCTACCGACTTTAAATTAATAACCCGTTTTGTAAGTTGAAATTGTTTTGATATTACTCCGTCATTCGTAATATTTATGTCTGCGTATAATGTATCATATCCAATTGCAGAGGCTGCTAACTTGTAGCTTCCTTCGGGTACTTTAGTGATCGAGTAAAATCCGTTGATGTCGGTTGTAGTTCCATATCCTGTGCCTTTTAAAAAGACAGGAGAAAAAATAACAGGCTCTCCATTGTCTTTGTCGTACACAAATCCTTTCACACTACCACTTTGTGCTGAGGCGGCGAACGATAATATTGTTGTGAGAATTAAAAGCAGTAATTGTTTTTTCATAATTGTTTGGATACTGTGTAGCAAATCAAATTTTTGTTTTTCCCATTTCCATTAACACGTCGAATTCGAATGGAGTGAGCGATACCACTGAAAGTCGGTTTAATCGCAGAAGCTGAATCTCCGCTAATCTCTTCTCATTTTTTATTGCCGCTAAGCTCACCGGTTGCTTTAACTTTTTTACCGGCTTTAAATCTACAACCGACCAATTCGGATCTTCGGTTGTGGGATCTTGATAATGCTCTTTCGCCACTTTTGCTAAGCCAACAATTTCTAGTCCTTCGTTACTATGATAAAAGAGGACTAAATCTCCTTTTTTCATTGCACGCATGTTGTTGCGCGCTAAATAGTTACGGACTCCATCCCAGAAAGTCTTGCCGTCTTTCTCAAATTGGTCCCACGAATATTTAAAAGGTTCTGACTTAACGAGCCAGTAGTTCATAATTGTTTTGGATAAGGGACTCCGAAAATAGAGAATTAAAAGGTAATATCGTTGGGGTTTTAAGCAAATCGTGCAAAAGTGGTGGCGACTTAGCAGTTGTTATATTCTTATGACTTATTTTCATGTCTTTTACTAGATTTTAAGTCTTAATTGACCCTGAATTATAAATGAATGTTGCCTCTGAAAAAATACTGCAACAATTATTTTCTTCATAAACATGAAATTTCTAAGAACTTCTTGCATAAGCTTTAACTATTCCAAATATTTGTTGTTCTTCACAATTCCAAGTCTAAAAACTATGAAAAAGATAATTAGCCTATTGATGTTTTTGAGTGTATCGTTTTACGCTCATTCGCAGCATTCATGTTGCTCAAAACCTTCTAACAACGACGTTATGGCGTTTGCTTCTCTGGGAGAGGATAAAGCCTTTGTTAATGCGCACTTGTCGCCATTGCCACTTGATTTCACACCCACCGTTGGTAAAATGGTGAATATCAAAGCGGCTGATGGTAAAGAAGCGAAAGTGTTTGAGGTGAAGTCGGGACCGGGACAAGGTAACGTGATTTTAATGTTCCACGAATGGTGGGGCTTAAATGAATATATTCAACGTGAGGCTGAACGTCTTCATAATGAAACCGGATTTACTGTTTTAGCGCTCGATTTATATGATGGAAAAGTGACATCTAATCCTGAAGAAGCTGGAAAGTTAATGCAAGGCACAAACAACGATAGAGCCAGAGCTATCATTCAAGCGGCTATCGATTATGCCGGACCGAATGGAAAAATTCAAACAATCGGATGGTGTTTCGGAGGAGGGTGGAGTCTTCAAGCAGCAATGATGGCAGGGAAAAACGATGTAGGTTGCGTAATGTATTATGGTATGCCCGAAACAGATGCTGCAAAAGTTAAAGATATTGCTGGTCCGGTTCTCGGAATTTTCGCTTCACAAGACAAATGGATAACGCCAGAAACAGTGACTGCTTTCGATAAATTAATGAAATCCAATGGAAAAGAAATTACGGTAATGAACTATGATGCCGATCATGCCTTCGCTAATCCGAGTAATCCTAAATACAACAAAGAATTTGCTGAAGATGCTCATAAAAAAGCGGTTGAATTCATCAAGAAAAACGCCGCCGCTCCTTCACATAAATAATACTAGTCTTAACTATACTTTAAAGCCTTCTACCCTCGGTGGAAGGCTTTTTTTGTTGGCTTTATGAATCCCAAATTAGCATGAACCACCACTTCTTGGAATTTAGGCCAATTTCGCAATTGCATTTATACCGACTAATTGGATTTTATTACAGAATAAATCTATTGACCAAGTGGAATGGTTTTGTCATAAAAATCCTTAAAAACTGCGTTCAATTAATGCGCGTAAGGCCATTCAAAATCCAAAATCCCCTGAAGTAGAGCTAAATTGGCTCACTTCAGGGCTAAGCAAAATCAGTAATTATTTTGTATCTTTGCGCCACTTTTTATATTCTGAAAAGCATCAAAAATTAACTCATACAAAAAGCAACATCATAATGGTATTCGACCTCGACATGATCAAGCAGTTTTACGGTAGCCTTCCTGCTAAAGTGGAAGCAGCACGTAAGCTGATGGGCCGTCCTCTGACCCTGACAGAAAAAATCCTTTATTCTCACCTTTCGGGCTCAACGCCTTCTGCTCCTTATGAGCGAGGGAATTCCTACGTTGATTTTAATCCTGATCGTGTGGCAATGCAGGATGCAACAGCTCAAATGGCTTTGTTGCAGTTTATGCAGGCGGGTCGTCCTAAAGTTGCTGTTCCAAGTACTGTACATTGCGACCACTTAATCATGGCTAAAACCGGATCTTCTGAGGATTTGGCTTTCGCAGTGAAAGAAAGTGAAGAAGTATATAATTTCCTTGCTTCGGTATCGAATAAATACGGTATCGGATTCTGGAAGCCGGGCGCTGGTATTATTCACCAAGTAGTTCTCGAAAACTATGCTTTCCCTGGCGGAATGATGATTGGAACTGATAGTCATACGGTAAATGCCGGCGGACTAGGAATGGTTGCAATTGGTGTTGGTGGAGCGGATGCATGTGATGTGATGGCAGGCCTTCCTTGGGAGCTAAAATGGCCAAAATTAATTGGTGTTAAATTAACAGGTAAGTTAAGCGGATGGGCTGCTCCTAAAGACGTAATCTTGAAAGTTGCCGGTATTCTTACAGTGAAAGGTGGAACAGGTGCTATCGTTGAGTATTTCGGCGAAGGTGCTGTTTCAATGAGCTGTACAGGTAAAGGAACTATCTGTAATATGGGTGCTGAAATTGGAGCTACTACTTCTACTTTCGGATATGATAATAGCATGGAGCGTTATTTACGTGCTACAGGCCGTTCAGAAGTTGCTGATTTAGCTAACGGAATTCGTGAACATTTAACAGGTGATGCTGAAGTTTATGCAAATCCTGAAAAATATTTCGATCAAGTTATTGAAATTAATCTAGACGAATTAGAGCCATATATCAACGGACCATTCTCTCCGGATTTAGCTACGCCGATTAGCAAAATGAAAGAAACTGCTGCTGCTAACGGATGGCCAATGCGCGTTGAAGTAGGTTTAATTGGTTCTTGTACGAACTCTTCTTACGAAGATATTAGTCGCGCCGCTAATCTTGCTCAACAAGCTGTCGATAAAAAAATCTCTCCAAAAGCAGAGTTTACTATCACTCCAGGTTCTGAGTTGGTTCGTTATACAATCGATCGTGATGGTTATATCAATACATTCGAGAAAATTGGAGCTAAAGTATTCTCGAATGCTTGCGGACCATGTATCGGAATGTGGGCGCGTGTAGGTGCTGATAAACAAGAGAAAAATACAATTATTCACTCTTTCAATCGTAACTTTAAAGCTCGTCAAGATAGCAATCCGAATACTTATGCTTTCGTAGCTTCGCCTGAAATTACTACTGCATTAGCTCTTGCGGGCGATTTAGGATTTAATCCTTTAACAGATACTTTAACGAATGCCGATGGTGTTCAAGTGAAATTGGATGTTCCTAACGGTGACGAATTACCGACAAAAGGATTTGCTGTTGAAGATGCAGGATATCAAGCTCCGGCCGTTGATGGATCAGGAGTGAAAATTAATGTAAATCCTGATAGCGATCGTCTACAGTTGTTAGATCCATTTGCTGCATGGAATGGTGCCGACCTTAGCGGATTACGTTTGTTAATTAAGGCTAAAGGTAAGTGTACTACAGATCATATTTCTCCTGCAGGGAAATGGTTAAAATACCGCGGACACTTAGATAATATCAGTAACAATATGCTTACAGGTGCTACTAATTTCTTTAACGAAAAATCAAATAGCGTTAAGAATGGTATTACAGGTGAATATGGTGAAGTTCCAGCCGTTCAACGTGCTTATAAAGCTGCTGGAGTTGGTTCATTGGTTGTAGGCGACGAAAACTACGGTGAAGGATCAAGCCGAGAGCACGCAGCTATGGAACCTCGTTTCTTAGGAGTTCGTGCTGTATTGGTAAAATCGTTTGCTCGTATTCACGAAACGAATTTGAAAAAACAAGGAATGCTTGCATTAACATTTGCTAATCCTGCTGACTACGATAAAATTCGTGAAGATGATATGATTGATATTATCGGATTAACATCTTTTGCACCTGAAAAACCACTTTCTATGGTATTAAACCATGCTGATGGTTCTTCTGACACAATTAGTGTGAATCACACTTACAATGAAAATCAAATCGAGTGGTTTAAAGCTGGTGGTGCGCTTAACATTATCCGCTCTCAAATAGCTTAATTTCGTATTTCAATACATTCAGAGAGAGGCGTGCAAACGCCTCTTTTTTTTATGTTCTATTCCGCATGTTTATGAATAAATCACTTGAGCTAGAATTGAAACTTCATGATTTCATGTGAGACAATGTTGGGATGTAACACATATGAGTGCGTCAGCCAATCCTTTTAAATCCATTTCAAATCCTGTCATCCTTGTTCCCTGATGATTTCTCCTACGTCGAAAATTTAGCCCGTAACCGCCTCTACAAACGCGCCAGCCTTTCCTCGACGTAGACGAAAACTTAATCAATTTACCTTCGTCGTAGACGCATAATCTGCGAAAATCTGTAAAATCAGCGGCATCTGCGGCCAATACTCCAAAAGGTGAAATCCGAAATTATTAACTATTTTAGCCTCTCGAATCCCCCTCAAATGAGAAGCTTAATTCCAAAATTATTAACCCTGTCCGCTGTTGTTTTATTGGTTGCTTCATGCAAGAAAAACGATGATGCCCCGAATCCTACAATCGGATTTACTTATTCGGGTACTATATCTAACCCCAATGATACTTTAACATTTACCGCATTAACAAAAGATGCTAATTCGGTTTCATGGAATTTTGGTGACGGAACTACTGCTACAGGTTTTACTGTCTCGCATGTTTTTAATGGTTATGCTTGTTATACTGTTTCTGCAACAGCAGTAAACGATAATGGTAGTAGAACTGCTACGAAAGAAGTTCCTTTTACGATGTTTAAAAAGGTAGTTGTTAAAAGCGTAGAGGTATTACAAACTCCTCCATTTGCTTACGGTGGTGTGTCATGGGATCCTAATGACGACCCTGATTTAAATTTGAAAATTATTCTTCCCGATGACACGGTTTATACTTCTGGAATTACAATCTCTAATTCTACTTCGGGATTGTTTACTCTTAGTCCGCAGCCTGTTACTTATGGTTTGGGAGATAAAATGTCGTTCGAAATTTATGATAAAGACCTAGGCAGTAATCCTGAATTATATTTAATGGGTTATGCAAATTTCAGTCTTTGTCCTCCAATACCTAATTCAGGATTGTTCTCATATAACGATTCAACAAACTTGCAAAATGGATCATTGCGATTGAAAGTGAAATATACTTGGTCGCAATAGGCCTAATTTAATTCAGTGGTAAGTATCGTTTATAAAAGATAGAATGGAATCAGCAACTGTTACTGCAGATAAAAAAATTGTGAGAGCATGGACCTACTATGATTGGGCCAACTCCGCATATTCACTCGTGATTACAAGTGCGTTGTTCCCGATTTATTTTAATGCGGTTACCACAACATCTACATCAAAAGATGTGTCGTTCATGGGGAGAGTTTTTAACAGTGATTCATTGCAAACATATTCGATATCGGTTGCTTTTTTAATTATTGCGTTGTTTTCGCCATTGCTTTCTTCTATGGCCGATTATAGTGGAAAGAAAAAGAAGTTCATGTTTTTCTTTAGTACGCTCGGCGCTCTTTCTTGCTCCGCACTGTATTTTTTTACAGATATAAATACACTATGGATAGGAGTGCTTGGTTCAATGTTAGCAGCATTGGGATATGCAGGAAGCATCGTATTCTATAATGCGTTCCTTCCTGAAATTGCTGCTCCAGCCGATCAAGATAAAATTTCGGCGAAGGGATTTGCAATGGGATATATTGGAAGTTCTCTACTGTTGATTTTCTGTTTAACGATGGTGCTGTTTCCTGCTTGGTACGGAAATATCTCCGGGGGATTTGCAACTCGCCTTTCGTTTTTGTTGGTAGGTATCTGGTGGTTTGGTTTTGCGCAAATTACGTTTAACCGTTTGCCCGAAACTCCAACTAATAATAAACGTGATGCGAGCATATTCACAAAAGGATATCAGGAGTTGCGTATTGTTTGGGCAGAGCTGGGCGACACCCCTCGATTAAAGCGATTCTTGGGATCGTTCTTTTTCTATAATATGGGAACGCAAACAGTAATGTATGTTGCTACTTTGTTTGGAACCAGCGAACTGAAACTCGATTCGTCAATTCTAATCGCAATCATTTTAATTATTCAATTTGTTGCTATAGCTGGTGCTTATCTTTTTAGCGGATTGTCGAAACGCTTGGGCAATATTAAAGCGTTGCTAATTGCTATCTTTATTTGGATTTTAATCTGCATTGCCGCTTATTTCTGTGATAAAAAATACGGATTCGATGAACAAACTTATTTCATCATCTTAGCCGCTGTTGTGGGTATGGTGATGGGAGGAATTCAATCGCTTTCGCGCTCAACTTACTCGAAATTGCTTCCTCCAACCAAAGATCATGCTTCATATTTCAGCTTTTTTGATGTTTGTGATAAAATCGGGACAGTAGTAGGAACATTCATTTTCGGATATATCAATGAATTATCGGGAAGTATGAGAAATTCTATCGTAGTTTTGACAATATTCTTCCTAATCGGTATATTTTTGCTCATCAGAGTTTCATTAAAGCCTAATCCTGAATTGGATGTGGTAAAAGCATAATCAGTTAAAAAAAAGAAGTCAATTGATAGTAGATATATTTATTCCTTGTCAGATCGATCAGTTTCATCCGTCAACCGCACATAGCATGATTAAAGTGCTTGAGCGATTAAGTTGTGGCGTGAATTATAATGTTGAACAAACTTGTTGCGGGAAGGCCGCTTTTGAAGATGGATACTGGGATCATACTAAAGAAGTAGGCGAGAAGCTCATTAAGGAGTTTCAGAATGAACGATATGTGGTTTGTCCCGGCGCAGCCTGCACTGCGACTATTAAATGCCAGTATCCTTCAATATTCCATAATTCATCAATGCATAACGAATATAAGTTGTTGCAAAAGCATATGTACGAGTTTTCCGATTTCCTCGTGAATGTTATGCATGCATCCGATATTGGTGCTCGCTATGAAGCTAAAGCTGTTTTTATGGATGCCTGTAAGGCGGTTCATGAATTAGGTATTAAAGAGGCTCCTAGAACGCTTCTATCTAAAGTTCGTGGATTGGAGTTGGTTGAAGTGCACGGAGGATTGCCTTGCTGTGGGATTAGCGGTGGATTAGAACGCAAAAATGAAGAGTTGGCAGTGCAAATGGGCATGCAACTTTTAAATGCTGTAATAGAGGCAGGAGCATCAGTTATTATTTCAACCGATATTGAGTGCTTACTACATCTTAACGGAATTATTAAAAAGCAAAATCTTCCTTTGAAAGTAGAGCATATCGCCGATGTGTTGGCAAGCGGATGGGAATAAAAATTTTGTCGATAAACGAAAAAGAGATGTTCGAGCTTTTGTAAGACGAACATCTCTTTTTTTTAACTTAACTTTTAGTGTGAAATATTAATGGGAGATGATAATTTTCCCTCTCGATTTTATCTCCTCTTTCGACAAGGCTGTCCAGTAATACGTTCCCGCTGATAATTTCTGTAAATCAACTCTT
>Ga0255344_1002825_pt1 | contig 20124 bp, 19 predicted proteins | sample wastewater_treat_5_FD_192414 | JGI IMG/M metagenome (GOLD analysis project Ga0255344, IMG submission 192414) | Wastewater microbial communities from Lulu Island WWTP, Vancouver, Canada - plant18 | ecosystem: Engineered > WWTP > Wastewater > Unclassified | place: Canada: Vancouver, British... | reverse complement strand
CATAGTCTCTCTCCTTTGAATATGACTCTACCATATCGACACAAAAAACTTTCTCTTGTTTTTTAACCTTTTTCTAATATTCTGTTGTCAAAGAATGCCACCCGCTGGTAATTGCGACACAGTCTCCCGAGAGGGGGTACAAAAGACCCAGTGAGGGGCCGCCCTCCGTTTGAATCTTCACGTAGCGCATCCTGGCTCTTTGGGCAGTCTCGGTAACGATTTTATCCGGCCATTCATATTGAACGCGGGTGGCACCGGCAACGTAATTAATGCGGCCGCGGCGCGCGTCAAAGATGTCGATGCGCGCCAGACGCACATCTGACTGGATATGGTCCTTCAGAGCGGAATCAAGGGTGGCAATACCCTTCTTTGTCGGAAAATGCTGATAAAATGCGCTGACCGTGTCCGCGACGCCTTCGAGTCTTTTCACTTGCTGATCGACCAGAATTTTATCCAACACACCAAGTTGAATAACCCCCCAGACAGCCATGGTAAAAGCCAGTCCGGTGGCCGTAAGTGCCAGCAGCCTGACTCTGACGGTCAGGTTATTATTCCAGCAAATTATTCTGTCGAGCAGATTTCTTGGCATGATGAAATTTATAGCAGAAAGCTCAGAAATAAACCATTACGCTATACAGGGTTTCGCAGGCACAAAAAAAGGATGGAACTCGCCATCCTTTTTCTGTGTGCAATAAGCCGCTATGAGCTTATTTTGCTGCAGGTGCTGCCGGAGCGGCCTGCTCAGCTTTCTTTTCTTCTTTCTTTTCTTTCTTCGCCGGTTTTTTTACGTGCTTTGCTTCTGCCGGCTTCTTGTCTGCTTCCGGGGCTGCTTTGTCGGCAACGACGGCTTTATCCGCCGGAGCGGCAGGAGCGGCCGCCTTATCGGCTGCAAATGCAGTCATGGTAAGTGCGAAAACAAACGCAACAACTAACAATACTAAACGCTTCATGGTAAATCCTCCCTGGTTAATGGTTTTTGTCTCCCCCTTAATCTTGCCAAGGGGCCTCTCATATATCAGGCATCGCGGGATTACTTCTTGTACGCGACACCGGTTTATCTTTTATCTGGCTCAGCCGGCGGACGTCCGGCCGTCTGCCTGGCGACTCTAGATGCCGTAAGTTTTCCCTCTTTAAGTGTATATTCGACATTTACCGCATCGTTTACTACGATGCCTGCCGGCTGGCTCTCCAGGGCGAATTCCATAACTTCCACCTGGCCTTTAATGACTCGCTCAATCTTAACGGTTTTGTCGGATATTTCGACCACTCTCCCCCGTGCATTCATACGTGCTGTTTTGACCGTTGCCGCTTTGAGGGTGTCGCGACCACCTGCAATGCTTTCGTTTTTGTCCGCAAAAAGAGGAAACGCCATCAAAAGACAAATCAGAGCCATCACATGAACCGCCTTTTTCTTCATCGTGTTTTGCTCCCCGGATCCTTCGCTCCGGTAATTCAGCAATGGATGTGCCAGATCGTCAGCGCGGCTGCGAAACTTCTATTTACCTGTAATCACAGACAATTAAATCGTGGTGGAAAACACGGACGAAAAATGCAATTGCAAAAACGGGGCAGAATTCCCCGCAGCTGGAGAATTATTCATCATTGAGCATTCCCGGTTCAGGGAAACTTAACCGGCCAGGCGACGGTAGATGCGGCAATGCAGGTAAAAGAAATAAGACGCCCAGCCGCCCAGGCGCAGGAGATTTTTGGCAAGCGCACGGACATCCTCCTGGCGGGATACTTTGGGGTCGGCCAGGTAGATCGCCAGCAGGCCGCGGACAATCAGGCGGTGAAATTTTTTATCGGGCAGGCCTTCCACACTTGAAAGCGACTGAAGGTAGAAGTGCTCAAATCGTGCAGACATAGCGGCGGCGCTCTCGTAGTAGCTACAGAAATTCAAATCACCTTCCCGGCGATCCTCTTCCTGGTCTATTAAATAATCCAGCAGGATATGCAGACCCTGCACCCAGGGGAAATAGGCGTTTTTGATTTTTTCCACAAACTCCGGTTGTGCATCCGGATTCAACAGATGAGACACAATGCAAAAAATTCCCAGTGTTGAACCGGTGCAGGCGGAAAACTCATACCAGGTCATGGGCGGCAATCCATCTTTGTGGGCTGTGAACCAGGAACTAAGAAGCGGTATCCGCTCGTCCTTTTGTACATGCTTATAAACCTGCAGATCGATATAAAGACCTGCCAGCTCCAAAAGCGTTTCCCTGGCCTGCGGGTAGCCATCGAGCCTGTCCAGCACCTCGCGGCAGGCCTGTACCAGCGCCGTCAGATAGCCACCATCATTGTTTTCCCGTCGGAAACGGTAATGATCCGTCAGCCGCCCCTCCCGCGTCAGGGCCTGCTGCATGGATTCATGCAGAGCGCGAAAATCATCCGGCTCCTGAGATGTGCTGCGGTCGCAAAGATTGTCCAGATAATCGCTGATAGTCTGATATGCGACAATAAATTTTACCGCATCACGATATCTGCTGCCGGCGATGAGACCGCAAAGCGCCCCTCCTTCACAGTGAAATCTTTTAGTCTCCAGGCTGGCTTTTGCCTGCCCGCGCAACTCGTCGTCGGGGATCATAAGCGCCTTTTCTTTCCAGACACCAAGCCAGTGACGTGTAACTGGATGAACCTTCATCACCGCATCGGTGGTAAGAGATATGAGGCCTGCGGGTGTGCGCGGCCGCTTTGAGCTGTACAATACCATTTAGCCTTTGTCCCCGGTTTTCTTTCGCGCCAAGCTTTAACACAGCGGATGCTCTATCTCAACCTGATAAGGCAGTCTCAAATTGCCGTCTCAGATAATCTGTGATAGCAAATGAGTTCATGGTGACGCGATGAGTCCTGAAACTCCTACAGATGTCGATATTTTAGTGATAGGCGCAGGAGCGGCCGGCATGATGGCGGCAGGCAGCGCCGCCTGTGCCGGTGCGCGGGTGTTGCTTGTGGAAAAGACCGATCAGTGCGGCAAAAAGATACTCGTAAGCGGTAAGACTCGCTGCAACCTGACCAACAGCGCAGAACTCACACAGTTTATTTCCATGTACGGGCCCAACGGCCGCTTTCTTCACAGTGCGTTTTCCGTTTTTTTCCGCGATGAGCTTCTGGCTCTTTTGGAAAAACAAGGGCTGGCCACAAAAGTCGAGCGGGGCGGGCGGATTTTTCCCCTTTCCGATAACTCACAAGACGTAGTGCAAGCGCTTGGCAAATACATGGCTGAAAGCCGAGTGCGTGTTTCTTTTAACCAGGCCGTCAGGGCGATTGTCCCGGAAGGGTCCGCGAGATTTACCGTCCGCTGTGCCGCGGGTGATATTCGTGCAACGTGCGTCATTGTGGCCACCGGAGGCGCCTCCTGGCCTGCCACCGGCTCGACCGGCGACGGCTACGAGATGGCAAAAGCACTAGGCCACACCATTGTGCCGCTCAAGCCGGCGCTGGTACCGCTTATAGTCACCGAGGCGGAGCTCGCCAGGTCGATGCAGGGCGTGTCATTGCGAAACGTCAGGGCCACCGCGTTTTCCTCAACGGCTGCCGAGGCTGACGAGTCACTTGTCCCCTCCTGTGATTCCGGACGGGGAGAGAAGAAAAAACCGCGCCCGCCCGTACTGGAAAGCCGTTTCGGCGAGATGATCTTTACACACTTCGGACTCGGCGGCCCGATCATCCTGCTTATGAGCCAGGCGGTGGCAAGAGCGCTGGACGTGGGCCCTGTGTCCATCCTCATCGACCTCAAGCCGGCTCTCGGCCGCGATCAGCTGAGCCGGCGCCTCATTGCCGACCTGGACCGTTTCGGCAAACGGAAAATCGGCTCTATTTTAAAGGAATACCTTCCGGCCAAACTGATTGAGCCTCTGCGGACGCTCGCCGGCATCGACGCGGACAGCCGCGCACATCAGATCGATGCAGCCGCACGGGAGAGAATCATCGATCTCTTCAAGGCCCTGCGCTTCAACATCACGGGAACGCTCCCCCTTTCCAGGGCAATCGTCACGGCAGGCGGCGTTCACTTGAAACAGGTCGATCCGCGCACCATGGCCTCCCGCATTCAGCCGGGCTTGTTTTTCTGTGGCGAGGTGCTGGATCTGGACGCGGACACGGGCGGGTATAATCTGCAGGCCGCCTTTTCCACCGGCTTTGTGGCCGGCCAAAGCGCGGCGCAATATGCACTCCGACACCCCTGAGCCGGATGCGTCTCATAAAAGATCATCCGGAAGAGTTGCGCCCGGAGCCGGGTTCTGTGACAACAATAGTGCAAATCAGCGCCAGAAACAGGCTCAAAAAACAAATTTTGAAAGCGGCGGAATAGGCTCCGACAGTGTAGGGACTGACGCCTCCACAGTGATAATCAAGATACCAGCCGATAAGCGGCTGCCCCACCAGAGCGCCGACAAATGGAAACAGATTCATCGTACCCGTGGCAGTTCCCGATATTTGCAAAGGAAAGGAATCCTTAACGATGGAATAACCCACCACGGCAAGGCTCGACATGCAAAAATTGAAGGAGAAGCACCACAGATAAAGCTGTGCGTGTGAAAACTTTCCGGTGCAAAAAGCCAATGGAATAAAAATGACCAGCGCACAGGCATGCCCCAGCACCAGTACTTTCTTTCTGGAGCCGAACACCCGATTGGCCAGGAGGCTCATTACCGGTGCGCCGGTCACCATGCCGATGGCCATGGCGGATAAAACACCACCCGCCTGTGCTTTGCTCATGTCATAGACGTGCATCAGGAAAGGCCCGCCCCACAGGCCGGCAAAGCTAAGCATCACCAGCGGGCCGAAAAAACTGCATCCGGCCATCGGCCAGAAGGCCGGACTTTTCAGAACCAGGCCGATGCCTCTGAATAGCCCTCTATTATCAGTGGCGGGCGCAGGAAGATGGTTTATCGGCTTGAATCCCGATTGCTCCGGTCTGTCGCGCACGATAAGCCAGACCAGCCCGGACATGACCAGCGTCACCAACCCGATGAGAACCATGGAGCCGCGCCAGGAAATTGCGCCGCTCAAAAGCGCGAGCGGAGTCGAGGCAGTGAAAGCTCCCACACCGCCCAGCGTCATCAGGAGTCCGTTCATGTAAACGAACTTGTCCGTCTCAAACCAATTGGTCAATATTTTGAGAGTCGGTATAAAAACCATCGCTACACCCAGGCCGACGAGCACCCGGCCGAAAATGGCCATGGCGGCATTTTGTGAAAGCCCCAGCAATATGGAGCCGGCGGCGCCGATGATGAAAAAAAGGGCGATCGATCTGCGTGGCCCCCATGAATCGGACAACAGACCGGCGGGAATTTGCATGAGGCCATAGGGATAGAAATAAGCCGATGCCAGTATCCCCATCAGAGCGCCGCCTGCCTTAAGATCCGCCATCATGTCGATGGCTACTACCGCCGGCGCCATCCTGTGAAAAAACACTAAAATATAGGCACACCCCAAAATGGCAAAAATCAGATAACGGTATTTAGAAAACGATATTCCTGTGTTGTTCATGAAAATAAATCCGGGAAATCAGACGGCTTGAGGAGCCTTAAAGTTCCGGGGCTCCGGCGGGAATAAGGCACACAACAACCAGCGGTTCATTTCCGGCATTCCTGATCTGGTGCTCTTCATGGGGAGCGACATACAAAGCCATGCCCGGTTGTGCGGAAAACACCTCACCGTTTATGAGAACCTGCGCGAGCCCTGAATGAAAAAATATTTCATGCTCCCACGGGTGTGTGTGATGCGGCGTGTGGCCGCCCGGCATGACCTCGAAGCTTCTCATACAGAAATGGGCGGCGCCCGCCTGTTTCCCGATCAGCACGCGGCCGGTCACCCCTTTGGCCTTTTCATCATCGAAGACTTTCATCGCGGCTTCTGTATAATGGATCAGCTTCATCTCCTGCTCCTGTTTTCAAAACTCAATTGCTTATAGTGGATTAGCGGGCATCGGGCAACCTCTTTTATTTCTGATGGCCGTTCATCGCATCAGGCACCGGACAGAGCCTCCCCGCCTCGCGAACAAATCCTGAATCGAAGAGGGGGATAACTATGAAATGGGCCCGATTGCCGCTGTTTTAAGTCTTTTACGCAAATGATTGGTTTTTGTGTTCCGATGAAAAAGAGATGGGCAGCAGGCCCGTCAGGTTTTCTCCATGGTTTTATGGAACTGAATCCGGGGCCACTCCTCCATGGTATGGGCGAGCCGCCAATCGGAAAGAGCCAGATAGACGAGATTGCCTTCCGTGTCCGTGGCCAGATTGGCGTAGTTTTTCTTCTGGAATTCTTCGAGCATCGCCGGGTCATCGCAGGTAACCCAGCGAGAAGCGGCATAATCCGCTTTTTCAGCCTCGGCGTAAACACTGTATTCATCTCTGAGGCGTGCCATGGTGACTTCGAACTGCAGAGCGCCTACCGCTCCGAGGATGTTTTCCGAACCGCGCAGCGGCCGGAAAACCTGTATCGCACCTTCTTCGGAAAGCTGAATGAGGCCTTTTTGTAGATGCTTCATGCGCAACGGGTCTCTGAGCCGCACGCGGCAGAAATGTTCCGGGGCAAAATGGGGAATGCCTGTGAACTTCAAAGGCTCTTTTTGCGAAAAGGTGTCGCCGACTTTGATCGTGCCGTGATTGTGCAGGCCGATGATATCGCCGGGATAGGCCTCATCGACATTGGTGCGGTCCTGAGCCATGAAAATCGTGGCGCTGGCCAGTGTCACTTCCTTGCCGGTACGGTGCTGCAGGACGCGCATACCTCTTGTAAAGCGGCCCGAGCAGATTCGCAAAAAGGCGATACGGTCGCGGTGCGCCGGGTCCATGTTGGCCTGGATCTTAAACACAAAACCGGAAAAGTCATCCTCCTCCGGCCTGACTTGGCGCGTCGTGGCTGGCCGGGCCGCCGGTGCCGGGGCGATTTCCACAAACGCGTCGAGCAGTTCCCTCACCCCGAAGTTGTTGATGGCGCTGCCGAAAAAGACAGGCGTCTGTCCCGCTTTCAGATATTGCCTGATATCAAAGGGGTCGGCCGCCCCCTCGAGAAGCGCAATCTCTTCACGCAGCTCGGCGGCCTGGCTTCCGAGCAACTCATCGAGCAGCGGGCTTTCCAGATCATCGATCAGTATTGCATCATCATGTCGCCGGTCTTTGCCCGGGGTGAACAAATGCAGGGTTTTAGCGTAGATATTGTACACGCCCCGGAAGCGCTTGCCCATGCCGATGGGCCATGACAGTGGCGCGCATTCAATCTGCAGCTTGTCTTCGATGTCCGCCAATATGTCCAGCGGGGCGAGGCAATCGCGGTCAAGTTTGTTTATAAAGGTAATGATCGGGGTATTGCGCAGACGGCATACTTCCATTAACTTCTGAGTCTGGGTCTCCACGCCTCTGGCGCCGTCAATAACCATCAGCGCACTGTCCACGGCGGTGAGAACCCGGTAGGTGTCTTCCGAAAAATCCTGATGGCCGGGCGTGTCGAGCAGATTGATCTCACAGTCCGCATATTCAAATTTCATGACCGATGAGGTCACGGAAATGCCGCGCTGCTTTTCAATGGCCATCCAGTCCGAAAGAGCATGGCGGGATGCCTTGCGGGCCTTGACCGCGCCTGCCATCTGAATCGCTCCGCCGAAAAGCAGGAGCTTTTCCGTAAGTGTCGTCTTGCCTGCATCGGGATGACTGATGATCCCGAACGTGCGGCGTTTTTCAATTTCTTTAAGCAGTTGTTTGTTCAAATTGCCCTCTCCCGGGCGGCCAAGCCGAGGTCGCGCCCCTGCCGGCCACCACGACCCCATGCGACCGGTGCCGCCTCTTATCCGACAATCGTCCGCCTGTCAACAACCAAGGCGGCGGGGGCTATTTTCATTGACAGGCGAAGCTGATGCTTCTATACTTCCATAAAATCAGGCTCACCAAACAGTCTCCGGTTCCGGGAGGAATGGAAATGAACAGAATTTTTGTTGCTTTATTTTCGGTTTTGTTTGTCTTTTGCACTTTGACGATCAGCGCCGCCCAAACCGCCGGCGTGATACCCGCCCTGACAGGGCCGATTGTCAAAGGCACGGCGGCATGTAACACGAATTACGGCTGGAAGATCGCCAAATACAACGGCCGTGAAAGCTGTGTGTTTTGCGATGAAAAGAGCGGCTGGCGTTATGCAAAGTACGAGAGTGTCGACACTTGCGTGCGCTGCGATGAACAAAACGGCTGGGTATATGACGGCAAAAAATTCTGCGTCAAAAAACCCAAATGAGCCGGAGCCGGCACAGGCCGGCCGCGTACAATGAAGGTCAAAATGGGTTTCGAAATACGAAAGGCGGAAACAAGCGACATCACGCCACTTGCTTCGATAATCAGCAAAGCTTTTGAAGACGAGGCCTGGCGCGCCGGCATCAACGCACAAAGCAACCCCGCCCACCCGTCCAACTGCTCTCCGGAACGTCTTTTACAGGAAATGAACCGGGGCATCTCCTTCTACATTCTGGAAGACGAAGGACGGCCGTGCGGCTGCGTCGGAGTGGAGACTATCAGTGACGAGGTCTGCCGCCTGGATAAGCTGGCGGTTTTACCGTCTGAGCAACACAGGGGGTTGGGCTCGGCACTGGTCAGGCACGCCCTGTCGGAGGCGAGGCAAATGAAACTGTTTCGCGTGCAGATAAGCATCAGCGCCGAAGATCGGCATCTGCATGATTGGCTGGAAAAACTCGGTTTCGAGGACACCCCGCAAAAGGCCCTCCCGCACCTCGTCATTCCTGTTTCTTTGATGACCTATTATTGCCTATAGCCCGGGACGGCGCGTGAAGCGCCGCCCCGGACCGGATGCATTCCGGGCTATTTGCCGATAGAGCCGGCCAGAGCCTCACGGTCGCCGCCGCTCATGCCGGCGATGTATTTCACCAGTTTTTTGCGTGATTCAATGTCGTACTGGGTTGTGATGGCGATCTGCTCCATGATCGGCGAACCGCCGCCATGGTAGGCACCAATGTTACGGATGCCGCCGGTCGCTGAACACAGTTTATCGCCCAGATACCTCCAGAACTGAGCCTGATCCTCGGAGGACATATTCGGGTTGCGTTTCGTATATTTCAACAGCAGCTCGCCGATTTCCGGATTGAGAAAATCTTTTTCATACGGGAAAGTGGCCGTGATGCCGCCGGAAATATCGCAGAGGATTTCCGATTCACGCCAGACCGCCTCGCCGGACAGACACCTGCCTACATTACAGTAAATCGAATGAGGAATGTAGGAGCCGGGGCCGTACGGAACGAACCCCTTGCCGGGCATGAAGACTTTCGGCCCGCCAAGGTCGGATGCCGTATAACCTGCTGCATAGCCCAGCTCCGTGACCATAATGATTTCGGCAAGTTTTTCCCGCACATGCTCGGCTTTGTGGATATTGTTACACTCGGCCGCCAGTGCGGCCATCCCGAGAATGATGTCGCCGATGGCCGGCTTGCAGCCGGAGTATGAATGACGGTGGAACAAAGCGAATAACAGGGCCAGAATGCCGCCGTGCTGGTACTCGCCGGCCAGAAAAACTCTTTCCCAGGGAACAAAACAATTTTCAAAAATCATATACGAATCCGTCGAACCCTCCATGAACCCGCGTTTAAAATGTTCGCGCTCACGCAGTGAATGAACGGTTACGACCTGCTTGAGCCCGTCCCAGTCGCCCGGCACGGCGAAAGCCACCGCGTAGTCTTTGTCTTTTTCACGCAGGGCCCGCGTCGGCACCACCAGCACCTCGTCGGAGACGGACGCCTCGGAGATGTGCAATTTACAGCCTTCCACGACAATGCCGTCTTTTAGTCGTTCTTTAATATACACATACGAGCCGGGATTGGGCTGATCCGCGGGGCGAAGCAGCCGGTCGCCTTTCACGTCCGTCTGCGCGCAGCAGGCGACCAGATCTTCCTGCTGGAAGCGCGTCAGCCATTTTTTGAAGTTTTCATGGTATTCGGTAGCGCCGTTATTGGCTCTGTCCGCCTCATAGGAAACGTTATAGATGGCATTGGTCGCGTCGGTGCCCATGCAGCGCTGAATACAGCCACCCACTTTCTGGCACAGCATCCTGGTCATATCCTGCTTCAGATGCAGGTCCCGCACGTCCTGATGAATGTGGGTGAACCTGTTGATACGTTCACCTGTGATATGGGAAACAGCAGTCATCAGTTCCTGGTTTTCCGGCCTTTCGGCTTCATCATACGTCGTACCGATCGTGTTGAGACAACGCATCTGCACCTCGTCGGTACGGTCGATAAGCTGGCCGTTAAAATAGATGTTGCGCTTCATTTTTTGTAAGCCATTGATAAAGTCCTGTTTAGTTCTCATGTTGCATTCTCCTTATATTTTTTATTTGTTTTTGGCTGCACCAGGGAAGGCACACGAAGAGTGGATGTTAAAAACATCAGTGTTTAATTTTTTCATGTTGACACCTGACCTTCCAGACCGATATATGACTGACGATTGTGCGGGCAGGGGATTTTAAATATGCCGCCTGCGGGGGAAAAAATGGATCTCGTCTTGTATTTTTTTGATTTCTTCATTCATCTGGATAAGCATCTGCCGGTGCTGATCGCGAGTTTCGGCATCTGGACTTACTTGATCGTGTTTCTGGTCATCTTTTGTGAAACCGGCCTGGTGGTCACGCCTGTTTTACCGGGTGATTCCCTCCTATTCGCGCTGGGTGCCCTGGCCGCTCTGGGAGCGTTGCATCTTGAAGCCCTGCTGATACTGGTTGTCATCGCGGCCATCGCGGGCGACACAGCGAACTATAGCATAGGTCATTTCATCGGGCCAAAGGTTTTTCATTATGAAGAGAGCCGCTTTTTCAAGAAGAAATACCTGATAAAAACTCACGAATTTTATAAAAAACACGGTGGAAAAACAATTGTCATCGCCCGCTTCATGCCCTTCATCCGGACATTCGCTCCCTTTGTGGCGGGAATCGGCGCGATGCGTTATCCCCTTTTTCTTTTTTACAACGTCGCAGGCGGCATTGCCTGGGTCTGTATCTTTGTGCTGGGTGGCTATTATTTCGGCAACATTCCCGCCGTCAAAAGCAATTTCACCATTGTCATTGCGGCCATAATCATTATTTCCGTCATGCCGGGCATTATCGCCTATGTGCGGCAACTGGCGAAAGACAAAGAGGCGAGAGCCGCCGCGCGGATGGAGATGAACAAATGAAAAGAGGGCTTGTCGCCATTTCCGTGCTGCTTTTTTTTGTCTTCCTGCCCTGTTTCGCCCAGGCACAAAATATCTTTTACGCCGGCCGTAACATCACGATTGAAAAAGGGAAAACAGTGGATAACGCCGTGGCGCTGGGAGGACAAATCACTGTCGGCGGCCGGGTGAAGAAAAACGTCGTGGCCATAGGCGGGTCGGTTGTGCTCACCAAAAGCGCCCTGGTCGAAGGAAAAGTGATTTCCATTGGAGGCGTCGTCGTCATGGGCAGCGGCGCCCGGGTTTACGGTGAAGTCACGGAAATAAATTCCAATTCACTTGCCGAGGCCTTCCGCTCGACAATGCGCGGCGAACTGGAAGGCTGGACACTGATCTTAAACATCATTTCACTCGGCTTTTTCGCCATCATACTGATTGTCGCCCTGATTACTGCTGTTTTACTGCCCAAAACCCTGGACTCCACCGCCCGGGCCATTGCGGCGGGCAAAATAAAATCTTTTTTCTGGGGGGCACTGGCCACGCTCGCGATTGTACCTTTGTTCATGCTGCTGGCCATTTCGGTCATCGGCATCTTCTTCATACCGCTGGTCTTCACGGCGCTGGTTCTGGCATCAATCGTCGGTTTTATCGCCGTCGGGTCTCTGCTGGGAGGTTTCGTGCTGGGTAAAATATTTCCGTGGCGCAAAAAATCACTACTGGGCGAGGCACTGGTAGGGGTTACATTGCTGTGGGCCCTGGGCTGGATTCCTTTCTACATCGGAACGGCCATCAAGGGTGTTGCTCTTACCTGCGGTTTCGGCGGCGTCCTCATGGCCGCTATGCGTAGAAAAACAGCCCCGCTGTAGCCGACCCTGTCCCTGCTTTTACACCCACTCCTGGCTTATTACATCGCCTTGAGTGCTGATCACAACGACTTTCAGGGGCACTTTCCGGGCTGCTTTTTGCAGCGCCGTCTGCACGATTCGTAAAAGGCCGCTGCAGCAGGGAACCTGCATGATCACCAGAGTCAGTGTATTGATCTTCGCCTCATCAACCATCCGGCGGATCTTATCGATATACTCATCGAGGCCGGAATCCAGTTTCGGGCAGGCAATCGCCAGACTTTTCCCCTTCAGAAAGCGCCCATGAAAATCTCCCAGCGTAAAGGCAACGCAGTCGGCCGCCAATACGACATCCTTTTCCTGCAAAAAGTTTGCGGCTGGATTGATGAGATGCAGCTGGACCGGCCAGTGTGTGAGCTCGGAGGGTTGAGAACCGGGCGCGGGCCCGCCGGCCCGGTTTTGGCTTTGCCGGTCGAAAACAGCATGCGCCGTACCGGGGCAGACACCGCCCGACGCGGGAGCCGCTGTCAGGCTGACCAGGACGGGGCGCTCCTGATTGCGGCGGGCCTCCATGGCCGCCCGGACCGCCTGTTCATCAAAAGCATCCGCTTCACGCTCCTCGATCGACAAGGCCCCTTCCGGACAATCATCGATGCAGGCACCCAGTCCGTCGCAGTAAACATCGCTTACCAGTTTCGCCTTGCCGTTTATGATCTTGATCGCTTCTTCGGCGCAACCCGGCACGCACAGGCCGCAACCGTTACACTTTTCTTCGTCAATTTTTATTATCTTTCGAATCATGTCCTTATCCGTCCTAATTGTTTTCCATTAATGAGTAATCATCGGGCCTGAAAATAGCAAGTCGAAGCGCCCGATTGCTTGGACTCATTTTGCCGGTTTTTATGGTGGCGCGCATTATCTTGTTGTTTTCAGGGGAGTCTTTTCATGGCTTCGACCAGATCGCGAACTGAGGCGGCGGAGTCGTGCAACAGTCTCAGTTCATCTTTTGTGAGGTCAAGCATGATAATCTGCTCGATGCCCTTGCTCCCCAGCTTCACCGGCACTCCGGCAAACAGACCGTCAATGCCGTATTCCCCCTCCAGATACGCGGTGCAGGGGAGAATTTTCTTTTTATCCTTCAGGATCGCCCCTGCCATTTCCACCGCCGCCGAGGCGGGCGCGTAATAGGCACTGCCTGTTTTCAGAAGCCCGATTATTTCCGCGCCGCCGTTTCGTGTGCGGGCGACCAACTCTCCGATACGCTCAGGCGCCATCAGTTCCGTGATCGGCACGCCCGCCACCGTGGAAAAACGCGGCAGAGGCACCATCGTATCACCATGGCTGCCCAGTACCAGCGCGTGGACATTTTCCACGGACACATCAAGCTCTGCTGCAATGAAGGCGCGGAAGCGTGCGGAATCCAGAACACCCGCCATGCCGATGACGCGGTTTTTGGGGAAACCGCCCTCCTCCATCGCCACATGGCACATGGCATCAAGCGGATTGCTGACTATAATCAGGACGGCTTCCGGTGAATAGCGGGCAACCTGTCGGGCAACACTTTTTACAATATCGCGATTGGTCGCCACGAGATCATCACGGCTCATCCCCGGCTTGCGCGGCACACCGGCGGTGACGATCACAATATCGGAACCGGCGGACGCCTCATAGTCGTTGGTGCCAAAAAGGCGCGCGTCATGCATTTCAATCGGCGCGGCCTGGGCCAGATCAAGGCTCTTGCCCTCAGATACTCCTTCAACAATATCAATGAGCACCACATCCGCGAGCTCTTTTTCCGCCAGACGCTGGGCGGCTGTAGCGCCGACATGGCCCACCCCCACAACCGTGACTTTCTGCCTCATCATGCCCCCTTCAAACAAATTCAAATGTATGCTTTTCTATAACAATGCACGCGGGAAATCAATTACCGGCACCTGACAAATTTCCGGCGCCAAAAAATTCTGGCTTCAAAACGGGGGCAATGGCGGGCGGCGGACAGGTGTCTTTTCACTGAAATGACCTGCCGGAACTCCGGGAATGATTTTTATCGGGCCGCTGCCGCCGCTATATCCGGATGAAAAATATACGCCATTTTTTCCACTGCATCGAAGATGCGCGGTGAGGCTCTGTTAATCAGATTTGCATCCAGCGGGAAAATCATGTTGTTTTTCACGGCAGGAATATCCCGGTATTTTTGCCAGAATTTTCTGACAGCGACAAATTCCCTGTCATTGACCATCGGCGCAAAAACAATTATGTCAGGCCCGGCCCGGATGATGCCTTCCGCACTGTAGCGCGGATAGCGGGCAGGGCCCTGTGCCGCCACGTTCACACCCCCGGCCCGTTCGATGACTTCATCGATCAAGGTACCGCGCCCGGCCGTCACGATGGGATCGAGGCCCAGCTGGAAAAAAACCCGCGGCTTTTTTCTCAAACCGACGAGCCCTGCCAGACGATCGAGTTTCGCCTGCAGCTCGCCAGTCAGCTCTTCAGCCTCCTTCTGCCGGCCGGTGACGAGCCCCAGATGCAAAATACTCCTCAAAACTCCGTCGGTATCGGAAGGGTTTATGACATAGACACAAAGCCCCAGTCTTGCCAGCTGCATCACAGTTTCGGGGCGGTTGCCGTCGGCTGTGGCCACAATCAGATCCGGATTCAAAGATACGATCTTTTCAATGGATGGATTGGCAAAGCCGCCGATTAGCGTTTTTTCGCGGGCGGCGGCCGGCCAGTCGCAAAAAGTGGTGACTCCGGCTATTTTATCCCCGAGACCCAGGGCATAGAGCATTTCGGTGATGCCGGGGGCAAGCGAAACAATCCGCTCGGGAGTCGCGGCAATATGCACCGGACGTCCCATCTCGTCGGTGACGTCAAGCGCGCCTGCCTGGCAGACCCCGAGCGCCAGAAACATCATTAAAAGCGGTAAAATGATTTTTCTCATACCCCGGGCCTAAAACTCGAAGCTAATCCCCGCCTTCACGGTTCTGCCCGGCATCGGGTAGTAGAAATTTTCCATGCCGTACTGCGCATAATCTAGGCCGAATGAAGAATACATTGTGTCCGTCAGGTTTTCCACACCGGCGAAAATGGTCATATTCAGTCTGCCGAAAGTCGGCCGGTAATGGACATAGAAATTCAGCAGCGCGTAATCGTCTAGCTTTTCGGCATTGTTGTCGCTGTCGCCGGAAAGAAACGACTTACCGACATGGCGGAACTCCGGTCTGAGCGTGATCCGGTATGGCAGATAAATCTCCAGGCCTGCATTGATGATACTGTGGGGGACCATCGGTATGGTCTTTTTATTGAACTGTCCGTCCTGGTAGGTGGCGCGGTGATAGGTGTAATTCCCGTAAACTCTGAGGTAGTCACGCCACAGGTAGGAGGCCGAAATTTCTGCTCCGTCATGGCGGGTCTTGCCGACGTTACGGTTTTCGCCCAGATAGTTGACCGGGTCGTACAAGTAGTATTCGATTTCGTCACTCATGTCGATGCGGTAAATAGTCAGCGCAAGTCTTAACGTATCCAGCGGGTAGTACACCACGCCCGCTTCCATGCTTTTTCCCTTTTCTTTGTCGAGTGTCAAGAGGAATGGCCTCTCAGTGGTAAAACCATTGAACGAGGCGATTTCATCGAGAAAAGGGATACGGTAAACCGTCGCGTAGCGGGCAAATACTTTTGATTTGTCGCCAAAAAGCCAGGTGAGTCCTGCATCGAAAGCCTGTGCCTTGTAGTCTTTTTCCTGATTGAAATTATTTTCCTGCCAGGCAGGGCCGAAATCAGTGTTGATGCCTTTGATTTTTGTTTTCTCAATCCGGTAGCCGGCGCTTAAAATCAGGCTTTTAAAGATGGTCACTTCATCACGAAGGTAGAAGCCTACACTCTCGCGGGTGAGATCCGCCCGGCTCAGTCTTTCCGTTCTTTCGCGGTCGTTGTAGATTTCTTTGCGGTAGGGTTCGCGATAGTAATCAACACCGGCGGTGAGCTTGTTGTGAAAACCGGGAAAACTTTTTGACCAAATGTATTTGGGGGTAACACCGTAGGTATCCGCGGTGGTGTCCGAGTAAACATAATTCCGTGGCGACCAAGCCGATGCCATGGACGGCATGTTCGCCTGGAGGTCCTTGCGGCCGTACATGAAATCGACTTCCAACTGACCGAAAGGCCCCCAAACTGATTTCACTCCGAAATTCAAGTTCGTATGCTTGTCGCGTCCGTCATCGTCCGGGTGGGCGTTCATGAAATACATCTCCGGCTGATACTGGCGCCTGTCATAGTACATCTGTTCCTCAGTCAGTGCCCCGGGCATCTGATAGTCATTGCGGTTGAAAGAGGCGCTAAGCGACAGGTTGAGAAGATCATGTGCATGATAGGCCAGGTCAAAGCCTCCACCCTGCGCCGTGTATTCGGACCTGTCGCGGTAGCCGTCGCTGTGGTCGTGTCCACCGACCACGGCATAGGTCCATTTGCCGGCCGCGCCGGTGAGCCCCGCCCTGGCGTTACGCAGTCCGTAGGAGCCGGCCATGCCGGCGATGTTGAAGACGGGCTTGCCGCTTCCCTTTCTGGTGATGACATTGATGACGCCACCGATTGCCGCATCTCCGTACAGAACGCTTCCCGGACCGCGGACAATCTCGATTCTTTCGATATTGTCAAGCGGCAGGGAAAGCCAGCTCACAGAGGCCATGTCGGTGCGGTTGAGACGCCGGCCGTTTAGCAATATGAGTGTTTTTCCGTAGGGATTGTCCCCTCCGAAGCCGCGCACATCGATCATGGACGAGGCAGCATTACCGCTGTATGAGTGGAACTTGATGCTTTCGAGTTTTTCCAGAAGCTCGACGATGGTGGCCGCGCCCGAGGTCTGAATATCTGCGGCTGTGATCACGCTGACATTGGCGGGAGCCTGACGGACCTCCTGCGTGTCACGCGAGGCGGTGACGACGATCTCTTTCAGTTTGAGCGGTTCATCTTCGGCGGGACTTTGGGCACAAAGAGGTGAAATAAAGACAAAAGAAACAAACAGACAGACTAACGTAAACAGCTTCATGAAACTTCTCCTTTCCCCCTCGGGATCAAAGTTTATGGTGGCTGTCCGTTAAGTCTCCTGGCTTGCGTCAACCTACTTCCCACGCCTTCCGGACATGTCGCGTCCGTGGCTGATTTCCCGGGGTTTGCCAAATATCGGGAGAAATCGTGTGGGTTTCGTTCCGCTCACAGTTGCGGGGCAGCGCCGGCTTTGAACCGGCTTCCTCTACCGGACAACCATGCCCGTCGGCCCGCCCTGTGACATAACCCGCAAAGGGCCCTGTCATATGCGGCAGCCAAACGGGCAAGTTCAGGCAAATAATGTCAATCGGGGCGATCCGTTGTGAGGATTCTGATCGATCCCGACCTGTACATCATAAACCTCCTCTATGTTTTTCGCGGTCATAACTTCCGCGGGAGCTCCTATAGCATATTTTTTTCCTTTGTAAAGCAAAAGAATCTGATCGGCGTTTTGCGCGGCAAGATTGATGTCGTGAGTGACAAAAACCACGGTGAGGCCCTGATCGCGATTGAGCTCTCTTATCAGAGATAAAAACTGCGCCTGATGTTTGAGGTCAAGATACACGGTGCTTTCGTCCAGTAGCAGTATTTCCGGCTCCTGCGCCAGCGCCCGTGCGATCAGCACCCTTTGCCTCTCACCGGCGGAAAGTTCACTGAAACGCGCTCGTGCAAAAGGCAGCGAATTGGTCTTCTCCATTGCGGCATGAACGATCCGGTAATCTCTTTTATCGTCAAACAGGCGGTAACCCTGATGGGGAAAGCGGCCCATCAGGACAATCTCTTCCGCCGCAAACTCGAAAACCGACGGCATCTCCTGGGGAACCATCGCCACCAGCCGGGCCATTTCCCGTCGTGAAAAACGGCGTATGTCCGTACCGCGGATGCGGGCGCTTCCTAAATCGGGGGAAAGAGTCGCGTTTAGTATTTTCAGAAGTGTTGTCTTACCAGACCCGTTGGGGCCGATAACAGCCAGTAGGCAGGGTGTATCCACGCCGAAGGAGACGCTCTCCAGAACCTGCTTGTCCGTATAGCGAAAAGATAGATTATGAACGGAGATGATCGACATTACCGGCCGCCCCTTGTTCTCATCAGGAAAATGAAATAGGGCGCACCGCACAGGGCCGTAATCACTCCCACCGGCAGCTCGGCCGGCGCCAGGACGGTTCTGGCCAGCGTGTCGGCTGCGATGAGCAGCAATGCTCCGAACAGCGCCGCCGCCGGCAGAAGCAGACGGTGATCGGCTCCCCACACAAGCCTCATCATGTGCGGCACCATCATCCCCACAAAACCGATGATCCCGGCCAGCGACACGGCCATGGCCGTCAAAAGTGAGGCGGCGGTGAGCATGATATATTTGGCGGACTTTATGTTTACGCCCAGCTGCGAGGCTGTTTCCTGTCCCTGCACCAGCAGATTGAGTTTGCGCGCCTGACTGTATAAAACCGCAAAGGCGACCAGCAGACACAAAAAAACAACTCCGATATCAGGCCAGGCCGCGCCTGAGAGATCACCCATCAGCCAGAAGCTGATACTGCGCAGCTCCATACTGTCCACCACGGACAGACAAAAAAGAATGGCGGCGGAAAAAAAAGAATTCACCACCACGCCCGCCAGCAACAGAGAGTTGTCCATAAAGACGCCGCGCGGCCCCCCCGCCACGACAAAAACCAGCACCACTGTCACGATGGCGCCGCTGAAGGCCAGCAAAGGCACGCCCGCAAAAAAAGCTCCGGCACCCGAGATGATACCGGCAATCGCGCCCAGCGCCGATCCGCCGGAAATGCCCAGAACGTACGGGTCAGCCAGCGGATTGCGCAAAAGCGCCTGAAAAACAACTCCCGCCATGGACAGCGAGGCTCCCACGGCACCGGCAAATAAAATCCTGGGCAGACGCACAGAGAACAAAATCTGGTTTTCGGCCCCGCCTCCGGGATAGTCACGCAGCGCCTGCAGCATTTCCACAAAGCCGGTCTGCACGGCCCCCGTACCGAGGGCCACCAGGCTCGCGGCAGCCAGTAATAAAAAAAGGAGCGCGCTCACGCCCAGCACGCGCGACAATGTAACACGATGGTATGACTTCATTTTCATCGCCCGGCCGCACCGTAAATCATTTCATCCGTCCATGCCGGCGCCTGTAGTGGTGTATAAAAAATCCGGTGATCCGTCGGCGGCAAGCTTTTCATTATCCGCACCCGTCCTTCTTCGGCCAAACGCCCCTCGCTTCTACTTCGCAGCGCCCTCGTTTTTATCGGGGGCTTTATTCTGCACAAAATCGAACACCTCTTTGAACAGTTCCGGGTGAGCATAGAGTGGCCAGTCGTTATGTCCCGCCCCCTTGATCACCCACATCTTTTTCCTGCCCGCGGGCAGGTGTTCGTAAAGATTGTAGGCATGCGCCACGGGCAGTATCTCATCGCGTTCCGCCGCCACAACGGCGATATTGCGCGGGTAATTTTTCAGGTTTTCCATGCTGTCGTATTTATCGGTCAGCATCAAACGCATCGGCAGGAAGGGAAGGAGCGATTTGGCTACCAGGGCCAGCGAATCCCAGGGGGTGATCAAAACGATCCCCGCAATCGGAGTGTTTGTCTGTTTTGCCGCCGATGCAGCCACGCCACAGCCCAGCGACTCACCCACCAGATAAAGGGGATCTCCATACAGGGCGTAAGCAAGTTCCAGAGTTTTCAGGGCGTCGGCCACAAACGGCTTTTCGCCCACCTTGCCGGGACGGCCTCCGTAGAGAGGATATTCCGCCAGAATGACTCTGAAGCCCAGGCTCATAAACGGCTCGAGGTAAAATGAACGGTCAAATGCCGTCCCGCCGTTGCCGTGGAACAAAACCAGCGTGCCGGCAGGTGCGCCCGGGTCGGTTGCCGCTGTCAGCCCACGGTAGTCGGTGCCGGCCACTTGCCACATGGCCATATTTTCCGCCGCCAGCATCGCTTCCGTCGGCCGCTCGTCATTGGGAAAATACAGAAATTTGTTTTGCATATCACATCCCTCCATCATTACCACCCAAGCGGTGAGCGCTATGAGGAAAAGTTTTTTCATTAAAAAGCGTACCTTGAGCCGTTTTTTATATGCCGTCACACTTAACACAA
>Ga0255344_1002818_pt1 | contig 20144 bp, 20 predicted proteins | sample wastewater_treat_5_FD_192414 | JGI IMG/M metagenome (GOLD analysis project Ga0255344, IMG submission 192414) | Wastewater microbial communities from Lulu Island WWTP, Vancouver, Canada - plant18 | ecosystem: Engineered > WWTP > Wastewater > Unclassified | place: Canada: Vancouver, British... | reverse complement strand
TATACCATTGTTCTTTTTGGATTTTTATCATTTTTTTATCATTTAATAATTTAAAATATTATTTCATTTGTTTATCTTCAAATTTCCTATCTATCTCTGCACTCTTTATAGCTTCAATCATTTCTTTGTATGCTATTATTATCTCTCAAAACATTTCTACCTCTCATCTTAGATTTCTAAATCTCATTATTTCATTCGCATAATCATCTTCAAATTTTGCTTTACATTTTGCATCAGATTTAAAATCACTATCATTTTTATATTTATTTATATATATTCTTTCTTGTTGTTTTCTTCGTGCTTCTCATTTTCTTTGTTTAAATCTTAATTCAGCAAATTCTATTCTTAATTCTGCTAATAAAAATTGGACTTCTTTAAATAATTCTATATCATATCATAAATATAAGCTATAACATTTTTCTTTTAATTTATCAAATTTTTCTTGTCTTGTCATCTTTGTTCATATTTATATAAAATTTCTTTTATTTTAGTCTTTCATTTTTCAAATCACATTTTTAATTTTTCAAATTTAACTTCATCAGGATATATTCTATATATCAATAAACTATCTTTGAAGTTTGGATTATATCAAACATAGTCCCATCGTTTTCTTCAAGTGATTAGTAAGTTCATTTGTATTTGCCATATATATCAACTTGCTATCGCACTCTCTCATTCTAATATCATTTCAAAATGTTTTTTATCATCAAGACATTTGATTTCTATTCAACCATCATCTCAAACTAAACCATCAGGACTACATCAAATATTTTCTTCATATTCTATAAATCAAACCTCATCAACTATATTTCAAGTAGTCATTTCATATAAGTTTCTTGCTATTGGCTCTAATTCATTTCACCTATCCGTATGTTCATTTGAGAAATGTTTTTTCTCTCAAGTAGATACATATTCAGTTATAAGTTCTAAAATATAAGTATCTAGTCATTTTCAACAATTACCAATAGCAGCAGCGTGACTAGCTGTCATTTTAAGTTTACGAATATCAAATCGCTCTTCCGTTCATTGCTCTATGTTTTTATGAATTTTCATTTGATTTGTTTTCTTTTAAAATTTGTTCTTTTCTCAAACTAATATATTTATCAAAATCAGCACCTTGTCATTTATTTTTTTGCCAATATTGTGTTAGTTCGTCTAATGTTTTAATATCATCTATTTCAGATTTATAATTCAACTCTAATTCTAAAGGATTTTCTAAAGAATAATTTTCATTATCCATCTCCTCAATTTTTGTAAACATATCTCAAAAGTGCATTTTAGTAGCTTTTTTCATTACTGTTTTCATACACATCTCTTTATACCATTGTCTTCGTATATAATCAGTTTTAGCAGTTTTTCTATGTTTTTCTAATTCTCATTTATTCATAGTAGTCAAAAACTCTCATCTTTTATTTTTAATAATTGCATAAGCACCAATTATATCTTCATCTTTTTGTTCTCAAAATGGATTATTTATTTTGTGAGAATATTCTATTTTACCATTTGTTTTTCAAAAATTTATATCATCTCATTCATAAACCAATTGAATATCTATCTCACTTTCAGGATAAGCAATCAACATCTTATTTTTCAGTGATACATAATCATAAGATATTCAAGTGCTTTGTAATGTAATATGCACTCAATCAAACACTAATCATTCAGCATCAACTTTCTTAAATAATTCCGCAAACTTCTCATCACTGATATTAATTGACCAATAGTTTCTATGTTTTCAATCTTTATCTTTTTCAGTAGTCAATTTATAACAATAATTTATAAAATTATCTACATTTTGTGGATTATATCATTCTAATAATTCTTTTAATTTAATTTTATCCATTTTAATATCAATAATTATCAATTAAAAATTCTCTATACAACTGTGTCATTAATTCTGCTACCAATTCATAATCCAAATCATCATACACTTCTTCTAGATCTCAATCATTAATCTTGTATGCTTTTTCTGGATGCTTATCTTCTCGGATTTTGCAATAATATCATTCATTAAGATTTACAAATTCTTCAGGACTCATTTTAGGATTAAATTGAAAGTTGTAATCATACATTTTAATTTTAGACATTTTTTTAATAGATTAAGAATTAAATTATAAATCAGATTTGTTTTCAACATATAAGTTGTTATCTATCTCATTTATTTACATTATCAATATAAGGATTTTTTTTGAAAAATCAAGACTTTTTTTGTATTTTCTTTTTTATTTTATTATACCTAACCTTTTTTCCTCTTTTGAATTGAGTTCTTTATATGTTTTTATTATCTGTAAATAGAAGTTTTTATCTCTCATAGACCATTTTAATCATTTATTTTTAGATTTTTTTTCTAATTTTTCTTGTATTTCTTTTGGTAAATATTTTTTCCATTCTCAAATATTATCTAATTGTTGTTTATTTCATCGTGAAGTTATTGGTCGTATATTATCAATATCAAATGCAAGTTGTGCGAAATTACTTTGAGGATAGCAGTGTCATCAATTTACTTTTTTATCTAAAGGAACTCGTTTTTGTTTATCTATTACAAACACCATTATTCATTTATCAGTTTTTTTAGCTCTTACTAGTTTTGAATATTTTTGAATTTCTTTTAATGCTTTTGCTTTATCTTTTGATTTGGTTTTATCTTTTGGAATACTCCTTTTCCTTTTATGTGTTAAATTATGTAATTCAATTTCCATAAGTTTTTGATATTTTCTTTTGAAACGGTCTAATTCCTTTTTCTTTTTATCTTCTAATTTTTCTTTTCTTAAATCTAACATCTTAGAATATTTATAATCTAATTGTTTTTTTTTAATTTCTATTTTATTTTCTCGTTTTCTTTTTATTATATATTCATTTTTTATTTCCATTTTATAGATTTTCTAAAATAAATTGTTTTAGTGAAATTTTTTTACAAGATAGGCGATAATTTTCTATAATTTTCTCAATTAACACCGTATCATTTTTTAAAATCTCTATTGTTTTATCATCACACCCTATAAAATATAAATATGAAATAAAATCAAGCGAGATTTGATTTTCTGTTCTTATGATACTTAGGATTTCGTTTTTATTCATTTTAACTAAATAATTTATCTAAAAACTTATCTAATGATTTAATATATACCCATCAATACTTACCATCTATTCTAATTTTAAGATAGTTTCATTTTCTATTAAGAATTTCTAACATTTTAATTTATTATTTATTTAAAAATCTATTTTCATATATATTCCATAAATGTTTAAATCAATTTGTTTTAAATCATTTATTCTTCCTATCATTTAATATAAATCTAAGTTCTTGTTGAACATTATAAGGGTGTTTAGCTATTTCAGAAGTAATATCATCTACTTCTACTAATCTAGTACTTACATCATATTTATTAACAAGTGTATATGGAGCTACTTCAATATGACTTTCTTTCATTATTTCTCTTTTAAGAGCGTCATAATTTTCTTTAGGAAATAAATACACTTTTTCTCAATTAGGAGATTTTACAACAACTTCTAATAATTCTTTAAACTCTTTAATTGCTCACATAATTTTGTCAATCACCATGTAAAAATGTTTTTTGATAAGTTCTATTTTGTTTTTCTTCAATAAAATCTTTAGCTTTTCATAGAATAACAACAATATAAGGAACTCAATCTTTGTTTTTTTGTCTAAGTTTTTTAATTGTTAATATATTATTTTTCCAAAAATCATCTTGTTTAATAAATAAACACGAAAGTTGTATTTGTTCTAAAGTAAATCAATCTTTAATTAATTTATCAACAACTTCATATTGTTTTCATAAATAAACTTCTAATCAATCTTTTTCAATTTGATATTTTATTATTGGGTGTTCTTTATTTAAAAATTCATTTACAAAAGAATAATCAAAATTATTTTTAGGTTTATATATTATATTATCTTTAGATAATATATTTTTATTTATATTATTATATATTATATTATTATCTTTTGATTTTTCAAAAGGCTCGGTTTTTGATTTTTCAAAAGGCTCGTTTTGATTTTTCAAAAGGCATTTTCTTTTTTGATTACTTCATTGTTGTATTTCTATATATCATAATTTTGCTAATATATTTATATGTGTTGATATAGTTGTTTCATTTACTCATAGTTTTTGTCAAATATATTTATTACTTGCCCAACAATATCATTTTTCAGCACACAAAGAAGAAATATAACAATATAATAATTTTTGTTTGTCTGAAAGCTCTTTATCAAACAATATATTATTTGGCATTATTCAGTATCATTTATCAATCATTTTGTTTTCTAAATAAATAAAAACCCACATCTATTTCTAGTTGCGGGTTGTTATTGCGTATGCCTTAAATCATACAGGTTGGCTCTTGGCGTATGTCTCACCAACCCGCCAAGATTTAAGAGACAAACGCTATTTGTAAAATTAATTTCACATTTACACAATCAAATATAAACATTTTAAATCAAATTGCAAGACTTTTTTATACTTTTTTTTACCAGTTAAGCATACTGATTATTAAATTCTTTGTTTTTTGCTTTCAATTTACTGAAATATTTTCTGCTTATAGTATTAATATTAAAGTAATGATACTATATACATAAAAAACAATAAATCAATACAAATATTAAAAAAAGCTCTTGAAAAATCAGATTTTTCTCTTATATTGAACTTGATTTTAACTACTAAACTACTAAAATGAAGGTAGAGACAGTGGCAAAGCTCTCCAAATACGAGCTAAGAAAAAAGGTAGAAAAGCTATTGCATAAAGTCTCAGAGCTTGAGAAGTCTAACGAGATCCTGAGGAGTAATCTGATGGAGAAGGACAAGAAGGATGGATCAGTATTCCAGAAGTTGAGAAGTGCAAGAGATAAGTTTTTCTGAGAGGAGTAGTTTCAGAGAAGTGTAATAGATTTACTTCCTAAACAGTAAAAAGATGACTAAAAATAAATGAGGTAGACCAACAGTTATGACAGAGGAAACACTCAAAAAACTAGACTATGCTTTTTCTAATTCATTTACTGATGAAGAAGCCAGTCTTTATGCAGGAATAACCCCAGCAACATTATATAATTACTGTAATGATAACCCAAAGTATTTTGAGAGAAAGGAGCTATTGAAAAAACACCCTACTATGAAAGCTAAGCAGAATGTAGTATCAAAGCTTAATGAGAAAGATTTAGATACTAGCAAACGATATCTAGAAAGGAAAGCAAAATCAGAGTTTAGCACAAAGCAAGAAGTTGATTTAGATGGTAATTTATCTATTAAATCCATAGATATAAAGATATGAGACTAGAATTCAAAGCAACAAAAAAGCAATGAGAACTCCTGAAGTATCTATACGATGATATACATACAGAGATTTGATATTGAGGGGGAGCTTGATGAGGTAAAAGCTATTGATGAGTGTTTTGGGTCCGATCAATGTGCCAGAAGTATCCTTGAACTAGACGGTTCTTTTGAAGAAAAGAATTAACTGTTCTAAAGAGAACAACACTAAATACTTATTTTAAGTTTCTAGCAGACTATCAAATCCCAGAAGTGAATAAATGAGGATTGAATAACCAGACCAATACTATTAAATTCCCTAATTGAAGTGAAATACTATTGCTTGACCTTGCTTGGCAACCTTCCGATCCTTTGTATACTAGATTCTGATCCCTAGAATTAACGGGAGGATTCATTGACGAAAGTAATGAGATCCACAACGCTTGTATAGATATCCTAAAAACAAGAATAGGGAGACAAAAGAATAAAGAATACTGACTCAAACCAAAGCTCCTTGAGACCTTTAATCCTGATAAAGGGCATATTTACGAGAGATATTATAAACCTTACAAATCGGCAACTCTTCCGGAATATAGGATGTTTATTCCTGCACTAGCAACAGACAATCCCCACCTTGATGAAAACTATATCACTCAGCTCCAAAGAGCAGATGAAATCACAAGGCAAAGACTCTTGCTTGGAAACTTTGATTATGATGATACTCCTGGAAAGCTATTCAGATGGGATGAGATTTCAGATTTATTTACCAACAATGTAGAAGATTGAGATTATTATATCTCAGCAGATATTGCAAGACTATGAGACGATAAAACTGTAATAGTAGTTTGGAGATGACTAAAGGCAGTTCACTTTGTCTCTTATAATTGATTAACGACCGACCAAACAGTTGAGAGGATAAAAGAGCTTGAACAGAAATATAATGTCTCTAGATATAAAATCGTTATAGATAGCGACTGAGTCGGCGGAGGAGTCGCAGACCAACTTAGATGATGTGTAAACTTCTTGAATAATTGAACACCAAAAAAGACTCAGATTCCTAATAGTTATGCAAACTTAAAAACCCAATGCTATTTTGAGCTCAAACAACAGATGGAGAAAAGAACAATCAGAGTTGAAGCAGATGGAGAAGTGAAAGAATCTCTCCAGAGAGAATTAGATAATATCCTAGTAAAAGATAACCTAAAAGAACAGAAAATCAGACTAGAATCCAAAGAAGAAATGAAGAAGAGACTTGGTAATTCTCCAGACTATGCTGATGCTATAATGATGAGAATGTATTTTGTAGTTGCTAATCTGGAATGATGATCAGATCATACCGAAATATTTACTGTAGATTATAGCAGTGAGTTATACTAAAAATCACTTGCAATTTAGAAAAAAAACCTTATAAGGTAATAAATGCTTTTAGCTCCTCTAACAAAAGCAATATGGATGACTATCAAATCTTAAAACAAATTTCTGACGAATATCAATTAGGATATTCGTATGTAGAAAAACTAAGAGAAAGATATAAACAAAGACTTCTTAAATGGACTCCACAAGATAATAATAAAGATAAAATCAATATCAATTTGATAGCGAATACTATTGATGTATTGATCGCTAATTTCTGGAGTTCTTGAGTGAAGGTGAAATTTATCTCAAGGCAATGATGGATCTGACAAGAAGAAGCAGACAATCTTAATGCAGTAGCAGAGTTTGATAAAAAGGAGTGAGTCCAACAACAAGTAGAGTATCAATCAGAACAGGATTCTCTTTTCTTTTGAGTAGGAATAGTAAATAGGACAGGATTCGATAAAGTAAAAAAACATAATACTTGGAGGGCAATAAATCCTCTCTCTTGGATTCCTGATCCTTTACCTTCTCAGACAGGACAATTTGATGGCCAGAATTATAGATTCCATTGATTTATGATGCTCTCTAATGTAAGAGATATGATCCAAAGATACGGTAAAGAGAATATGGATAAATTCTTTGCGGCACAATATAACTCAGCTGAACAAAGCATAAGAGATACTTACTCAAAGAAGAATGGAGTTGGACCGATAACCTCTGATAATCTGGATAAGAATTTCTCGATAGATATTTATACTCATTATTGTATAGTAGACTGATTCAAGTGGAAGTTTGTTTTGGATTGAAAGTTATCGCATATCTTCCATAGAGAAAAGCTAGAACCAGTACTTAAAGAAGAGAAGTTGAACCCACTATTAGTTCCACGACCAATCCTTCTTAATTACTACGACCCTCAAAGGAACAGTGCATTTGGTAATAGTCTATCTGACAAACTGGAGGATAAACAGAATTGAATCAGTATTTTAGCTAATCTTAATCTTATCAAAGCAAAGAAGGAAGCTCTAGGAGGAGATTTTCTTGTAAATAGTAGGTTGATTAAAAACAAAGAGGAGCTTAAAAAGAAATCAGTAGGAACAAGATACTTATTTGTAGACGAAGCAGCAATCCAGGAACAACCATTGACAAATGCAATGTATGAATTGCCACAGAGTGCAATCAGACAAGATACTTTCGCTATGATGAACTTCCTTGCTAGTGAGGCCAATAGAGATAGTAAAATCGATAGCTTGCAACAAGGATTGGTCCCAGATAAATCGATGACTAAGGCAGAAGCTCAACAAATCCAGAGCAATGCCAACAATATTATTTCATTAAAAAACGCCATCAAGAACCGATACTACCAAGAGTTCTATCACCAACGATGGAGAGGATATTTGGAGAATTTGACTGATTGAGAGAAAAAGTTTGCATTACTTTCTTCTGATTTTGAGTGGAGAGGAACAGAGCTAAAGAAGGATGAGTTCATAACTAAGCAGATGCCTTATGTAATGGTATGAAGTGCTGAAGATATGATGGCTTTGAATGAGAACCAAAAGAATTATCTCAATCAGTTATATCCAATTATCTCTAACGACCAGAACCTCCACGAGACAAGTAAAAATATCTTCAAGAGATTAGTGTATAGAGTGAATGGACTAAAGAATAATACAATCAATGCAATCTGTCCTTATTCAACAAGCGAAAAGAGAGCAAAAGACTTTGTGCAAATGATTAACTTGGGACATAAGCCAAAGAGTCTTTTCTCTGATCCTAATGCAGACTTCTTTACTTACTGGATTTATTTACAGAAAGCAGACGATTGAGATATAAAAGACGAAGTTCTGGAAGTGCTAGGAAGAGCAATCTCAGAGATGTGATTAGAACAGCAAGCAAATATGATGATGGAGAATCCGATTGCAAATAGTGCTGCTAATATTATGATGGCACAACAACCACAACAAGACATAGTATCAAGACCAGATGCCAATAATCCTTTATCATTTAATCAATAGTAATGGCAAAACAAGAAGTAATGAAAAAAATCAAAGAGCTTATCTCTAGTCCATGATGGGAAGAGATAGAAAAAGTCCTCAAGAATAGGAGAGATGATTTTGTAGTAAAGATCCTTTATCACACAGGGATTGAGGAGAAAACTTACTCTGAAGCAGATATCCGAAGACACTATATCAGATTTATTAACTGAATCCTAGATATTCCAAATCTAGAAGTTCCTTATGAGATGGAATTAACTGAAGAGATGATCGCTAAGGATGAATGAGAAATAGATATTTGAGATGTAGATGAGCTGTTCACTACGAGAGAATAGATAATTGCACTGACAATCAGTGCATATATAGATAATGATCCCATTGTTTATATATGCCTTGATTGTGGCTCAACCAATCATTAGGCGATAAGACCTTTATCTTATAAATTCTTAACCAATGACTAACATTGAAGAAACGGAAGACATCAACCTAAACGATGTAGAAAACGAGGATGAATCTACAAATGAAGAAGATGTGGATGAGTTGAAAGCAGAGCTGGCTAAAGAAAGAGCTGAGAGAGAAAAATTCGAGGCTAGGTTCAAAAGGACAGCAAAGCAACTAAATGAGTTCAAATCTAAAGCAAAGGTAGATCTCGATCCTGAGGAGTTATTTGAAAAGAAGTTCAATGAAAAGATGTTCTTTATGAATAACCCTACTGCGAAAGAATTTGAGAAAGAAATCAAAGATGTTCAAGATTCAAGTAATCTTGGGATTGAAGATGCCTATACTCTATTCTTAGCGAGGAAACAATCCCTTGAAGCTAATAAAACTTCTCCTTGAGTCGATTGAGTGGATCAGGAGATAAAACCTAAAAAATCATTCGATGAGATGACAGAGGAGGAATTATGGGCTTACAAAGGGTAAAACCTTTTAGCTTATTTATTCTTATTAAAAATGGTAAACAACATTGAAGCTTTTAACCCACAACTGTGGAGTGCTAGAATCCAGAAAAGGAGAGAAAAACTTCTAGTATCAAAACCAGTATCTTCATTTGAAGAGCAAGCAAACCTTACACATGGGGCAAGAGTTCATAGACCTACTGCACCAGAGTTCCTTACTAATGACTATAACAAGTATGGAAATGGAGTATCAATTCAGGAAGTAAAATCTGAAGATCAGTATCTTGATGTAGATAAAGTAAAAGAAGTATCATTTTATATTGATGCTGTAGAAGATAAGCAATCAAAATATGATGCTGAAGCTGAAGCAGTAAAATCTGCTGTATACTCTATTTCTCAAGAAATGGATTACACTAGATTTAAAGAGACTATCAATGCAGCTGATTATGCAGATGCTGCAACTGCAGGAGGTTCAGCAGGTACACCTTATACACCAGCTGTATCTACTCTTACAGAGTTCATAGAAAACTCTAAAGCTAAACTCAGATTGAGTGGAGCAGAACAGGATAGAGAGTGGTATCTTGTAGCAACTCCTAAAATGGTATCTTATATTGCACAATCTTTTATCAAAGATGGATTTAATCTTGCAGATTCAGGATTGAGAAATGGATATAAAGGAGATGCTTATGGATTGAAAGTGTATGAATCTACTAATCTATTGCACGAAGTAAAATTTACTGCTGATACAATTGCTGCAACAAATACATTTGCTATCGCTGGAATTACATTTACATTTGTTTCTTCTATCGGTTCAACTGCAGGTAATGTTCTTAAGGGATCAACAGATGCAGATGCTTTGACTAATGCAGCACTTGCTGTAAATGCAGGATCAGGAGCAGGAACAAATTATATTGAGATTTCTGATGCAAATAGAGCAAAACTTAGAAAACTCGGAGTTTATGCAGTAGCTGATACTACAGCTAAAACATTGACTATCTATGCTAACGGACCATTTACTTTTGCTGGAACAGCAACAACTTTTGTTCCTGGAGCTTTAGTAGCACACTGTGAGCTTGGAAGAAAAGGAGCTGTTGATATGGTAGTTCAGATTGATCCAAAAGTTCAGAAAAATAAGGTACCTAACAAAACTGGATACAACTTTATCATATATGATCTTTACGGAGTGAAAACTTTTGACGAAGGTAAATATAGGATGTTGGATCTTAGAGTTGCTGGATAGCTTAAATAGTTATAGGGGAGTCTTTGGATTCCTCTATAAAATTTAATTTATCTTCCTAAATTCTAAGAATGAAAGTTGCAGACCTTATCAAGCAGAGCAGAATCCAGACTAATACAAGCACAGGACAAGTCTCAGATGCTGAATACCTAGAGCGATTGAATATCGTGCAAGATAATATTTTCTCTAAACTAGGAACAGTGAATAAGCTCTATGCTTGGACTTTCTATACTTCTGACTCAGTAGCTTACCAGAATGAATATACTTTAGCAAGGGAGACAATCGATCCTTCAGGAAGCTATCCAAAACTTAAAAGACTTCTCAGAGTTTTTGTGGACTATAAAGATGGATATAAGAAAGCTAAAGTTTATACTGAAGCTCCTTTTGATGTTCTGGACTATAAAGACTATAATAACCCAATAGCTATCAATATGGATGATAGTTTTTTCATTTATCCAGCACCTTATCAAAGCAAAGCAGATGCAATCAGAATTGAGGGAACATATATTCCTTACCCTTTGGAGCTAACAGATGAAGATGAGGATATAAAGCTAGCTAGAGAGTATCACGACTTGTATATCTATGGAATGAATAAGTTTGCATTTGCTAGTAAACAGCTATTTGATAAAGAGTGATTGATGGAGCAGAAATACCAGTTCAGACTGGAGCAGTTATTAAGAGAATGAGCAAGAGATATCGATAGTGCATATATGGAGCAGATTCCAGATTTATCTTATTTTGAGTAATCCGATGGCAGAAGGAAAACTAACACTAAACAATTGGACACTATGAATGTCAGCAGATGAATATACTGGTGGTAGTTTTTTGTATTCTGAATGAATAAGGGTAGATAATACAAAATGTTTCAAACTATGACAGCATATAGTAAATACGTCAATAAACAAAAGGTCTAGCTGATGATATGCAGTTGCAATGGAGCCAGTATTTCAACGAGACGAGGCTTGACGAGATTTTGTATGAATGTTATGATTTAGTGCTGATTGATATATGGAAAGTAATTGAGCTAATAGATGATCTTCTCCTGATTGAGAATTTTGATGATGAATATACAAAAGAGCTAGTTGATGATATGTAAATTGATTAGTTGTTTGAGACCAGATATTATGAATATCAAACAGTAAAATAGATAGAATAACAACAATGGATGGTTTATATGGTAGTAATATAGTAAGTAATCCAACATTAACAAGCGACACAGATTGGACTGTTTGAACTTGATGGACTACTTGAACTAATTGAGCAACGCATTCAACAGGGGTAAATACTCTAAGACAAGGATTAACTTTAACAGAATCGTCTAAATATAGAATTACTACTAAGGTTAGTTGAGTAACAGCTTGAAGTTGTGAAGTTAGATTATGAAGTGAAACAATATGAACTATAACAGCTACAACAGATAATTGGTTTATGTGAGTTGGTAATACTGGTGTATGAGATACATCATTAAATCTAACGTTTATACCAACAACAACATTTAATTGAACAATAGAGTATGTAAAAGTACAAGAATATGATAGTGCAAAATTATTACCTGATAATATAACAATAACAGATTATGCTTCACATCCAGTATGTAGAAAATGACCATTTATATATATTGGTAGTTGATCAGCAGTAGATGTAATAGACACGACAACACGAACTAAAGATAGGACAGTAAATATAATAGAGAGCGACCAAAATATAAGAGATATTACAGTATCTTGAAATAGTATTATCTTATGGACTAGTAATTGAAAAGACTCAAGACAATATTATTGGAATTGAGTAGACGATGTAGCTGATGAAGTTATAGAATGGAACTCAAACAATATAGCTTGAGTCGCTTCTGACGAAACAAAAAATTATGTAATAACTAGTAATAACTATAATAGAGATTGTTATGCAGTTTCTTGATACCAAAGACAAAATATAGCAAGGAGTGTATTTAATTGAAGAACAATAGAATGGGGTAGAGAACCATATAACATAAATAAAAAATATAATTTCAATATAACTAGAACAAATCAAGCAATGGTATTAAAAGACACATTATATGTGGTTGCTTATGGTTGAATATACTCATATTGAAGTGAAGTTGTTGGTATACAACCTAATTGGAATAAATCGATAAAAACATTAGCTAGTACAACAATATATGCTTTGCAAACTATGTATGCTAGGTTATATTTTTCTAATAGAATAAGTTGAGAGAACTTTATATCTTATGCTTATTCTCCTGAATATTGTTCTAATTGATATCTAGTAACTAATACTATATTATGGGATAATCTATCAAGCAGGAAAAACCTAACTAAACTAAAAATAGGATTTAAGAATATTAAAAAAGATTATGGCAATATAAAGGTATATGCTATAGTAGATGATGACTATTTTTGGAGATACCAAGTAACTAGCGTAACAACACGACCTAGTATATGAGATAAATATAATGTATGAACTAATACAGTTTGAGAGATTATAGCAATAGAGAATAATTGAACAACTGGAGTAATAACATTCAAAACAACAGAAAATACAGCTAATTATCCTTGAAACTATTTAAGCTCTATAACTAAGGTAACAGGGTCAGGACAAGCGACAATAAGTACAGGGAGATTATTTGATAATATGTGTTTATTAAAAACAATAGAGTCTGATTATCAAGAATATGGAGATGATTTAATATTTAGTAAAAACTTTATTGATGCACATATGCCAGACCGACACAAATTACAGCTGGTTATTGAATTAAATAGTAATAATAGCAAAGTTAGTCCTGAAATATATGATGTAAGTATTTTATCTGATATAGCAGATGCAGATGTTTAGTTTATTATTAACCATATTATTTATGACAAAGAGCATAAAGATAGAAAACCCACAGCAACCGCTTGTTCCTTTAGAGATGTCTGAAACAATATCTTGAATAGGGTATGTGCAAAGACCTATAAACCAAAGAACACAGGTAAGGAATGTTTATTTAGATAGTGTGAGATATACAAACGACGAAAATGTACCAGCAGATTATTTATGGCAGCCTACAACACTTACATTCACAAATTTATCATCTAAGTTGCATCGGACAACCACAACATCTCCAGCGAAAATCATTATACCACAAGATTGAACATATCTAATATTTGTTTCTTATTATGTCTCAAGAGTTGAACCAGTTTGAGCTACTTGAGAGATATGATTATATGCAGATTGAGAAATGTGAGATGTGGCAACTAATGGATGAAAAATGACATCACTTAAATTAAATTTTGTTAAGAACTATAAGAAATGAGATGAGGTGTGATTTTATATAGAAAACTGATTAACTTCTGTTTTAGAGTGATACCTACAAATAACTATAACCAAACTATCGTAATTTAACAACTAAAAATAACTAAATGGCTACAATAAATGAACAGCTAATCAAAGCATATCAAGGTATGACAGCAGAGCAACAAGCTAAGATTTATAGTGCTTGAAATTCACAAGTTAAAAGTATTATAGATGCTTATAAATCAACACAAAATAACACAGCACAGCCACAACCAGTAGCGAAACCAACGACACAACAAATGGTACAAACAGCAGAGCAAGTAAAAGCTAAGTTAGACCAAGCAGTAGCAAGTGGTGCGACTTCTCAAGCTAATGCTACAAAAGCATATAATACTTGGCTATCACAATATAACACAGCACAGCCACAACCAGTAGCGAAACCAACGACACCACCTGCTACAGCCACACAAACACCTAGTGCTACTACTCAGCAGTGAAGACCAGAACTGCTCCCAGAATCTTACTATAAAGATGATTCTGATCAAAGACAGAGAGGAATAGTTGCTAATCTTAATGAGGCAGTCTATCTGAATCCTCAAAGTCTATCAGATTACAATACTTTTGCTAATTACTACAACTATGAAGGGAGATCTGATCTACAAAAACAGACTTTAGATAACCGATACTTGTGATACCAAAAATCTCAAGAGTATTCAACTAAAAGTGTGAAAGAACTCCAGTCTTTGTATAATGCTAATGTAATAAGCCAGAGTGATTTATCTCTCCTGAAAGTATATGATCCTAATAAGTATAATGAGCTGAACTCTCTTATCTCTAAGACAGCAGATCTCAAAACTTATGCAGACCAACTCTCAGGAACTGAGATAACTACTCCTACCAATCCTTTCCAGTGAATTATTGATAACTTTGTGCAGTGATTACAGTCTTTTTCTCAAACTAATTTCTATGATGAGTATAGAGATACAATCAACTCTCCTGCATTGAAGCAGAAAAACCAAGAGATAATCGCAGAGCAAGCAGAGATGGATAGGTTGGACTTGCTAATCAATAACAAAAGAAAAGATGTAGAGGAAAGATATGCAGGAACTGGGGCTACTAAAAGTAAAATCGCGGCAATCATTGCAGATGAGACTTATGAATTACAGCTAGATAAAGCAAATAGAGCTATAACCCTGAATGCAATGGTAAATAGCTATAATTCTGAGCTAGGGAATGCAAGAGAGGAATTAAGTCTTAGGCTTGAGGAATATAATATGAATATGCAACAAAGACAAATGCAGATGAAAGAGCTTTGATTCGCTATGGAGTTGATGAATTTTGAGACCAATGCACAGAGAGATGAGAGAGAGTGGAATAATTTTATAAGGCAACAGGAATATCAGAATTGAGATATTTTCTCCAATGATCCTAAAGTAAGGAATAAAGCTATAGAAAAAGCAGTAGATACTGTGTTGCAAGAGTTTTCTGGGATACCTATGATAAGAAGTAGGGAACAGATGGTAGAGGATATTACAGTGCTTGTAAATGGAGGTATGAGTCTATGAGAAGCTATAACAGAGAATATAAGAAAACCTATAATGGATAAGCCTGAATATAAGAAATGGGTAAATGATAAATTTTGAATAGATACAAGCAAAAACTTAGTAAATATATGATGAGTAGATTATCTTATGGATGAACAAGGTAATTTTTCACTACCTACATTACCTTGAGTTTGATTAGATTTATGATTTATACAAGCTTGAGATTTGAGTTGATTAGCTAGTCAATATCCTTGAGAGGCTAGTTTCAAAAACAATAACCCAGCTTGAATAACTTGGGGTGTATCTGACGACCTTAAAAAGTTATGGACTAATGCTGGGATTAACTTCACTAAATGAACAGCAAGACCAGCTAATGAGTGATGAGCTTATGTAAAATTTGATACAATAGAGGATTGAATGAAAGCATATGATATAGCAATGACACAAAGACGAGGTAATGCGACGGTAAAGACATATCTCAATTGATGGGGTACTTGAACTGTATGACTACCTGAGAATATCTTAAATAAGAAAGTAAAAGATTTATCAGCAGAAGAAAAAAAGACAGTACAAAACGCACAAATCAAAAAAGAAAGCCCTTGATTATATAATTATTTACAAGGACAAACTACAGGACAATGGATGACAGATTGACAAAGTAATATTGTAAAGAGTTGATTATTTGATGCTACATTTGAAACATACTTTGAACAACACAAAAAGATTACATCATTAGGCACAGAGAAAGATAGACAAGCAATATTTGCTAGTATGTGAATAAGTAGTTATACAGAGTTCCAGAGGTTAGCTAATGAACGAAAATTAAATAAACCAGCCGACCAAAGAACTATACAATTATTAGAAAAATTAGACAGTTTGGAAAAATGAGTTAAGACGTTCTGACCAAGATCATTAGAAGTTAGTCTAAATCCAGACTTAAAGGCTGATTATAATTTTATTAAGAGTAATTTAAGTCTTGAATCATTACAAGCTGCTAAAGCTAAATGAGCTACATTCTGAGCATTATCTGACGCAGAATGGAAAATATTATCAGCCGCAGCAACAGCGCTTAATCCACGATTGTCTGCTGAGAAATTTCAATCAGAAATACAGAATATTAGAAATCAAATATATGAAAACTATCCATCACTAAGAACACAAAACACACCACAAACAATTGATAGTAATAAATACTTCTGAAATCTAGTAAATAATCAATGAGCTGGTAACTTACAAGACAACGACATATCATTTATTTTATGATACTAAACCTAATGAATATGCAATTCTGATTTCAACCACAGATGCCACAACAAAAAGTAAATCAATTTCCTTGATTAGATGATGAACAAGTGAAAAGATTGAAACAGGTAGTAACTCAAATGTGAGTTACAGATATTTACGAAAAACAAAGAAAGGAACAAGAACTTTACAGACAAGCTATAGAAGCAAAAAAGCAACAAGATTGATTTACACAAAGACAAGCAGTAAAAAATGATATTTATTCAAAATCTTTAGATGAAAAAGACCCTGTTAAAAAGACAGTTATCCAAGCACAAGTAAGGATGGAAGATTTAGCTGATATAGTTAAACAGAAATACAATCTACAAGCAAACGCACCAACTAACGAGGTATTGCAATGATTTTCCAAAATGTTAGCAGACCAATGAGTTGATCCGAAATTAGCAGACGATTATCTTAACTGAAGAAGTGAAGAGCTACTATATGTAAGTGGGTTGAAAGAAAGACCAGTAATGCAACAAGAACAACAATCATCTGATTTACAAACATTTCTTACTCCTATGGCATCATTTTTACAATGAGCTAGTGATGTATGACAAACATTAGTATGAAAGCCAATAGATTTTTTACTTAAAAACACCTTAAAACTATTCTGAGTGTCTGATGAAGAATTAGCACAAGTTGAGGCTAGGTTTTGAAAGTCTACTGAATGAGATATAACACCATATTTATGACAATCTTGACAAACTTGATGAGCTAAACTTATAAGAGGATGATGAAAAATAGCCTGAACAGCAGCACTTACGGCTTGATTACCTCTATGATGATGAATATGAATATGAGCTAAAGTAAGTTGAAAAGAATTAATAAAGAATGTCGCATTAAGAACATTAGTAGAATGATGAAGATGATTAGCAGAAACAGCTACATATAATATGGCTAGTACTTGAAAGGCTTGAGATCCTATAAATTTATGATTATGAGCTTGAATTTGAGCTGCTATATGATGACCACTATCTTTATTGGGTAGTAGAGTTATAGCTCCTTGAGTGTCAAAACTAGCTAACAAATTACAGTTATCTTGATTATTAAATAGAACTAGATTAGATAGATTACAAACGATATTAAAACAATGATGATCAGAGGATCTTGCAAAATGAAATGCTGAGGATGTAGCTAATTGGATGTTCCAAAGAGAAATTAAATGAACAAAACAACAAATAATAAATAAACTTGATGATATAGCTAATTGAAGTATGGAGCTATTAGATGATGCTTTAGTAAATAGTACAACAAAACATAATCCAGAATGATTAGTAGATATGTTAAATGTATTAAAATCTGAATATGAATGATGAATATCTGCTACCGTAAAGAAGAAGGCTTGAAATATAGATATATTATTAAATAAACTAGATACTGAATGATGATTGACATTAAAAGAGATAAACGAAGTTAAAAAGATGATAAATAAAGACTTAGCACCATATACGGCTAGTGGTAAAGTAAAGTTATCAAAGGAAGATATAGCGGCCGCTAATAGACAACTAAAAACATATATAGAATGAGCAGTAGAAAAAGAATGATTAAGTGCTATATGAGTAAGGATGTTAAATAATGAATATGCTATGGCTAATTCAATGAAACAAGCTATATCAGAGAAACTTAATACTGATATGATATGAGAAATATTGAGTTTTGTAAGTAATAGATGATGAACAAGTGTGTGATGAGCATTATTATGATCGCAAGTATGACCATTTAATAATGATAGTATAGAATGAAAATTAGGTAATATAGTATTTTGATTTGCTGTTGGTAGATTCTTATGAAGTACACAAGCGAAGACATTTACTGCTTGATTATTAAAGAAACTGAATAGTACACAAAAAGCAGAAATATTAAACTACATAAATAAACCAAAATCAGTAAAGTTAAGCGATAAGACATCAAAAATACTTTTAAATGAATTAAATAAAATAGATGACTCTATTAATTTGCCTAATAACATTTATGACGATGTGAATAATATTAATGTATGACCATCAGTAAAATCACAGTCAGAATCAATCCCACAGATAAAGGCTACAGTGAAAGCTACTGATGAAGCATTATTAAAAGAAGCTAGGAAGTACAAGAGTGCTGATGATTTTATAAAGAGTAAAGAAAAAGTATATCATTGAACTAATGCTGAATTTGATAAGTTTGATGCCTCTAAACAAAACGCTTGACGACTATCTAAGTGAGATTACTTTACTACAAACAAAGATTGAGCTAAGGGATTTTGAAAAAATATAAAAGAATGATACTTCACATTAGATAATCCTTTGAAATTAAAAAGCGATATAATAAACAAGGATTGAACTATATCTTTTGCTAAAAGTACGAGGGAACAGATATTCGATAAGTTTCCAGAAACAAAAAATATAAAATGGGAAGATGTGTCAGATTATCTAAAGAAAAAATGATACGATTGAATAGATAATTGAGAATATAAGGTAGCGTTTGATTGAAATAAAATCAAAACAGAATCACAACTCAAGCAAATCCGAGAGGAAGCAAACAAATAAAATTTAACCTCTAACCAAACCCAATGCCTACACTACGAAACAGCAGAACTCCTCCTAAAACTGATTGGAGTGGGAGAAGAAACCTGTGGGACTATTTCCTGGACTATCTCAAGTGATTCCGAACTGATTGAAGTGAGGTATTTATCTGTGATGAGGAGGGGAATAGAATAGTAATAAATTCTGACTCTTGATTTAAGAAAATGCACGAATACTCTGAATACAGAGAGAGAGAGAGAGTATAGATACTGATTGGAAAACGAGAATACCTATTTAATTTATAATTTATAAAACAATGGCTGATAAAAGATTCCCAATAGACTACCAACAAAAGACCGATCCAATGGTAGAGGATGATGTGGTGATGCTCTCAGATAGTGAGGATTTAGGGAAGATTAAGCGAGTAAAGCAGAGTCAATTCAAATGAGATACTGGAGCAAAGATAACCAGTGCAACAATCTCTGGAGATGATATAGTTTTCTCTTTGGATGATTCAAGCACAGCTACACTAATTGATGGAGCTAAAGACTTGAAAGGTAAAGACTGAGATGAAGTAGAGCTAAGGGTAGACTCTAACAACATAGAGTGGAAACTATCACAAGATATAGCACGAACAGTACTTACTCCTCTTTCTGCCATAAAAGGTGATACTTGAGCTAAGATTGTTTGAGCTGATTGGGATTGAAACAATATGAAATTTACTTTAGATGACTCAAGCACAGTGTCTTTAGTAAATGCTAAAACAGACCTGAAGGGAGATACTGGTAGTACTTG
>Ga0255344_1002808_pt1 | contig 20200 bp, 10 predicted proteins | sample wastewater_treat_5_FD_192414 | JGI IMG/M metagenome (GOLD analysis project Ga0255344, IMG submission 192414) | Wastewater microbial communities from Lulu Island WWTP, Vancouver, Canada - plant18 | ecosystem: Engineered > WWTP > Wastewater > Unclassified | place: Canada: Vancouver, British... | reverse complement strand
ATATACACTCCCGTTGCCAGGTTTTGAGGTGTCCAGGTGGTATTTGACCCCCGGACAGATTTCGATTCAATCAATTGCCCCCTAATGTTATAGATATCCAGTTTGTTTTCACCGGCAGTATTGTTCTTTAGCTCCACATTCAGCTCTCCGGTAAAGGGATTGGGATATGCGGAGATCACCGGGAGGGCAGGTGTTTGTTCGGTATCATCCTCAATGCCTACGTAGTTACCGTTTGAATCTATCCTAACCAGCGCAAGCTGTCTGGGGTGCTTGCGAGCTGTCGCGCAATAAAGAAAATCCCCATTCCCAAGCTCTGTCAGGGGATGGAACCCAAACCCAATCCTTTCATTTTGAAGGGCGTTACTGCTCCATAACAGGTTTAAATCACTGTCAAATTTGAAAATCTCTCCAGAAGGAGTGGAAACAGCCAGAATAATGCAGTTATCCGTTGTCCTTATCACATTGAATAGTTTACCCAACCCATACAGCTCATTATATAAAGGATAGGTGGGCATTACTAATATTGGCTCTCCCGGGTTTTCGTTTTCAAAATCAACACCAAAATCATAGATTCGCAGTTCTCCTATTATGTTGTCGATCCAGACAGTTTTAAAACCATAATACTTATTGTTGACTTCTATAAAGTCATCAACATCAACGTCTTGAAGCTGCTTTGTCCAGATAGTATCTCCTGTTGAAGATATTTTCATAACTCGAAAACGAGGACTATACCACCACATGTTAACATAAGCTCCATCACCCAGTTTCTTTATGCTTATTTGCGCATGAGCAGTTAATGGCATACTCCATAAGCAAGTGAGATCATAACTGAATCTTGCTATAACGATACCTCCTGATCTTGCTACTGCTACAAACCCGTTATCTTCGACGATTAAATCCAGGATTCTCATATTATTTCCAGTATCATCCTGTAATGGAACCCACTCAACATATTGCAAATTACTGTTTAATCTATGAATCCTGTGCTCAGAGCAATCCAAAGCCAAGTAACCGCCATACCCATCCTTGATGATATGAGAATAATATCCTTGCTGCAGATCGACATCATCATAAGGCCCGAAGGTAGTATCAATGTACTCCCCACTACGATTGTATGATGCTATGGGCGACTGGAGAAATATATACTCAGGAGGGGGAGTATGGAATGTAGCTAATATCTGCATTCCGAAATTACCGTCATATTTTTCGAACACGTTGCCAGCATAAGTACTTGTTGTCGGTAATGAATACCAATAAACGTGGGTTTCATAAGTCGGGCTGTAATAACGCACAAAGGTGCTGTCAACTTGAGCAACTAACTCCAAAGCAAGACACATAACAAACATAACGCCGGCGAACTTTTTTACCGTCATCCTCATATTGTCACCTCATCATCGTAACTTTTTGAATAAGCTACTAATTGTTGAGTCCCCAATATTGGCGTGGAACCCAACTCATTGTTTCTCTGGTTAATCGAGGGCATCTGCTGTCCCTCACCACTCACGCTCTATGTAATGCTGGAGCCTTGGGTTCAATATTGTCATCTGGGTATTTCGAGTCAAGTTCTTTTTCTTGCGCGGCGAACCGAACGGCAGGGGTGGATTTGCAGGTGATCCCGCATGATACTCTTTCGCTTGCGTTATCACAATTGGCTCTCTTTCCGCATGAAGTCCATGAGCCTACACGCCTGGTGGCAGTTTGCAGCCTGGAAAGGCTCTTGAGCTCCATGCGGCTTGCGTTTGGAGTTCAAACCGGCAATATGGGTTTCATGTTTATGCCAGTCCTGAAGCCGGTTTGGACTACAAACATTCTATAAAAGACTGGATCCCGGGTCAAGTCACCCCACCAAACCGCTACGCGCTTCGGCGGGGACCCCGACAGCCCGGGATGACACAGTATATAGCTTGGAGGACTTGTTTCGGAACCTTTCCACATTTCCACCTTCAAATATCCTATCGATCCAGTTATTCGCGTTCTATCATCACGTCATCACGATACCACCTCACCACCTCATCACGAAGGCCTCCTTCACCATTCCACCAATCCACGGACTTTACAAGAGAATGTCAGATTAATATAACACCAATCCGTGCTATTCCGCGGCAATCTGCGCCTTTTATCCGCGCTGATCTGCGTGAACCCCTCGACCCTGGCTTCCCAGGAAACCGTTCAATATCCTATTTTATGTATGTGACCCTTTTACTGTCAAGAACTTTGCAGTTGCTGACAAGCCTTAGTATATACACTCCCGTTGCCAGGTTTTGAGGTGTCCAGGTGGTATTTGACCCCCGGACAGATTTCGATTCAATCAATTGCCCCCTAATGTTATAGATATCCAGTTTGTTTTCACCGGCAGTATTGTTCTTTAGCTCCACATTCAGCTCTCCGGTAAAGGGATTGGGATATGCGGAGATCACCGGGAGGGCAGGTGTTTGTTCGGTATCATCCTCAATGCCTACGTAGTTACCGTTTGAATCTATCCTAACCAGCGCAAGTTGTCTGGGATGCTTGCGAGCTGTCGCGCAATAAAGAAAATCCCCATTCCCAAGCTCTGTCAGGGGATGGAACCCAATCCCAATCCTTTCATTTTGAAGGGCGTTACTGCTCCATAACAGGTTTAAATCACTGTCAAATTTGAAAATCTCTCCAGCAGGAGTGGAAACAGCCAGAATTATGCAATTATCCGTTGTCCTTATCACACTGAATAGTTTATCCAAATCATATATAAAACTATTTAGTAACCGATAGGTAGGTATGACTAAAATCGGATCTCCCGGGATTTCGTTTTCAAAATCAACACCAAAATCATAGATTCGCAGTTCTCCTGTGTTGATGTCTACCGAACCGTATTTAAAGCCATAAAACTTATTGTTTACCTCAATAAAATCATCGACCACTTCACATTGAATTTGCTTTACCCAGATACTGTCTCCCGTTGATGAAACTTTCATTACTCGAAAGTAGGGATTATGCCTCCATAAAATGATATATGATCCATCATTCATTTTCCTAAAGCGTTGATGCTCACTTGAAATTAATGATGTATTCCATAAGCAACTGAGTTCAAAACTGTACTTTGCTATTCTGCGATCTGGATAGTTTGACACTACTACAAATCCATTATCTTCGACGATTAAATCCCGGATTCCCATACCAGTTCCAGTATCATCCTGTAATGGAACCCACTCAACATATTGCAAATTACTGTTTAATCTATGAATCCTGTGCTCAAAGAAATCCAAAGCCAAGTAACCGCCAAACCCATCCTTGATGATATGAGAATAACACCCTTGCATCAGATCGACACCATTACAAGGCCCGAAGGTAGTATCAATGTACTCCCCACTACGATTGTATGATGCTATGGGCGACTGGAGAAATAGACACTCAGGAGGGGGAGTATGGAATGTAGCTAATATCTGCATTCCGAAATTACCGTCATATTTTTCGAACACGTTGCCAGCATAAGTACTTGATGTCGGTAATGAATACCAATAAACGTGGGTTTCATAAGTCGGGCTGTAATAACGCACAAAGGTGCTGTCAACTTGAGCAACTAACTCCAAAGCAAGACACATAACAAACATAACGCCGGCGAACTTTTTTACCGTCATCCTCATATTGTCACCTCATCCTCGTAACTTTTTGAATAAGCTACTAATTGTTGAGTCCCCAATGTTGGCGTGGAACCCAACTCATTGTTTCTCTGGTTAGTTGAGGGCATCTGCTATCCCCCACCACTCACGCTCTATGTAATGCTGGAGCCTTGGATGCAATATTGTCATCTGGGTATTTCGAGTCAAGTTCTTTTTCTTGCGCGGCGAACCGAACGGCAGGGGTGGATTTGCAGGTGATCCCGCATGGTTCTCTTTCGCTTGCGTTATCACAATTGTCTCTCTTTCCGCATGAAGTCCATGAGCCTACACGCCTGGTGGCAGTTTGCAGCCTGGAAAGGCTCTTGAGCTCCATGCGGCTTGCGTTTGGAGTTCAAACCGGCAATATGGGTTTCATGCTTATGCCAGTCCTGAAGCCGGTTTGGACTCCAAACAATCCAGGTTTAGGGACAGCGAATCGGCATCAACTGAATTTGCTGGTGATATCCTCCTGGGAGGGTAGCTTGAAGACCTTGAACTGGTCGGTGCGCATCTCGGGATCGCTTTCGATGTCGATCTGATCACGATAGGCCATAAAATACTCTTTGTTGAATCTGATATGATCCTGCAGATCGGGATGAACCACGATGCGCAGGCGGGAGTTTTTCACAAAATACTCCGCGCGGTTTAGCCAGCGGTGGATGCGCATCAGCATGGCGTCGTGGGAGATCACGCGTCCGCTGCCGTTGCAGGTGGGGCAGGTGTTGGAATAATTGGCGATGAGGGTGGAACGCATCCTCTTGCGGGTGATCTCCACCAGTCCCAGCTCGGTGAAGTTGTACACCTTGTTCTTGGCGCGGTCACGCCGCAATCCGGCCTTCAGGGTGTCCAGCACTTCCTGCTTGTTTTGCTCGCTCACCATATCGATGAAGTCGATGATGATCACCCCGCTCAGGTCGCGCAGCCGGATTTGGCGGGCGGCCTCCGCGGCGGCCTCTATATTGGTGCGCTTGATGGTTTCCTCATAGTGGGTCTTGCCGGTGAAGCTGCCGGTGTTGATGTCGATGGCGACCAGGGCTTCGGTGTGTTCTATCTTGATATTGCCGCCGCTTGGCAGGTAAATGCGGGAGTGGAAGATGGTCTCGATCTTTTTCTCGATACTCCAGGCGTCAAAGATGGGCGAATCTTCCTTGTAGATCTCAACGTTGTTGATCAGTTCGGGGGAAAAGTCCTCCAGATGGCGGACAATGCTGCGCGCAAAGGCTTTGTCGTCGATCACCAGGCGGTCCACATGCTCGCCGAAGAGATCGCGGATAAGGTAGTTTTCCAGGGCGTTCTCTTCAAATACGCAGATTGGTTCCTTGGCATATTTGATCTGCTTTTCGGTGAGCTTCCAGGTCTTGGCGAGGGCGTTGTATTCGGTGCGCAGGTCGTCCTCATCGCAACCTTCGGCTTCGGTGCGGACGATGAGGCCAATGTTGGGGTCTTTGAAGCTGTTGAGGATGTTGCGGATGCGGGAGCGTTCGTGTTGGTTGTAGATCTTGCGGGAGATGGCGATCTTGCTCTTGTTTGGAAAGAGCACCAGGTATTTGCCGGGGATGGAAATCTGGCCGGTGAGGCGGGCGCCTTTGGAGCCGATCGGGCCTTTGTGGACTTGCACCACGATCTCCTGACCGGCTTTGAGCAGATTGCCGATCTGTGAAGAATCCTTGGGGTTGAGGCGGGCGCGCTGCCTGTCGTTTTCAAAAATGTCCAGAAAATCGGTCACAATATCCGAATAGTGGAGGAAGGCCGTGCGCTCCAGGCCGATCTCGATGAAAGCCGCGCCCATTCCGGGCAGTACATCCTTCACATGGCCTTTGTAGATGTTCCCCACTATGTTCTGCTTGTCCTTGCGTTCCACAAAGAGTTCCACCAAGCGGCTGTCCTCCAGCACGGCGACGCGCTTTTCCAGAGGATGGACGTTGACGATTATCTCGGTGTGAAACCTGTTTTTTTTGGTGTTGGCAGGGGGTTTTTGCATATCTTGCTAACCTGCCTCAATCCATTTTGTAAGGGCAGAAATAGAGCCATTGGTTGGTTGCAATGGTCTGGCGCAGATATTGCTGCAGCCGCTCCTGAAGGCTAAGATCGCCGGAGCGGACCACAGAAGCCACCATCCTGAAGAGGTTGCCCTGTTTCAGCAGCTCGAAAAAGCCGACCCTGGCAGGATACTTTTTCACGCCGTATTTGGTGAGCTTGGCCAGTTTGGCAGCTTTGTCGATGGCTGCCTGGATTCCGCCCACTTCATCGATCAGGTGTATGTCTTTGGCATCCTGGGCGCTGAAAATCCGGCCTTCCGCCACGGCGTCGATCTGTTCGGAACTGATCTTGCGGGCAGTCATCACCCGCTGTTTGAATTCAGTGTAAACGCTCTGGGAGTTGCGCTCCAGCGAGGCGAGCATTTCGGGGTCGTATTTCTCGAAAATGCTGACGCCGCCGGAAAACTTTCCATAGTTGATAGTCTGGCTGTCAATGCCCAGTTTGTTGCCCAGTTCAACCGCTTCAGGTATCGCCATGATCACCCCGATGGAACCTGTGATGGTGTAGGGATCGGCAAAGATGTAATCGCCCCCGCAACTGATGTAATATCCGCCGGAGGCGGCCATGACGCCCATGGAAACCACCACGGGGATATCCAACTGCTTTAGTTTCTGATAGATAAGCTCAGATTCCAGCGCGGAACCGCCGGGGCTGTTGATGCGCAGGACAACCGCCTTGGCGCCGTCGCGCTTGACCTGCCGGAGTATCTTTTCGACCTTGGCGGCACTGATCGTTTGTTCGAAGCCAAAGCTATGTTCGCTGCCTGCGGCGATGTTGCCGCTCAGGTTGATCAACGCTATCTGGCCGCCGGGCACTATCTTGGGATCATTGTAGTCTTCCAGGGAGACCAGCTTGTCATCATCCTCGATGCCAAGTTTTTGTTTGAGCTGATCCCAACTGGAAACGCCATCGATCAATCCGTATTGCTGAGCGGAAGCCGCATTGATTATCATGTCGGGACGCTGTTCAAAGATTTCCGCCACCCGCAGCGAATCCAATCCGCGCAACTTGCCAATATGGTTTTTCAGCAGGTCGTAACGGTTTTTGAACACGCGGCGCATATTGGCTTCCGTTCCCGGACTGAGCGAGGTGCGGTTGTAGAGTTCGCCTGCGCCTTTGAATTCGCCGGATTGCATCACGTGCATTTTGACCCCGATCTTTTGCAGGGCTTCCTTGTAGAACATTATGTTTGCCGTTATCCCTTCCAGGATCAGCCCGCCGGAAGCGGAGGGGTCCATATAGACGGTATCCGCCATGGCACACAGCAGATAATCCTTTTGATCCAGCATCTCGGCATGGGCGTAAACAGGTTTTCCGCTCTTTTTGAAGTCGTCAAGCGCGGCGTTGATCTCATTGAGGTTGGAAAAGTTGATTTGGGCAAAACCGGGGCGGATGATGATGCCCTTGATCTTGCCATCTGTGGAGGCATGGCGGATTCTGCCGCAGATATCGTCAACGCTGGGCCCCACAAAAGAGAAGGGTCCCTGGTTGCGCAGCTCGTTGTAATCTGCCACGTTGCCACTGGGGTTCAGAACCAGCCAACTGTCTTTACTTACCTTGTTTGCCTGGGGACGCAGCCCGATCATGAAGCCAAGGAAGAAAGTCAGCACAAAGATGAGTAATACAGCTCCGCATCCAATCAAAACGATGGATCTGGTTTTCATTTAAAAACTCCTTGTATAAAAATGGTGGAAAGTTGTTTGAGCGATTGCAAAAATTGATGGCGGAGACGCTGGGATTCGAACCCAGGATACGCGTTTTGCACGTATACACGATTTCCAATCGTGCTCCTTCAGCCAACTCGGACACATCTCCGCGCCATGGAATAGACTAGGTTTTTCAAAGCTCATATTCTGTCAAATAAAATCAATGCCGGAAGTGGCGAACGCCAGTGAAGACCATCGCCATTCCCAGTTCGTTGCAGGCTTGAATCACTTCGGGATCGGCCTTGGAGCCGCCCGGTTGGATCACAGCCAGGATATTGTGGCGCCGCAGTTCGTCCACTGAATCCCGAAAAGGAAAGAAACCGTCTGAGGCGCAGACCGCCCCGCTGAGATCGTGGCCGAACTTTGCCGCTTTGTGGAGCGCCAGCCAGGTGGAGTCGATGCGGCTGGTCTGGCCCCCGCCCAGGCCATAGACCCGGTCTGCCCCGGTGATGGCGATCGCGTTCGAGCGCAGCAGAGATACCACCTTCCAGGCAAAGCCAAGCGCTTTAAATTCCTGATCGGAAGGTTGTCTGGTGGTGACCACAGTCCAGCTTTGGGGATCATCTGTCTGGGGGTCCCACTCCTGCAGCAGCCAGCCATGCGAAAGGTTCTTGAGCTCCCAGGGGGATTGGGGCCGGGACAGAGTTTCCGGTGCAAAGCGGATCAGCCGGCGGTTCTTCTTTTTGCGCAGCAGTTCCAGCACTCCGGGCTGGTATTCCGGCGCCAGGATGATCTCGGTGAAGATCGAGTCGATCCTATGTGCGGTTTCCAAGTCCAATGGCTGATTCACTCCTACTATCCCGCCATAGGGCGACTGCGGATCAGCCGCGAAAGCTTTGTCCCAGGCATCTGCCAGTTTATCGGCGCTGCCTATGCCGCTGGGGTTGCAGTGTTTGGTGATGACCACCGTGGGCGCTTGGAACAGGCGCAAGCCACGGAGGGTGGAATCGATGTCCAGATGGTTGTTGTAGGAAAGCTCCTTGCCGTGCAGAAATTGCCAGGGGCAAGCCGCGGACAGGTAGAACCCTCCCTGTTGATGGGGATTTTCGCCATAGCGGAGCCGCGTGTCCAGCTTGCAGTCGAGCGAGTAGCTTCCGGGCAGGCTATGCGTTTCCGCCGCCAATCCAGAGAAATAGGAAGCAATCAGCGCGTCGTATGCGCTTACCAGGCTGAATGCTTTGCGGGCCAGATGGATCCTCCATTCCGGGCTGACTTCGCCGGCTCGCAGTTGCTCGAGGGTAGGCTGGTAATCTTCCGGATCGGTAAGCACCAGCACACCCTGGTGGTTTTTGGCAGCCGCTCTGATCAGGGCGGGGCCACCAATGTCGATGTTTTCGATGATCTCCTGTGGCGTGGCGTCCCCTCTCTGCAATGTTTGTTGGAAAGGATAGAGATTCACGGCCACCACGTCGATGCGGTCGATACCCAGTTCCCGCAGGGCTTGCAGATGCTCCTGCCGGAAGCGGTCTGCCAGGATTCCGGCGTGAATCCGCGGATGCAGGGTCTTCACCCGGCCGTCCAGAATCTCGGGAAAACCGGTGAGGCCCGAAACTTCGCGCACTTCAACGCCCCGCTCCCTCAGATGGCGCGCCGTGCTGGAGGTGGAAAGTATCTGATAGCCAAGCCCTGCCAATTCTTTGGCGAGGCCCTCACTCCCTCTTTTGTCACTCAATGAAATCAGCGCGTGGCGCGTCATTCCAGCTCCTCATCCAGCACATCGGCAAATCCCATCAGGCCTTCCTTGTTCAAATATTTTTCCAGGCTGTTGTTTAGCTTGGAATCACCATACACTTCCAGGGTCATCTTCACCAATTGCTTGGGATGCCGCACGTGAGCTTCTTCCTGCTCACTGTTGTCGATCACCGAAACAAGCACGATGCCTCCCAGGATGATCACCCAGTTTACATAGATCCACATCAGGAAGATTGGCAGAGTCGCCAGGACGCCATAGACAGCCTGGTAGTTCGTGAGACGGTAGATGTAGAAATCGAAGAGACTCTTGGCCAGCACCCAGATCACCGTGGTCCAAAACGCGCCACGGAAAAGGGCATTGCGTTTGACCCGGGCAGAAGGCATCAGGGCGTAAAGAAAGATGATGGCGGCAAACTGCAGCAGGAAGGGGATCACATAGGTGAACCACTGCAGCATTCCCAGCTTGAGCAGCTTGGAGATCAGAGGCAGGGAAGAACTGGAAAAGAGCAGGATCATGATGAACAAGCCCAGGATGATGGTGCCCAGAAACTTGACCAACTGGCTCAAGACATCCTGGGAATAGCGAAATCCCACCCTCAGTATGCGGTCGAATGTGTCGCGGATCACCCGGAAAAGCGAGTAGGAGGTGATCACCATGGTTACAAAAGTGAAGATATTGAAACCCGCGGGACGGTCGAGCAGGTCTTCAAACACGGTGTTGACAGCCTTCGCCGAACTGGGAATAAAGTTGTTCATCACCAGGCTGTAAAACTTGTCTTTCAGATTGAGAAAGGGCAGTTCCGGAGCGATTATGAGTATGAACATCAGAAAGGGGATGAAACCCAGAATGGTGATATAGGTGAGGGACGCCGATTCCTTGAGGATGCCTTCGCTGCTGAAACGGCGATAAAATGTACGGATAAAGCCACTCATTTTTTTCCAGCTATCTTTGCGCTTGGCAGGGTCTTTCATATGCAGCCAAAACTGCTTCAGTTCCGAGACCAGGGTCCGGAAATAGTTGCCAAACGCGATGCCGAGAGAACTCCACAAGCTGCCATGAGCCTTCTTTTTGGTCATTATTCCTCCCTTAAAGCTTCGATCGGATCAAGTTTCCCCGCCCTCACCGCGGGCATGATCCCAAACAGCAGACCCACTCCGATGGAGACCAGCAGTGCGGTCCAGATCATTCGCACCGAGGCCGCGACCTCCAGCTTGAGATAGCCTCCCACCAGGTCCAGAATCGCGTAGCCAAGCAGGATGCCGATCACCCCTCCCAGGGCGGTGATCAACACTGTCTGCACCAAAAACTGGACCACGATATCCCTCCTGCGGGCGCCCACAGCGATGCGCACTCCGATCTCCCGGGTGCGCTCCTTGACCGAGGCCAGCATGATGTTCATGATCACGATACCTCCCACCAGGAGGGAAATTACCGCGATCAGGATGAAGATCGAGGTGAAGATCAAGGTGTTTTTGCGCATCATGTCCATCTGTTCCTGGGCGGAATCCACCCGGAAAAGAGCCTTGCCCTGCTTGAGATTGAGGACGATATCCTCCACCTGTTTGCGCATCTCCTTTGCCTTTTCCGGGCTGGTGGCCTGGAGTTCCAGAGAGCTGATCCGCAGTTTGGGATTGATCCTGCTGATCACTGTGGAAAGTGGCAGAAAAGCGCGTTGGTTCAGATATTCCAAGCCATTTTCACCAAAGGTATCGCCAGTTCCCTGATTTTTCAAGTAGCGCTCGCCCAACACTCCGACCACCATAAACCTGTGCCCGCCCCAGGAAACGTATCTGCCCAGGGGATCGCGCGAATTGAACAGCTCCCTTGCCACCGTGGAACCGAGTACCACCACATTGTTGTGGTTGGTTATGTCGAAGTCATTGATAAAACGCCCCTTGGCAAGCTTCCACTCCTCGACCTTCAGCATATCAGGATATACGCCCAAAACCGAGCATAGATAACCTGAATCGCCCAGTTGCATCTCCGATTCCGGCAGGGGAATCTGGGCGTTGAATGCGGTGGCCTGGGGAACCAGTTCCCTGATGAGACGAATCTCACGCAAAGAGAGGCTGGGATCGCCGCCCTTGCTGAAATCGTAGGCCCAGTTTGGCCGCACCTCCACCTTGCTCAGCCCTCCCCGCTGGCTCATCCACTCCATGGTGGTCTTGTTCATGCCATTGACTATGGCCAGCACCACCATGATGCACATCACCCCCAGCACGATGCCGATGACGGTTACCGCGCTGCGCACCTTGCGGGTGAGGATGTCCAGGATGCCCAGATGCAGCGACTCAGCCAGCGAGATGGCCATCCTCGATCCTTCCATCCATGATGCGGATGATGCGTCCCGCGCGCTGCGCCACAGCCTTGTCGTGGGTCACGATGATCACGGTGTTGCCCTGGGAGTGGAGTTGGGTGAAAATCTCCAGAATGTCCCCACCCGCCTGGGAATCCAGGTTACCGGTGGGTTCATCCGCCAGCAGGATGGCGGGATTGTTGACGATGGCCCGGGCGATCGCCACTCTCTGGCGCTGGCCTCCTGAAAGCTCCGAAGGCTTGTGCCTGAGCCTGTCGCTCAGACCAACGCTTGCCAGGATTTCCCTGGCCTTGCGGGAACGCTCCCTGAGGCTTTCACCCGCGTACATCAGAGGCAATTCCACATTCTTGAGGATGTTAAGATGCGGCAACAGATTGAACGATTGAAACACAAAACCAATCTTGCTGTTGCGGATCGAGGCGAGGTCGTCCTTGTCCATCTGGCTCACCAATACGCCGTCCAGGTGGTATTCGCCGCCCGTGGGGCTGTCCAGGCATCCAATGATGTGCATCAGGGTGCTTTTACCCGATCCGGAGGGTCCCATTATCGCCACGAACTCACCCGCTTCGATGGTGAGGTCAACCCCGTTGAGGGCTCGCACCTTCACCTTTCCCAGATTAAAATCCTTAATCAGATTTTTAGTAGCTATGATTTCTGCCATTTTCTCACTCTCTACATCAACAAATAGCCATCAGCCATAATTGTCAATAAAAAAAGGCAAAGCAGCCGACGGGGAAATCGATTGACATATTCCGCACCCGGATTATACTGCCGAAAAGTTCCAGCAAGCCCGCGCGGCAGGGAGTGTATATATGCGTGAGATTCTTTATCTGATAGACGGCACGGCGTTGCTTTACCGCTCGCATTACGCCATGATCGGCAACCCCATGAGGGACACCCAGGGACGGGTGACCAGCGCCATCTTCGGCGTCGTGAATTCCTTTGTGCATCTGCTGGAGACCAGGCAGGTACGCAACGTGTTGATAAGTTTCGACCGCAAGGCCCCCACTTTCCGCCATGAGATCAGCGAAACCTACAAAGCCAACCGCCCTCCCATGCCGGACGACCTGGTGGCTCAGATCGAGCCTGTGCAGGAGTTTTTCCGCCTGATCGAACTGCCGGAAATCTCCCTGGATGGCTACGAGGCGGACGACATCCTGGCCACCCTGGCGGAACGCTATAAATCCGATTACGACATCGTTTTCGTGACCAGCGACAAGGACTATTCCCAATTGGTGGAAGACCGGGTCAGCATCCTGGATCCGGGCAAAAACCTGGTCTTGGACAGGGATGCAGTCCATGCCAGATTCGGCGTTTATCCAGAGCAGTTTGTGGACTACCTCGCGCTGGTGGGGGACTCTTCCGACAACATCCCCGGCGTGAGGGGCATCGGCCCCAAGAGCGCGGAAATCCTGTTCCAGCAGTTTGACAGCCTGGACGATATCTATGCCAGGCTGGACGAAGCCCCGGAAAAGCTGCGCAAGAAACTGGCTGAAGGCAGGGAGAGCGCTCTGCTTTCACGCCAGTTGGCACAAATCGTACGCGATGTGCCAATATCCTTCCCCTCTTCCCAGGAACTCAGTTTTTCTCCCGCCAATCTATCCCGGGCGCTGGATTTTCTGGCCAGTTACGACATCCACCACCTCAAACGCCGCATCGAAAACCGCTTCAAAGACCAGTTTCCCGCCGCCCCGGAGAGCATGGTGCAGGGCGATATCTTTGCCGGGGAGCCGCAGGCAGAGCCGGAAATACCGCAACCGGCAGCCCAGGCTTTCAAACCCATCCTGGCGGATGCGGGCAACCTTTCCAGCCTGCTGGAGCAGCTTTCCCAGGCGGAAACCGTGAGCCTGGACACCGAAACCGACTCCCTCGACCCCATCCGCGCCAACCTGGTGGGCATCTCCCTCTGCGTGAGTGACGGCGAAGCCTGGTATCTGCCCCTGGGACACCAGATGTATGGCAACCTGCCCCTGTCAGACACCCTGTCCAGGCTGAAACAGGCTCTGGACGGCAAGCTGATCCTGGGGCACAACCTCAAATATGACCTCATCGTGCTCAACCGCCACGGCTGGCCTGTCGCCAACCCCATCCGGGACACCATGCTGGCAGCCTATCTGCTCGATCCCGGCACCAATATGTATTCGCTGGACAACTGCGCTCTGGCAGAACTGCGGCACCAGATGATCTCCATCTCCAGCCTGCTCGACAAAAAGAGCAAGACCAGCTTCGACCTCGTGGATGTGGAGTCCGCCTGCGCCTATTCCGCGGAAGACGCCTGGGCGGTGTTCAGGCTTGACCCCATCTATAAAAGCAGGCTGGCAGCCCTCGGGCTGGATCGCCTCTACGAGGATATCGAGCTGCCCCTGCTGCCGGTGCTGCAAAGGATGGAGGAAAACGGCGTCAGGCTGGACATCCCCATGCTGAGGGAAATCTCCCGCTCCATCAACCTGGAACTGAAAGCCCTCACCGAAGAAATCCACGCCTACGCAGGATATCAGGTCAACATCAATTCCACCCAACAGCTGGCAAAGCTACTCTTTGAAGAGAAAAAGCTGCCTGCCCGCAAAAAAACCAAGAGCGGATTTTCCACGGACAACAGCGTGTTGGAAGACCTGGCGGCGGATTACGAGATTGCCGACAAACTGATCCAATACCGCACCCTCACCAAGCTGGAATCCACCTACGTGGGAGCATTGCCCAGGCTGGTCAATCCTGAAACGGGGCGCGTCCACTCCTCCTTCAACCAGACCGTCGCCTCCACCGGACGCCTTTCCTCCTCCAACCCCAACCTGCAAAACATCCCCATCCGTACCCCCCTGGGCAGATCCATCCGCAAGGCCTTTGTGGCTTCCGATCCCGAATGGGCCATTTTGGCGGCGGATTACTCCCAGATTGAGTTGCGCCTGCTGGCCATCATGTCCCGCGATCCCGTGCTGGTGGAAGCTTTTGCCCGCGATCTGGATATCCACCGCCAGACCGCAGCCATGATCACAGGTAAGGCCCTGGACGAAGTCAGCGGCGAGGAACGGCGCCAGGCCAAGGTAATCAACTTCGGCCTGCTCTATGGCATGGGACAGAAGAAGCTCTCCCGCGAGCTGGGAATCTCCACTTCCGAAGCCAAAGATATGATAGAGCGCTATTTCGAGCGCTTCCCTTCCATCCGGGACTACATCGCCTCCCGCAAACAGGATGCTCACCGCGAACGCTTTTGCCAGACCATCTTTGGACGCAAATTATTCCTCAAAAACATCGGCAGTTCCCATGACGGCTTGCGCAGCGAAGCGGAACGCGTGGCGGTCAATATGCCCATCCAGGGCAGCGCCGCCGACCTCATCAAGATCGCCATGATCGCCATCCACGCGCGCATCAAGGACGACCCCCGCATCCGCATGATCCTGCAGGTGCACGACGAACTGGTCTTTGAGGTGCGCCGGGAATTCCTGCCCGAGGCGGAACAACTGATCCGCTCCGCGATGGAGCAGGCCCTGCCCCGCCACTACGCCGAAGTGGTGCCTCTCAAGGTGGATATCGCGCATGGCAAAAGCTGGTTTGAGGCGCATTGAGCGAATGGCGGCCACCTGTCACGGAACCGCCGCGAAAATGAAATGTCTTGACATAATTATTGACCTAAGTATAAAGGCACCATATTTTGCGTAACTTTTAAGGAGCAAACATGAAAAAAGTATTATTTATAGCCCTGCTGATTGCCGCTTTGGCCATCATTGGCTGCCAAAAGAAAGAAGAAGCCGCTGTGGAAGACAGCCTTGCCGTTGACACCCTCGCGGTTGATTCAGTTGAAGTAGCTACCACTGCCCCGACCGAGGCCGTGAAACCCACCACCACCAAACCCCCTGTGAAACCCACCCAACCTGCCGAGAACTCTCTCGACAAGTTCCTGGATGACTACGAAGCCACCGTCGTGATGTGGGAGAAAAAGGCCACCGGCCCGCTCACACCCGAAGAGATCGTCGAGATTGGCAAAAAGTATTCGGACATGAGCAAGAATGCCCAAAGCGGAGATTTCTCCAAGAAAGCCACTCCGTCACAGCTTTCCCGCATGGCCCAACTCAACCTCAGACTCTCCAAAGTGGTCAAGAAAGTCGGTGCCTCCGGCAGAACCGGCAGATTCTAAGTATCAGCAGACCAATCAAACTTGCGCGGAACTCAGCTTCCGCGCTTTTTTTTGCGCTAAACCAGCCAGCTCCCGGTCTGGTTTGCCACTTTGCCCTCCTTTGCTCATCGCCCATTGATCGCTGACTGTTCGCTGACTGATCGCCGCCGGATGAATCGCCCGGAGGTCAGCGAGGCATCAGTGGAACATCATGGTATGGGGACGGAATCGCATAGGATGTTCGACCGCCCAAGCCCGAAACAAAGCACACCAGACTGAAAAATGTGTCATCACGGCCTGCGAGCCGTGATCCAGTCTTTTAGTAACGACCACCCAGCCCGAAAAACCGGCATCAAATACTTGACAATCCGCATAATCCTTCATACCGCCCTCCTTCGCTGCGACTGGCTTTGATGCCATCATCCTTAGGTCATCCTTATAAATTATAAGGTTGACCCCAGGATGATCCACGCCGGAACCCGGGATGCAAATGAGGCCCCCATAATATATAGGTGCTACGAATTGGAGAGGTTTATACTGTATCCGCTTTCACTATTATTACAGGCTATTCCCCCGCACGAAGTCCATTTTTACCTTTCCACCTCTCATAGATTCTGTCCCAATAGCAAAAAAGGACCCGGCACCGTGCCGGGTCCTGTAGGGTCAGAGGATCGTTTGTTTGATGCTATTTCATCAGTACGGCTTTGCGTATATAGCTCTTGGCGCCCACGTTCATGCGCACGAAGTAGAGACCCGTGCCGCAGGCGTTGCCATGGTTGTCTTTGCCATGCCATTCTATCTGGTGCGAGCCGGTATTCTGGTTTTTGACATCCTTGCTGAAGACCAGCTGGCCGCGGGAGTTGTAGATGCGGAAGCTCACGTCAGCCGGGCCTTCGTTTTTGCCGATGCTGTAAGGTATGTATGCGATCGGATTGAAGGGGTTGGGGAAGATCGACCTCAGCTCCGTGACCAGAGGGATTTGGGGCGTGGTGCTGCCCTGGATGCTGTAATCGATGCTCACCGGGCCGTGATAGGTACTGCTGCCGTCCATGTCGGAGTTTTGCAGCCAGTAGTAATAGGTGCCGTCCTCATACAGATCTCTGTCCGTATAGGAATAGACCTGCTGCTGGGAGGTGTTGGTTGCGCCTATGAGCGGGCTGATCACAGTCGCGTGGGCCAGGTCGTCCTGGGTGTTGCGCAGGATATAAAAGCCCTGCACTCCCGTCTCGGATTGGGTGACCCAGTTGAGGCTCACATAGTTATCCACGGTGAACGACACGGTGAAGGAGGAGATCTCGACCGGGGTTTGAATTGGGCGCAATTTGAAGATGATGGTCACCGTGTAGTTGTTGTTCTGGTTGAAATCGCTGGCACTCACGACGATGGTGGTCTGTTCCCATTCATAACCTGGGGGAGGTGAGGACAGGGAGTAAGTTCCAGCCAGTTGTCCGGGAGCGTTGTTGGTAAAGGTGTGGCCTGTTTCCTCGCCGGTGTCAAGGCCGTTCCGGTAAATGGTGTAGCCGGTGATGGGATTGCCGTCCTCATCCTGCGACAACACATTGAGAGTTTGGGTGGCGCGCACATCCAACACGAAGGGGTCCTGCCTGCGGTTGAGGCGCAGCCAGTGCTCGTTGTCGTAAATATCGTTGGCAATGATCGCGTAGTGGATTGAATCGCCCACAGCCAGGTTGACGCCGGGGATGGTCATAGTGTAATCATTACTGCCCAGGTTCTGCCAATAACCGGTAGGGTTGGCAGGATCGATCATGCTGAGCGGAACATCCACCCAGGCGCCCCAAGTGCCGGTGTCGGCATCATAGATCTGGTAGGTTACATAGGTGCTGTCGGCGTCGAGCGCGTTAAAACTGGTGATCTCGATGGGCAGGACGACGTCCGTGGCTGGCGGCACCGAACCCCAGAGCGGATGGTGCCAGATATGTACCATCTGGGCATCCCAGATCGTGTTGATGCGGCAGTGCAACGCGTCGGAGGACAACCAGGGATCAGAGGGTTTTGCCATGTAACCCTGCACCTCATACTGAGGCATGGCAGTCTGGTAGGCGGCTATTGCGGCGGCATCCAGAGAGGCATAGTTTCCGCCATAGGCGGGGATGTAGATCTTGCGGTTGTGGATGAAGCTGTTGGCGTAGTTGGTCACCTCTGGGACTTCATCCACGCGATGGACGCGGTAGGGGAAGTGCTCGCCGTAGCTGGAGGCGCGGGTAGCCCAGTCGGTCACCGCGTTTTCGGTAAGCTGGTATTCGCTTGAGCTTTCGGGCACCCTTTGGATCATAACGATGTCCACATCCAGAAGTTTGCACCAGCAGTCCATATGGTCCACGGTTGTATTGAGGTCGGTGTCCGGATCCTGGAAGATCATGTAGTTGTCGATACCCAGGAAATCGTGCATGACTGCCGCTATCTGGGCTTCGGTGTAATTATACCACGGCGTAGGTGTGCCGGTATTGACAGGTTCGCCGTCATTGTCGTCGCGCACCAGATTGGTGGACATCGCGGCGCCGTTGCCATCGGTCATGATGTTGCCGCCGGTATGAATTATAGGCGCATTGAACACCCTGTTGTCATAGTTGGTGGGATAATTGGCCTCAAGATAGTCGTTGATGTAGCCAGCCGCCGCGTCATCCAGAGGACGGGGACGGTTGTAGGCGAAATCCACCAGGCTCATTTCGCGGCCGCGGGAATCCCCGTGGAAGATATGCCAGGGGCCCCAGTCACGCGCCCAGTAGGTGTTGGTGGGGAAGTTGATGAATTTGCAGTTGCCCATGTTGGCGCCAATGCCTGTCAGATAATTGCTGCAGTCCGTTACTTGACTTGCTTCGCAGGCAATGAACACGGTGGTTGTTTGCGACAACTCCACGATCAGGGCATCCGGCACACCGAACTTGTATCCTTGAGGGTTGCCAGTATTATAGTAATCCCAGCTGATGCCCACTCCCACGGCGTCTTCCCACTGCGCCACCATGCGCGGATTAACCGGTATGATGTTGCTGGCAGCCAGCACCGTGAGGGTCACCGGCACAGTGATGGTGCCGAAATCGGTGGTGATCACAAAATCGGTGGAATAGGTCTGGTTGGCGATGAGTCCGGTTGCATTGAAGTTCAGCACGATCTGGATGGTGTCGCCCGCAGCGATGGAACCGGTCGCGTGGTTGTAAGTGAGCCAGGTGGCGGTGTCGGAAAAACCGGTGGTGCTCCAGGCGGAAGAGCTGATATTGGTGACCGTCAGGGTGACGGTGGAAGTGGCGCCAACGTTCAGCAACTCTGTAACCATGGGCGGATCAACGTCATAAAGGGAACGATGCCCGGCCACGAAGTCGTCAATCTGCAGCACCCACGAATCGTCCGAAACGCACCGGATAGCGATCCAGCCTGTACGGTTGGCAAGCTCCGGGATGGAGTATTCATATTTGGTCCATTCCGTGGGCGGTTCAATCCAGGTGGTGGCGCTGCCTGCCACGTAGTTGCCCACAAAGTTGGAATAGGCGTCTCCGGTGGTCGAGTAGTAAACCTTGAAACGCTCAGGACTATAGGATGCGTTGGGCGACTTGGCAAAGAAGCTGATGCGGGGGTCGTTGTCGAAATTCAAAGCCGGGGTCACCAACCAGTCGTCGTTAAGCACGCCGGCGGTGGCAACGTCGAAGGAACCGACCCACTTGTCGCCGGAATACGCCATCCAGTCCTCGCTACTCAGTTGCGGCACCGCCTGGTCGTCAAAGATAATGAAAGAGCCGGTGTAGGGCGCGAAATACTCTACCCCCTCGACATAGATACCATGGGTGGGCTCCAGGTCCTTGTCATACAGGGTCCAGTAACCGAAGCTCTGATCACGGTGGCTGTAGGCTTCAAAGTAGTCCTCCATAATGCCTTCCACGCCAAAGCCCCGCAGGCTGATGCTGTTGGTGGCTTTGGGACTGGCCGGGGCCGGGTTGGCATAGCGGATTTCCTTGATTGATGCGGAGCCATTTGGTTTTTGACGCAAGTATTGATCTGGCCCGGTCTTGTCATACACCAGGGTTCCTTTGGGGCTGATGTGGCTTGCCGGGTTGTTCAGACTGGCCGAAGCATGGTAAGTTTTAGTCGCCAGGCAAGGACTGGCGTTCGGCTGGCTGACCACCATCTTCAGACCGGCTTTGGCGGAATCGTCTATGATGTTCAGATAGGCGTCGTCTTTCTCGCCCCAGGAAGTGGGGGTGAATTTCACAGTCCAGGATGCGGACTGGCCTGAGCCTATGGCCAGAGGATAGCTGTTGGTGTCCGTGAGGGTGAAATGCTCAGCGTCTGTTCCGGTTATGGCTGGAGCATTGGCGATGTTGACCGTATTGGCACTTACGTTGGTGAGGGTAAAGACCCGCGGCGTGCAGTTGCTGGCGCCGATGAAAGCCAGTCCGTAGTCCCAACTGTCCTCAGAGAGTAATATCGAGCCAGTGGGCTGATGCGATATCTTAATGTCATCGATGGCCGCGGGGGGTTGTGTGCCAGCACTGGAATCGTTGTACCACTGGAAGCACAGGCGCCAGGTACCTCCGGCGTATGAGCTGTCCAATACATCCCCCACAGAAACCCAATTTGATTGCAGATAAGTGGAAAACAGATAATAATCTTGGTAGCTACCAAAGAGATCAGTACCGGCTATAGGGGTTACTGATGTAGGCAATAAATAGACATCCATGGCATCAG
>Ga0255344_1002801_pt1 | contig 20237 bp, 13 predicted proteins | sample wastewater_treat_5_FD_192414 | JGI IMG/M metagenome (GOLD analysis project Ga0255344, IMG submission 192414) | Wastewater microbial communities from Lulu Island WWTP, Vancouver, Canada - plant18 | ecosystem: Engineered > WWTP > Wastewater > Unclassified | place: Canada: Vancouver, British... | reverse complement strand
CAAACACCTCGTACATCAAGGCTTTTTGGCGGTTCTTCAAAAGATCCAAAAACGGGTTTTCCGTTCTTTACGAGTGTTTCCGGTGTTTTAAAATATGTTCTTGAATACAAAGTAAACCTCATCATTGATTATATCAAATGAGAGCTTAAAAGCAAGGTATTTTTAGTCTTTTTACTTGCGATTTTAATCATTCAGTTGTAGTATTTAGGGAACACTTTTAATTAAAGGAAGGTTTTATGGGCGTAACACTGTATTCTTTGGGAGCAGCTCAGGAAGTAACGGGATCAAAGCATGTATTTGAAATAAATGGAAGGATTTTTTTAGTTGACTGCGGTGCTTTTCAAGGTAAAAGAAGCGATGCCGACAGTAAAAACAGGGAATTCGATCTTCCTGCAGATAAACTTGAGTCGGTCATATTAACTCATGCTCATTATGATCATTGCGGTTTGCTGCCGGTCCTCATTAAAAAGGGTTACGATGGTAATATCTATGCAACACCTGCTACCCGTGATTTGTCAAATCTTATTATGATGGATAGTGCTCATATTCAGTCGCGTGATGCTGAATATTTAAGGAAGCAGGCGGCAAAAAAAGGCGAAAATTTTACCTGGAAGCCCTTATTTACAGAAAAGGAAGTTGTTCAGACTGCTAATCAGATTGTAACTGTCTCTTATAATAGAAAAATGTTCATAGCTCCGGACGTTCAGCTGGAGTTTTATGATGCAGGTCATATTCTGGGGTCATCCTTTGCAAGCCTTACCATAAAAGGACAGTCCCGGGACGGCGGGGACATAAATGTTTTATACACTGGAGATCTGGGCCGGAAAAATAAGCCCATAATCCGGGATCCTTCTGTGAATGTGCCTCCTCCAGATTACTTAATTGTCGAAAGCACCTATGGAAACAGGCTTCATGAGGATGCACAGGTTGCAATGGACGAATTAACCAGGATTGTCCGCAAGGCTGTTGATCAAAAGGGTAAAATTATTATTCCTTCATTTGCAATAGAAAGGACTCAGGAACTGGTCTATTATTTTCATTTGCTTGTAGATAAGAAGAAAATTCCTGAAATTCCAATATATGTTGATTCTCCAATGGCGACCAATGCAACAAGTATTTTTCAGGTTCATCCTGAATGTTACGATCAGGAGACTCACGAGGCCTTTATTACGCATCATAAAAATCCCTTTGGTTTTAATTCTCTTTCGTTTGTTACCAGTGTTGATGAATCAAAATCTTTAAATGAAAGATCCGGTCCTATGATTATTATTAGTGCAGACGGTATGTGCGAAGCAGGCCGCATTCTTCATCATCTTGCAAATAACGTAGGAGACAGCCGGAATACGGTTCTCCTGGTTGGATACATGGCGGAGAACACGCTCGGTCGGAGGCTGCAAAACCGCGAGGAAGAAGTCCGGATTATGGGCGACTGGTACAAGGTTCGTGCAGACATTGAGCAAATAAACGCCTTTAGTGCCCATGCGGACTATGAAGAAACGATTCAATGGCTTAAAGAAATTGATACATCGAGGTTAAAGAGGATTTTTATGGTTCATGGTGAACATGAAGCGCAGGAATTCTTTAAGGAACAGTTGGCTCTAAACGGTTATAACGATGTAGAAATTGTTGAATACGGAAAGACATATGATTTAGACTAGGCTGAGATATTTACAAAAGGAAAAGCCCTCTGTAAAGTAGTTGTCTTTACAGAGGGCTTTTTTATGGATTCCCCGCAGTATGTTGTGTTAATGGTTTATTTTTCTTTTGGATTGACCATTAGAATAGGCTGACCTGTCGCATCAATTGCATCCCTCCATAAGGAACCTTCTGGATTTACCTTATTTCTTCGAGCTGTGACAAGTCTTGTGGGAAGGTGAACGAATTTATCGTGAACCAGTCCAATTACAATTTTTGTTTTTCCGGCCATTGCTGCGTGTACTGCATTGTTGCCGAGTCTTTCACAATAAATAGAGTCCGAAGGAGTCGAAGGAGCGGAACGAATTTGATAACTGGGATCAATATACTTCAAGTTAATATGAATCTTTTTTTGTTTAAAATAATCAGTAATTTTATCTTTAAGAAATAGACCAATGTCTCCAAGCTTAATATTGCCGGAGGCATCTTTTTCATTTGTTGCATTGAGAAGCTCCTGTGCAGCTCCTTCTGCAGCAATAACTACAGCATGATGCCTTTTTTGGAGGCGCAGCTCAAGTTCTCGTAAAAATCCTTTTTCACCTTCAAGATCAAATGGAACTTCCGGTATAAGACAGAAATTTGCTTCGTGACAGGCAAGGGCTGTTGCTGTGGCTATAAAACCTGATTCCCGACCCATAAGTTTGATTAAACCTATGCCGTTTATATGTGAATGCGCTTCCATGTGAGCAGCAGATACTGCTTCGGTTGCTTTTTCAACTGCTGTTTCAAACCCGAAGGACCGCTGAATGAAAACGAGGTCATTATCAACTGTTTTTGGAATTCCTATTACTGCGACTTTTAAATTTCTTTTTTCAATTTCTTCTGCAATTTCCAAGGCTCCGCGCTGGGTTCCATCTCCTCCCACAATAAAGAACATATTCATATTAAGAGATTCAATAGCATCTACTATTTCAATAACACGATCTCCTCCCCCGCGGCTTGTTCCAAGGTAGGATCCGCCGACCTTGTGAATATCGTCGACCATGTCCGGAGTAAGATCTATAGGAGAGTATCCTTGATCGGGTAATAAGCCCTTAAAGCCGAATCGTATACCTCTTATACGGCGAACACCGTAGCGGTTATACAAACATCGAACAATTGCTCTAATAACATCGTTAATTCCCGGACATAAACCTCCGCATGTACAAATACCTGCATTAACATGAGCGGGATTAAAGTACAATAACTCTCTAGGCCCGGCTTTTTGTATAAGATTATTATCGTGTGCATCTGCATCGGTTTCCAGTACATCGCCGTATATATCTATATTGTAGCGGACATATTCGTTGTCTTTTACATAATTTGCAATATAGTCGCCCTGTACGGTAGACAACTTTATTGGTGACGGAACCTTACATGGTCCAAGTTCATCAACGGTAAAATCGAATCTTCCCTTCATTATAACTCCTAGTATTCTTGCTTAAAGAAAAAATTAGCTGTTCATTTTATAACTACAAGCTTTATTGTACAAAAAACTATGTCTTAGCGCAAGCTGGGGATCCTCGACTACAATAAGCTAAATAGTACAATGTAAGTCTCTCTTTACCTCGGAAGTTTTTATATGCTATACTTATTATCTATGAAAACCGATAAAGCCTTTTCTATTCTCTATGATGATGAGCATATAGTAGTTTTAAATAAAAAAAGCGGCCTTCTTGTAGCCGCTGATCGTTATGATCCCGATGCCCCCCGGCTTGATTCTCTTGCATCGGAAGAACTTGGAAAACTGTGGGCTGTTCATCGAATCGATAAAGATACCTCCGGCATAGTTCTTTATGCAAAAAATGCAGAAGCTCACCGTATTTTGTCTATGGCTTTTCAAAACAGAGAAGTTGCTAAGACTTATCATGCCCTTGTATATGGACGGCCTCTTTGGGATCACATAACTGTTGATGCTCCTCTGCAGGTTGACGGTGATGCACGGCACCGGACTATAATCTCAAAAAAATTTGGTAAAAGCTCTGAAACTTATTTTAAACTTATAGGTGTTTGCGGTCCCTATTCCTGGGTTGAGGCATCTCCTATTAGCGGACGAACACATCAAATACGGGTACACTTGACCGACTGCGGGCTAAGTATTGTCTGCGATCCATTGTACGGCGGGAATCAAAAACCAATCAGGCTTTCCGAAATAAAGAGGTCCTGGCGGGGAGATGTTTTTGAAGAAAGACCCCTCCTTGACCGGCTTGCTCTGCATGCATACAAAATTGAGTTTAATCATCCTGCAACAGATGAAAGAGTATCTGTTACTGCACCGTATCAAAAAGATCTTGAATCTGTACGTAAACAGTTTTCAAAACTATTCAAAGTAGATCCGCTTTGCGGCAGCGATGAGGAAGACGGTGAAGAAGAATAAAATTATTCCGGCTGTATATTTACTATTAATAGTTTTTTTAACCCAGGCACAAGCACAGACAAATAAAGGTTTTTCACTCACTGTTGAGCCTGTCTTTCAGTACAGAAAAAGTACTATAGGTGAATATGTTTTTTTTGAAGAGGAAAGTGAAGTTAAACTTCTTAGCGATTTGCAATGGAGTTTGGACCGCGTTTTATTAGCAGGTTTTTCTCTTGCTTATGAGAAAAACCGTTTTACTTCTTCCTGTACAGCATTATTCGGTTTCCCCGGTTCTGCAGGAACAATGACCGATTCCGATTTTTATACCAGTTCACCTGAGCCGACTCTTTTCTCGTCTCATGAGGCTGTAATTACCAGCCTTTTAGATGTGTTTATCTCGACCGGTTATACTATTGTGCAAGATGAAAAGGTAGAGATCAACTGCTTTGCGGCAGCTCACTATAATGAAACCGGCGCATCGTCGTATGACGGATACTTAATAAATAGATTATACACTGTCCCTGTTGTTCAAAACTTTACAGGACAAATTATTTCCTACACACAATATCTGCTTTTCGTGTGGATTGGATCTGAATGGCGCATTCAGCCGGCTGAACCATTTATGGTTACCTTTTCCATGGCGTATTCTCCTTTTTGTTATGCTAAGGGATGGGATATTCACCATTTAAGAAAGGTCGAGTTTCTTGACAGTATGAAATCCTTTTATTCTTTTAAAGGCGGAGTGAAGGCTGCTTTATTTTTTACAAAAGCATTATCTATGAATATTGGTGTTGAAGGTATTTTTCTTCCTTTGATTAAAGGGGTTACCGGTACAAAGCAGGAAGGCGGAAATGCTTTTTTTGAACAGTCAGGTTATTTAGGCGGAACATCTCTTTCTGAAGCACGTTTTACGGCTTCTGTATCATATAAATTCAGCAGATAAGAAAATTACATTGATAATCTTATACTCCTGATTCTTCTTTGTGATAGTTCTTCAACGGTAAATATGAGTTTGTTTTTTTGAATACTTTCACCCGATGCAGGAAGATACCCGAATTGTTCTAAAAGCCAGCCGCCAAAGGTGTCAAAGTCTTCTGATTGAAGCTGAAGTGTAAATATTTGGTTTACTTCATTAAGGTAGAGGTCGCCGGGTATTAAAAATTGATTCGGGCTGAGTATCTTAATTCTTTCTTCTGCCGGTACATCTATAAGGCTGTACTCATCGGTTATACGTCCAAAGACTGCTTTAAGAATATCATTCATAGTAATAATACCATGATTGCTTCCGTGTTCATCAACCACAACAGCAAAGTTTTGTTTTTCTTTCTTAAAAAGTGCAAGTAGAGAAACAACAGCTTTTGTTTCCGGAACAAAGGGAACCGGGCGGATAATATGTTTTAAATTAAAAAGTTTTGCCTTATTAAACAGTACATCTTTAAAATGTACAATTCCAACAATGTTATCGAGGTTTTCTTCATAGACAGTGAGTCTGGAGTATCCGGATGATTTAAATGCAGAAATAACAGCCTCATAATCGGCATTTACGGGAATTCCTCGAATTAAAGACCGGTGCCTCATAATATCGCGGACTTTAAGATCGGAAAATTCGAAAATATTGTAGAGCATTTCCTTTTCACCGCTTTCCAGTGTTCCCTCTGAATCTCCTAAGTCTATGAGTGTTCTTAACTCGTCCTCTGTAATAAGCGGCAGTGAAGTTTTCCAAATTGCTTTTTCCGCCTTATTTATAAGCTTTTGAAGATGGGAAAACAGCCATTCAAAGGGTTTCATGATAATTCTAAAAACATAAAGAGCCGGTGCTGTTATACAGGCAATTTCGACAGGTTTTCTGACTGCAATGGTTTTAGGTAAAATTTCACCAAAAAGAATGATGGCGATTGTCATAACAAAAGTCGCAATCCCTGCTCCTTTTTCACCATAAAGTGAAATAGCTAAAGCCGTAGCCGATGCTGATGCAAAAGTATTAACAAAGTTATTACCAATAAGAATTATGGTAAGCACGCTGTCCATTTTTGATTTAAGCAGGCTGACTAATTTAGCCCCTTTCCGTTTTTCTTTAACAATTCTTTTCAGCATGATACGTGAAATTGATGTAAGGGCAGTTTCTGAAGTTGAGAAGAAGCTGGAGAGAAAAAGAAGAATTATTAACAGTAAAATGTTTAAAAGAATCATACAGACTCCTTTTTCAGGAGTACCTGCAGTACACGGCGGTCTGTCATATCTAAAACAGTCAGATTTACATTTTCGTCTTTTAGTACAGTACCTATTTCCGGGAGATTATCCAGCTTTTCATTTATATAACCTGCAATTGTTTCATAATATTTTGATTCAAGGTTCACTCCGGTTTTTTCTGAAATATCTATAAGGCGGGCATTACCTGACAATAAAAATTCTGTTTCAGATTTTCTTTGAATTTCAGGTAAGACCGAAGAGTCATACTCATCATACATAGTGCCGAAAATCTCCTGTGCTATATCCTCCATCGTAAGAAGCCCTGCTGTTCCTGAATACTCATCAAGAACAATTGCTATAGTCTGGTTGTTATCACGTAAAATTTGCTGAATAGAAGACATTTTTCTCGTTTCAAGTACAAATAAGGGCTGTCTCATACAGTCTTTTACAGAAAAGGAAGGCCGGTCTTGTGCAAACCTCATCATGTCCTTAACGTGAAGTACTCCCTGAATGTCGTCTATGCTTGTTTTATATACAGGGAATTTAGAGAGACGGGTTTTTTGAGATAATTCAATAATCCCGGTGAAAGTTATGTTCATAGGGATTGCGGTAATTTGAGGTCTTGGAATCATTATTTCTCTTGCAGAAAGATCTGTAAATTTAAATACCTTATGCATCATTTTTTTTTCACTGCTGTCGAGTATTCCTTCTTCTTCGCCGATTTCTATTAAGTGCTTAATCTCTTCCTCTGTAAATGATACAGATTTTTCAGGAGTCTTGATTTTAAAAATTAATAAAATGAGAGAAGAAAAGCCGGTAAAAAAGAGTACAAGCGGCCTTAAAATGATAGAAAAAAAACGGATTACACTTGAAAAGAAAAAGGCAATGGCTTCTGGATGATGAGCTCCGATTGTTTTAGGTGTGATTTCGCCGAAAACGAGCAATGTTATAGTAACAACGACTGTAGCAATACCGATGCCTGAATTTCCAATCAAGGAGAGTGCGATTGAAGTAACAACTGCTGATAGTGAAATATTAACAATATTGTTACCTATGAGAAGTGTGTTCAATAAAAGATTTTTCTTGTCGAGAAGTTTTCCTGCTCTAACGGCTCGTTTATCTTTTTTATTGCGTAAAAAGCGAAGCCGCAGTTTATTAATAGATAAAAAAGCTGTTTCTGATGCAGAAAAAATAATAGAGAGAAGGATGAGGACTGCACATAGAATGAGCAATCCCCATAGTGAATCTTGAGGAGGTTCCGCCGTATTCATCTATTCTAGAGTTATATCCCCTAATAACCCTTTTTCTGCAGCTTTTTCTGCAGCTCCCTCTGCCTCAATACTGCTTTTTATATACTCCATAGTTTGGAGGATAGAATCTGCAGTTTCCGATTCTGTGTCTACTTGATATGATTTACTCAGGTAGTCAAGAACGACTGTGTTATCGCTGTTCGGAGACTGTGCATATAAATATGCCGCAGAATAATATGCTTCCTGTGTGTCTGCCTTATTTAGTAAGCCTCCTTCTGCTATGTCGATGAACATTTTTACTGCTTCATCAGGGCTGCCGGAAGAAAAGGTTTCCATCGCTTTCGGATAGGTTAACTGCAGCAGGTATTTCCCATATAACTTTGATTTATTTTCGGGATCAAGATCTGCGATCTGGGAGAATAAATCTGAAAGAAGGTATCGGTAAGAGGAGTCGAGTAAATCTGCAAATGTGTCAATTTGTTTAACCTTGTCGATTCCTTCTACCTTGTCCATCTTCTTTGAGGCTGCAACAATTTTATCAGATTGCTTGTTAAAGGATGTTATAGTTTTAACATAGGCATCAGCACTCTCAATATCAGCTGTTGTATCTATAATGCTGATTACATATCCTTCTTTTGTTACTAAAAGAACGGTCGGGATTCCTTCGAGTGTAAAGCTGTTGGCAACATCATAGTTTTTCATGAACTGTTCTTCTGCAATAGAACCTTCTGCCTGTGGAAAGTCGAGCTGGGTTAAGATATACTTTGACGCTACTTTTTTTAGAAAAACATCAGAGGTAAATACGTTAGCTGCTAATGATTGGCTTATCGTATCCCAGTCGGAACCTGTGAAAAATAATAATATGTTCTTTCCCTGTTCTGCTGCGGCGGCTTTTGATTCTTCAAAATCGTTGTACCATACAGCATCAGCTGCTGTCTGTTTGCAGGAAAAAGCAACAGCACTAAGGAAAATCGCTGCAGAAATCCGTAACACTTTTGTTAGTGTTTTTTTCATTGTAAACTCCTAATTAACCGTTCCTGGTTATTTGAAATATGAAACACCGGCGGCAAAGATGTTTTGACATTTGTTTCCGCTGATATTTTTGAATATATCTTCTGAGTGTCCGCCTGGAATTGTTCCAATTGTACGTTCATTATGACCCATTTTACCTAAAATCCGTCCATCAAAGCTTGTGATGCCTTCAATGGCATACATTGATCCGTTTGGATTATGAGGTTCTTTTATTGCAGGTTTCCCTTGCTCATCAACGTATTGTGTAAATACTTGTCCGTTTTTAAACAATACCTTTGCTGTTTCATCAGAAACAATAATTCTTCCTTCTCCATGCGATACCGGAATGAGATGTATTGAGTCTTCTATTACCGATTCATGTTTAGCCCAGGGAGATAATGCTGAACAAACGCGGGTTCTGCACACGCGCGATATGTGGCGGCCTATGGTGTTATAGGTAAGTGTCGGCATTGAATCATCTGTATCCATAATTAAGCCGTATGGTAACAGCCCAACCTTAATTAAAGCTTGAAATCCGTTACAAATTCCAAGAATTAACCCGTCTTTATTTTTGATCAGGTTCATTACTGCATCTTTTATTCGATGTTCTCTAAGTACGTTTGCAATAAACTTTCCCGAACCGTCAGGTTCATCTCCTGCAGAGAAGCCTCCCGAAAGTGCAAGAATTTGAGATTGTCCCAGCGCTGTTTGTAACTCAAATAAAGATTCTTCGAGCGCTTTTTCGGTATGATTCCGAAAAACAATAATCTTTGTTTGGGCTCCTGCAAGATTGAATGCTCGGGCCATGTCGTATTCGCAGTTAGTTCCAGGAAAAACCGGAAGTAATACAAGAGGTTTCGCTTTTCCTAGTGTATAGAATCCATTTTTATTCTTTTCATATGCTTTGCGTTCTTTTTTTAGCGAGGAATGAATGCCCCTTGCAAAATAAGGCATTCTTTTTCCCTTTGGAAGAACAGCTTTAACTTCGTTCACACCTGAAACCGGCAGGAATACAGACGAAAGCGGTTGTTCCCACGCACTTCGTGCCTCTGTCAATGGAATGGATGCCGTGATTTTCTGATTATTTTGCGCTGCGGAATAACAGGCGAGGGAAATATCGATACTTTGGTTTTCCTGTGTTTTTCCTACAAATAACCACTTGTACTTTGATGTATCGAGTTTTTCTGCTGTCTCAATGACGATGGTTCCGTACATAGGAACAAAGAGCAGTTCCTGCACAGTACTTTCCACCGTACAGCCTATGCTGTTGCCGAATGCCATTTTTGACAGGGCTTCTGCTAGTCCGCCTGCACCCACCGGATACATTGCTCTAATTAAGCCCTTATTTCTTAGTTCTCTAATTTGTGTTGCATTGTCTTTAAAAGCTTCAAAATCCGGCTCTAAAAGTTCCGAGTACGGCTGAATTGATGCATATATGTATGAACCCGGCTTCTTAAACGAACCTGACACAATATTTTTGGCATCTTCTGTTGTTACCGCAAACGAAACGAGGGTGGGGGGAACGGTGAGTTCCTGGAAGGAACCGGACATACTGTCCTTTCCTCCGATTGCTGCTGTCCCCATAGATTTTTGGGCAGAGAGCGCTCCGAGCAGGGCTGCCGCAGGCTTTCCCCATGCTTCTTTAGAAACGGTGCGTTCAAAGTATTCCTGAAGGGTAAGCCGCGCACTTTCGGGGTTTCCACCCATTGCTGTAAGTTTAGCCAACGACTGAAGAACAGCAGTTTGTGCGCCGTGCCAGGGGCTCCACTGTGAAACTCTCGGATCGTAACCAAAGGTCATGATGCTTGCTGTTGTTGTTTCTTTGGGGCTTAACACCGGTATTTTTGCAGCACAGCCTGCTTCCGGAGTACTTTGTTCTGTGCCTCCCATGGGAAAGAGGACCGATGATGATCCGATAGATCCGTCGAATCGTTCTGTAAGACCGCGCTGTGAACAGCAGGCAAGATCTTTAAGGTTTTCGAGCCATGCTTTTTTTATAACGTCCGGTTTGCAGACACCGCGGGATTCTTCGTTAAGCACAAGCTGGACGGAATCGAGCGGCCTGCAAAGCGGCGAGAAAATTCTATTGGGGCTTGGTATCTTTGCAGATGCAGTACGCTGGGCGCCTGCTGTATCTAAAAAGGCTCTGTCAATGTCGACTATCGTTGAACCCTTCCATTTCATAACAAGACGGTTTGTATCAGTTACCCTTGCTATCATGGTAGCATTAAGGTTTTCTTTTGATGCTTCTTCAATAAGGGACGCAACATCTTTTTCACGGACAACAATTGCCATTCTTTCCTGAGATTCTGATATTGCAAGTTCTGTTCCGTTTAATCCTTCATATTTTTTTGGAACGGCGTCAAGATTTATTTCGAGTCCGGGGGCTAATTCTCCCACTGCAACAGCAACTCCTCCTGCGCCGAAATCATTGCATCTTCTTATCATTGATGAAACTTTCGGGTTTCTAAAAAGTCTTTGTATTTTGCGTTCCTCTACAGCGTTGCCTTTTTGAACTTCTGCAGCGGCAGTAGAAACCGATTCTGTCGTGTGAACCTTTGAAGAACCTGTTGCTCCTCCAATACCGTCTCTTCCTGTTCCGCCGCCGACGAGCACGATGCAGTCACCGCTTTCCGGAATTTCTCTCATAACAGTATGTGCCGGCGCTGCAGCAATAACGGCGCCAAGTTCCATTCTCTTTGCTTCAAAGCCCGGATGATAAATTTCTGCAACCTGACCGGTGGTAAGACCAATTTGATTGCCGTAGGAACTGAATCCTGCTGCTGCTTCTCGTGTGAGTTTCATCTGGGGAAGTTTACCTTCTCTCGTTTGTGAAACCGGAACCGTCGGGTCTGAGGCACCCGTGACACGCAGCGCCTGATACACCCATGAACGGCCCGACAAAGGATCGCGGATTGCGCCTCCTATACAGGTTGCGGCTCCTCCGAATGGTTCTATTTCTGTCGGATGATTGTGTGTTTCGTTTTTAAACATTAGAAGCCATTTTTCAACAGCTTTGTCTCCGGTTTTCAAATCTTCGGTGTGAACATCAATGTAGATTGAGCAGGCATTAATTTCTTCAGATAATTCAATATCATCAAGTTTACCGTGTTTTTTTAGATACTTAGCGCCAATGACTGCCATATCCATGAGCGTTACCGGCTTGTCGGTCCGGCCTGCATAGAGCTCTGTTCTCATAGCCTCATAGTGTTCTAAAGACTTTTTAAACAATTCGCTGAAGTATCCGTCTTCGATTTCTATGTTTTCGAGTACTGTATTAAATGTTGTGTGTCGGCAGTGGTCCGACCAGTATGTGTCGAGAACCTTAACCTCTGTCTCGAACGGATCTCTTCCTTCTTTTTTAAAGTAGTCTCTCATGAACTTAACATCGGCACTGTCCATTGCAAGACCCATCTTCTGCCGGTAGGATTCCAATTCTTCATCTGAAAAACTGATAAAGCCTGTTTGTACGGCAATAGGGGAAGGTTCCTCTGTTTTCATTACAAGAGACTGCGGAATATCGAGAGACGCTTTTTGAGAATCAACCGGATTAATAACATACTTTTGAATTTTTTCTATATCGGAAGCGGCGGTGTTTCCGCTGATAATGAGCATTTTTGCACAGCGTACTAGCGGGTTAGTTCCCTTATCTGCTAGTTCGCTCATAAGAAGATTCAAACACTGCTGCGCGGAATCGGCTCTCTGATCATACTGTCCGGGTAAATACTCCCATGCAATGACAGCATCATTATCTGAAAGCGGTATATGATTCTTATAAAGAATATCGCTTTGCGGCTCGGAAAATATCCGGCTGCATGCCTTGTCCGCAATTTCATCACTGATATTTTCAATATCGTAACGGTTTAGGTATCTTATACGGGATATGCCCTGTATTCCAAGAAAATTGGAAAATTCGCTTTCATAGCGTTTTGCTTCATTATCAAAGCCGCTTTTTCTTTCAATATATATACGAAACATTTTTTAAGTATAAAGGAAAACAATAGAATTATCAATGAGTTTTCGAGCAGGCAGGGAAAAAGCTGTCGTGAAGGAAGGCTCTTTTAATGGTTAGTAACGTGCATTGCGCGATACCTCTGTCTTAGTTCTGTTGGTGTTTCTCTTTTACGTGCTTTGAACTGGCGTATAAAGTTTCTGCAGGAATAAAAACCGCAGTCATAGGCAACGGTTTCCACGGTGGCATTGCTTTCTACGAGCAGCGTTACTGCATATTTAATTCGCTGGTCTGTTATATAGTCTCCAATAGAACGCCCCATTCTGTTTTTAAAAATTCTTCCCAGATAATCAGCATTGTAATGCACAAGTTCAGATAGCATCTTTATGGAAAAATTAGTGTCGGTAAAATTTTCGTGAATTTTTTGAATGATAGTGTACATAATACTGTATCGTGTCGGATCGTATGTGTCGTCAATTTTTTCCGATAACACTGTTTCATTCAAATTTATGAGCATTAGTCTAAACAGCAGCTGCATTTTTGATTGTATAAAAGAAGGCCTCTCCTGGATGTATAAAAGATCGTGAAAAATATCCAGAAAGGATTTTGTATCTTTAAGGGTAATATTTTGAGGCAGAAGCAGAGCATCCTGCAGTGTTTCTTTTAAAAGTTCCGGAGTACTCAAAATGGAAAGGGCCCGTTGTGCATTAAGTATTACGGGCTGTTCAGCAGTTTCAAAATGCATCCAAAAATAAGAGGCCGACTCCTCTATTGCTTTTACACCCTCATGGTGCCGTCCTGCTGAAAGAAGCACGAAGGTGTTTTGTGTCACATGCAGAGTTTCGTTTTCTTCCTGAATTTCTACATGTCCTTTTTTTCCAAGAATGAGAACAGACGTTTTGAGTGTCCTTGAGGGATGCGACCAGCCCGGTTTTAGTATTGCTATTCCGCAATTATGCGATTCCAATCGGGAAATTTGAGGAAGAAGAACGTACTTCATACAAAAAACCTTCCTTTTCGGCATGAATGATTCAGTTTCTGGTATCAGTATACACTTGAATATGCAATTTATCAAATTAAAAAAGTCGGAATATGTCACTTAAACTCAGAATTAAACGGCTTATATTGCCGGGTAAACGAACCTATAATTTACTTATAATTAATCCAATAAAGGAGGATTTTATGAGAAATTGTAAAGTTGTTGTAATGGTAACCATTATTACTATGATGTTTGCTGTTTGTTTGTTTGCCGGCGGTAAGACGGATTCAGCAAAAAAAGACGAGGTAAAATTAACCTATGTTTACTGGGGAAGTCCGGCAGAAGATGCAGCTGTAAAGGCTGCTCTCAAGGAATTCATGGAAGCCAATCCTGGAATTAAAGTTGAGGGAATGTATCTTCCCGGTGATCTTGACGGTTCAAGTTATAATGCAAAGATGAAGTCAATGGCTGCTTCGGGAACACTGCCTGATCTCGGCTATTTCCGTCCGGAAGAATTCGGGAACTATGCTACGAATGATTATTTCATGCAGCTTGATGATGTAATGAAACGTGATGGTATGGACACATCCTATCTTTCTCAAACATGGCTGAAAATAGGCGGTAAAACATACGGCGCATATACAGCTGCAGAATGCCAGGTCATGTTCTACAATAAGAAAGTTCTGGAAGAAGCAGGAGTTCCCTTACCTCCATCAAAGTATGATGAAGCTTGGTCATGGGATGAGTTTGCTGCGAATCTTAAGAAAATTACTGTTGATAAAAATGGGAAACATCCGGGGGAAGCCGGATTTGATGATAAAAATATAACCCGTTACGGTGTTGTATATGACTTGTGGAATTCTATGTATTATCCGACTATATGGAGCAACGGAGGTGATGTAATTTCCTCCGACGGTAAAAACGTATTACTGGATAAACCTGAGTCAATTGAAGCTGTTCAGCGTTTAGCAGATCTTATTCATAAAGACAAAACCATGCCCTACATGGGAGCCGGAAGCGGTCTTCCTGCACCTACTGCAATGCTTGCAAATGGACAGCTTGGTTTCTATGTAACCGGTCAGTGGGCTTTCCTTGAAGTTGGAGCTATTGAAGGTCTTTCTTTCGATGTAGCGGCTCTTCCTATTCAGAAAAAGCCTGCACAGCTTTATGTGAGCGGTGTTAATGTTGTATTTAAATCTACAAAGCATCCCGAAGAAGCATGGATGCTTCAAAAATGGATGATGGAACCCTCTAAGACTCTTAACCTGTATACATCCGGTTTATGGATGCCTACAAAACTCGAATACTACAATGAACCTTCAAAACTCAAGGAATGGCTTGATAATCCTGTACATCCTGCAGGCTATAAAGAAGCGGTTCTTGATTCTATGACTGTAGCACGCAATGAACCTATTATGATTAGAAATATCAATCAGATTTGGGGAGATTATCTTAATCCTGCTTTTGAAAGTATTTGGATTGGAACCGCCACTGCAGAAAAAGCGTTGAAAGAAGCATCTGAAAAAGTCCGCCAATCGGGTTTACTTGTTGGAACATATTAATTTTCGCAGAAGGATTTGATTTACATCAAGTCAGCGGATTTAAAATTATGCAGGATTGTACAAACGGCATTTGAATTTGTGCGATCCTGTTATTCTACAGAATTAATGTGCAAACAACAGGATATGTACTGGGGGAATATTTTGAAATCAACAAGGCAATGGAATTTAAAAAAAAGTCAGAATTTTTGGGGATGGCTGCTGATTACGCCGCTTTCTCTCGGGCTGACTTTGTGGGTTCTTTTCCCGATGGGATTGAGTTTTATAACAAGTTTAATGAAATGGGACATGATCAGCAAAGCTGAATTTGTCGGGCTGAAAAACTATATACGTTTATTTACCGGAGATCAGCTTTTCCTTCAGACTATAAAAGTGACCTTATATTATACGGTTCTCAGTGTGCCTCTCCAAATGGCAGCAGCGTTCGGATTAGCAATGCTGCTTAACAGCAAGGTCCGCGGTGTTGGTATTTTTAGGACACTATTTTATTTACCGTCACTCCTTCCTACCGTAGTTGTTACGGTCATATGGCTGTGGCTGTACAATACTCAATACGGATTATTAAATACAATTCTGGGAGGATTGGGTTTTAATAAGGTTGACTGGATTACAAGTCCTGCAATGGTCATTCCCAGTTTTGTCATTATGAGTATATGGAGTGTTGGAAATGTTGTTATTATTTTTCTTGCAGGGCTGCAGGATATTCCTTCCACGCTTATTGAAGCCGTAAAAATTGACGGTGGAAATGCGTGGCATTCTTTTAGAAATGTTGTACTTCCCTTAATGAGTCCCATCATTTTATATAATCTCATAGTCGGATTAATAAAGGCTCTGCAGCTTTTTGTGGAACCCTACATTATGACAAACGGCGGGCCGGTTAATGCTTCTTTAAGTTTCATGATGCTCATATACAGCAATGCCTTCAAGTACGGAAAAATGGGAGAAGCAAACGCCATGGCGTGGGTGCTTTTTATTCTTACGCTCCTTCTTTCCGGTCTTGTTTTTAAAACCTCAAATTCCTGGGTCTACTCAGAAGGAGATAAAAAATGAAAAAGTCTTTAAAGCTGTTTTCGTCTGTACAATTTTATCTTCTTATAGGTATAGCCGCTCTCAGTATACTTCCTCTGCTTTGGATGATCCGAAGTTCCTTTATGTCAATAAATGATATTTTTAAAATTCCCATGATTATATTTCCAAAGAAAATTGAGTTCAAAAACTACCTGGAGGTTTTTACCCTGGTACCTTTTGCTCGATACTATTTGAATACGGTATTTGTTGTATGCCTAAATATTCTGGGCGCCTTTGTTTCGAATATTTGTATTTCGTATGCAATAGCCCGTATAGATTTTAAGGGTAGACGGCTGATGTACTCATTAAGCCTGGGAACTATGATGCTGCCTGCCTCTGTTCAGCTCATTCCTCTCTTTCTGGAATGGAACTGGCTCAAGGGTATTAATACTTTTTTACCCCTTATTGTTCCGTCCTTTTTCGGAAATGCCTTTTTTATTTTTATGCTTGTCCAGTTTTTAAAAACTCTCCCGAAAGAGTATGATGAGGCGGCTTTTATTGACGGTGCAACTCATCCTCAGATTATGTGGTATGTGATTGTTCCTCTAACACGTTCGGCCTTAGCTGTTGTCGCAATCTTTCAATTTATGAATACATGGAATGATTTTATGGGCCCCCTGCTTTTCTTAAATGATTCCAAACTCTATACGCTTGCTATTGGTTTAAGAACCTTTATTTCAACCTTCTATACTCCATGGCCTGCGCTGATGGCCGCTGCAACGTTAACCGTTGCACCTCTTATAATTCTTTTTTTTATAGCTCAAAAATCATTTGTTAACGGATTAACAATGGGCGGCCTTAAAGGCTAGCCTTCAAAAATAAAGGAAAAACTATGAACACAACAAAAGATACTGCTTTACAATTTACCCCTGCCGCCGGGTTTTGGAAAGAACGAACCGATGCAGTCATATATAAGGCTATTCCGTATCAATGGAAGGCTTTGAATAACGAAATTCCCGGAGCACCTGGGAGCCATGCTGTTCAAAATTTTAAAATTGCAGCAGGGGAAGTAAAAGGCGAACGCAAAGGTACAATTTTCCAGGACAGCGATATTGCTAAATGGATAGAGGCCGCCGCCTACAGTCTTCGCTTTAAGCCCGATGCAGAACTTGAAGGCATTATTGATGAATTGGTAAGACTCATAGAAAAAAGCCAGATGAGCGACGGGTATGTAAATACATATTTCATTGCTTCTTCAAAAACGAGTGAACGCTGGAGTGATCTTGTGATGGGACACGAACTGTACTGCGCAGGCCACATGATCGAAGCTGCTGTAGCATATTTTAATGTTACCGGTAAAAGAACCCTTCTTACTGTTATGTGCCGCTATGCAGATTACATAGGAACAGTCTTTGGTCAGGGAGAGAATCAAAATCCCGGTTTTGACGGTCATCCGGAAATTGAACTTGCGCTGCATCGATTAGCTGAAGCAACAGGTAATAAAAAGTATGCAGAATTGGCAAATTATTTTGTGGACATACGCGGTTCTGTTCCAAACTTTCATATTGGAAAAGCAGCAATGGAAGGAATGATTCCCAAAACAAGATGGTTCGGATCAGACTACTATTTGGCTGATAAACCGGTACGTGAGATGACTAATGCTCAGGGCCATGCTGTAAGGGCTATGTATTTATACTGTGCTATGGCAGATCAATACATGATGACAAAGGATGAGCCTCTTCTAGCTGCGCTTAAGAAGATATGGGGAAATGTTGTACAGAAGCACTTGTATATAACCGGCGGCTTGGGTTCTCATCCGTATGGAGAACGGTTTTCTATTGATTATGATCTTCCCAACGACACCTGCTATACTGAAACTTGTGCTTCTATAGGACTTGCAATGTGGGCATGGAGAATGCTCTCAATAGAAAAGAAAGGAATCTATGCTGATATTATGGAAAAGGCTGTATTCAATGGAATCTTATCGGGAATGTCGCTCGATGGTACGAAATACTTTTACGTTAATCCCTTGAAACTGCTTCCTGAAGTAACAAAGTTCAGACACGATCATGCTCATGTTGCACCAGAGAGGGTTTCCTGGTTTGACTGCGCCTGCTGTCCGACAAATGCGGCCCGTTTCATACTGCAGTTTACGGAATATCTGTGTTCAGCGGATACTGACGGTCTATGGATACATCATTTTGCACAAGGCAGGGCTGCTGCTGTTGTTGATGAAAATACCATTCAGCTGGAAATGAAAACAAATTACCCCTGGGATGGTGATGTTGATATCAGATTGGTTATGGATAAATCTGAAGAGTTTTCTGTATATCTAAGAATACCCCACTGGTGTTCAAAGTATACACTCGAAGTAAACAAAAATCCCATACTCGACTCTGCACATAAGAATAACGGATACATATGTATACGGAGAGAATGGCACTCAAACGACATTATTACGCTGAAGTTGGAAATGGAGGTGCGTTTCATTCAGACTAATTCCAATGTCAGTGAAAATGCCGGAAAAATTGCTCTTCAGCGGGGGCCTCTTATATATTGTGCAGAAGAAACTGATAACGGGAAAGGGCTGCATTTGTACAGTATTAAAACAGGAAAAAAAGCCTGTCTTGTTCAGGATTCAAGTTTGCCTTCGGGAACAATAGCAATAGAGGCAGAAGCATCTTTCGAAAAGGATACAGCAGATCCGAAGGATCTCTACTTCGAGTATGTAAGTGATAGAGAAATGGGCTCAAAAACGCTGCGGTTTATTCCATATTATCAGTGGGGCAATAGAAAGCCCGGAAATGAGATGTCGGTCTGGTTCAATATTTCTCATTAAAAAAAATAAAAAAATATTCTTGACGCCGTTTATGAGCCGCTTTATACTATGGAGATATTGCATACTATGGAGGGCTCAATGGCTCTTGAACGATTTTTTTTGCAGAAGTTTGAAAACTGGGATTTTATTACAAAACGAAAGGCTCAGGTCTTTTTTTATTACAGCCTATTATTACTGATACTGCTTGGACTTCTTCTTGTTCTTTATACAGTAATGCCTATTTCACCGGAACTTGCACGTAAAGGGTATCTGGGCGCCGCGGCCATTATTGTTCTTGTCATAATGAGTTTATTTTTTTTACGGACAGGAAAATTAGAGACAGCTGTCTGGTCGTATGCTGTGCCAACAATACTCGTAATTATAGCACTTAGACTTATTAATGCCCGGCCGGCTCCGGAAACTGCTTTTACAACCTACATCTTTTATATGCCTTATATGATTGTGTATGTTGCCGTATTCGGGAAAAAATGGCATGTGCTTCTCGTTACCCTTCTTTTCACAGCGACAAACTGGGTTGTATGGGTCCTTGTTAAAAATGCAGGTTCTATTCTTGATGCAACATCTTCTACCGGAATTATTAACAGTACTATGGGTTTATTAACAACAGGAATACTTGCGTATTCTCTTATCAGTATCGTTGAGAACTACACTATTGTTTTACGTAAAGATTCTGAAGACTCTGCCGTTAAAGTGGAGCGTATTAAATCTGCCTTGGATACTGCCCGGTCCGGTTTACAAACAGGTGAAACATTAATGAAGGAAGCCGGTTCTATGACAAAGGCTGCACTTTCGATTGGTGCAGGTATAGAAACGATGAGGACTGATGTTGTCTCATTGCGTTCAGATGTTTCAAGTACAGCCTCTGCAAATGAAGAGGTTTCCCGTTCTGTGGATGTACTAACACATTCGACAGAACAGTATCAGTCAATGACGATGAAAGCTTCTTCTTCAGTTGAAGAGATGACTTCTTCTATCAGGGTTATATCAGATGTCAGCACTAAAACGCGTGATAGCGTGGAATCTTTAGCGCGCAGTATATCAGACGGAATACAAAGCGCATCTGATTCTGCCGTTACTATTGAATCATTAATTTCGAGCGGAACAGCCCTGCAGGATGTTGTTTCCGTCATAACAGCTATTTCTGAACAGACGAATATTCTTGCAATGAATGCTGCAATAGAAGCCGCACATGCCGGTGACAGCGGCAAGGGCTTTGCTGTTGTTGCCGAAGAAATTCGGCGTCTTGCAGAGGAAACAGCGGCAAATACTAAAACCATTGCAGACGGACTCAATAATCTTTTTAAGGAAATAAATAAGGCGGAAAAAGCAAATTTAAGCATAGATGCATCTTTTAAGGGAATATCAGCAGGGATCGAAAATACAACGGCAGCCTTTGAGGATATTTTAGTTGGTGTAAAA
>Ga0255344_1002795_pt1 | contig 20275 bp, 9 predicted proteins | sample wastewater_treat_5_FD_192414 | JGI IMG/M metagenome (GOLD analysis project Ga0255344, IMG submission 192414) | Wastewater microbial communities from Lulu Island WWTP, Vancouver, Canada - plant18 | ecosystem: Engineered > WWTP > Wastewater > Unclassified | place: Canada: Vancouver, British... | reverse complement strand
TTATTGTGTAGGCGATACCAGCCCGGTGACAGACTATGAGGGAGGCGTCAGTCCCTATGGGGCTTTGAACATGGCAGGCAACGTGTGGGAATGGGTAAGGGACAGGTATGGCAGCGACTATTACAGCAACAGTCCTGCGGAGAACCCAACAGGACCCACTTCCGGGGAATCCAGAGTGTTACGTGGCGGCTCCTGGTACAATGTCAGTAGGAGTATCCGGGCGGCTTACCGGCTCATCTACATTCCAACCAATTCGGGCAGCAACTACGGGTTCCGCTGCGCCCTCCCGCAGCCATAGCTGCGGGATTCTATCTTCTAAATTCTAATTTCCGGGGGTTCAAGGGGGCCTGCCCCCTTGAATTAAAAAATTTTTAAAAACAGGTTTTTACCTGTAAACGCAAGCAAAACAGTCATAAGTGCACTCAGGCCATTATGCCTTGCCGGGAGCAGGGGTAAAAAGAACACATTGCTGACCAACAATCGGCTATAAAGGTGCATTAGACAGGGCTTGCCGCTAGTGGATAATTGCATCTAAATTACTTTAATGAAGTTTCTTAGGCATGAAATGCCCTGTTTCACTGCGGCAAATAAGATGCATGTCGTGCTGTTGCCTGGTAGTCATCGCGAGGAGCCCTTTAGGGCGACGTGGCGATCTGCTTTTAAGCTTTTGTCGCTCAAGAGTGGAATGGGAAAATGATTAACTGCAGATTGCCATACCCTGACGGGCAAAGGGGCTTCTGAATGGGCTCGTAACACCCTTACGGGCACTGGTACCCAAAGGGCACGATGTGACTGCCTGAAAAGTGAAGTTTTGATTTTTAGACCCATTATTTTCCAGGCTTGGCTAAAAAGATTGAGCTAATGTCCGTATTTACGCTTGATTCGAATAAAAATCGTCCTTATTACGATGCGTTTGCCCTTGGCTTGACGCGTTTTTAATAAAAAGCAAAAATATACAATATAATAAAAAGGATAATCTGTTTCAGTAAGGGATGGCATCATGAATCTTGGCAAATATGAAATCCTTGAAGAATTGGGCAGAGGTGGGTTTGGGGTGGTCTATAAAGCCCGCGATGTGGTTTTAAATCGCATCGTCGCGGTGAAAGTTTTGCATCCCAACCTGGTCAACGACCCTGGTTTCGTCTCCCGCTTCCGCAACGAAGCCCAGCTGGCGGCACAACTTGACCATCCCAACATCGTTCCTGTTTACGATTTTGGCGAATATCAAGGGCTTTATTACATCGCCATGGCTTATATGCCAGGCGGGTCCTTGAAAGACCTACTTCAAAAAGAAGGCTCCCTGCCTGAAGGAAAAGCCCTCACTGTCCTAAGCCAGGTTTCTGACGGTCTGAGTTACGCGCATAGAAAAGGCATCATCCACCGCGACCTCAAACCGGGCAACATCCTTTTTGATGAGGAAGGCCAGGCCCGCATCAGCGACCTTGGCTTTGCTAAAGCCTTGCATACCGACTCAAGCATTTCCCTTTCCATGAGCGGCGGCCTGGTCGGCACACCGGCCTACATGGCTCCGGAAGTCTGGCGCGGTGAGCCTGCCACTCCTCAGACTGATATTTACAGCTTGGGTTGCATTCTCTATGAGATGTTGACGGGTGAGGTTTTGTTTGAGGGAAAAACACCAGCTGATGTGATGACGAAGCATCTAATCGACGGTCCTGTATTTAATGCTCAATTGTCAGGTTCGGTCAGACAGCTTATTGCTAAAGCGCTTGCAACTTCGCCTGTAGATCGTCACAGTTCAATAGAGGAATTTTCCGCAGATTTATTGACCCATGGGAAAGCCACCAGCCGTCCTTTTAGCGATAATAGATCGGAAAGCAAGTTCAAATCTGGAACAAGCATTGAGAGCAATGTATATAAACCTAAGGTCGATATTTCAGCCCAATCAAAAACCGCGTCCGGGAAGAAAAGTTTAGTCTGGGTGATTGCAGGTTTTGGGATCACGCTATTGATCATTACCATATGGATAATTTATATGCTCCTGAAACCCATTAGAATACCACAATATCAAACTTCAAACGGCATTTCGACTGCCACGATGGTTGAAACCCAGCCTGCCGTAACTGAAACACAACCAACAGCAACGATTGACGAACCCCAAGCTGAGATAGACAGAAGCCCTGAATCGGTTGCGTCTCCCGCTCAGGAACAGCTAGCTGCGAGCCTGGGAGAATCAGAATTCGATATCGGTACGACCAGAAGGGTTAAGGTAAAAGAGTTGTTAAATATTGAAAATGTCAGCTTGCTTGGGATTTCTCCTGACGAACGGTTTGTCGCTGTTGGTGATGAGCAGACTGTTCATATTTATCAACTAAATCCTATTGAATGTATCAAAACAATTAATATTTCAGATTACAATCCAGATGATTTCAACTGGGTTGGTATAGTGGCTTTTTCGGTTGATCAAAAGTATATGGCAATTAGAACCGGATTTGACATTGCAGTTTTTGAACAAGGGAGTTGGGATTTTCTGTATCTGTTTGGTGCCGGTCAAGGCTATAAGATTGAATTTGTGGGGAATGGGCCTGTAATTGCGAAGTTGAACTTACAGAATGTATTTTTTAAAAATTTGGAAACGCAGGATGAGTTGGGAGATATCGTTATTGTTCGGACTGGGAGGAACAGCGCAGACGCTGACTTTACAATGAGTCCGGATGGGAAGTATGTCATTGGTTATTCGACAGAGGAAGATGGTTTCATTAAGATTTTTGATTTTGCCAGCAAGAGGGAAGTTGCAAAAATAAACAACCTGGGCTGGTTTAGGAATGTAAAGGTTTCTCAAGACTCAAGCATGGTGATGGCTACACTCTCCGACAATAAAGTTTGGGTCTGGAATTTGGCTGATGGAGAATTCATCAGCAGAACAGGATTTGACAAAAATATTGAAACTGCTGATTTTACACCGGAAGGAAATATATTGATTCAGTTTGAGGATCAGACCGCAATAGTTAAGCCACTGATTGAAACAAACGCGACAAACTATAATATGGATGGTCTTCAATTCGACCTTGAATCCGTTGGATTCTTACAACTTTCTACCAGTCGTCGATTGGGATGGAGCAAGGAAAACGGTCGCTTAAGGATCTTTAGTTTAGACGAGGTGATATTTTGGAATTGATCAGATCTTTCCATGAGCTGATAGAAGTTAACTAACGATATCATCTTATTTGTCAGCCAATGAGTCAATTCAAAAAAAAGTTTCTCGAACAGCAAGCATGGAGCTAACTGATAGGATGGTTTTTCTTCCTGCCACCTTCTTTTTTGAATTACTATTTTCAACATCTGAATTACATGTTGATTTCTGAAAGAATTTTGACAATACCTGTAGTAACAGTATTTAGAGAAAATTTATCCCCTACCAATATGGTTGATGTTATACAAATTCTTTGACATTAGCTGCAACTATAAAATCAAGCCCAAAGTCACATATCGTATATAGTGTTATGAAGCACTCATTTATTTCTTATATCATTCTAAAGTGCTTGAATGCGGCCACAATCGCATCATGTTTTTCTTGAGGGCATTGTGGTCTTGTTTTGGCAGCAACGCCGCCGTCCACGAAAGAGTATTGCTTTTCCAGCCCAAGCTCATCTTTCACTTGCGCTATGTATAATGGTGTGACCTTGAAGCCATATTTAGCTTCAATGTACGCCTGGAGTTCCTTATATGTCGGCTTTGGTGATAACCTCTTATTTTTCAGGTCTTTTGTCTCAACGTCAACAAAAAGATGCTCCTTGACATTTTTTCGGGATAAGAGACATACCGTCTCAGCTTACGCTGTGCCAGCAATCCCAGGATACCCTTATGGGCTTCCGTGAAGCAAACATAAGGAGCAAAAGGCTGTGGATCCTGATCGAGCTTCTCATAAAATTCCTCTACGGTCAGCCGTCGCTGTTCGTTGAGATCATAGAGCTGCTGCAGGGAAGCTTCCGGCTCGTGACCAAAGAATACGCCAAAAGCGTCGTCCATGTTCCCTTCCATTCGATTGACAGCATTGAACATGGGAGCCAGATAGAAACCAAAGACCTCTTCGTTCAGCCCTGCCATATCACCGATCTTGCCAAGAGAGACAAAAAGATCCAGGATCAGATAAAGACCGTAGAAAGCCTTTTTGTAAGTAAGACAACCAGGCAGATTATCAACCAGATCAGAATCTCCGTTGGAGTAGATATAACGGCAGATCGAAAGGGCATCCCGTACCAGGATACGGTTCTGCTGGTAAAGCGGCATCGAATCGGAAACAGTACCGATGCCGGCGAAGACGCACAAACGGTTGATCTGCTCTTTGGCAAAGAAATCTTCGTAGCGATCGGCATAGTAGGACAAACACTGCTGCATAACATAGGCTCCGCAGATGCCTTTCAGTTCATAAGGGTCATCAGGACGGTTCGGATCGACGACCACTTCAGCCTGCGGCAGAACCCCAACCGTGTGGTGATCGGTCACAAAGACCTTCAGCCCCTTCAATTGGGCATAGTCGATAGCTTCATGGGCGGCAACACCAACATCAGCCGTAATAACAGCTTTAGTATTGGGATAAGCTTCCAGCAACCGATCGATGTCTTCGGTTCCGAAACCATAGCCTTCTTCAGGTTTGGGCAGATAAAGACTGACATGTATTGGGTTAATACATGGAAAAATGAAATCGAACGTTGTCTTTCTGAGTTGTTGAAAACGATCTGATTCCGGGGAAGCATATCGATCACTTCCATCCAGACTCGATCCTACAATAGTTTTGTATGCTTTTACAAAATTGATGCTACTAAATAATTTTTACTACCCTTGACATTACAAAAGTGGTCGATTATAATGTGTGTGTATTAATTCAGGGCTCCGATGCCTATCCGACTTGTTTGGTAGTTTTACGTTCTGTGGAGCAAACCTAATTACTAACAAATTTAATTTTAGTACACGCCATGTGAAAATGCGTGAGAATACTAAAAAACAATCGCACAGATTAAATAGTGCATTGTTTGGATAGAGAAAGGAAAACGATATGAATATAAATTTAAACGAAGGTAATTTAGCAATTGCTTATTACCGCTATTCATCCTCTTCGCAAAATGAGGATTCCATTGAACAGCAAAGAAAAGCTGCTCATGAATTTGCAAAATCAAACGAGCTAACCATTATTAAAGAGTATGAGGATAGGGGGTACTCTGGATTGACTGATGAACGACCAGGATATCAAAGCATGCTGGCGGAATTAAAAACACTTAGACCTAATTATTTAATTCTTTGGAAAACAGACCGATTAGGACGGGACAGGTACTCACTAATTTGGGCTAAGAAAAAAATCAGTGATGCAAAATGTAAAATTTTACTTATCGCGGAACCTACGCCTGATGATTCACCTGAATCCGCCCTAATGGAAGGGATGCTCGAAGGCATGGCTGAATTTTATTCCCGCCAGCTTTCAGTTAATGTAAAACGCGGCATGAAATACAATGCTGAAAATTGCTTATCAAATGGACACAGAATTTTTGGTTATGAAATTGGACCAGATAAAAAATATGTCATTAACCCTGACACAGCACCAGTAGTGCAAAGGATTTTTCATGATTATGCAAACGGCGCTCCGATGAAACAGATTGTAAACACTCTGAATAGTCAAGGAATAAAAACAGTCAACAATCGAAATTTTACCATCAATGGGCTACGTTCTATTCTAAGGAATAATAGATATACTGGTATTTATAAATATGGTGATATTGAAATACCAGGTGGTATGCCAGTAATTATTGAGGAAACCTTATATGAAAAAGCGCAGAAAATGCTCAAATTGAATAAGCGCAAGAAACACACTCAAAAAGTGATATCGCAAGATGATGTATTACTTGTTATGCCTGATTTTTGGTTAACTGAAAAACTTGTTTGTGGATATTGCAACAGTACAATGCAAGGCATTTCTGGCACTAGTGAAACTGGAGCAACATATTATTATCATTCCTGTGCAGGAAAACGCAATCCAAAAATCAGATGTAAGAAAGCAAATATAAGAAAAGACTTGCTTGAGGAAATAGTTATTGACTTCTTAGGCATGCTTCTTATCGATTCTGGAACTGTCATAGAACTGTCACTTGAAGCGGCTGATTATCACCAAAAATACTATGTTGAAAGCAAGTACCTGGAAGGGCTTCAAAAAGAGAAATCGAACACGGAGATTAAGTTACAAAACATTCTTCAGGCATTAGAAAAAGGAATTGTCACCGAAACAACTCGTTCCCGATTGTTGGAATTAGAAAAACAAAAAAAAGATTTATCATCAGCAATTAAAGTTGAAGAAAACAAGAGACGAATGACAGAGAATAAATATAGCATTCAAGCTTTTTTCGAAAAGTATAAAAATGCTGACTTTTCAGATGAAGAGGTTAGAGATTTTATATTAGACTATCTTGTCGATAAAATTTATGTTTACGATGATCGCATCGAGATTAAATGCTGGTACTGCGAAACACGCATGGAGATAGAGTTCTCTCATGCTGATTTGCTAAAAGAAGTTGGTTTTTATGAGGATTACGAGAGCATTGTTGAGATCCGAAAGTTCGTACAGTTAGCGAACAGTTCCACTCGAAAAGACACCACCACTGGTGTCTTTTTCATTAATGAGATTGAGAAGGTCGACCTCATGGGACAGGGAGCCGAATTTCTCTGGGTCCACTCAAGAATAAACATACGCACTATATCTGCAAAACTTGCATCTCATTGCTGTACGCTGGTTCAAAGATAGTCATTTGGCTGTTTTTTTACGTTTAATCAGTAACATTCATTAGACAGTTTTCAAAAGTGGGAAATGTTGATTGCTCAAGGCGTCCAAAAAATAAAGTGTTTTGATAAAATGGGTTGCAGAGGGAATATAAATTATTTCACGAGAGTAAGTTCGTCCAGATCGCTGTCCGGGTTGATCTTGTCAATCGAAATGAGTTCCCCGGTGATGAGCAGACGATTTTCAAAGGTCGGGATGGGGTCGCAGGTGAAGAGAGTCATCAAACTCTTCTCCGGGTCATTGGTGAAGGGGTTAAATTCCCAGGGGCGAATGATTTGAATGTCGTTGATTTCGTAGACAAAAAGGATATCGCCCAAAAGAAGTGAAAACCTGTCCTCCAGCTCCAGTTCTCCCAGATCAACAAAAGTCTTCACATAATAGGTGCCGCGGTGCCCGGCGATGAAGGAATGTTCTCCTTTTTTTCCAAAGGGCAGCGCTGTGCCCTCAATAAAACCCGTCCCTATCGACAGAATATCATGGCTGGTGCCATAATAAACCGGCGCTTTCACGTCAATTTTCGGTATAATAATGGCAGCGTTGACATGATCAATGTTACGCAGTGCTTCAACCAACTCCAAAGCTTTGGCTTCCTGAGCATCCCTTTCGTCGAATGAGCCTGGTTGAGTCCGATTTCTTTTTTTGGCTTTTCCGTGCTCATCAAAGGGGTCTTCAGCGGCATTTTGGCTTTCTTCAATGACCGTGTTGGCTGCCTGCAATTCCTCAATTTCGACTGAAACAGGATTTTGAACCAGGCTTAAAATCTTTTTCTCATCGCAGCTCTGGTTTATTCGTTTCAGCACCGTCGGCCCAAGCAAAAGCAGAATGGCAACTGCCAGTATGAGCCATTTGAAAACCGATAGAAATTTGCGCATTGAAATGAATTCCGATGAAAAGAGGAGGGTCGGAGTTTCGATCCTCCTCTTTTGCAAACTATTTACAGTTCCTTGTTAGCCCACCGCTTGCTGAACCAGAAGCCGGCTGCCAAAAGCAATGTCCCTGCCAGTAAGTAGCCCAATGTGCCCAATGTGCCGGTATCGGGCAAATTTTCATCAATTGGTGAGTCTTCAACCGTAAAACTGATAAGTGGTAGCGAGTTTTCATCAATCACGACGTGTAGCCATTCTTCGTTCATACGATATCCAGGAGGGGCTTTGGTTTCTTTGAGCCAGTATTCCCCATAAACCACATCATTGAACTTTTCATATCCGCTAACTGGATCAGTGACAGATTCCATCACAAAGCTGCTCAAATCGTTTTTAGTGAGATACAACGCGAATTTGGCTCCCGCCAGTAATTCCGGTGGATTCGTGCCGCGTTTGACTTTTACAACCTCAATATCTCGCTTGATCTGGTCATTGTAGACCACAATATACTTATGTGGTGTGTCAGCATTGATCACAATGGTATGGACTGTCGGGTCCAGTTCGTAGCCAGGAATTGTGGCTGTTTCCTGCAATGTGTAAGTGTCAAATGGCAGGTCAGACCAGACAATGTAACCATTGCTATCGGTATATTTCACCGAAGTCGTAACCCCATCAGGATAGGTCAGGGTAAATTCTATGCCAGCCATTCCCTCATTAGCAGGGCGGTTGTACTTCGATAAGGATATCTGACCGAGTTGCAGTTTATTTTCAACCGGGACAACGATCCTTCCATTAAAGCCGGGCCGGCTGGTATAGTCGCCAATTCTTACCGGGATATCATCCAAGATTGGACGATAACCGGCTGGTGGGGTGAGTTCGCGCAGATAATAGGTTTTACCTGGGTCAATTTGAGCGTAACTAAAACTCAGCCAGCCGTCAGTGGTCATGCCGGTTTCCAGTTGGGTCTTGTTTTCGTCCAGGAGGACAAAATTAGCCATATTCAGAGGCTTGATGACGTGAACGATAGTGTTCGGAGGGGTAGTATCCGGCGCGTCAATGAAGTCAGTGGTTACTATCTTACAGTCCGGGCATGAACCCGCCATCGCCGCCAGCAGATCGACCGCTTCAGCATAGGTGACATTGCGATGAAGCATTTCATACTTTCGCAGTGCCATATCGAGCTTGTAGTTGATAAACTCATAGCTGAATTCAAGCAGAAGCGGTTCCCCAGGTAAGGGATAGGGGTTGATGACAAAGGTCTTCTCAAGTGGCGATCGGGCATATCCAGCAGGCGACTTGGTTTCTTTGATCTTATATACTCCGGCTGACAAGACGCTTGAAGTTGCCACACCAAATTCGTCAGTGGTGAGCACTTCAACGACTTCCCAGCCTTCCGGTTCCAATCGTCTGTAGATGGTAAACTCAGCGTCTTCCAGCAGATTCGCCGGTTCGGCATTGTCTTTCTTGGTGACGGTTACCTGACCAGTCTGCGGGATGCGGATGTTGGGCACATAGATCTGTCGGTGATCAAATGGTGTTGTGCAGCTGTCCGCCGTTTCACAGAAGAAGAGTTTGCCTTGAACGTCGAACATGAAGGGGATATCCTGCTCATAAGGTGTATAGCCTTCAACACCGGACACCTCGCGCAGGATGTAACGGGTGTTAACATCCAGACCCGGATGAGTCTCGCTTGGGAAGTCAACATAGCCATCCTCATTGCTTGTCAATGGACCGTCTACCAGAGTCGTACCGTCAGCAGCAAAGATCGAGAATTGCGCGCCTGTCAGGGGGGTACCGCTTTGGTGATTACACAGCAGGGGATTGCTCGCGCATTCACTGTCAGAATAAACACCCAGCTTGTTCACGCGTAAACCGACCTTGTTATTGGTTATCGCGTCATTACCGGTAAATTCAATCACCTGACCCTGCGTTTCGATAGTCGCCGTAAATGGGGCTACGGGTTGGAAGGGCGGCACTGGTTTGCTCTCGGTAATCCGGTAAGTGCCTTTGGGCAGGTTATTAAAAACGATTCTGCCGTCCAGTCCGCTGCGTCCACTCATTCTGATATGAGTGTTGCCAGGCTGGTCGGGTAAATTCTCCGGAGTGATGCCTTCAATGGTAAATTCAAAACCAGACAGTGGATCGCCAATTGCGTTGACTTTTTCAATGATAACGCTGCCTTTGATAGGATCTGGATCCTTGGGCGTGTTATGGATTGGTCCAATCTCAAGGGTAATGCCAGCGTTATAGGCGTCAACCATCTGTTGTTGGGTGATGATGATAGGAGCAGGCAAGAGTTTGTAACCCGCGGGTGCCTGAACTTCGGTAAGCACATAGTCGCCAATTTCAACGTCCAGGAAGGTGATCAGGCCATTCACGTCAGTAGTGCCGCGCTTAATCAAAACACCATCAGAATCCCTGAGTTCAAATACGGCACCTTGCAGATATTCAGTCTCTTCAACGCCGACTTTGGTTAGGATGATGTCTACCGTTGGCATGGGTATCCTGTTATAGATGCGGTTGGGTTCCAGGTAGCGATTGACGCCGCCAAAGGTAGTTGAATCATCCTTGCGGACGAAGGTGTTATAGGCGTACAGGCCACTTAGTGACAAGTCAGGATTGGCTGGAGCGATCATCGGCACAATGACCTGTAACAGTTCATCAACAGCCAGTTCAACGCCAGCATCCTGCACAATTCGGATGGCGATTGTGTTCGCGGCAGGGCTGGTCGTCCAGCTCAGGTTGTCCAAAACGTCTTCGGTCGTGTCGTTACCATAGACTATTGGTGTGTCAGAATTGTAGTATTGTACCGAATAGCCTGGCAGGTTCACTGTAACCGGTTTGTTGTGGTTAAATCTGTTGACAAACTCACTTCCACGCGGCAGACGCACACCGTCCAGGTTTTCAGTGATGGCGGTGTCGTTGACATAGGGAAAGACGTCTACCAGCACCACATTTGTTCGTGGGGAACCGGTATAGTTAAAGACATTCAAACTGTACTCAAATTCACTGCCTGCAGGGGTTTCAATGCCGGAATAGTTCCAGGGATGCGCATCGGAGAGGCGAATGGCTTTATAAGCGCGCACTTCCATAATCGACCACACTTCAAATTGCGTTGTCGCGCGGGAATAGGTGTTGCCAGGGTCATTAAGCTGATCCCAAACCCGTTCGCCAATGTTGGTAACAACGTTAGTGTTACTAAAGTCCATAAAGACTTCGTTTAAATAGTCGCCATCGGTGGCAGTTGGGTCAACGACAGCATGGATTGTCGCAATTTTGTTGTACCATAAACCGGGGTTTCGCAAGGAAGGAGCGCTGAAAACGAGAGCCGCGCGACCGGTATTATTGTAGTTTGAAACATACTGATAAGTCCCTTCACATTCGAGGAACTGGGCGGAGAGCATAACCGAGCTGACCTGAACACCGTTGGGCATCAGATCTATCATCACAAAGTCGTTCAGTGGGTCATGGTAACTTCCCAGCGAACGATCGTCCACAAAGAGCTCATATTTAACCGGGTCGCCTGGGACTGCCGGGGTTCTGTTCACAGTTTGCGTCTTATGCGGTTTCACCTGCATTTGCACCTGGCGAACGTAAAGGGGCTCATCCGCTTCAAAATAGAGAGGATCCGCGCCTGAGGCGGTTGAGCCAGACAGCGCGCCCGTGTTCCAGAAGACGTTGCCGGTTGAGCCTGGCGTTTCGTCAAAATGGGGAACATCAGGGTTGACCAAACGGGTGTTCAGCGTGGCAATATAAGAGCCAGCCGGCAAAAAGTCAAGATGGAATTCAACACGCTTGGTCAGCAGACCAGCATCCTGACCCCAGCTGATCTCGGTGGCTGTTATCTCACCGGTCACGATGCTGATACCGGTCTCGTCAATCAGGTGGTAAGTGCCACCGATAAAGGCTTCCGGCACGATCGCGCTGGAATAGTAGAGGCGCGGGTCCAAGTCAAAATCGCTCAGGACGACATCATAGAGATCAATACGGGTGCTGGTTACCAGATCCCAGGGCATGTCCAGGTGCCGGTCATGGTCATTATCATAGAAGTAAGCAACGCCATCATAGCGGGGGCGGTAAATCGTTTTGTTAAAGAATACATCGCCTGGCTCCGGCGGTATCAGTGACTGACCAAAAGAAAAAGTGATGTCATCGCCGACATGCATCTCATCTTCATAGATGGATTGATTGTAAGGAGTCAAAACGCCGGAAACCGAGTTTTGGACATTGTAGTAATACATCGCCCAGGGGAAGCGCAGCCGCAACCGCGGAATGGGTGTGTTGCGGGAGTTCCTGGCATTGCCGGTGTAGGTGACGGTCGTTCCGTCAGCCGAAAGCACCCAGCCCGGGTTGGCAGTCGGGTCAAAGATGGCGATGCGATCGCTTCGCACACCGTTTTCCATCGATGGGTAGACCGGCAGGGTGTCGGTGATTGTGTACATACCGATGTTGCGTTCCAGGCCATGCAATGAAAAGGTGAAGTCGATATATTCGCTTGCAAGGTCATCAATGGCGGGGTCGCCATAGCGGCTGGGGGTAAAGTTACGCAGGACGATACCACTCTGTTGATTGCCATTCGCTTTTTTGATAATGTAGGGATCGGGATAGTAGCCCTGGAAGTCAACCAGATTGGCATGTGCCAGCGGGTGGCTGTCATCGTTGAGGAAGAAGGCGTCCAACGGGTAGGGCGTATACTCCGGCGTGACATATTTCTTAAACCGCCAGGCGATGGGAATCTCAATATCAAAGCTGCCCTCAAGCGGTTTGAGATTGATGGTGAGTATGCCATTTTCAGCGGTATAGCTAAGGACGCTGCCACCGGACGTGATGGGGATGTTTATTTGTGATTCGTCGTAGACTTCAGGGTCATAGAACAGGACGATCTTTGGTTCCTGGATGAGCGCGTCGTAACCACTGCTGGCTAATTTGACGCGGGAGATCATCTGATCGCCGATCAGGTAGGGGCCTGGCTTGATCGGCGTGTTGTAGAATTGAGACAGATGGATCATGGTGGTATCGCTGGGGTGACAGTGGCTGATATCCAGATATTCAAAGGTGACCGTTGGGTTATCAACGGTCAGGTCAACTTCGACCGGGTCGGGCGTACAGTAGCCAAAGATGGGGCGTGGGTAGACGGTGTAGGTGTTGCCGCCTGGGGTTTTGATCGTGTAAGGGTCAGCGATCGTGTTACCCTGGTCATCAACCGAATAGACGGTGATGTCCTTGGGGTTGATGATATATTTTCCACCTTGACTTGAGAAATTTTGAGATCCAGTTGCTGGATCTGCTCCCCTGGAAGACTGATCAGCAAGCACAGTGACCTGTTGGCTCCATGGCCAGCTGGTGGTGGCTTCGCTCTTCGTGTGCTGACCCCACCGGGAATAGTCGTATTTGCTTGCAAAAACATAATTTATCGTTCCACTTTTATTAATATTCCCATCAGGGTCAGGGGGTAATGCGGCAGTTCCGCTATGGGTTCGAAAGACAGCCGTATTGTCATTGTAAAGCCCGGTATAAAGCCCTGTGTTATTGTAAGCGTATTCAGGGGCGGCAAAGTTGGCTTCGGGTGAGATCCAGATCTCATCCAGCGTGCTTGACTGGAATGCCCTGTAACCGAGATATGTTAAGTTGGGACTGTTGGACAAATCCAGATTTGTCAGGGTCGCGTTTTGAAATGCTGCATTGCCAATATATTGCAAAGCCATATTCTGGCTGAAATCCAAAGAACTGGCAGTCACATTTACAAAGGCTTCATTGCCGATATAGGCGACATTAGGGATTTTGCTTAGGTCCAGATTTGGTATCGTTCCGTTTCGAAATGCAGTTTCGCCAATATAGCTTAAGGCGGGGTTGTCAAGCTGCAGCGTTTGCAACAGAGATAAGAGGAAGGCGTCTTTACCGATGTATGACAAGTTCTTACAGCTGGATAGATCCAGCTGATCTAAAGCGGCATCCTTAAAGACAGCATCACCAATGTAGGTGACGGCGCACTGAGCAGGAAATTGAATAGATTCAGGTAACCTTCTAGACATAAATCTTTCGCTAAAAGCATAATCACCAATGACTTTTAAGGATGTGGCTGTGGACAAATCAAGATGTCTGATCATATGTTTCTCAAATGAACTGTTACCAATAAACTGAACCGAAGCGGGTAAGACCAGGCTTTGCAAGGGAGACTGTTGAAAAGCACGATATCCTATGAAAGTCAGGTTTGTCGCGCCGGAGAGATCCAGATTGGTCAATTTCGCATTTTTGAAAGCCTCAGTTCCTATAAACCTGAGTGCTGAAGATTCCGAGAAGTTGATATTGATTAATAAACCGTTATATCCAAATGCTGCCTCGCCAATATGGGTTAATTTAGGGGTTTTACGGAAATCCAGTTCGGTCATCTTGCTTGAACTAAAGGCACTATTGCCAATGTATTCCAGGTTGGGCAAATTGTCCAGGTCCAGCTGGGTCGCTGTGCAAGCCGGAAACGCACTATCACCAATATAGGTGATAGGCGAGTTGGGGGCAAAAATGATTGAAGCCGAACGGGCGCGACTAAAAGCCCAATCGCCAATATGGTTTAACTGCGTGCAGGCACTGAAATCAAGAACAGGACTTACGATTTTCAATAATCTAAACGCATCATTACCAATCATGCGCAAATCACAGCTGCTGGTGGGCAGGATGAGATTGGTCTGGGCATCCCATACGGTACCCCTGAAACTACCTATACCGATGTAGGTCAGCGCGCTGAGCTGGCCAAGGTCGATCGTTTCCAATGCATGGCTCCGGAACGCACTATTACCAATGTATGTCAGGGCGGTGTTTTGGGATAAATCGAGCGTGGTAAGCGGGGAGGTTTCGAATGCAGAATCTCCGATGTATGTCAGGGCTGTATTGTGGGATAAATCAAGCGTGGTAAGCTGGGATCTATAGAACGCCCATTTTCCAATGTATGTCAGGGCGGTGTTTTGGGATAGATCGAGCGTGGTAAACAGGGAGGTTTGGAAGGCTGAAATACCGATAGTTTCAAGTTTCGTGTTGTGGCTAAGGTCAATGTCGGTGCTAATAGCTGCGTACAAGAATGCATTATCGCCTATTTCCACTAATTCAGTGAGGCGCGAAAAGTCAACTGAGTTAGATGTTTTATGTTGAAAAGCAGCAGCTTCAATTCGGATAATATTTTCAAGCGTGGTGGGGCTAAAGCCTGGCAGACAGATATCACGGTTGCCGGCGTTATATTTTTGACCACCACTGACACTAAAACCGGTAATCACGGTTCCTGTAGTGTCATATTTAAAATCCCCCAGCACCCAGCCGTTGCAGGTAGGGTAGTTCATCCAGTCGGTGCCAACCAGGGCTTCCACTTGTTTGAAGGCGGTATTTCCCCACTGGTCGGTAACCATGTAGGTGACAATATAGGGACCAGGAACTGCGGAGTCAATATCGTGCGTCCAGGTGACATCACCGGTAATATCGTTGCCCTGAAAATCAGTTGCTGTTAAACCTTCCTGCAGTATAACTTCGATCTCCTCATCGGTCGCATTGGGCGGAATCATGATGGGTGTCTTGGTGATGACTGGCAGAATATTGGATGGTTGATAAATGAGGGTGAGCACATAACCATCACAATCTGGCGTAAAAGTAACGGGCGATTCGGTCGTGTAGCCGGAAATTTCCTGCGGGGTGTAAGTGACCGGCACGCCCACCGAGAAAACTTCACCGGGGATGGACAGATCCGCGCCGAGTACCTTGTCGCTGATGAGCATGTTGCCATCGGGGTCGTGGTGTTTGACAATGATGGTAATCGGGTTGACCACATGCCCGAAGCCTTTGGGGCTGTATTCGGTTTGGATGCCGGGGTTATCGGTAACGACTTTGACGTAGCGGCCATTCTGGGCAAATACATCCGTGCCCATGGGGGTGACGATGCTGTTGGGCATCCAGACTTCCACCAGCTGGTTTAGCTCAAAGACAGAATTGCCAACGATCTGCAGACCTTCGTGCAGGGTGAGGCTGTTGAGGTTGTTGGAAATGAAAGCACCCTGGCCGAGTGAGTAAACCGAGGTAGGGATATCCAGCACGGTGAGATTGTTGTCACGGAAGGCAAATTCGTGGATATAACGCAGCGTGCCGGGCAAAAGGATATGTTGAACTGGGTCAGTCATGATCGATGCCAGTTGGTTATCCGCAAAAGCATAAGCCCCGATCTTCAGCAGACCGTTTGGCAGGGTAACAAATGTCAGTTGTTTGCCCTGCAGGGCGTGCGCGCCAATGGAAATCACATTTTTGGCAGGGTCGCCAAGCGTGGCAGGAATGGTGAGCACAGTATCGGTGCCTAAGTAGCCGGTAATTTCAATACCCTCCACGCCATCAATGGTGATATCTTCCCAGGTAAAGATGCCATCCGTGCCTTTGAGACCGGGTTGAGCCGTCGGCGGTTTGGTTTCAAAGAGGGACGGCGTTGGCGTCGCACTGGGATCAGGCGTGGCGCTCGGTTCTGGCGTTGTGCTTGGTTCGGGTGTGGTGATGATGGGATCGTCAACCGGTGTTTCAGAAGGTTTTTCCGTGGGCGTAACAACAGGCGTTTCGGTTTCAATCGGGATGATGATTGGCTCATCGGTTGGTGTGAGTCCCGGTTCATCAGGTTCGGGCCCTGATTGTTCCGGTTCTTCCACATCCACAGGACCATTATGGGTGGAAATGCTGGTCGTGAGGGTCGGTTGATCCAATTGCGCCTGGACAGCTTTGGTCCCAAAACCAAGTCCAGCCTGGGCAATGCCCGAAAGCAACATTGCCAGGACCAACACAAGGCTGATAACGCGTTGCGCAGTATAGCTTTTAGTATTTTGCATCTGAAACTCCTTGTTTGCGTTTCTTGAGGACAGATCTCAACAAGGTAATGACCAGTCCTGATAATATAAAAATAACCACGCCAATAATGGCTTTCATTTCCCAACCCATTGAACGGACTTCCTGCACCACGGTTTTGGGCGGCGACTTGACAGAACCGACAATTTCGGGTTGTTCGATGGTATCCTCGCTCACGATAGCCGCTTCCTTGTCGAGCAGGCTTTCAGCTTCTCCGGGCTCAAAATTGTCGCGTTCAGAGAAGATGAGCAAGCGTTCAGTATTGATGAGATAGGGTGTGCAGGTGACCAGGGTGACGATATCGCGGCCAGGCTCAATTTTAATGAAGCGACCATCGTTGGGTTTGACCACCTTAATTTCGTAAATTTTGTATTTCAGCAGATGGAGCGCGTCCTGAATGTAAAAAACATCGCCCAGAACGAGCTTGTCAACATGCCGGAAGATGTTGGAATCGTAGGTTCCACGGTGACCGGTCAGGACGCTGTTTCCATCCCGGCTGCCGGGATAGGAGGTATTTTCCATCAGACCAACGCCCACACGGAGCACATTTTCACCTGAACCGTAATAAATGGGCAGTTTTTCCTGAATTGCGGGGATGATGAGCGTCCCCAAAGGCTCGCCGGTCTGTAAAAAGTCGTAATAAGAGACGGCATTGGGGTCTGGATTGACCAATTCTTCGATTTGAGAGTTGAAACGACCTTCACCGAGGCTCAGATTGTAGTTTACAATCGCTTCGATAAGCTCGTCTTTTTTCTCCTGACTGAGATTGCCCGAAGTGAACTGCCGGACGCTGGTGCGTTCGCGCTGGAGACGCAAAACATAGGCGGTTATGGGGTATGCCATAACCAGCAAACCGGCAATCAGGAAGATGGAGCTCAACCAGGACTTGTTTTTCATGCTATTTTTCGTCTTCTTTGGTTTTCCGTTCACGCCAGGTGATCACGAAGAATATGCCCAGCAGAACTGTGCCAACAGCAAGCATGATGTACTCGGTGGGTTCACCGGTGTTGGGGGGATCGAACGGTGGCTTGGACGGTTGAGGTGTGGGCGGCTTGGTAGGCTGCTTCGTTGGGGTCGCTGTCGGGGTCGGCGTGGCTGTTGGCAGGGGCGAGTTTTCAAGCCGCAACTCAACGCGCACAGGCAGGCCCTGATCGGGATCAATGCTAAATTCCAATGGCGTTGTGATCGGTTCAAAACCAGGAGGTGGCTGTATTTCGCGGAACTCATAGCGTCCCTCCGGCAGGTTTTCAACGCAGATTAAACCCTCGGCGTCGCTGATGTAAGTTTCACCGATTTTTCGGGGCAGGCTAAGGTCTTGCCCGGGAGCGGTGATTTGCCAGAGCTCAAAAATCGCGCCAGCCAGGCTTGTGCCGTTGGGGTTTACTTTTAGCAGCTCGACATCACCGATGACCGGAATGGCTTTATGCATGATCTCAACGGTTTGGTCCGGAGAAACAACGCCGCCCGCCATTTGAGGGAACTCAACCTGGATGGCTTCGTCAACCAGGAGATAACCTGGAGCGCGTTTGACTTGCTGGAAGAGATAGCCACCTTTTACGCTGGTTGTAAAACGAGCGCCGGTGGGACCCACAACGATCTGGCCCAGATCGACCTCAACCGGCGTTTGGCTGCCATCTTCGTTGAGTTCATAAATGCGCGTCACCTGATAGACCGCACCCAGAATATAGACAATATTGCCGTCCTGATAATCAGGCCAGGAGACGTTGGTGATGATCACCGTGTATTCAGTTGATTGGGCAAACCCGCTGACCGGGCTCAACAGGAACATGAGCAGGCAGCAGATTATGAGTAGTTTCTTTTTCATCTTGGTCTTTACCTCCATCTTTGTAAACGCGCAGAAACAACACCTTCCCCCTTTCGGGGGAAGTTTGGAAAAAGGAATTAGTTTTTGTCGTTCTTTCTACGTTTGGCAAAGAAGATGCCAGTGCCGATGAGCAAGACACCCGCGCCAAGGAAGAATAATGCGCCCGTCGTACCGGTACCAGGCAGGTCTTCATCAGTACGGTAGTTGGTGATGGTTAGTTCAAAGGTGGCATCAACAGGAACGACCACTGTGGTGATTACTTCACTGATGCGGAAGCCTTCAGGAACGTAAACTTCTTTGACGTAATAAGTGCCATAGGGCAGGCGTGTGAAGCGCACGATTCCATCCGCGCCGGATTCTTCAATAACAGTCTGACCAGTAATAGGGCTAACAAAGGGAACGGTTGCCGCAGCATCAGTAAAGAGTTGGAAGCCGACACCAGCCAGGGGATTGCCATCACTGTCTTGTTTTGTGATGTTAAAACCGCCTTCAGTTGGGGTAACAGGTTCGTCATCATCATCACTGCCGAAGTCCCATTCGAGCGTTGCCTTGTTTGTTACAGGGACACCATTTTGAGCGTGTTCGTTGAGCATAACATGCACGGTAACCGTGATGGTGCGCTCGCCAGCGGCATAGGCTGCAACCAACTGAGCAATGCTGAAGTTGATGGTGAGTTTGTGGCTGTTGGGGTCAGCGGAATCGTAGGGGGTGTAAGAGTCCGAGGCGACCAATGAAGGATCTCTTACAGGAGCAACAGAATACCAGGGGTCAATATAATCAACTTCCATCGGGAAGCTGTCAACAACGCGATAATATGTGAAATCACCTACATTCTCAGGGATGGGGAAAGTGAGCTTGTAGTAGTATGGATCGCCAATGTTGTGCTGCGCGCCCGCGCCATCTGCATTTTCGTCAACGGTCTTGATGATATTTGGGATAGGATAGTTTTTGAACTTAAGCTGGATTGGGTCAGGATTGACGATTGCAGTGTTTGTTGCAGTAATGGCAAAACTGACACAATCATTTGGTGGTGCAGGGATGGGACCATAACCAGTCGGTGGCGTGATTTCACAGAAGCGATAAGTGCCTTCCGGAAGATTTTCAACGGTGATTTTGCCATTCGCGCCGGTGGTGAAGTTCCCCATGTCATGAGGATATGTTTTTATTGAATCTGTTGGCAACTCAGTATCCTGCCATAATTTGAAAACTGCCCCAGGCAGTGCTGTTTCGCCTGGATCAGCATTGGTCCACTTAAAAAGTTCGGCTTTGCCAAGTAGTCTGGAGACTTTGGGATAAACTTCCAGCGTTTGGTTGGGATCAACGACGCCATCTTTCATGCGTGGGAACTCAACGGTAAAACTCTCAGTTGGCAGAAGGAAACCAGGAGCACGGGTAACAGGCACAACTTCGTAGATACCTTTAACACTGGTTTGGAAACCGTTCTCAACGCCATCTTCGATGGTGAACTGACCCAAAGAAACATGAGGATTCAGTTCTGTCGCCACACCAGCGGCATCAATGGTATGAGTTCTGAAAACCTCATACACGGCGCCGATCACAGACTCTGTAACAGGCGGAGGTCCTGGATCAGTAACAACATGATTATGAACAATGAGCTTATAGGGAGTGCCGTCATCAATTAATCCGGCAAATGCGCTTTGCATTGGCGCAAAGAGCAGGACAATTGCGATTAACAAACTAATCGACTTGAATAGTCTTTGGGGCATAATTTAAATTCCTTTCATTGTATAAGTACAACTTTCTTTCCCACGAGATTACAGTATACCACAATTTAATTGTTTGAAAAGGTTTTTAATCTATTTTTCCAAAATTTAACTGTAGGATTACACTACATATTGGACAGTGACTAATGAAAAATAGCAGGAAGTGATAGTATCCGTTATTGTTAATACGCCAATAAAAGCAATAAGGAGAAACCACAAC
>Ga0255344_1002786_pt1 | contig 20320 bp, 17 predicted proteins | sample wastewater_treat_5_FD_192414 | JGI IMG/M metagenome (GOLD analysis project Ga0255344, IMG submission 192414) | Wastewater microbial communities from Lulu Island WWTP, Vancouver, Canada - plant18 | ecosystem: Engineered > WWTP > Wastewater > Unclassified | place: Canada: Vancouver, British... | reverse complement strand
CCGGCTGCCTGATCGAGCAGGACAAATTGGAGGCGGAACTGACCGCCCACCCCGGCGACTGGCAAGAAGCAGGCGCCGATAAAGGTCGGGCCATCCTCATCCGCCCCACGGCCGAATCGGCCTATCTACGCTGGATCCGCACCGATGTCCTGGATGCCTATGAACAGGACATTCGGCGTGCCGGCGGCATTGATCTGCATGTGATTGGGGTCGGCGGGCGTGGCCATGTGGCGTTCCACGAATGCGGGATTCCTTTTGCCGGCAACCGGATGCTGCTGGTCAAGCTGGACGACAACACCGTGGCCAACGCCGTGAGCGACCACCACTTTGCCCGCGCGGCGGATAGCCCACGCTTTGCCATTTCGATGGGCGCGGAACTGGTGTACGAGGCCAAAAGCGTGGTGCTGCTGGCTGCCGGCCCACGCAAAGCGGAACCGATGGCCGCTGCGCTGGCCGAAGCCCCCTCCCCCGCCGTGCCGATTTCCTACGGGCAGTTATATGCCCAACGCGGCGGCGAAATGATTTATGTGATTGACCGCGCCGCGGCCACAGGTGTGCTGGATCGCCGCAATGAAATCATCGCACGCGGAATTGAAATCCGCGATTTGAGCAATGCCGCCGCCACCCGCCCTCTGGCCTCTCTGGCCTTCACGCGCGACCCAGCGAGCGGGCTGCTGGGTTAATCTTTTTTTATTTGTTGGGCGGGAATGGTTGAGGGACGAAACCTTCCCGCCGCGGCTGGAAGGTCTGCGACCGTTCCAGCCCTACAATGCGACCCGTCAATCCTTGGCCCGGAAATAACAGCCCGCCGGGGGTGCAACCCCGGCCTGCAAACCGGATTCGGCCGCGGCTATTCTTGTCGGGATTTTGTAGGGCGGGAATGGTTGAGGAACGAAACCTTCCCGCCGGGAAAACGGCTGGAAGGTCTGCGACCTATCCAGCCCGACAATCCGACCCGTCAATCTTTGGCCCGGAAATAACAGCCCGCCGGGGGGTGCAACCATGGCCTACAAACCGAATTCGGCCGCGGCTATTCTTGTCGGGATTTTGTAGGGCGGGAATGGTTGAGGGACGAAACCTTCCCGCCGGGAAAGGCTGGAAGGTCGGCGACCGTTCCAGCCCTACAATGCGACCCGTCAATCCTTGGCCCGGAAATAACAGCCCGCCGGGGGTGCAACTCTGGCCAACAAACCGAATTCGGCCGCGGCTATTCTTGTCGGGATTTTGTAGGGCGGGAATGGTTGAGGAACGACACCTTTCCGACGAAAAAACGGCTGGAAGGTCTGCGACCGTTCCAGCCCGACAATCCGATGGGGTCGAGATTTTTTCCCGATCAAAAAAAATCGCATGACAGCGGGGTCACCGCCCCCGCCTACAGTCCAACCCATTCCGCACGCTGTAGCCGGTCTCGCTGAGGCCGGCGGCTGTTTCTGATTTTCGCAATCCAACCGGAAGCTTTTGTCGGCGGAAATGATCCGGCGAGCGGGCTTATTGGTTGACGAATTTTTTTGTCAAACGCCCTAGCCAATGGCCTGCTTGACCGCGGTGGCGATGCTGTGGCAAAGGCGGTCGGTCATTTCATCCGTCGGCCCCTCGACCATCACGCGGCACATGGCTTGCGTGCCGGAATAGCGCACGAACACGCGGCCCTCCTGCCCCAATTCTTTTTCGGCAGCCTGAATGGCCGCTTGCACCGTGGGCAGAGTTTCCAAGGGCGGGCGCTGAGCCACATCCACATTGACCAGTCGCTGTGGCGCCAGTTGCAGGATGGAGGCCAGCGTGGACATTTCCTGCCCGCTGCGCCGCAAAACAGCCAACAGTTGCAGGCCGGACACGATGCCATCGCCGGTGGTGTGTTGCTCGAGGAAAATCATGTGGCCGGAGGCCTCCGCGCCAATCACGCTGCCGCGTTCTTTCATCAAGTCCAGCACATAGCGATCGCCCACCGCGCTGCACGCCAGTTCGATGCCCAACTTGCGCATCGTGGTGTGCAGCCCGAAGTTGCTCATTACCGTCCCCACGGCCAGATTGTTCCGCAATTTGCCGCGTTCCTTGAGGTCTTTGGCGCAAATGGCCAGCACGTGGTCGCCGGTCAGTTCCACGCCGGTTTCATCCACCACAATCAGCCGGTCGCCATCGCCATCAAAGGCGAGGCCGACATCGGCGCGCTCGGCCAGCACTTGCTCGCGCAGCGCCTCGGTGTGCTGTGAGCCGCAGCGGGCATTGATGTTCAGCCCGTTGGGCGTGTTGTGCAGCGTGGTGACGGACGCGCCCAGCCGCTTGAACACCGCCGGGGCCGCCTTGTAGGTGGCGCCATTGCCGCAATCCAACACCAGCCGCAGACCTTTCAAATCCATGTCCGCGGGGAAAGTGCGCACGCAAAAATCCGTGTAGCGTTCGAGGGCGTCTTCCACCCGGAACGATTTGCCGATGCCGCCGGCCTTCGGCAACATTTTGTGCAGCTTGCCACCAGCCAACAGGTTTTCAATGGCGGTTTCTTCCTCGTCGGGCAGCTTGTAGCCATCGGCCGAAAACAGCTTGATGCCGTTATCCTGAAACGGATTGTGCGAGGCGGAAATGACGAAGCCGGCATCCGCCTTCTGGTCGCGCACCAGCACCGCAATGCCGGGTGTGGGGAGCGTGCCGACGAGTAGCGCGTCGCCACCCATGGAGCAAAGGCCGGCTACCAACGCGTTTTCCAGCATATAGCCGCTGAGGCGAGTATCCTTGCCGATCACCACGCGCGGACGTTTGCCGCCCTTGCGCTCCTTGAGCACATAAGCCACGGCGCGGGCCAGATTCACCGCGGTCTCCACCATCATCGGCTCGCGATTGGCCACGCCACGCACGCCATCGGTCCCAAACAGCTTGTTCTCGCCCATTGCGAACTCCTTATTTTTGGTCAACCCCGCGGGGTTGACTGATCTGGCCCGGCAGTGTGCCACAGTTCCGTGCCGTCATTCACGCCTTTTTGTTGTGCCGCCAGCGCGAAGCCCGGCGCGCGGCGACTCAAAGCTGGCCGTCGCGCAGCACCAGATGCCGCGCACAGCGGGCCGCCACCGCCTCGTTATGCGTCACAATCACCAGCGTGAGGTTTTGTTCCCGTACCAAATCGAACAAATAGCGCAGGACATCCTCGCCGGTTTGGGAGTCCAGATTGCCGGTGGGCTCGTCGGCCAGCAGCAGCTCCGGGTGGTTCATCAGGGCCCGCGCCAGCGCCGCGCGCTGCTGCTCACCGCCGGACAGCTCGCTGGGGCGATGCTCCAGTCGCTCGGCCAAACCCACGCGCGCGAGCAATTCACCGGCGCGTTGGCGCAGCTTGCGGCCTTGCAGGAATGCGCCGGGCAAACTCAAGCCGGGCAGCAGCACATTTTCCAGCACGGACAGCTCCGGCAGCAAGTGATAGGCCTGAAACACAAAACCGATTTTTTGCGCGCGGATTGCCGCACGGGCGCGTTCGCGGCAGGCATAGAAATCGCGCCCGCGGTAGAGCACCTCGCCCGCGGTGGGCCGGTCAAGGCCACCCAGAATATGCAGCAGCGTGCTTTTGCCCGCACCGCTCAGGCCGGTGATGGCCAGCGTTTCGCCGGCGTGGACGGCCAGGCTCACGCCGCGCAGTACGTCAAGTTGCCGGGCGCCCAGCGCAAAGGAACGGCGGATGTCGCGCGCTTGAATCAACTCATTCATAGCGCAGGGCCCTCACCGGATCGAGCTTGGCCGCCTGGCGGGCGGGGATCACCGCGGCCAGCGTGCAAATCACCAGCACCAGCACAGCCACCAACGCCACATCGCCCGGCAGGGTGTGCGCGGGCAGTTCCGCCAGATGGTACAGCTCCGCGGGGAGCAGTTGCATCCCGCAGCGGTCGTTGAGAAAATGCAGCAGGTTGTTGCGGTAGTGCAGCGCCAGCAGCCCCGTGCCGATGCCCAGCAGCGTGCCCAGCACGCCCTGAATCCACCCCTGCCAGAAAAAGACCCGCATCACCGCGCCCGCGGAAAACCCCAACGAACGCAGCAGGCCGATTTCGCGCGTTTTTTGCACCGTGACGGTGATCAACGTGTTGGTGATGCTGAACGCCGCCACAATCGTGATGAAAATCAGCAGGAAAAACATCATGTTTTTTTCCACGCGCAGCGCGGCAAAAATCTGCTGGTTTTGTTCCATCCATGTGGTGACGTGCACGCCAACGCCCAGCCGGTGGCGGATTTCAGCGGCCACTTCATCGGCCGCGTAGGGGTCTTGCGTCAGGACTTGGATGGCTTCCAGGCCCGTACCGCCGCAGAAGTCGCGCGCGTCCCACAACGAAGCCAGCACGTAGCCCATGTCGAACTCCCACATGCCGATCTCGAAGATGCCGGCCACGGTCATTTCGACCGGCAGGCGGATTTCGTTTTGATCGAGGAAGGTCGCCGGGGAATACGCGGTGATGGTGTCGCCGACATCCACGCCGAGCCGCCGGGCCAAATCGCGGCCAATCACCACCGCGCCATCCGCCAGCGAGAACTCGCCCGCGGTGATGCTTTGCGGGATGCGGCTCACGTGGGCCTCGCGGTCGGGATCCACGCCCCGGATCAGCGGGGTTTCCACCTGCCCGTTGGGCTTCTGGATAAACATCAAACTTTGCAGGAACGGTGCGGCGGCAGTCACGCCCGGCACGGCTTCCAACTGCTCGCAGAGGCTATCCTCCTCCTCTCCGAGGCCGCCGGCCACGGAAACCGTGATGTGCGCGTTGAAGTCCAGAATCTTATCGCGCCACATTTCATCAAAGCCCGTCATCACCGAGAGCACAATCACCAGCACCGCCACGCCCAGCAGCACGCCCAGCGTGGCCAGCACCGTGACCACCGACAGGAAAGTGCGCTTCGGCTTGAGGTACTTCAGCGCCAGGAACAATGAAAACGGCAACGTCATGCGGGGGGCAAGTCGTCCGGTTGCGGCGCGCGAGTCTTCATTTGGGGGAACAGCATCACATCGCGCACGCTTTCCTCGCCGGTGAGCACCATGACCAGCCGGTCAATGCCGACGCCCATGCCGCCGGCGGGGGGCATACCATATTCGAGCGCGCGCAGGAAATCTTCATCAAGCTTGCCGGCATCGCCGCCGGCCTGCTCTTCAAGGCGCGCGCGCTGATCGAGGGGATCGTTCAGTTCGGTATAGCCCGGGCAGAGTTCACGGCCGCGCACGACCAGCTCAAACACGTCCACCAACGCGGGGTTGTCGGGGCAGCGCTTGGCCAGCGGCACCAATTCCGCGGGCAGGCGCGTCACGAAGGTCGGCTGCATCAATTTCTTTTCGATGAGCTTGTCATAGACCTCGTGCGTGATTTCCGCGTGGGTCATGCTGGCGGGGATGTCCAACTCCCGGGCGCGGGCCCAGTCGCGCGCGGACTCCACGGTGCGTTCGAACCAATCCGCGCCGGCGTGTTCCCGCACCAAATCGTGATAGGCCACAACACGCCACGGGGGCGTCAGGTCAATCTTCTCACCGTCGGCGGGCCCCACCACCATGGTGCCGCACACCTCTTGCGCCGCGCCACTGACCAGCTCTTCGACCAGCTTCATCATCGTACGCACGTCGCCATAGGCTTCATAGACCTCCAGCGCGGTGAACTCCGGATTGTGCGAGCGGTCGAGCCCTTCGTTGCGGTAATTTTTGCCGAGCTCGAACACCTTGTCATAGCCGCCCACCAGCAGCCGCTTCAAATACAGCTCCGGCGCGATGCGCATGTACATGGGCTGCCCCAGCGCGTTGTAGAACGTCTTGAACGGCGTGGCGATGGCGCCGCCCGCCAGCGTTTGCAGCACGGGGGTCTCCACCTCGAAATAGCCGCGCGCCTCCAAAAAGCGGCGGATGAACGACAAAATACGGCTGCGGGCGTTGAACACCCGGCGCACCTCAGGGTTGGCAATCAAATCCAGGTAGCGCTGGCGGTAGCGCACTTCGGTGTCTTGCAGCCCGTGCCATTTTTCCGGCAGCGGATGCAGCGACTTGGCCAGCAATTCCCACTGCGCCACCTTCAGCGATTGCTCACCGGTGCGCGTGGTGAACAACTCGCCCGACACGCCGATAAAATCGCCCAAGTCAATCGCCTTGAATGCGGTGAACGATTCCTCGCCCAGCGTGTTTTTTTGCAGGTAGATTTGGAATTTGTCGGTGCCGTCTTGCAGGTGCGCGAACGTGCTTTTGCCCATCTCACGAACCGCCACCACGCGCCCGGCGGCTTGAACCGGCCGACCTTCGGCGAACGCCGCCCGGATTTCCGCCAACGTGCCGGTACGCGCAAAAGCCCGGCCATAGGGCGTGTGGCCCGCCGCCTGAAGCGTCGCCAGATTCGCCAACCGTTGCTGGCGAAATTCCTTCTCGTGTGCACTCAATTCCATGATGGCCTCTGCTGCTATAAACTCGCCCACCCTACCCGCCCCCCGGTGTGAAATCCAGCCATTTCCCCGCCGGCGCGCCGGGTTGGCGCGGGTCTGCCGGCACGCGGCCCCGGCCGCAAAATCGCCGCCAATTTTATCCGCCGGGGGCCTCGCCGGCCGCCAGTGCGGCAGCGAGACAACGTTGGATCATGTCCGCCGGCGGTGCGGGAATCAGCCCGGAACTCATCAGCAATTCCAGCGCGCGGTTGGCCGCGGCAATATCCTCTTGCGCGCGCTGTTGGATGGCCGCCGGATCCACGGCATGGCGGGCCACGCCATCGGCTGCGGCCTGACGGGCCACCGCCGCAGCAGTTTCCGCGAACACGGCTTGGTCCGTCATGAGCGGCATAATGTAGTCGGGCGTGAGGCCCTGCCGTTCGGCAAAATCAGCGATTGTACGCGCAGCGGCAATGGCCATGGCATCGGTGATCTTCCGCGCCCGCGCCAGCAATGCGCCCTTCAAAATGCCGGGAAAACCGAGCGAGTTGTTTACCTGATTGGGGAAATCACCGCGCCCGGTGGCCACCACCAGCGCGCCGGCGGTCTTGGCGGCGTGGGGATAGATTTCCGGCACGGGATTGGCACACGCAAACACAATGGCCTTGTGCGCCATAGAGCTCACCCAGGCCAGCGGGATGACATCCGGCCCCGGACGCGAGAGCGAAATCAACACGTCCGCCTGCCGCAATGCGACGGCCACTTCATTTACGCGGTCCGGATTGGTTCGCTGGCACAATTCCCATTTGCGGTAGAATCGCGGGTCGCGCGCGATATCTTCGCGGCCGCGGTGCAGCCCGCCGCGTGAATCAAACAGCGCCAGTCGTGCCGGGTCCGCGCCTGCCTGCATGATCAGGCTGGCGATGGTGGTGTTGGACGCCCCCGCGCCCAAGAAGACAATCCGGCAATCCGCCAGCGCTTTGCCCGCCACCTTGAGGGCGTTCAGCAGCCCGGCCAGCGTGACGCAACCGGTGCCTTGCGCGTCATCGTGCCAAACGGGGATTTCGCATTGGTCCCGCAGACCATCCAGTACGCGGTAGCAGTTGGGTTGGCTGATGTCTTCCAAGTTTACCGCCCCGAAGGACGGCGCCAGCCGCCGCACGAAATCAATCATAATTTCGGGATCATGCTCCCCCCGCGCATTGCGGCTATCCATGCACAACGGCACCGCGTCCACCCCGCCCAGGATTTTCATCAGGAAGGCCTTGCCCTCCATGACCCCGAGGCCGCCGGGTGGCGAGACGTTGCCATCGCCCAGCACGCGGGTGGAATCGCTGACCACCGCCACCACGTTGCCGCGCCAGGAAAGCTCAAACGACTCCGCCGCGTGGTCGCGGATGCGGGTGGACACCGCGGAAACGCCGGGCGTGTACCACGCGTTGATCCACGCCAGCCCCGGCAAGGGCGCGCGCGGCAACACCTGAATCTTCCCGCCATAAAACCGGTGGGCCGCCAGCGCCAACGCCTGAAAAAAGGCCGTTTTGGCGCGTGCCGCCTGTTCCTCGCGCCAGTGGGCGGGAAAGTGGTCGGCTATCTGGTCCAAACGAATATCCATCTTGTGGGTTCCCCGTGCTCTTTATGCAAACGGACCGGTTTGGGCAACCCAAAACCGGTCCGGCAACTACGCGCTGCGCGCGGGAATTAGAACGAAACCACGACGCGACCCGCGCCGTACACGTCCACATTCATCCGCGAGGCGCCGCCCACGTAGCCCATCACGGACACGTGTTTGTTGACCTTGTAGGCCAAGCCGGCGTGGCCGCGGAACGCGTAATCGTCTGCCGGATCCACGGGGTCATCGCGGAACTGCACTTCGCCGAGTACGCTGGCGCGCTCATCCAGGTCCCAGATCAGGGAGAGGGAGCCGGCGGTCAGATCGTCGCGCTCGCTGGGATTGGTGTCGGAAACGGCGCCATCCATCGTATAACTCACATCCGCCGCCCAGTGCAGCACATCCATGGTGGTAGTGCCGACGGACAGCCCGAAACGGCCCTGGGTTTCGCCGGTTCCGAGGCCCTTGTCTTCATCGCCCGTCGGGAAGATGGCCGTAGCGTGCGGGATAATCCACGCGTATTCAAAAATATCCTCGAAGAACAGGAATTGCGCGCCGAGCGAGACATCGCCGAGGCCTTTTTCGTCCAACCGGTTGTCCGAATAGCCCACGAACGGCACGCCGCCCACAAGAGCCACGCGATCTGTCAGCCCGAAGCGCACGCCCGCCGTCACGTCATAAAACTTGATTTTTTCCGCACCGCGAATCTCGGGATCATAGGAGGAGCCGCCACCGCCCAAGGACACTTCCGCCCTCAACGCCCCCGGAAATTTGTTTTCCATGGTGAAAACCGTCCGCATCGGCTCCGCCGACGCGCAAGCCACCATCGCACCCAAAGCCACCGCGGCCAACAACCCTTTACGCACGCTCATCGTCATTGCTCCTTGTTCGCCGGCGCCAAGCGCCGAGGTTTATGATTCGGGCAAATCCTACCTTGTTCGCCCGCCCGCTGGCAATCCCGGAATTTGGGTTTTACTTGACGACGGCTCCGCTGGAAAGATCGCCATCCACCGTCACCAGCCGCAGGCGTTCGCCCTTGCTGGCCGCCAGCAGCATGCCCTGGCTCTCCACGCCACGCAGTTTGATCGGTGCCAGATTCGCCACCATGATGACCGTCTTGCCGATCAGTTCCTCGGGTTTGTAGTAGAGCGCAATGCCGGCCACGATCTGGCGGCGTTCATCACCCATCAACACATTGAGTTTCAGCAGTTTTACCGCGCCTTCGATGGGCTCCGCGCCCATGATTTTGGCCGTGCGCAACTGCACCTTGGCAAAATCGTCATAGGTGATGATGCCTTCCGGGTTGCCGATGGTGCCGGGGGGCGCGGCCTTGGGGGCCGCCGGCGCGGCCGGGGGCGTTGCCGGGCGCTCGCCATCGGGCACCGGCGCCTCGATGCGCGGGAACAGTGCGCCGGGCGGGGCCACGGCGACGTCGGGCGGCAGGATGCCGGGGGTGGACAATTCCTTGGGATCTACAGTCATGGGGTTCTCCATCCCGAGTGCGGCGCGCAGCTCGGTCATTTTGGCGGGCATCACGGGCATGAGCAATCCGGCGCAAATGCGCAGGGCTTCGGCGGCCGCGTACAACGTGGTGCGCAAGGGGCCTGGGTCCGCCGCGCGGGCCTGGGTCCACGGTTGCTGGGTTTCAATAAAACGGTTGGTGGCGCGCACGGCCTCGATCACCTGCGCGATCCCGGCGTTCAGCGTGAAGTTTTCGGTGGCAGTCCGGAAGCTGGCGGTGGCCGCAGCCACCTGCCGGAACAACTCTGCGGCCGGCCCCTTTTGGAAAGCGCCCGTTTCCGGCGCGGGCAGCCGCCCACCGCAATACTTGCCGATCATGCTCACCACGCGGTTGAGCAGGTTGCCCAGATCGTTGGCCAAGTCCGCGTTGTAACGGCGGATGAAGCCCTCTTCGGTGAACGAGGCATCCTGCCCCAGCACCATCTCGGCCATCAGGAAGTAGCGGAACGCATCCACGCCGTAGCGGTCCATCAACTCCATCGGGTTGACCACATTGCCGAGCGTTTTGCTCATTTTGGCGGAGCCCATCAGCCACCAGCCGTGGGCGAATACCGTCTTGGGCAGCGGCACGCCCAGCGCGTGCAACATGCAGGGCCAATAGACGGTGTGCGTGGTCAGAATATCCTTGCCCACCAGATGAATGGCCGGCCACCAGCGCGCAAAGGTGGCGTCGTCGCGCCGGTATCCGATGGCGCTGATGTAGTTGACCAGCGCATCGAACCAGACATAGGTTACGTATTCTTTGTCGAAGGGCAGTTCAATGCCCCACGACAGCCGCGATTTGGGCCGCGAGATGCACAAATCTTGCAGCGGCTTGCGCAAAAAACCCAGCGTCTCGTTGCGCCGGAAATCGGGTTGAATGAACTCCGGATGAGTCTGGATGTAGTCCACCAGCCAATCCTGATATTGGCTCATTTTGAAGAAATAATTGGCTTCGCGCACGCGCTGCACCGCGCGGCCGCACTCCGGGCAGTTGTTGTTGACCAGGTCCCGCGCGGTGAAAAACCGCTCGCACGGCACGCAATACCAGCCGTCGTACTCGTCGCGGTAAATTTCGCCGCGGTCGTACAAGTCTTGCAGGATTTCCTGCACAATGATCTTGTGGCGCGGCTCGGTGGTGCGGATGAAATCGTCGTTTTGGATTTCCAACCGTTGCCACGCTTCCCGGAAACGCACCACGGTGTTGTCCGCGTGGACCTGCGGGTCCACGCCCAGTTTGGCAGCGGCCTCCTGCACTTTTTGGCCGTGCTCGTCGGTGCCGGTCAGGAACCACGTAGGCCGGCCGAACAGGCGTTGGCTGCGTGCCAGCACGTCGGCCAGCACCGTGGTATAGGCGTGGCCAATGTGCGGCCGATCATTCACGTAATAGATCGGCGTGGTAATGTAATAGGAATCCGGTTTCATCCAACGCTCCTGTCGGCGGAGTTTTGTACCGCACCCCGTGGAGCGGTGCAAATCAAATCAAGATTCACCCAACGCCATCCACACGGCATTGACCGTCAAGCGCGCGAGTTCGCCTTCCGGCGCTTGCAAGATGCGCACGCCCCCCCGCCCGCGCGGCGCCCATGTGGCCGGATTGGATGGGCCGAAGAGCGCGGTGACCGGCAGCCCGACAGCCGCAGCCAGATGTGTAATGCCGGAATCGTTGCCCAAAAACGCGGCGCATTCGGCTAGCGTCGCGCCTAGTTCCGGCAACGTCAGGCCAGACAAAAACGGCAAATCTGGAAGGTTCCGCTGCAACGCTGCGGCTTCGTCGAGATCCGCCTCGCCAATGACGGCCACCACTTCGCGGCCCTGCGCGCGCCAGCGAGTGATGATTTCCACATAGCGCGCCGCCGGCCAGTTTTTGTCGGGGTTGCCGCTGCCCGGATGCACCACCAGCGGGCGTCCGCGGATGCCGCGGTCGCGCAGTCGTGCCGCACCTTGCGCGCGGAGTTCCGCGGGAAAATCCAGCACGGGATGCGGGTCGCCGTCATAGATGGCCAGCGCTTCCAGCGGTGCCAGCAAAAAAGGAATGGCGTGGCCTTCCTTGATGATAGGCGAACCGCTCAGTACCTGCTTGGCGCCCGCCAGCAGCAGGTTGCTGCGCACCTGCCCCACCGGGTCATGTAGATAATTGAACACCAAATCAAACGACCGCACCGCAGCCACTTGGGTGGGCGTCAGGTCTGGCTTGGGTACAAAAAAACGCGCCATGTCCGCACGGTCCAGCGAGACGATGCTCTGCGCCAAGCCCACGGCCAGCGCCAGCTCGGCAATGTGCGGATAACCCCAAATCTCGATGTGCGCCGCCGGCCAGCGGGCGCGCAACGCCTGCAACACGGGCAGCGTGGCGATGAAGTCCCCGATGGCGCCGCCGCGCAACACCAGAAAACGCGGGGCATGGGATACGATGGCCTCGGCCATGGCGTAAAGCTTAGCGCAGGTGAGCCACGCCGGCGATCAACAGAACCACGCCAGCCACCAACTTGGCCACGGCCAGCACGCGCAGTCCTTGCGGATGGGCCAGCGGCTTGGCGGCCCAGCGGCGGAAAAACCACGGATACAACACCAGCAACGCGCCCGCCACCACCCACGCGTAGGCAATCGTCACGACCACCAACCGCCATGCGGAATCGTGCCAGCGCACGCTGTTGAGCATGGGGTTGGCCAGCAGCAGCAGTAGCCCACCCAATGCGCGCGGTGCCAGCAGTTCATCCAGCAGCCACACAATCAGCACAAACACTACCACGCCCAGCACCGGCACGAGCGGCTTGAACGGCTCAAACCAACCCAATGCGGCATGACGCACCACCCACGTCACCCAGAACACATCCACCGCCGTCAACGCCCAGCCCGCCCATTTGGCGCGCGGGAAGGCTTGCAGCATGCGGCGGGACGCGCCGGGGCAGCGCCAAAGCACCGCGCCCACCAGTACGCTCAACAGCCCGAGCAGAATCAGCAGGTCACCAAGATACCGGGCTGGTGCCATCGTCTTGTCCTCGGCTGGGCGCGGGGCGGGTTTTCTTGCGGGGGGGGGCTTTTTTGTCCGCGGCCTTGCGCCGGGCGCGGACGTCTTCCAGGCTCTTGGGGAACGGGTGCGCCGGCGGCAACGCCGGCGCGACCAATATTTCCGGGTTGTCCGGATCGGTCGTGAAAGGCGTACCGCCCTGCACTTCCAAATCGCCGGTTTCAGTGCGCGCAAGCTTCATGGCGCCGGCCGTACCCACGTAGAGAGTGGCGCCCAGCGGCGTGCCGTCATAACTGAATTGCGAATGCACAAAGCGGTCCGGCGCGGCTTGGTGCAGCGTGTGGAAAACGCCATTATGATCCAACTCCAGCGTCGGCACAAAAAAGCGGATCACCCGGCCCAGTTCATACGCGCCGAGGCAGATCCCCGCCTGCGGATTATCCAGCCGGAAAAACAGCCGGTCGTTGCGGTCGCGGTTGAGTTGCCGCAGGGAGACTTCCCGCGCGGAGGGGGTTTTCGGCACGCCGTAGGTCCGCTTCAGCAGTTCCAACCCCGGCTGCACTTCCAGATATTGCCGCTCGCCGATGAATCGCGTTCCGGCAAACTCCAGCACCGGGGTCACCTTGTAGGTCTGGCCCTTGATCAGTACATAGGCTTCGAGCAAATTCACATCCACATCGCGGGTTTCGCCGGCGGGAATCAGGATGGGCCGGGGCAGCAACGGGCGCCCTGTGGTGGGAACCGGCGAAGTGGGCTGGTCTTCCACATCAAATGATAGCCGCGCGTTGCCGCGCGGCGTAAAGTCCAGCGTCACGCCCGAATTGTTCACCACGCGCACGGTGGCCAGCACCGGCTCCATCAGCAGGGTGCGGTTATGCGCCAACGACCACGACAACTCCACCTGCGCCCGCCCCGGCGCCGCCCACAGCAACGCGCCCACCAGCGCCAAGCCCCACGCCATGCTCCGCTTCATGCGCGCCCCTACCGCCCGATTTCCAGGCGTGATGCCGCGCGTGGCGGCAGGCCCGCATCGCGGATTTTCTTTTGCGCACCGGCAATGTCATACTCCACGCGACGCAACTCCACGACGTTTTGCACCAGGTCATAAATCGCGTACGCCGCGCGCGGGTCGCCATCGCGCGGCTGGCCGACGCTGCCCACGTTGATGTAATACTTGCGGCCGCCGGTGATCAGCAGCTTGGTATAAAGCCCGCCGCGCACGATGCCGGCTTTCTCGAATGCCAGCGGCACGTGCGTGTGCCCGAAGAAGCACACCGAACACATCTGGTAGGCAAAGTTGGCCTCGGCCTCCAGCTTGTCGAACACATAGCCCCACATGTCGGGATTATCCAGCGTGGCGTGCACCAGCATGAACGTCTCGACCGTGCGTGAATAACGGAGATTCCCGAGCCAAGCCCGCTGTTCATCATCCAGCCGCTTGCGCGTCCAATCCACCACATCGGCTGCCAGCGGGTGGAAGCCATTGAGGTTCTCCTGCCGCGAGCAGTAATGGTCGTGATTGCCGCGCACGACGTTGTCGCCGCACAACTCCCGCACCTTGGCCAGGCACAGCTCCGGATCAGCGTTGTAGCCAACCACGTCGCCCACGCAGCAGTAGTGGGTCACGCCCTGTTTTTCGGCATCGGCCAAGACCGCACTCAAGGCCTCCCAGTTGGCGTGAACATCTCCGAGAATGGCGTATTTCAGATTCATGGCGCTACTCCGGCTGCAATTCGCTGCTTGGCGTGGCCGGCACGGACTCCGGCACGGGCTCGGTCACACTTTGCACCGGTTCTGCCGGGAGCGCAGGCTCGCTAACGTCGGCCGCCTCCGGCACAATTTCGGCCGTTGCCTCCGGCAGCGCTTCCGGTGCGGTGTCTGCGGCTGGTTCCGCGGCAAGCTCTGCCGGATCGCCGGTCTCAGTCACCGTCGGGGCGGCTGGCTCGGCTTTGCCGCCGGTTGCCGTCGGCTTGGCTTCGGCGCCGCCTCGCGGCAGGGCCAACGTGGCATTAAAGAATTCAATCACGCCGCCCGTGGCCACCTGGTTGCTCAAATGCAGCAGCAATTCTGCGGCATCTGCTTCTTCGGGATTGCGGCCGGGGCGCAGCCCTTCCAGCACTTGCTGGCGGGTGACGCCAGGATGCTGTTCAATGTAGTCCACAATTTCTTTCACAAGCGCCGGCGCGGTGTTTGGGTCCACCGGCTTGGGCAGTACGGCCGTCACATACGTCTCGCGCGCGTTCACCTTGAACAGGTGTAGCCGCATGTGGCGGAATGCCGGCCGCAACGCCAGCGAGAGTGTGAACGGGAAGCGACTTTCGCGCTGCCACGCCAAGGACACCGCCTGCCGCAGCGAGCCGTCATCAAACTTTTTGGATTGATGGGCCGGCAGTAGGCAGCGCCCCGATTCGCGCAAAAGGCCATTCACCTTGCCGGCGCTCATCCATTCCTGCGCCTGCGCACGGGTCCAAGTTTCGGCCTCCTGCCCTTCGGGCACCGTGGTCAGCCGGTAGGTGGTCTTTTTGCGCAGCGAGTCTTTCCACTGCTCCACCAGCGCTTCATCGCGCACGGTTTCGATGTGGCCGAGATACTCCGCCTTGGACATGTGCGCAAAACGGCGCGACCACAGCTCCTGGATTTGTTCGTTGTAGCCGTGGTGGTTGGGCGGCCCCAGCAGCGTGCCGCTCAATCCGCACCGCGCCACGAACGTAAAGTTGCCCGCCGGTGGTTCACAATCCACTTCTTCAATCGTGAAAAACTTGTCGAGGTGGTCATGCAGCACATGTGCTTCCGCATTCGCCCGATGCCGGAACACGCGCTTGCACTCCAGACATTGCACCAGCACCGGGCGCGGTTGGCCGGCTTCCGCCGGCGGCATTTCCAACTTCACCAAGTACGAATCCTCGCGGCTCAAAAACCGCTGGGCGATTTCAATCAACGGATACGCGCGGCGGCTGGCCTGAATATCGCGCACCACCAGCGCCAGCCGTTCGCGGTCCGGCAAAAAAGATACTTTCACGTTCAGCCGCGGCAGCGCCTCGCGCGGCGGCCGGCGGTCATCACGACGTCGTTCGCCATCGCGACGCGGACCGCGCCGATCCTGCTCTGCGCCGCGGGGTGGTCGCCCGCCTTCGCGCGGTGGCCCCGACCGCCCTCCGGGCCGCGGACGATCTTCACGCCGCCCCCCGCCCCAACTGCCGCCATCCCGCCGCGGGCCGCGCCGTTCGCCTCCTTCGGGCCGCCGGAACGATCCCGGACGCCGGTCTCGCCCGCCCGGCCGGCGGTCACGCTCGCGGTCGCGCTCGTACTCCCCGCCATCCTCGTGCCGCGCATACGGGTTTTCCGGCGGGGTCCGGGCCCATGTCGGCACAAAATTCAAATCCAACGCAAGGTCCGGTTTATTATCCTGCGCCTGTTTCTCCGGGCTGGCCTCTTCGTCCATGTTCATGCTCATTTCATTGCGGGCCCGCTTGCGCGCCGCGGGCCTCTCTGAAGCCCCCTCGCGGGAACTTCGCTCGTTCCTTTCCCGGCCGCCAACACCACGGCCATCAGCGGACTTTTCTAGCATAGGGCGGACACACTGGCAACGAGCAACTGGCGGATACGAAAAAAGCGGGGCGCGTTCAGCACGCGCCCCGCGGAGGGAAACCGGGTCGGTTTAGTACATGTCGCCCATGCCGCCCATGCCGCCGCCGGGCATCGGCGGGGTGGCTTCCTTCTTCTGCGGGATCTCGGCCACCATGGCCTCGGTCACCAGCAGCAGGCCCGCGATGCTGGCCGCGTTCTGCAGCGCGCTGCGCGTGACCTTGGTCGGATCAATGATGCCAGCCTTGATCATGTCCACGTACTGGCCGGTCGCCACGTCGTAGCCGTAGGCGCCCTTGCCGTTGCGCACATCCTGCACCACGATGGAGGCATCCAGGCCCGCGTTCTCGACCAACTGCCGCAGCGGGGTCTCGCACGCCCGGCGCACGATATCCACGCCGATCTTGGCATCGCCGGACACCTTCAGGTCGTCCAGCGCGGCCTGCGCGCGGATCAACGCCACGCCGCCGCCCGGCACAATGCCTTCTTCGACGGCCGCGCGGGTCGCGTGCAACGCGTCTTCCACGCGCGCCTTCTTTTCCTTCATCTCGGTCTCGGTCGCCGCGCCGACATTGATGACGGCCACGCCGCCGGCCAACTTGGCGAGCCGCTCCTGGAGCTTCTCGCGGTCGTAGTCGGAGGTGGTTTCCTCGATCTGGCGGCGGATCTGCGCGATCCGGCCCTGGATGTCGCTGGTCTTGCCGGCGCCTTCCACGATCGTGGTGTTATCCTTGTCAATGCTGATCCGCTTGGCGCGGCCCATGTCCGCCAGCGAGAGGCTCTCGAGCTTGATGCCGAGGTCTTCGCTGATGAACTTGCCGCCGGTGAGGACGGCGATGTCTTCCATCATGGCTTTACGGCGGTCGCCGAAGCCGGGGCTCTTCACCGCGCACACTTGCAGCGTGCCGCGCAGCTTGTTCACCACCAGCGTCGCCAGCGCTTCGCCTTCGATATCCTCGGCAATGATCAACAACGGCTTGCCGCTCTTGGCCACGTTTTGCAGCACCGGCAGCAGCTCCTGCAGGTTCGAGATTTTCTTCTCGAACAACAGGATGTAGGCATCTTCCAGCATGACTTCCATCGTGTCCGCCTTGGTCACGAAGTACGGGCTCAGATAGCCCTTGTCGAACTGCATGCCTTCCACCACGTCCAGCGTGGTTTCGATGCCCTTGGCTTCTTCCACGGTAATCGTGCCGTCCTTGCCGACCTTCTCCATCGCCTGGGCGATGATCTTGCCGATGGCCATTTCGCCGTTGGCAGAAATGGTGCCGACCTGCGCGATTTCCTCGTTATCCTTGACCTTCTTGCTTTGCTTCTGCAGCGCGGCCACGACGGCGTCCGTCGCGCGGTCAATGCCCTGGCGGATGCCCATTGGGCTGGCGCCGGCGGTCACGTTCTTGAGGCCTTCGCGATAGATGGCTTCCACCAGCGCGGTCGCGGTCGTGGTGCCGTCGCCGGCCACGTCGCTCGTCTTGCTGGCGACTTCGCGCACCATCTGCGCACCCATGTTTTCAAACGGGTTCTCCAGCTCGATTTCCTTGGCGACGCTGACGCCGTCCTTGGTAATCGTCGGGCTGCCGAACTTCTTTTCAAGCACCACGGTGCGGCCGCGCGGCCCCAGCGTGCTCTTGACGGCCTTGCTCAACTTCTCGATGCCCTTGAGCACCAATTGCCGGGCCTCGGCATCATAAACAATCTGCTTTGCTGACATGTTCGTTTACTCCTTGCGTACCTTGTTTATTCCAGGATGCCGAGGATGTCTTCCTCGCGCATGATCTGGTATTCCTTGCCGTTCAGCTTCAGCTCCGTGCCGCCATACTTCGGCATCAGAACCTTGTCGCCCTTCTTGACGTTGAACGGAATCTTCTTGCCGGTGTCGTCCACCTTGCCGGTGCCGACGGCAATCACGATGCCCTGCTGGGGCTTTTCCTTGGCGGTGTCGGGAATAATGATCCCGCCCTTCTTCACTTCCTCTTCCTTCACGGGCTCAACGAGCACGCGATCACCCAATGGTTGGATCTTCATGGTCTAGGTTTCTCCTGTTTGGTTGAACATGGCCGGCCCGCCGCGGACTCCCGCGGCCGGCCGGACCGTTTGTTTTTTTATTTTGAATTCTTCTTCTGGTCGTCATCCACCATCTCGAAGTCGGCGTCCATGACGTCGCCATCGGCCTTGGCCTGCTCGTGCGGCGGTGGCGGGGCGCTGCCGCCGGCGGCATTGCCGTCCGGCGCCTGCTGCTTGGCCTGCGCATACAGGTCGGCGGAAACCGCCTGCATGTCGTTGGTCAGCTCCTCGCTGGCTTTCTTGATGGCGTCCGTGTCGCCGCTCTGGATGGCGGTCTTCAACGCTTGAATGCCGTTCTCGACCTTGAGTTTCTTGTCGGAGGGGATCTTCTCCCCATTGTCCTTCAGGAACTTTTCGGTTTCATACACCATGGCCTCGGCGCGGTTCTTGGTGTCCACCGCCTCGCGGCGCTGGGCGTCCTCGCCCGCGTGCGCTTCGGCATCGCGCACCATCCGGTCCACCTCTTCCTTGCTCAGGCCGCTCGAAGCTGTGATGGTAATCTTCTGCTCCTTGCCGGTGCCAAGATCCTTCGCGCTAACCTTGAGAATGCCGTTGGCATCGAGGTCGAACGCCACTTCGATCTGCGGCATGCCGCGCGGCGCCGGCGGAATGCCATCCAAGTGGAACTTGCCGATGGTCTTGTTGTCCGCCGCCATCTTGCGCTCGCCTTGCAGCACGTGGATTTCCACCGTCGGCTGGTTGTCCGCCGCCGTGCTGAAAATCTCGCTCTTCTTGGTCGGGATGGTCGTGTTGCGCTCGATCAATGGGGTCATTACGCCGCCGAGGGTCTCAATACCCAGCGTCAGTGGGGTCACGTCCAGCAACAGCACATCCTTGACTTCGCCCTTAAGCACGCCACCCTGGATCGCCGCGCCCACGGCCACGACTTCATCCGGGTTCACGCCCTTGTGCGGCTCCTTGCCCAGTTGCTTTTCGACCACTTGCTGCACGCGCGGCATCCGGGTCATGCCGCCGACCAGGATCACTTCATCCAGCTTGTCCTTCGGCAGCTCGGCATCGCGCAGACAGTTCTCTACCGGCGTCATACTCCGGTCAATCAGGTCGCCCACCAGTTGCTCCAGTTTTGCGCGCGTCAACGCCACGTTCAAGTGCTTCGGCCCGCTCGCATCCGCCGTAATGAACGGCAGGTTGATGTCGGTGCTCTGCGCGCTGGACAACTCGCACTTGGCCTTTTCCGCAGCTTCCTTCAGGCGTTGCAGCGCCATCGCGTCCTTGGACAGGTCAATGCCGTTGTCCTTCTTGAACTCGGCCACCAGCCAATCAATCACCCGCTGGTCAAAGTCGTCACCGCCGAGGTGCGTATCGCCGTTGGTGGCCTTGACCTCGAACACCCCATCGCCGATTTCCAGCACGGAGATGTCGAACGTCCCACCGCCCAAGTCATAGACCGCAATCTTCTCGTCGGACTTCTTGTCCAGGCCGTACGCTAGCGAAGACGCTGTCGGCTCGTTGATGATGCGCAGCACTTCGAGGCCGGCAATGCGCCCGGCATCCTTGGTGGCCTGCCGCTGACTGTCGTTGAAGTACGCCGGCACCGTAATGACCGCCTGCGTGATCGTCTCACCCAAAAACGCCTCGGCATCCAGCTTCATCTTCTGGAGAATCATCGAGGAAATTTCCGGCGGCGAGTATGTCTTGTCGCCAATCTTCACGTGGGCGTCGCCGTTGGCCGCGCGAACCACTTCGTAGGGAACGCGCTTGGCCTCTTCCTTCACCTCGTCATACTTGCGGCCCATGAAGCGCTTGATGGAAAATACCGTGTTTTTCGGATTGGTCACCGCCTGCCGCTTGGCCGCTGTGCCCACCAATCGCTCGCCACTCTTGGTGAACGCCACAATCGAGGGCGTCGTCCGCCCGCCTTCCGCATTCGTCACCACCGTCGGCTGACCGCCTTCCATGACCGCCATGCAGGAATTTGTCGTCCCCAAGTCTATTCCTAATACTTTAGACATCGCTAACCTCTTCTTTCCTTAAAAAATCCTTTCAACTATTACACAACTTCCCCATCTATCAAGCAGCAACCATGCCAATTCGTTTGATATATTTGTAATTCATTGCCATTCATCTTGTTATATAACATCCCCATCTCAAGTTCTCCGCCCAATTTCACCTAAATAGCGCCATAATGTCACACAACAAGGTCAACCCTGTCACTATTGCTCCCCCCCCCCCCCCCCCCCCCCCCCCCCCCCTTACTCCCCCCCCCACCACCC
>Ga0255344_1002777_pt1 | contig 20369 bp, 17 predicted proteins | sample wastewater_treat_5_FD_192414 | JGI IMG/M metagenome (GOLD analysis project Ga0255344, IMG submission 192414) | Wastewater microbial communities from Lulu Island WWTP, Vancouver, Canada - plant18 | ecosystem: Engineered > WWTP > Wastewater > Unclassified | place: Canada: Vancouver, British... | reverse complement strand
AGCATTCTTGTCGTTTTGCCTCTTTCGTAATGTTATCCAAAGCCGATTACCCCGCCGAAATGTATATTCCTTTCCCATTTTCGTTGCTCAACAATAATGTTTCTAAAGACCAATTAGAAGTTACTCCTGCTTTTTGGTGGATGTATAACATGTATGCCCTAGAACGCAATACATGGAAATTTAAAGGCAGAGATGGTCGTAAAAGAAAAGTGCAACACATCGAATTAGAAGCCTTAGCTCCTGATTCGGTTGAGGAGATTTTTGATGCCATGTACTTACTCGAACTGTGGGTAGGAAAAGCGTTTTACCGTAAGCAACAACAAAACCTTAGCCAACTTACCGATGAGGCAATGCAACAAAAAGGAAAAGAATTATTGTTTTCGACTGCCGAAGCTGTAAATGCCTTAGAGGTTTTAGGCGAAGGAATGGAGAAAACAAAGCGAAAAGTGCTTATCATCAAAGCATATCAATCGTATCATGCCTATAGGGATATGGTGTATTATTATGCAGTAAACACGATGTTGCAGTGGATGCAGCACGATACATCGCGTACCTTTGCTGATATGGTAGTTGCTTTACAAGGGAATAGGGAAACGAAATGGTCAAATTTTGGTGGTCAATTGATGCGTGAACAAGATGTTGACGCTTTGCGTCAAGATATTGGAAATGGCAAATTAACAACTTGGAATCAAATACACCAACGATACGATAGTTTGTGGGAGCAATATCCACTACAAAAACAGCAACACGCATATGCTTCGTTGTGCTCTGTGTTAGGCGTGAGTAACCTAACTCAAAAGCAATGGCTAGAAGTATTGGACAAATCGCTTGAAATACAAGAATTTGTAAAAGAACAAGTGTATCTTTCTCGTAAAAAGGATTTTGATAATCCATATCGCAGAATGACATTTAGAAACGAAGCCGAAATGACCGCTGCTATTGGAACTATCGAGGACAATGGTTTTGTAAAGGAGGTACGTCAAATGACAGTAAAATTTAATGATTTAGTAAAAGAAATCAAACAAAGAGGTTAATCATCTCTAGGTATTTATACGTTAAAAAAACGCAAAAAAATGAATTTAACAGACAAAAAGTACGCAAACTACGCACTGGTTCAAGAAATGATGGAGACAGTGAAGGTAGTACAAAAATTTAATGCCCAACAAACAAAAAATGTGGCATCAACCATTCAATCAGTAGGCAAATTATTTTTAACAGGAGAAGGTTCTAGCAGAATTTTTCCAGCCAAAAATGCCATTCGTAAATCTCTAACAAAAGGATTGCCAGTAAGCATAGCTACCGATGGTTCTCGTCAGTCGGCACAATATGATTTGAGTAAGTTTGCTGTGTTTTGTGCCTCTAATTCGGGCAGAACCAAAGAGGTGGTATTGTTGGCAAAACAATTAGCTGCTATTGGTAATGTCAACCGTTTTGCATTAAGTGCAAATAGCGGAACATTGTTAGAAGAAGTTTGTACCGAAACATTTGTACTTACTTGTGGCTGGGAACAAGCTGTAGCTGCAACCAAAAGTGTAGTAGAACAAGCGTTGTTTTATGAGTCAATTTTGTGGCATATCGAACAAACAGGTACTCCAAACTTAGCTGATTTAGCTGCAAAAATTGAACAAGCATTAACGTTTACAATTGATTCATCTATTGTGCAAGCTGCGGCAAAAGCACCTACTATCTATTTTGCTGGTTATAACGATGGTGTAGCCGAAGAACTAACATTAAAAACCAATGAAATTACACGTAAAAAATCCGACTTCCTTGAAGGTACCTATGCTGTACACGGTATTGAAGAGGTAATGGAGGCTCAAGATGTGGTATTTTTAATTGACCCAATAGAAGAGGAAATTCAAAAATTTCAAGAAGTATTAGAACAAGGAGTATGCTTAAAAATCATTGCAATTGCATCAAGACCTACGCCTTTTACTACCATTTTAGTGCCAGATGCAGGAGCCTTGTCTCCTTATGTTTATTTGTGTGCTGGTTGGAATTTATTGGTAGAAATTGGTCTTGCTTTAGGCATTGATTTGGATAAACCAGAACGTGCTCGTAAAGTAGGAAATGAGTTGATTGTGTAAGATATGTTATATACTGAAATAGGGGTATGTCGATACGTAATACCTCTATTTTTTTGTTTTTTGAGGGTAAGCTTTATTCTATAAACAAAAAATCGGTTTAAGCTTGTTGATTATTCTGATGATATAAAAAGACTTATGATTTATGAATTCCCAAATAATAGTGTATAAAGCCCATTACCTCCATACTTAATGCAATAGCAATATGTATAATGACGCCACCCCAAATATGTCGTGTTTGGTAAGCTAAAACTCCCAATATATATCCTCCAAATATCGAAGAAATTGTTTCGCCTATAGGTTTCCCAAAATGCAACACACAGTACATAGCCACCATTGGTAATATAGCATGTCTACCTAAAATACTTGCCATGCCAATAATTAATGCACCTCTCATAACTAACTCGGTAATGACATAAAATGAGGCATACACACTTTCAAAGATTATGGTATGTTGCCAGTTCTCCCAATGAAATATACCTTCGTACCACCAGTAACGATAGATGGGATATGCACGCATAAAATCTGGTGTAAAAGAAATCCATACCAAAAATGGCAAAAGGAATAAGAATAAACTCATATAAGCAGCTATGTGTTTATTCGAAATGGTTAATCCATACAATCCTTTTTCTTTTCTATCCCATAAATATTTAGCAATAATAAGCAATGGTAGTGTGGTAATATTAGCTTTGAAGAAGAAAATTAGTCGAATTAGAAAATGGTTTTCTAAATATGTAAAGCTTTCAATTTTTAAATCCTGATAGGTGAAATTTCCTACCACTACAGCAAAGCTTACAATAAAAAAGATTGCTTTTACGTAATATAAAGGTTGTGTTAAAATAGCAGTTTGTTTACGTATAATTAGTACAGGAATGGATACCATAAAGTAAGCAGCCATATAAAATATGCTAAAATAGAGCATAGACCAACCCGAAGAATAGCTTGGTACCAAAAAGGTGTCATACAAATTATAGGTATAATTAACAAAAATACAGATACCACAAAATGTCAATGTATAAAGATATGACACAGCGTCAAAGTCTGATTTAATAAAAGAAATAACTTCACGTAGAAGAGCTTTAATTTTTTGTATCATTCAGGCTAAGGTCAATTCATTTTAAAAGTTTGTCAAAAGTACAAAAAAGTGTAAATTATTTGCTACTTTTGTGGGCAAAATTGTAAAAACTTATGATAGCAGAAAAAATCCTTATTCTTGATTTTGGTTCACAAACCACTCAATTGATTGCACGCAGGGTGCGCGAATTAAATACATATTGTGAGATTGTGCCTTATAATAAATTCCCTGTTGGCGATACCAGTATCAAAGGCGTTATTTTGTCAGGAAGTCCTTTTTCAGTATATGACCAGGCTGCATTTAAAACAGATTTATCGCTTTTTAGAGGACAATTGCCCGTTTTAGGTATTTGTTATGGAGCCCAGTTTATTGCACAACAATCAGGCGGTAAAGTGCAACCTGCAAATAGCAGAGAGTACGGAAGAGCAAAGTTTTCTGTCTGTCAATCAAATAATCCGTTATTAAACGGTATTCAAGAAAAATCGCAAGTATGGATGTCGCACGGTGATACAATTACAGATATTCCTGCCAATTTCTCAATTATAGCAAGTACACACGATGTAGAAATAGCTGCTTATGCCGTACAGGGAGAGCAAACGTGGGGTGTGCAATTCCACCCAGAGGTGTTTCATACTACTGACGGAAGCAAATTGTTAGACAATTTTTTAAACATCTGTGGATGTAAAAAAGATTGGTCAGCTGCTTCTTTTATCGAAACTACTGTAGCAGAGTTAAAAGCACAATTGGGTGATGATAAAGTAGTTTTAGGTCTTTCGGGAGGTGTTGATAGTTCTGTAGCAGCGGTACTGTTAAACAAAGCCATTGGCAAAAACTTAACGTGTATTTTTGTAGATCACGGTTTGTTGCGTAAAAATGAATTCGAAACAGTATTAGATGATTATGCTCATTTAGGTCTCAACGTAATTGGGGTAAATGTAAAAGACCGTTTTTATGCAAAATTAGCTGGTGTAACTGATCCAGAGCAAAAACGTAAAATAATTGGTAAAGAATTTATAGAGGTATTTGATGAAGAAGCTCATAAAATACAAGACGTAAAATGGTTGGCTCAAGGCACTATTTATCCTGACTGTATCGAGTCTCTTTCTATCACAGGCACAGTTATTAAATCGCACCATAACGTAGGTGGGTTACCAGAGAAAATGAACTTGAAATTGTGCGAACCATTACGTTTACTTTTCAAAGATGAGGTGCGTAAAGTAGGTAATGAGCTAGGAATGATGTCGCACCTTATTAAGCGTCAACCATTTCCAGGTCCTGGTTTGGCTGTACGTATATTAGGTGATATTACTGCCGAAAAAGTACGTATATTGCAAGAAGCTGATGATATTTTTATCAAAGGATTGCGTGAATGGAATCTTTACGACCAAGTATGGCAAGCTGGTGTTATCTTATTGCCTGTGCAATCTGTTGGTGTAATGGGCGATGAACGTACATACGAAAATGCGGTAGCCTTGCGTGCTGTAACATCTACTGATGCTATGACAGCCGATTGGGCACACTTGCCTTACGAGTTTTTAGGCAAAATGTCAAACGAAATCATCAATAAAGTAAAAGGAGTAAATAGAGTAGTGTATGATATTAGCTCCAAACCACCCGCAACTATTGAATGGGAGTAATATAAGTTTAAAAAAAATTAAAAAAAGAACATTTCTTTGTTTTTTTACATAGCTTTGTGGCAGTAAATAATAACAAAAAATATACAACTATGAAATCGAAACTTTTTATCATTGGCGTTTTAGTTAATCTTTTTATTGGTTTTGCAGGTATAGCCTATGCTCAACAAAGTGCAAATAATTCTAATTCAACCTCATCTGAGGTGTCGGCGATGGCGTTTGAAAAGACCGTTCATGATTTTGGAACTTTTAATGAGGCAGATGGTAAAGTTGAAACTGTATTTGTATTTAAAAATACAAGCAAAGAGAATCTTGTAGTTAGTAGAGTGCAAGCTTCTTGTGGATGTACTACTCCCGATTGGTCAAAAGAACCTATTGCCCCAGGAAAAAAAGGTTTTGTTAAAGCATCATACAATCCAGCTGGTCGACCTGGTAATTTTAACAAAAGTGTAACTGTAACAAGCAATCAAGGAACACAAGTTTTATATATCAAAGGACAAGTTGTGCCAAAAGCCAACTAAGGAACAACAATATTTTTCAAATTTGTTTAACCCACATTGAATGCAGTGTGGGTTTTCATTTTTTTATGTACCTTTGTACCTATATTATCACGTTCTATTTGTTTGCTGTACTATCCAATGGGCAATGCCTCCATTAAATATGCATAACATAGATAATAACCAATAAATATGAAATATTTTACACTACTTTGTTTGACTTTTATCCTTATTTATGGCAAAGTATATGCTATTTCTTTTGATGCACTAACACACGACTTTGGAACAATATACGAAGAAAAAGGGACTGTGTCAACAACATTTTCTTTCAAAAATAAGTCAAATAAACTACTTGTTATTGAAAGAATTGTGCCAGCATGTGGTTGTAGTAATACTCATATTAGTAGTAGAAATCTAGCTGCTGGTGAGTCTGGTAATATTGTTGTTGAGTTTGATCCATCAGAAAGACCAGGAAATTTTGATAAAAGCATTTACGTTTATAGCAATGACTCTACTGTGCGTTTGTCAATACAGGGAAAGGTAATACCAAGCAAACAAACCATAGCCAAAATGTATCCGTACCGTTTTCAATTTAGCCGTGCTGATAAAAATACCTTGAGCTTTGGCACTATTCTTCACACACAGCAAAGTACTCAATATGTGAATTTTATAAATGACTCAGATAAACCTGTAAAACTGACTTTTTTACAACTCCCTCCATTTATTTCTACTGATTCATTATTTTATAATCTATTACCTGGTAATGAACAGATTATTCCTTTTCATATCTCAGTACTAGGACATAATGTGTGGGGAGAAAAAAATGAAAAATTAGTTGTAGTTGAAAATGGCAAACCTTCAAATGCTATACAAATCAATGTAACAGTTAACGAGGATTTTTCTATCTTATCCGCCAAAGAACGTTCTCGTATGCCAAAAATAAAGCTATCATCTAACGAAATTATTTTTGGTAAGACAAAACAACCAAGCATTGAAACAAAAGAGTTAACTATAACCAATATAGGTCATGGGCAATTACTTATACGAAAGATTGAACTAACAGACCCTGCTTTACGTGTTACCATTACTAAAACGAAACTAAATAGGAATAAACGTGCTCAGGTAAAAATATCGTTGTTGTCTGACAAATCATTGGGCGAAAAAGAACATATCTTTAACATTTTAACCAATGATCCAATACATCCAGTGCAAACCATTATTGTAAAGTCATCTATATATAAGTAAAGCCATGAATCACATAGAAAACAATGAAGAATATGGAGGCTTGGTAGTAAACAAGGGAATTGCTCAACCACCAACTGTAAATCCAAATTTGGCTAGTTCGCGAAAAAAACGTACTATTTACACAGCTAACGATTACCTAGATGGTATAATTAAGGGCAACAGAACTATATTGAGTCAGGCTGTTACTTTAATAGAAAGTACAAAGCCGGAACACTATGCTATGGCTCAAGAGTTGATAGAAAAATGTTTGCCATATGCCAAAAAATCTGTGCGTATAGGTATTACAGGTGTGCCAGGAGCAGGGAAAAGTACATTTATCGAAGCATTGGGAATGTATGTTGTAAATCAGCACAAAAAATTGGCGGTATTAGCTATTGATCCAAGTAGTCAGCGAACTAAAGGAAGTATTTTGGGTGATAAAACGAGGATGGAAGAGTTGTCAGTACACGAAAATGCCTTTATACGTCCTTCACCATCTGCTGGTTCTTTAGGCGGAGTAGCACGTAAAACGCGTGAAACCATCGTGTTGTGCGAAGCCGCTGGATTTGATACTATTTTTGTAGAAACAGTAGGTGTAGGACAATCTGAGATTGCTGTTCATTCTATGGTAGATTTCTTTTTGTTACTTCAAATTACGGGTGCTGGTGATGAGTTGCAAGGTATCAAACGTGGAATTATGGAAATGGCTGATGGAATAGTAATCAACAAAGCGGATGGGGCAAATGTGGATAAAGCCGAAATGGCAAAAACACAATACAAAACGGCACTGTCTTTGTTTCCAATGCACGAATCAGGATGGAAACCCCAGGTAGTAACCTGTTCCGCATTCTACAAAACAAATATTGATGCTATTTGGACGATGTTGATGCAATATATTCAATTTACCCAACAATCAGGATATTTTGAAACAAAAAGGCATCAGCAAGCCAGTTACTGGATGTATGAAAGTATCAATCAAGAATTAAGAAGTAGTTTTTATGCCCACTCAGAAGTGAATGCATTACTAAAAGAAATGGAGGTAAAAGTTACAAATGGAGAAATTAGCTCCTTTATTGCTGCCAAACGTTTACTTGATGTATATGACAAAATCCGGAAATAGACAAATACAACTTTCTTTGTGAAATCATTTGGTAATTATATTTTCATCCTTGTTATGTTGGTGGCTTGTTCTCAATATAAAAGTAAATCTATACTTCAAGGTACAATCACTGATAGTCGGTATAAAAAAGTATATTTATTGCAACAAATAACGCCTACATCATGGGAAATGTTGGACTCTACTTCTATTGTTGATAATCATTTTATGTTTGCTGATTTACCTTCTGAATACAATCAACTATTTGTTCAGTTGGATAATACAATCCCTTTTGTAGTGTTTGTTGATAAGGGAACTATTGAGTTAGCTATACCAGCCCAAAATGTACATGAAACAAAGGTAAAAGGATCTTCTTTACATGATGAATACATGATGTTACAAGATAGTATTGATTTTTTATTGCATCAACGTTTGTTGTTTTATAAAGATGCTATTGTTGCACAAAATGATGGAAGACAGACAGATGCAACAATACTTCAACAAAAATATATCCATAGCAAAAATAATGTATTTCATTTTCTTCAGAAACAAAAAGGAGCAAATCCTACTTCTGCTCCTTTGTTATATATAATTAAAACATATAAACCGTATTTTACCGACACGGAATATCGAACATTATCTGCTTCTTTAGAGTAATTTATTCTTTATCGGCAACTCCTTCAACGGTAATTTGACGTTTGAATGTTTCACCTAGTGACATCAATGTTTCTGTGCTAGCTATTCCTTTTATACTTTGTAGTTTGTCATGAATAATGCTCAAAAAATCACTATTATTGCGTGCATAAATTTTAATAAACATCGCATATTTTCCTGTTGTATAATGACATTCCACTACTTCTGGTATTTTTAGTAGTTCGTCGACTACTTCTTTAAAGAAATTAGCATCTTTCAAAAATATTCCCATGTATGCACATGTATTGTAACCAATTTTGACTGGGTCAATTATAAATTCGGAACCTTTTATTACACCTACTGAAATTAATTTTTGCACACGTTGGTGAATAGCCGCACCAGATACATTGCATTCACGAGCAACTTCTAAAAAAGGCGTGCGTGCATTTTTGGAAATTAATTGAAGGATTTTTTCGTCTAAACTGTCTAATTGATACTGTGCCATGCGTATTTTGCTTTTAAATTATATGCAAAAATACTATTTTTATTTCATATTACGTATTTTGTTATCATTTTTTAGTATTAAAATTATATATACCAATGGGTTACTTTTTTGTTGTCTATCTTACGATTTGTTACTCTACTTGAGTTGCTCGGCTTCAAACTTCCTAATCTTTTTTTAATTAATTGCATTTATTTTGGTAAAAAATGTATCTTTGTGCCTTGAAATATTGTTGTAAAGTATTATTTATATGGCAACTAAGCGTTTAAAGGAAATTAAACCTATTGAGGAGACCGCCGATATTTGGACACTGTTAAGCTCAGACCAAGCCCATTATTTGCAAACTAACTTACAGGTTATAAGTGCCAAAAAAAATGAAGTAATTTATTCAGACGGTGAAATTCCTTCTCATTTATTTTGTCTTGTTAGTGGCAAGGTTAAAGTGTATAAACAAGGCATAGGAGGACGTAATCAGATTGTCCGTGTTATAAAACCCAATGAATTATTTGGGTATAGGGCAATGTTTGCTCACGAAGCTTATGTAACCTGTGCTTCTGCTATTGAGCCTTGTGTTATTTATGCTATTCCAGAGGATGTTATTGTTTCTATTATAAAAAATAATGCTCAACTTGCGTTTGCTTTTATCCAATTTTTAGCTGTTGATTTGGGAATTTCTGATTCAAGAACAGTAACCCTTACTCAAAAACATATTCGTGGTCGATTAGCAGAATCATTGCTGTTTTTACGTGATAATTATGGCGTTGAATCTGATGGTATCACTCTATCTATTTATCTTTCTAGGGAGGATTTAGCAAGCTTGTCAAATATGACCACTTCCAATGCTATTCGAACATTATCGTTATTTTCAAACGAAGGAATGATTGTTGTAGAGGGTAGAAAAATTAAAATAGTAGATGTAGAGTCTCTTGTAAAAATCAGTAAATTTGGTTGATTTATTCTTTTCGTAACGTAAAAACAAATTCTAATCCCCCTGTTTCGTGTGGTTTTGCTGAAATTCTACCCTGATGAAATGCAATAGCATTTTTAACAATAGCTAAACCCAATCCTGTTCCTCCCATTTTACGAGAACGTCCTTTGTCAATACGATAAAAACGGTCAAAAATACGGGTTAAATGGTTTTCAGATACCCCTACTCCTGTGTCAGCATACGAAAAATAGTAGAAATCCTTGTCTGTTCGGTAACAATTAATGATAATACTAATGTCGTTGCCAGCATAATGTAGGCTATTATCAATAAAATTTCTAAAGATGGAATATAGTAACGAATAGTTGCCCATTATTGTCATATTGTGCTTTAGAAACATTTCTACTCGAATGTTTTTTTGTTCTAACTCGAGCGAAACATCTTTTAGTACTCCTTCAATAATCTCATTTAATACAATCTTCTCTTTTTCAAATGTGTAAGAACCTTCGTCGAGTTTGTTGAGTAACGAAATGTCTCGTAACAAATAGCTTAAACGAACAGCTTGAGCATGGCAACGTTGAATAAAAAAATCTTTTTTTTCTTGTTCCATGTCGGGATTTTCTATCAATGTTTCCATAAAACCCTGAATACTACTAACAGGCGTTTTCAGTTCGTGAGAAATATTTTGTGTGAGTTGCTTTTTTATTAAGTTGTTTTGAACTTGTTTGGAGATGTCATTAATTGAAATCTCAAAGGTTTTATCTTGGAAAATAATACATCGAACGAGCAAGGTATAATCGTTTTTGTCTATTTCTACAATTTTGTCTGTTACCTCATTGGGATTATTTTGATTGTATTGGTTTTCATTTAAGAAACTAGTGATAGGGGAAAATTCGGCTAATGAAAAAATACTATCTGATGTGCTGATTTTTTTGTTTGAAATCAAATTAATGTATTGTATAAAATTTTCGTTTGCCAAAATTTCTTTTCTATCAAAAGTGTAAATCGCTAAGCCTTCTTGCGATATTTGAAGATGTTTAAAAAGTTTTTCTTTTTCTAACGATAAGGCATCTTTGGTGGCTGTAAGGTTTTTATATGTATTGACAATGAAACTAGATATATCTTTAAATTCTTTGTTTAAAAACAATAAATCATCATCAATATTTTCTTTGTTCTCCATTTTCAGAATTAATTTCTTGAGGTTTTTTACCGTATGTAGCAATTTGTTGCTCACCAAATAAAACGCTAAACTTGATAAACTGAGAACAAACAACATAAAAAACGATGCGGTAAAATTACGAATCTTCCAAACGTCACTTATAATATATTCGTATGGAATTGAGGCTAAAATCGTGTGTGTATCATATTTTTTTCCATAAAAGAAGTAGGAGGATTTTGTTTGGTCGTAACGTACAACTAATGTATGTTCTGGTGTGTTTTTTTCTGTAATCATTCCGAATGCACGTTCAGATACATTGTAAATAACCGAATCATTCATTGGTGTGGAATAAATACATTCGCCACTGGTATTATAAATAGAGATGTATACATCTTTTTTTTGCAATTCATCTACCAGTGCGTTGGGAATTTCAGTTTTTCTAGCAGTCTTTGTATTTAAATCAATTATCTCGGTATAAAATTGTAATGTTTCTGTATAACGTGCCTTTACCATGTGTTTTTCGTATTGCACATTGATAATAAAAATAATAGCGACAAAAAACACAAAAATACCAACGAATGATAATAATAGTTTTTTAAACAAAATCATGGTTGTGGAGGCTTGTTAGTTTGATGTTTCAAAACAATATCCATATCCTAGCCGAGTAACAACATTTTTATCATAAGGTTCTATTTTTTTTCGCAGTCGAGTAATGTTTACATCAATAGTTCGGTCGGTAACATCAGCGTTATTCCATACTTGTTGCAAAATGTCCTCTCGAGAAAAAACATTGTTGGGTTGGCTCATTAATAAGCTTAAAATTTCAAATTCTTTTTTTGTTAAATTTATTTCTTGTTTATCAATGAGTGTTGTTTTAGTAGTTAAGTTCACAAACAATTGCTCAAAACGCAAAATTTTATCTTTCGACATGGGGGTTCCGTCTTTTTGCTCCGTAGTTCGTTTTAATACAACTCGCACTCTAGCAACTACTTCTTTCACTGAGTAAGGTTTTGTAATATAATCATCAGCCCCTATTGTAAAACCAGTTAAGGTGTCTGTTTCTGTATCTTTAGCTGTAATGAAAATGATTGGAATATGCGAGGTTGTTTCGTCCTTTTTGAGCATAGAACCGAGTTTAAAGCCCGACATAGCTCCCATCATTACATCCAGTAAAAATAGATTGTATTGTGTTAGGTCTTTTTTTAATGCGTCTTCGGCAGAATAAGCAATGTCTACGATATATCCGTCTTTCTCTAAATTGTATTGTAGTATGTCGCACAAATCTTCTTCGTCGTCTACTACCAAAATTCTAAATGTACTCATAGTGCATAGGTTTTTTTACAAAGATATTTATTTTATTGCTATTTTGCACGTTAAGCGATAATATTTTCTTTCTGAATATGTTTTAGTATAGATTTCATAGAGGTATATGAGTCGTAGGATACATATAATCAGATGATTTTGTGGTGTTAGTATTCATTTTGGCAACATGTAGAATGTTATATAATTGTAATATGGCATAGTAATTTGCTTTTTTTATAGTATAATGTACGCAAATATAGTGTATTTTTGTACCATTAAATATATTGTACGATGAATAGAAAATACCGATTGGGAGTTGTATTGAGTGGTGGTGGAGCAAAGGGTTTTGCTCATTTGGGCGTGTTAAAAGCCATCGAAGAAAAAGGACTGAAGCCCGATATTATTGCTGGTGTAAGTTCAGGTGCTTTAATGGGGCTATTGTATGCTGATGGTAAAAGCTTAGATGAAATTATGAAATTTTTCGAGAAAGCCTCCTTGTTTGACTCCATATCGCCAACCCTGCCTAAATTGGGTTTAATGAATCCTTCAAAATTTAAACGTCAGTTACGCAGTTTTTTAACGGCAAAGTCATTTGAAGAGCTTGCTATTCCTTTTGTAGTGAATGCAACGAATCTTACTGACGGCAAAATGACAGTGTTTCGTACAGGTGAATCTTTAGTAGAAGCAGTTATTGGCTCTTCGAGTGTTCCGTTATTATTTACTCCCCAGATTATCGAAGGGAAACAATATGTGGATGGAGGTGTTTTTTGTAATATGCCTGTTTCCCCAATTCGCGATGAGTGTGACTATATTATTGGAGTTCATGTTAATCCAATTTGTACCGAAACCAAAGCCGAAAGTATTATCGAAATAGCAGAGCGAGTACTTCATTATGCCATACAATCAAGCACGATTAACGAAAAAAAATTATGCGATGTTGTAATTGATGTAAAGGAAGTAAAAAAGTATGGTATGTTTAATTTAGATAAAAAACAAGAAATTTTTGATTATGGCTATACGAAAGCTAAGGAAGTATTAGAAAATTTCTATATGGAGTAAGACTATACACAATATACATGTTCATATAATGCTGTTTTGACAGTCAAAAAATCTTCTTCCGAAAGTGCATGGGGATAGCTCATGATATGCATGGGGACAGCATCTGTATGTTGATGCAGTGCTGGTTGAAAATAGGGGTATTGGTTGACGTGAAACCCATTACGTACATAAAACTCAATTCTTCGTTTTGAAATGTCTTGTGTAGCATGTTCTACTTCGAGAATATGGGGTTTTGTGCTCTCTTTTTTTATTAACTCAAGTACTTTATTCCCTATACCTAATCCTTGTTTTGCAGGCGTAATTGCTAAATAATAAATAAATACAAAAAAAGTATATTCTACTATACTCAGCATGCCACAAGTTTCATTTTTATCTAGGATTGCATATAGCTTAAAGGCACAGTCATCAGTAAATTTATGCGACAATAAAGAAGAAAAATCTACTTTTTCTTCTGGCGGGAAGGCTTCTTCGTAAATAGATTGAATGCTGGGCAAGAGAGGATGATTGTTATGAGAGATAAATTCAAGTGAAATCATAAACTATATAATTTACCGAAAATGTTTACTCTATTATAGTAAGTCTTATATACAAATAGGCTGTCAAAGACAGCCTATTTGAGATTGTGAAATTATTCAGTATCTACAGCATCTTGAATGCTACATTCAATAAGTATAGGTAAATGGTCAGAAGGATAAGTAGTGTGAGCTAATTTTTCGTCTGCTGCAATGTAAGATTTTATATCTACTTTATCATTTGTAAAAACATAATCAATTCGTTTTGAATTCTTGTCATTACTACTGTATAAACCCGTATAGGTGTGTTCTTTGTTAATATATCCCCCTTGACGCAATGTGGGAGTCGTTTCATACGCATCATGCCATTCTCCTGATAATATAGTATATGCAGGCTCTGTCGGTTCACAATTAAAATCTCCTGTGAAAATTACTGGATAGCCTTCGGTTAAAGCTACTATTTGTTCTTTGGCAATAGTCGCTTGTTGCTCACGTGTATTGATGCCTGTTTGTGTAGTGGGATGGTCGAAATGTGTTGAAAATAAGAAAAATACTTTTTGTGTCTGTTTATCTTCGAGTTTTACCCATACTACCATACGATTGTATGTAGAGGAGGGAAGTTTTGAAGGCACGTCTGGTGTGTTTGATAAAAAGAAACGTCCTTTTTCTAATTCATTAAAACGACTAGTCTTATAAATTAAGGCTGTTTGTTCACCAGTTCCTCCATCTGTATATTCTTTTCCATTATTTCTTCCATAGCCGATATACGTGTATTCAGGCAGTTGACTTAAAAAATCAACAGCTTGTGTATTTGTAGTTTCTTGTATGCCACATACATCGTAGTTGTATTTGTTTATTAAATTGAAAACTAACTGTTTGCGGTTGTTCCAGAATTTTCCACCCGTATCTCCGGTTGTGTAATAACGAATATTATACGACCCAATAATATATTTTTCTTGTTCATCTATTGCTTCAAAAGATGCTGTAATTGTGGTGTCTTGTGTTAATACAAAATAAGGTGTTGTATTGATATTGCTAAAAACATGGCTATCATTGCCAAAAGCAATCACAGAAAGTTCCGTGTTTTCAGGCACTTGGTCTCCACTATTTACTACATTCCCTTTATTCAGTACCGTAATAGTTCCTTGCTCGTTTTGTTCAATCGTAACCGTATACATAACCATTGGCTCAAATACTGCTGTAATTGTGGTATCTTGGGTTAGCTCAAAAGGTGAACTTACGTTTACACTTTCCAAGGTGTAAAATTCATCAGGGGTAGCTGTAACGGTAAGGCTGGTGCCTTTTATTATTTCAGTTCCGTTTTCAATTACGGTATTTCCTTGTTTTACGGTAATGGTTCCGCCTTCGGGTTGTTCAATAGTAACGGTGTACTTGATTATTTCTGGTTCTTTTTCCTTAGCACTACATGCTGTCAAAAGAAGAACTGCTGTAAGCAGTAAGTAATTCCATGTTTTCATACGTATAGGTTATTAATTGATTAAAAAGTTATTTAATTGTTGGTGTATTCGCTTAGCTCTAACCATCGCATTGTTTTATCGTCAATTAGTTTTATCACTTCAGCAATACGTTCAGATGCTTTTATAAGCTCTTGTTGAGGGATGCTTCCTCCTGATAACATTGTTTCAAGGTCTTTTTTTTCAGTTTCCAAATTTTCTATGTCTGATTCTAGCAATGAATATTCACGTTGTTCGGCAAAACTCAACTTTCTTGTACGGTTAACAGAGCGTTTGGGTTCTTCAACTTTATTTTTTTGTTTAATTTCTGCTTGTTTGGCATCAATAGCATTTTGTTGCTCTTTCCATTCTCGGTAATCGGAGTAATTACCAGGAAAATCTTTGATAACAGCATTGCCTTGAAATACCAATAAGTGATCAACTACCTTGTCGGTAAAATACCTATCGTGCGAAACGACTATCACGCAGCCCTTAAAATTAGCTAAATATTCTTCCAATACATTTAGGGTAACAATATCCAAGTCGTTGGTAGGTTCGTCGAGCACCAAAAAATTGGGGTTTTTCATCAAAACAGTACATAGGTAAAGGCGGCGTTTTTCTCCTCCACTAAGTTTGTACACATAATTATGTTGTGTTTCGGGTGTAAACAAAAAATGTTGCAAAAATTGGGATGCACTTAGTTTTTTTCCGTTTCCTATATGTATTTCTTCGGCAATGTCGCGTACTACATCAATCACTTTCATTTGTTCATCAAACGTTAACCCATCTTGACTGTAGTAGCCAAAAGAAACGGTTTCGCCAATATCAAATGAGCCACTGTCGGGTTTAATAATTCCTAAAAGCAATTTTAAAAAAGTAGATTTTCCTGTACCATTTTTACCAATTATGCCCATTTTCTCGTATCGGGAAAAATTATAGTAAAAATCTTTTATCAACACAAAATCGTCAAATTGTTTGCTAATATACTTGGCTTCAAAAATTTTTGAACCCAAATAAGTGGCGTTCATTTGCAGTTTTACCGATTCATCTTGACGTTTTTGTGCCACTTTTTTTTCTAAATCATAAAAACTGTCAATTCTGCTTTTTGCCTTCGTTGCCCTTGCTTGAGGTTGTCGTCGCATCCAATCTAATTCTTTTCTGAATAAATTGTTTGCACGTGCTAACTCAGCATTTTGGGCATCAATGCGGTCTTGTCTTTTTTCTAAATAATAGCTGTAATTGCCTTTGTATGCGTATAACTGTTTTTGGTCTATTTCTATAATGTCAGTGCACACACGGTCTAAAAAATACCTATCGTGAGTTACCATCAATAAGGTTAATCCCGAACGAATAAGGTACTCTTCTAACCATTCGGTCATTTCTAAATCCAAATGGTTGGTAGGCTCATCTAAAATAAGCAAGTCGGGCTCTGTTATCAAAGCATTAGCCAAAGCTACCCGTTTGAGTTGACCGCCAGATAAGTGTTTAATCTTTTTGTCAAAATCAGTAATCTTGAGTTGTGCTAAAATTTGCTTAATCTTAATATCATAATCCCAAGCTTTACGAATTTCCATTTGTTCTACCAATTCTTGAAATTCTGGGCTATCTAAATTTTCGTTTTTGCTGATATATGCTTCGTATTGTGCAATTAGGCGAATTGTTTCGTTGTTCGAAGAAAAAAACGTATCCAATATAGTCTGTTCTGGATTGTAAGATGGGTCTTGCTCTAAAAAAGAAAGCGTTATATCCCGGCGAAAGGTTATTTTCCCTTCGTCTAAGGATTCTTTCCCCATGATTATATTGAGTAGGGTGGATTTGCCAGTTCCGTTTTTTGCTATTAGGGCTACACGTTGCCCCTCGCTAATATCCATATTTAGCCCTTCGAAAAGCAGTAAATCACCAAAGCGTTTACTCACATTTTCAAGTTGTATGTAGTTAATTACTGCCATTAAGTCTTTTTATAAATAACTAGCAAATGTACATATAAAACTCTAAAGTAGCAATACTCCAAAAACGATACATGCAAATCTTGTCTAAAAAATAGCCTTATTGGTTAATTTTTATTACTTTTGTGGCTCAAAATTTGAGTGTAAAAATGGCAAAAGAATTAAAAGATTTGACCAAACGTAGCGAAAATTATTCGCAGTGGTACAACGATTTAGTAGTTAAAGCTGATTTAGCTGAACAGTCAGCAGTGAGAGGTTGTATGGTAATTAAGCCCTATGGTTATGCTATTTGGGAAAAAATGCAACAAGAATTAGACCGTATGTTCAAAGAAACAGGTCATGTGAATGCATATTTTCCATTATTAATTCCCAAATCTTTTTTAAGTAAAGAAGCTGAGCACGTAGAAGGTTTTGCTAAAGAATGTGCCGTAGTAACTCATTATAGATTAAAAAATGCTGAAGATGGATCGGGTGTAGTGGTTGACCCAGCTGCCAAGTTAGAAGAGGAATTAATTATTCGTCCAACCTCCGAAACTATTATTTGGAATACTTACCGCAATTGGATACAATCGTACCGCGATTTACCCATTTTATGTAATCAATGGGCAAACGTATTTCGTTGGGAAATGCGTACACGTATGTTTTTGCGTACAGCAGAATTTTTGTGGCAAGAAGGGCATACTGCTCATGCTACTAAAGAAGAGGCTGAAGAAGAAGCATTAAAAATGCTGCACGTATATGGCGATTTTGCAGAGAATTTTATGGCAGTTCCTGTTGTAAAAGGCATAAAAACAGCCAACGAACGTTTTGCTGGAGCCCTCGAAACTTATACCATCGAAGCTATGATGCAAGATGGAAAAGCCTTACAATCGGGTACCTCGCACTTTTTAGGACAAAATTTTGCGAAAGCTTTTGATGTGCAGTTTATTACCAAAGAAAACAAACAAGAATATGTGTGGGCTACTTCGTGGGGTGTTTCTACCCGTTTGATGGGAGCATTGATAATGACACATAGCGATGATAATGGATTGGTATTGCCTCCAAAATTAGCCCCTATTCAGGTGGTAATTGTACCTATTTATAAAGGAGAAGAACAATTACAAGCCATTAACGAAAAAGTAGATGGTATCGTAAAAAAATTGAAAGCACTGGGCATAAGTGTAAAATACGACAATGCTGACAACAAACGACCAGGATTTAAGTTTGCCGAATACGAACTCAAAGGAGTGCCTGTACGATTGGTAATGGGTGGTCGCGATTTAGAAAGCAATACCATAGAAGTTACTCGTAGAGATACGTTTGAAAAACAAACACGTAGTTGTGATGATATAGATACTTTTGTGAAACAATTGTTGGATGATATGCAGCAAAATATTTTGCAAAAAGCACTTGATTTGAGAACATCTCTAACTTGCACTGTGGAAACGTACGACGAGTTTAAAGAAAAAATTGAAGAAGGTGGTTTTATACTTGCCCATTGGGATGGTACTTCCGAAACTGAAGAAAAAATTAAAGAAGAAACCAAAGCAACAATTCGTTGTATTCCGTTAGAGGGAGATAAAACTCCTGGAGTGTGTATGGTTACAGGAAAACTTTCTGCACAAAGGGTATTGTTCGCACGTTCGTATTAATCAAAATATTGTGGCGTAATGCTTAAAAAATACATCTCTTTTGATTTGCGAAAAGTATTTTCCCAACCCTTAATGGTAAATGTGGCCTCATTGGGGATTTTACAACTGGCAAATTATATAATTCCTATTATTATCATTCCTTTTGTTGTAAGAGCTTTGGGTGTTGAAATTTTTGGAAAAGTTTCTTATGCTCAAAATATTATAACATATCTAACTATTGTGGTAAATTATGGATTTGAGTATTCGGCTACACAAGATGTTGCCATCAATAGAGATGATAGAAATAAATTAAGCACTGTATTTTGGACTACTATTCGATTTAAGTTTTGTTTACTTTTAATTACTTTTTTGCTTCTTCTTATTCTGTTTTTTACTTTTGACAAGGTGAAAGAAGATGGATTGCTCTATGTTTATGCAGCTTTGGTAAATATTGGTTTTGTCCTTTTCCCTACTTGGTTTTTTCAAGGTATGGAGAAAATGTTTAAAATGGCAATGTTTAATTTTATTTTCAAAGCATTAGGAGCTGTTTTGGTTATATTGTTAATACAAAGTCCTTCGGATTATCGTATTTATCTACTGTTGTTGTCCCTTTCCTATATAGTAATATCCATCTTTGTGTTTTTTTATGTTATTAAGCACTATCAATTATTACCCAACTCCAAAAATAAAGAGTTATCAACTAGTGTTATAAAAAAAGGCTTCCCAATTTTTATTAATAATATTTTTGTGAGTTTGTATACAACAGCGGGTTTAACGATTATTGGGCTCTATTTAACGAATACCGAGGTTGGTCTTTATGCTGCTGCTTATAAAATTGTATTTGCAGTTTTAATGCTTACGAGCATGCCTGTCAATACTGCTCTTTTCCCCATTATGAGTAGAAGGTTTAATGATTCATTTGTTGATGGATGGGCTTTTTTTAAACGAAGTTTACTTATAGTAGGCGTTTTGTCTTTACTTGTTTGTTTTGTTTTTTATTTTTCTACACCGCTTATTGTAAAAGTGTTTTTAGGTACTGAATTTTTGAGTGTAATTCCGCTTTTACAAGTATTATCTATCATGCCTTTTCTTGTTGTAATGGCAAGTATGTTTACGGTTCAAGGTTTGTATGGGTTACAATTACATAAGTACGCTCCATTTATTGGAGCATTACTAGGAGTTATTAGTTTAATTGTTTATTTTATTTTTATACCTTTGTATGGAGTTTATGGTGCTGCTTATGCTTGGATACTTGCTCAAACACTAGAAATTGTTTTTGTGTTGTTATTTTTGGTAATTAAAAAAAGAGAACTATTAAGTAAAGAAAGGGAAAATAATGAAAATTAATATATTCCTTCCAGGATTACCAATTACACCTGGTGGCGGTTATAAGATAATGTACGAATATGCTAATCAATTTGTAAAACTGGGACATGATGTCGTGATATACAATGTTATAACAAATTCAATTTTTGAATATCCTCATCCTCATTGGTTACGTTATTTGTATTACTCGTATAAATATCCACATTTTAGACCTTCATGGTATCCATTATTGCCACAAATTGTATGTCGGAATATTCCACGATTGCATAACAAATTTGTACGAAATGCAGACGTGGCATTTTCTACTAATTTTGCTTTAACGTTTGAATTA
>Ga0255344_1002774_pt1 | contig 20386 bp, 19 predicted proteins | sample wastewater_treat_5_FD_192414 | JGI IMG/M metagenome (GOLD analysis project Ga0255344, IMG submission 192414) | Wastewater microbial communities from Lulu Island WWTP, Vancouver, Canada - plant18 | ecosystem: Engineered > WWTP > Wastewater > Unclassified | place: Canada: Vancouver, British... | reverse complement strand
AAATCCTCCGATATTAAAAAAGATATCATTATTGTAACAGTTTTTTTTGTAAATTGCAACATATTTATTTCTTAAATAAAAAAATTACCCTTAATATTTGTTATAAAGCCTGGTGCAAATTGTGAACGGCAAAATAATTTTTACAATCCAATTGAAAAAGAAACGGTACTTTGTTATAATTATTTAGCGATGATTTTATAAAGGTGGGACATGATTAAACATTTTTTAAAGGTATTTTTTGCGTCTTTTTTGCTAATTGCCATAATATTGAGTGTTACAGCATTAGGGTATATTTTTCTGGTCGATAAGGATATTGTGATAGGGAAAATCAAATTTGCAAATGATGAGAAGAGCGAAGCTGCTTTCTATGAATCGAGTTCCTTTGATTATGGAACTTCGATAGGAAAAGCTGCGTCTAATATGAAAAGATTCAATATTCTTTTGGCAGGACTGGAAAATCAAAGAACAGATACAATAATAGCTCTAAGTTACGATATGGAGAGTAAAACAGCTGACTTGATTTCATTGCCAAGAGATACATATCTTCCAAGAAATGCAGATGATAATGCCGAATTAAAAAAAATTAATGCAATATATTCTCATGAAGGGATTGAAGGACTTGCGTTAAGAGTTCAGGAACTGTTGGGAATTCCGATTGAAAAGTATGTGGTTATTGATTATGAGGGAGTAATTGCATGCGTTGATATGATTGGAGGAGTTGAGGTGAATGTCCCCTTTCATATGGAATATACCGACCCCTACGATGATCCTCCCTTATATATAGATATTCCTGAAGGTGTGCAGCTTCTTAACGGGGAGCAGTCTTTAAAATTTTTAAGATACAGAAAGGGATATGACAACCAGGATTTGGGGAGAATAGAAGCACAACAGCAATTTATTAAATCTGCCGTTAAAAAAACTTTGGGTTTTCAACTGCCCGCTGTGATAAAAGAAGCTTATTCTCACATTGAAACAAACATTAATGTTTCGGATTTGCTGTACTTGGCAGGCGATTTGGTCGGATTTTCTACCGATAAAATTAATACACATATATTGCCCGGCATGGAAACACCCTTGGAAGGATTATCCTTTTACATACCGGATGAAGAAGGTATAAAGAATTTAGTTTATTCACTATACGGATTAAATTAAAACATACTTGCATAATACCGAAAGGCGGTTTTTTTATGAAACAACATTTTATTAAAGTATTTCTCATATCCTTAATAATATTTTCGACTGTGATAACCACAGGTATTTTTACGTATGCAAAATTCATGTCTCCTGAAGGAATAACTCAAAAACTGCCGGAGGATGAAGAACCCATTGCAATCGATGAAGAAGATGAAAATTTAACACCCTTGGAAAAAGCAATGCGTGACAGTAATCGCATAAATGCTTTGCTGATAGGATTTGAAGGAGCAAGGTCAGACACGATAATGCTTGGAAGCTTTGACAGGAAAACCAAAGAAGCAAACATAATATCGATACCGAGAGATACTTATTATAAAAGAGATGCATATGCAAAATATTCTGAAATGCAAAAAATAAATGCTGTCTACGGCAGCGAAGATGATGGATATAAAGCTTTATTGAAAGCTGTGGAAGAAATAACAGGCATTTCCGTAGACAAATATGTTGCCGTTAATTATAACGGTGTAAGAGCAGCTGTAGATGCTATCGGCGGTGTTGAAGTAAATGTACCCATACATATGAAATATACGGATATATATGACAAACCGCCTCTATATATAGATATAAAACCGGGACCGCAAATTATATACGGCGATAAGGCAATGGAACTTCTGAGGTTCAGAACAGGGGACCCGGGCTATCCTTCTTTCCCGAACGGAGATGTGGGAAGAGTGGAAATGCAGCAGCAATTTATTAAATCAGCAATTAAAAAATCACTGAGCCTAAGGCTTCCAAATGTAATAAGCGCTGTTTATCCTCATGTCGAAACAAATTTCACTTTAACGGAATTATTGGGGCTTGCAAAGGATGCAATCGGATTTTCAACAGACAACCTTACGACACAAATTTTGCCGGGCAATCCAAAAATATTAGGCAGTAATCCGCCCTTATCTTTCTATATACCGGACGGTCAGGAAATAACCAAGGTTGTATACGATTTATATGATGTACCGCTATCTGCAAGTGCAGAGGAAGAAAATGTAGCTCATGCTTCTGAGTAACACAGGGGGGTATTTAAATGATAAAACCAAAACCATTAAAAACCGGTGATAAAGTTGCAGTAATAGCTCCTTCCTCAGCGACTGATTTGAAATCCGTAAAAAACGGAGAAAAGAAAATTAGGGCCTTAGGATTAGAGCCTGTAATGTTTCCAACCTGTTACACAAATTACGGACACCTTTCTGCATCAGATGAAGAAAGGGCGAAAGATGTAAACGATGCCTTTAAAGATGATACTATTAAAGGCATAATTTGTTTAAGAGGAGGTTATGGAGCTACTCGAATACTGGATTTGTTAGATTACGAAACGATAGCATCAAACCCCAAGATTTTTGTAGGATTCAGCGACATTACAGCTCTCCATACAGCTTTTAATCAAATATGCAATATGGTTACTTTTCATGGTCCTATGGCTGCTACAAGATTTGCAAACGTTAAAAATGATAAAGTTGAATTTGATGTTTATTCCTGTGAAAGCCTGGTAAAAAATATTTTTACCGATATTCCCATAGGTTTGCACAAAAATCCAAACAATGAAGAATTAAAAAGTTTAAATACAGGCAAGGCTAAGGGAAAATTAGCCGGAGGGAATCTGACGCTTTTAACTGCTACCTTAGGCTCAAAATATGAAATTGACACAAAGGGAAAAATACTTTTCATTGAAGAAATAGGAGAGCCTGTTTACAAATTGGACAGAATGCTTACAACACTGGCATTGGCAGGAAAGTTTAATGAGTGTGCAGGAATAATACTGGGAACCTTTATAAAATGCGAAAGAGAAAAGAAACCCTACGAAGGAGGGTTGGACCTTACTCTGGAAGAAGTTGTGGAAAACACCTTAGTTAAATATAACAAACCTATAATTTATAATTTTAAGGCAGGACATAATTTTCCTCAGCCTACAATAGCTTTAGGGACAACTGTTTACATAGATGCAGAATTGAAACAAGTAGAATTTTTGGAAAGCGGAACATCAGCAAATCAGTAATATAAGAGTATGGAGACACACCTCCCTATATAAGGAAAAGTCTCTGCCGGTAGGAGGAATGTCCCCGAATAGTATATTTTAAAAAGAAATTAAGGAGTCAATATGGATATTTATAAAAGAATTGATGAAATATTTGATGAATTGGTGCAAATACGCAGGGACTTTCATATGCATCCGGAACTTAGCCAATATGAGTTCAGAACACAGAGGAAAATTCGTGAATACTTGAATAAGTGGGGAATAGAAAATTATACTTGTGCAGAAACAGGTGTAGTAGGGATAATAAGAGGAAAAAACAAGGGAAAAACCGTTGGAATAAGAGGAGATATTGATGCACTGCCCATACATGAAGAAAATGACGTGCCATATCGCTCTTTAACTCCCGGTGTGATGCATGCATGCGGTCACGACGCTCATGCGGCAATAGTGCTTGGGACAGCTAAAATAATTAAGGAATTGGCTGATTCCGAAGACTCTATTAACGGGAATGTCAAAATATTTTTTCAGCCGGCGGAAGAAACAATAGGCGGTGCAGAAAGAATGATTCGTGAAGGTTGCATGGAAGAGCCAAAGGTTGATTATGTTTTGGGACTCCATGTCCAGCCTTATTTAAATGCGGGAAAGGTTGAACTTAAATACGGCAAGCTCAATGCATCCACAGATTCCATCAATATAGTATTGAAGGGAAAAGCTGCTCACGCAGCATATCCTGACAAGGGAATAGATGCTATAGTAATGGCAGGACATGTAATAACTGCACTGCAGTCAATAGTAAGCAGAAATACTTCTCCTTTAAATCCGGTAGCAATATCACTCGGCAGAATTTCAGGCGGTGTTAAGGATAATATAATTGCCGACGAAGTCAAAATTACCGGTACACTGAGAACCTTAGATGATGAAACAAGACAGTATACCAAGGATAGAATTTCAAGTATTGTAAAAAATACAGCTAGAGCTTTTGGCGGAGAAGGGCTTACAACATTTTGCGAAGGATATAAAGCTTTGATTAATAATAATGAAGTGGTTGATATTATTAAGGAAAATGCAATAAAGCTTCTGGGAAAAGAAAATGTTGAATTTAAAGAATTTCCAAGCCTTGGAGCAGAAGATTTTTCATATTTTATGGATGTTGCAAAGGGTGCTTTCTTCCACCTGGGATGCGGTAATCCTGCAAAGGGAATAACATTGCCTATCCATACGGAGCACTTTGATATTGATGAAGAATGTTTAAAGGTAGGGGTAAGGCTGCAGGTGGAAAATGTAATGACTTTGCTGAAGAGGCATGAGAACATGTAATTCAGAACGAATTGAAGTATCTCATTAAAAACAGGAGGGAGAAATGAAAGTATTTTTAAGTGTGGATATAGAAGGAATCACCGGGGTAACCTCATGGAATGAAACAAATCTTGGGAATCAAGAGCACAGATTATGTGCAGAACAAATGACCAAGGAAACATTAGCTGCATGCGAAGGTGCAATAACAATGGGAGTTAAAGAAATATTGATAAAGGATGCACATGACTCGGCAAGAAATATAGATTTTACCAAAATTCCAAAATGTGCAAAAATAAGCCGGGGCTGGACAAATACGCCCGAATCAATGGTCGCGGGGTTAGATGAAACATTTGATGCAGCTATATTTATCGGCTATCATTCAGGGGCAGGTTATGACGGAAATCCGCTGTCTCATACAATGAGCTTAAGCAACAATTATATAAAGATTAATGGTGAAATAGCTTCCGAATTTGTTATTAATTCATATTTAGCGGCAAAATACGGCGTACCGGTGGTGTTCTTAAGCGGGGATAAAATGCTTTGCGAAACAGCAAAAAAATTTAATAAAGGAATAGAAACCCTTGCGGTTAAAGAGGGAGTCGGAGGAGCTTCAATAAGTATCAATCCTGAATTATCCTGCGAATTGATAAGGGAAGGAGTCAAAAAAGCTCTTAAGCATACTTCGGCGTGCAAGATTGAGATTCCGGACAAATTTGAAGTTGAAATCAACTACAGGGAGCATTTCAAAGCAAAAAAAGCATCATATTTTCCCGGAGTTTCACAAACAGGACCCTATACGGTTAAATACACGGCCAAGGATATAAATGAATTTTCAACAACAATGATGTTTATTCTATAAAAATCAGGGAGGATAAAAATGTTCAGAGAAATGAGAAGAATCAAACAATTACTGTCAATGGAAGACACGAATGCCGTAATGGACAGAGGTACATGCGGGGTGATGGCATGCTTAGGAGATGACGATTACCCTTATGCAGTACCTGTTAACTATGTTTATTACAATGATAAAATTTATTTTCACTCTTCAAAGGACGGACATAAAATAGATGCTATAAAAAAACATCAAAAGGTATCCTTCGCGGTAGTAGATAAAGATACAATAGTAAGCGAAGAATTCACTTCATATTTTAGAAGCGTTATTGTATTTGGAAAAGCAAGAATCACTGAAGGCGAAGAGTGGAAGGAAGCCTTTCAGGCTTTGGTTGAAAAGTATTCCGGAAATATGCCGAAAGATGATAAACATAAGATAGTAACAGAATGCACAAGGTCCCACATTATTGCAATAGATATCGACCATATGACAGGCAAAGAAGCTATCGAATTAGTCAATGCCAAAAAGTAACCGGAGAAATTATGCTTGAAACAGGATTAGTCAGAGAAGTTGAAATTATCGATATGAATCACACAGGCCAAGGTATTGCTAAAATAAATAATTTTGTCGTGTTTATAAGCGGTGCAATAACAGGCGATATAGTGAAAATAAAAATAACAGACAAAAAGAAAAACTATGCCTTAGCAGAGATAATCAGCATTATTAAGCCTTCGGAATTCAGAATCGATTCATCATGCCCGCATTTTCAAAAATGCGGAGGATGTCAGCTCATGCATATGGATTACAAGGAGCAGTTAAAATTCAAACGAAACAGAGTAATCAACGAATTTAGAAGGGCTCTGGTAAATTTTGATGAAGAGGCTGTAACTAATACCATTGGCATGAAGGAGCCATTTAGATACAGAAATAAAACAGCATTCTCGGTTGCAAAAATAGAGGGCGAAATTCATATAGGTCCCTATGAACAAGGTACATATAATACCGTTGATATTGACGGCTGCTTAATACAAAGCAAAGCTGCCGATGAAGCAGTAAAAGCTTTTAAAAGCTTGATGGAAAAGTACAATATCGAAGCTTATGATAAAAAAACAAAAAGCGGAATTATAAGAAACATTATAATCAGAAATAATCGAAAAAATGAAATAATGCTCATTATAGTTACAAGGACCGAAAACTTTAAAAACAAAGAGCTACTGGTTAGTGAATTATCTCTTATATCAAACATTAAAACAATAATTCAAAACATTAACAATAAAAACACAAATTTAATAATGGGGAGAAAAAATATTACTTTATATGGGTCAGGTACAATAATTGATACTATTGACGATTTAGTTTTCACCATTTCACCCGAAACATTTTTTCAAATTAATCCTGTTCAGACGGAAAAGCTCTATCAAACAGCAATTGAATATGCAGATATTGATAAAGACAGTATTTGTTTTGATATTTATTGCGGCATCGGAACCATATCTTTAATGGCTGCAAAAAAAGCAAAACGTGTATATGGAGTTGAAGTTGTTGAGCAGTCAATTTTAAACGCAAGAGCAAATGCCAATAAAAACAATATATCAAATGTGGAATTTTATGCAGGAAAAGCAGAAGAAATACTCCCTAGGCTATATAAGCAAAATATAAAAGCAGATATAATAATTGTAGACCCTCCAAGAAAAGGCTGTGAAAAAGAAGTAATCGACACTATAATCAACATGTCGCCAAAAAGAGTTGTATATGTTTCCTGCAATCCATCAACATTGGCAAGGGATGTCAAATTATTGGAATATGGCGGATATAAACTAACAAAAGCACAACCTGTAGACCAATTCCCATGGTCTGTCCATGTGGAGACGGTATGTCTCTTAGTTCTGAGAAATCCCGTAACCCATGTCAACATTGATGTGGATGTGGAAGAACTGGTGCAGGATAAGCGCGGCCAGGCAACCTATGAGCAGATCATAGATTACGTGATGGAGCATACAGGCTTGAAGGTTTCTAACCTGAATATCGCACAGATAAAGCGGAAATGCGGGATTATCGAAAGGGAGAATTATAATCTGCCTAAGTCAGAGGATTCCAAACAGCCGAACTGTACAAAGGAGAAGGAAGACGCGATCCTGGATGCTTTCAGGCATTTCGGGATGATATAACGGGAGGCGAACAATGGAACAGCTTATTTCTTGCGAGTACAATATGGATAATGCCTGTGTCGAGCTTTGCTATGCAGGCGGATCAAAGATTGCGATTGATACGATAGGCATTGAAAATCAGTTTGCGGAAAATCGGTTTCAACGCAGCGAGTTGGACTGGCTGATTTACAATAAGCCGTTGGAATATGCCCAGCTTGTATTGAGAACCGGCCTGAAAGAATACCTTTCCGCTGGATGCGAACATAGTCAAATCGAAAACTGATATGATAAGTCATAATCGCCGGTGAACCACGAAGGTCACCGGCGATCAATTTAGTGAGCTTTACTGTTTTCCAAACTGAGATGCCCAACAATATTCCTTCGTCCCATAGCTGACTGTAATACGGATTATCTATCGCATGATCAATTTGAGTAATTCAAATGAATATTGAAAATCTGGCGCATTGATGATACAATAGCATTGGTGAGTTGTACTCATCAGTATCTGTTTAATAGCTATAATGGGAGATATCTTATGGCAGTCAACTACAACAAATTATGGCATATTCTGATTGATAGGAATATGACCAAAACAGAACTGATTGGAAAAGCAAAAATCAGCACAAATGCGATGGCACATATGAGCAAGAATGAATCTGTACGTGTCGATGTACTTGTGAAAATATGTGGAGTTCTGGATTGTACCATTGATGACATTATGGAGATTACTTCGGAAAATTAGGTCACGAATTCGTGACTTGAAGCAGTTTTTTGATGCTGTCCGTTTTTATGGACAGGTCATTAGTTATCATAATAATGATACAGAAATAAAGGGAGGATTACTCTAATGAAGCGCATCAAGAAGGTACTGTTGGTTGGTTTAATACTGACATGTTTTTGCTATCTGATCAACGGAACCGCAATTACGGCTTTTGCTGCGGGAACGAGCAAAACTATTGAGGGATCTGTATATGAGTTTGATGAGAAGAGTGACTATGAGTACTCTTCTTCTGAAGTCTATGCCTCCACATCGGGGGCGAATACATACGGCACCTTCAAGATATCCGGAAATATCTCAAATGAAGGAAAAAAGGACAATATTATTGCTTACGGAATAAATGGAGGCTCAGTAGATTTCACTTATTCCTATACTGACGCATTGCTGAATGCTGCAGCAGATCAGTGGCATTTGGTAGAAGATAATGGGAAAAAGATCGATTCACTCAAGCTCGATTCTAAGATTGGGTTCGGAGCAATCATTTTGCAGTCATCAAAAGATTGTAAAACTTGGGTGACGGACAAAACGATCACAAACGTGTTTTCTGAAACACCGGCTCAGTCCTCCTCTTTCTATACAACAAAAGAACTTCAGATGACTAATGGTACCTTTTTCCGTTTGATTGTTGTCTATGAAACAGGCATAAAAACCGGCGAGAAGAAAATTGGACCAATAAAGACAGAACAGTTTGATTACAAGAAAAACACTGAGATTTACGAGTTTTACCTTTATGACATCAATAGCGATGCAAGAAGCGGCGAAGTTACAATGACAAAGAACCTGGGTTCCGTTGTAAATACCGGCAAGGATAACGGCTATTCCGGCTCTGATGCACTTACAATTAAGGATCCACATTATGGATGGACTCTCGGGCAATTCTTCGTTAGCGGATATACTCGTGAGACCGTTGATCCTAATAATTCTCAGATTCCCGTTTTTCTAAAGAATGTTGGTGATGAGGTAACTCTTTGGTTTAACTTAAAGCAAGATATTAACCAGTTAAACGGAGACAGTAAGCTCAGCATCAATGATGACAGTAACGGTTATGATCAGTATTTCCAGACTGGAAAAACAGACATGGGACGAGGTACACTGATAATTCGCTATACGGATCATCAAGGAATAGCTCATGAGCCGGAGATATATACGAATTATCTTGAGGCAAATGCGACTACAAGTGCGGATACCATAGTCAAATTTTTTGAAGAGGGTGATTACGAGGTTGCACTTGATTATGAAATCAAGAATACTCCTCGCCAAGTGGTCGGAGTTGAAATTGTACCCGAATATACTAATTACAGAATTTATTTCAGATTTTCAATCCGTAACGGTAACTGCATGGTTTATCCTTTTGATGTTTCGACAGGAACAGAATTAACAGATGAGGCGATTACACCTAATGGATTCAAACTGGACATGGCAAAATCAAGATATCTGACGATTGATGTTCAGCGGTCAGTAGTTACAGAAGGTGCCAATGGTTATGTTGAGGATGTTCGTTTCAATCGACCGGCAAAAGACGGTGATCAGTATGTTGACGAAGGAATCTATACATTTAGTGTAAAGAACCTTTATACTGGAGAAAACACGACTAAAACGATATATGTTGGAAATACTGGATATATGAGGGCGCTTTCCGTTAACAAGATTTCTGTGACGGAACTTAATGCTCAGGTTAGCCAAGGGGCAACGATTGGAAATGACGGTAAACTGACAATGCCTGAACCAACGACAGAACTTGAGTCAACGACAGAACCGGAACCGACAACAACGGAAGAAACATCAGAACCTGAATCCAAGCCAGAACCTACAGCAGAGGCATCTTCAGAAGCTTCGGAGGCTACAGAACCTAAGAATGAATCTACAGGAACTCAGTCTACCGAAGAAAACATCGAAGAAGGTACTACAGAAAAGAAAAGCAGTCCTGCGGTACCCGTAGTTATTGGTCTTGTTGCTGCTGCTGGCATTGGTGGAGTAACGATGTCAAAAAGAAAAAAGAAGGGTGAATAAAGGAGGCCGGAGTGAATGAAACGAATCATTGCTATTATACTTGCGTGTTCATTGCTGTTATCAGGATGTGCTTCGAGTACTCCTTCGACACAGGCACCTTCATCTGAAGCACCAAGTTCGAATCAGACAGAGATAGAACAGACAACGAATGACACTTCTGAGGCATCAACTGAAGCAAAAACGCCAGAGGAAAGTACTGCTGCGTCAGAATCATCGGGAGAAAGTACTGTTGCACCAGAAGCTGATTGGGATATTCATGCACCGTCACCATCAAAGAATATTCCTGTGGCTCCTACTTATACTGGGCTGAATGATCCTAATTTGTTAAGCGATTTTGAAAATGCGGTCTATGCAGACCTGACAGCGCAGCTGGATCCCACACAATACAGAATTGATAATGTGAGTTCAACCTATATCTCGAAAGAATATCTTGAAGAACTGGCATACAATTCTCAGACCAATGTATTCTTTGGTTACAGCCTCGCTGACCTTGATGCACAGTTTCAGGGAACTAGGTATGTATTTACATTGGACGATGATGGGGAAACGACCGTTGTTCCTTTTGAAGCCTATGATGACACATACGAGAAGGTTATCAAGAATGTTGCAATAGGGACTGGAGTTATCCTTGTTTGTGTTACTGTTTCGGTAGTCTCTGGTGGAGTTGGAGCTCCGGCAGTGAGCATGATTTTCGCGGCATCAGCAAAATCAGGTGCTATTTTTGCAGCATCATCGGGGGCATTCAGCGCAGTCATATCCGGAACTGTGACTGGTATGCAAACGGGCGATTTCAACGAAGCGTTAAAAGCAGGTGCTTTGGCAGGCAGCGAGTCATTCAAGTGGGGAGCAATCACCGGAAGTATTTTCGGAGGTGGATCAGAGCTTGTAATGCTAAAAACAGCAGCCAAGGGCGGCCTTACGTTGAACGAAGCAGCAATGATTATTCAGGAAACAAATCTTCCTGCAAACTTTGTCAGACAGATTCATTCTATGGATGAGTATTATGCGTTATTAGAGATTGCAGAAAATGGCGGTTTGGCTATTCAGGATATGGCGGCTATCTGTATGACGACGGGATACCCTCTTGAACTCGTAGAACTTTTCCGAACAACAGAGGAAGGCGTCATTTATTTTGAACAGGCTGGCTTAGTTTCGGAAACGATTAATGGGCAGGCGGCATTGATCCGTACCATTGACTTAACCTATGAAAGTGAACTCGCTGGTCAAACGGTTACGAACCTCGAGCGGATGCGTCAAGGTTATGCTGCCATTGATCCAGTTACAGGAGAAGCATTTCAGCTTCACCATATCGGACAGAGTGTAGATTCTCCGTTGGCAATTCTGACTCAATTTGAACACACTGGCGGTGGAAACAATCCTATTCTGCACGATGTTAATATAGCAAATGGTGCTGGAGTTCACAGTCTGCTTTCTGATGCAGAGTGGACGTTACAAAGAGAAGAATTCTGGATCTCACTTGCAGAATTTCTTGTTCCCTGATTGAAAGGAGACAATTTATGAGTGAAATCATTGATGTGTTTGAAGAAATGAAACGGCTTCTTCATGGAAACGGCGTTTCTGATGAAGAAATCCTCGCTGCTGAAACCGAGCTTGGTCTGTCATTCTCTGATGAGTATAGGGAGTACCTAAAACATTATGGGATTGCCGCATACAGAGGTCATGAATTGACCGGAATTACGAAATCTCCGAGGTTGAATGTTGTTGCAGTTACAAAGGCAGAAAAAGAAAAGAATCCAGATATCCCTGGAAATTATTATGTCATTGAATGCACCAACATTGAAGAGGTTGTCGTTTGGCAGTCATCTGAAGGAAAGATTTATTGTTCTTCTCCCAATCTTCCTGCCGAGGAGTTATGTGAGTCTCTGAGTCAGTACATTTCAAAGTAAGAAAAAAGGCATAGGAATAGCGATCAACAGTAAAAAAAGTTGGTCGCTTTTTTATGCCCGAATACGAGAAATTGGTGACTTCATGGCACGGGGATATAGGTGATTGACGAGCTATGATTTAAAAGCGAGAAGTACTGTGTTATTTCTCAATTTCCGTGAGAAAGCGCAGCGCTTTTTCCATTTCCTAAGTCGGGTGTATCTCAAATGAAATTACCGGTTTGTACGCACAATCGGCGAAGGAAATGCCGGGTGGTTTCCAAAGGAGGGCGGCGCTCTCCTTTTGGCTCCGGGTCATCCAATAGGCGTGAGAAACGGCCTGTTGGCATGGGGTTCCATAGGGGAACAGCGTTCCACTTGGCACACGATTTTGCTTGCAAAGTCTAGTGTGTTATACCTTTTGTGACCACTGGCGCGAAAAGGGGCGACAGGTGCGAAGTCTGTGGGAAACGGATGAGCAGCGGATCCACTTTTCGGTGACAGCAGAACTGAGGATATTTGCAATGTCGCCTGATTGCAAATGTGCTCTGTTCGGGTGTAGTTGTCTCTGAAAATCACGATGCCGGGCAGAGTGATTTTCCGGGACAACGGAGGTCGCAAAAGGGATGTAAAAACTACTCGTCGGAGCCTTCTGTATTGTCCGGAAGGGACTGTTCCAGCATCTGCTTTGCCAGCTGTTTCAGCAGATCCGAAGTGCCGTTATCCATAGGGAGAACTTTCCCAACATAGGTTGCGATTGCGCCGGAAACATCATCAGCATTCAGTTCAGAATCCGGCTTGTCCGGTAACGCGTCTCGAATTCCCTGAACAGCCTCCGCAGTTGCAATTGCACCGGTAGATTGCGGAACATTGATGGTTCCTTTTATATCCCGCAGGATCTGCATGAAGATATTTTTTATCTTTTCAATGTCGGCTTCGTGGACTCCGATTTTCTGTGATTTTAGGAAGCTCTTATCTTCATTGATTTCGGCTTTTCTGGCCGGGTCTTCCTTTGCAAGATCAGTGAGTGATCCGGTTGCCAGGTCGATGATCTCATTTCTGCCCATGATCCCGTTGGCAATTGTATCATCAAAATAGTACCGGATGTATTTGCAGAGAGTTGGGAATAAATCATGTTCCAACAGACGGTTCAGGATATCCTGATCTATCGTTCCGAACATCAGCCTGCGGATGGATTTTTCTGAAAGACTTAGTTCTGAAATATCATAACTTTTCGGGGTAGTGATCTGCGTAAGCCCAAGAAGGTAATCCGTAGAAACATGGAAGAGTTTTGCGGCGGAAATCAATATTCCGATATTCACGCTTTCGGTTTCTCCGCTTTCTATGCGGCTGATCTGCGAGGGTGAGACGTAGAGCTTTTCGGCAAGCTCCTTCTGATTCCAGTCCCGGTCTTTTCTGAGTTCAGAGATTCGGTAACCGGCGGTATCTTCGTTCCTTTCTCGAATATCTTTCATCACACATACCTCCTGATTGCAGTATTGCAATTCTTATTATAGGCTCAAAATTGCAGATTTGCAATTTTTATCGTCTATACTTCCGTAAATTGCGGCTTTCGTGTAAAAACGAGGGTCGCTCTTTTTTGCGGTAAAGTGGTCTCACGATCGATCGAATAAATGAAAACGCAGGAGGAAGACCACTTTGAATATTTTTGAAACTGTAAAATCTGCGATTCCGGTTCGGCAGGCAGCCGAGTATTACGGATTGCAGATTTGCAAAAACAACATGACTTGTTGTCTGTTTCATCCGGATAAGCATCCGAGTATGAAGCTGAACGACGATTATTATTACTGCTTTGGCTGCGGAGCGACCGGCGATGTTATTGATTTGACAGCTCAGCTCTTTGACCTGGGAAAGTTCGAGGCGGCAAAAAAGCTCGCTTCAGATTTCGGCATTGATCCGGATAACCCGCCTGCCGCGGCAGCGCTCGCAAAACCGAAACATAAGATAATCCATGCTTTCCGGGAAGACGAGCAGTATTGCTTTCGGGTGATCTGCGATTATCTGCATCTTCTGGAAAGCTGGCAAAAGCTCTATGCGCCGCACACACCGGACGAGCCCTTGGATGACCGTTTTGTGGAAGCCTGTCAGATGAAGGATTATATCGAGTATCTGGCAGACATTCTCACCGTCGGTGATCTGGAGCTTCGTGTGATAACCACCAAGGAACTTCTCAAAGACGGCAAGATCACAGAACTGGAAAAGCGTCTGGATCGCCTTCTCGATCTTTCGGAAGAAGGTGAAGCTGCATGAGTGAAAACGGAAACATCATCCTTCCGGAGTGGTTCGACGGGAAAAAGATCAATGAAGCATTGTTCTGCGCGGAGTTCATCCGGGATTTTCCAATGATCACGATCAACGACACCTTCTTTACCGTGAACGGTCGTGTTACTGACGAAAACAGGCTGAAAAAGGAAATCTATAATCGGATCAAGCCCTATGTCACCAGCGGAATCGCAAAGCGTGTAACCGGTCTGCTGGATGTCATGCGTATGGAGTGCTGTACTGCCTCCCTGCCGCTGTTTCAGGATCGCATCCATGTGAAGAACGGCACCTATTATCTGGACGGCACGTTTTCTGAGAAGAAGGATTTCTGCCGAAACAGACTGCCGGTCGCCTATAACCCGGATGCGCCTGAACCGGAAACATGGCTTCGGTTTCTCTCAGAGCTTCTTATGCCAGAGGATATTCCTACCTTGCAGGAGTTCATGGGCTACTGCTTCATTCCTTCCACTAAGGGACAGAAGATGCTGCTTCTCACCGGCAAGGGCGGTGAAGGAAAGAGCCGTATCGGGCTTGTGCTCCGCGCTTTGCTCGGCTCTAACATGAACACCGGGAGCATTGCCAAGGTAGAGACCAACTCCTTTGCACCGGCAGATCTGGAACACACGCTCGTCATGGTGGACGATGATATGAAGCTGGAAGCACTGCCCCAGACCAATACCATCAAGGCAATCATTACAGCAGAGCTTCCCATGGATCTGGAGAAGAAGGGACGGCAGAGCTATCAGGGAGACCTGTATGTACGGTTCATGGCACTCAGTAACGGAACGCTGCAATCACTCTATGACCGGAGCGTTGGTTTCTTCCGAAGGCAGATCATTCTGACAGCCAGAGAGAAAGATCCGAACCGGAAGGACGATCCCTATCTTGCAGAAAAGATGTGCAGCGAAGCGGAAGGAATCTTCCTCTGGGCACTGGAAGGACTGCACCGGCTGATCGAAAACGACTACCGGTTCACGGTCAGTAAGGCAGCGCGGGAAAATCTGGAAGCGGCCATTTCCGACGGGAACAACGTCATCGATTTCCTTGGTTCGGAAGGATATATCCGGTTCAAAGCCGATTATGAAGTCAGCTCCCGCGATCTGTACTCCGTTTACAAGCAGTGGTGCGAGGATAATGCGCTCAGTGCTCTTGTACAGAAAAGCTTCTGTTCCTATCTGAAACAGAACGAGAGCAGGTACGGCCTTGAATACACAAACAAGGTGAATATCGGCGGCGGCAGATTTGCCAGAGGCTTTATCGGTATCGAGCTGATCAGCAGACCTTACTAAAAAACGGAACCAACCCGAAAGTACGTGTACTATCCGTACCGAACGTACCGGGAGCCGTACACAGGTACACTTGGTACACGTACTTTTCAGTCAATTCACTTTTTTACGGAGGAATTATGAAAGCACAATACGGAATCTTACGATTCGCAAAATACAAAGGCCCGGAGATCGGGCATATCGAAGCTCATAACGAACGGACGAAGGAGAAATACGCCAGTAATCCGGATGTGGATACGAGCAGAAGCCAGTATAACTTCCATCTGATCACACCGCAGAGAAAGTATCGTGCAGAAGCGGAAAAGCAGATCGCGGAGGCAGGCTGCCGGACACGTTCTGACAGTGTGCGTGTGGTAGAAGCGCTGGTGACGGCCAGCCCGGAGTTCTTCAAGGGAAAGAAACGAGCGGAAATCAAAGAATACTTCATCTATGCTTTGGATTTCATCAAGGAGCATCAGGCAGAAAAAACGATCATTTCCGCAGTCGTTCACATGGACGAGAAAACACCGCATATGCACCTCTGCTTCGTACCATTGACGGAAGACGGACGGTTATCCGCAAAAGATATCGTCGGCAACCGGAAGAAGCTGACTTGGTGGCAGGACGAGTTTTGGAAGCACATGGTCAAGAAGTATCCGGAACTGGAACGCGGAGAAAGTGCAAGCGAGACCGGCAGAGAGCACATCCCGCCAAGGCTCTACAAGGAAGCCGTTCATCTGAACAGTCTCAGGGATAAGATCATGGAGCTTCTTTCCGGCACAAATCCGCTGAATGCCAGATCTCGCGCAGCGGAGATTGAAAAGCTTCTGGACAAGTATATTCACGGTGTTGAGGTGATGAAAACAAAGCTCAGGAAATACGACACCGAATACAAGACACTCACTGCTGAAAATGCAGAACTGGAAGGTAAGCTCCGGACAGCGGAAGATGCTGGAAAAGAGAGGATCGCTAACAGGCTCAAATATGCCGGTATGGAAAAGGAGCTTCAGGAGCTTCATTCGATGCTGTACAACATCCCGCCGGAGATCCTGACTGCATTCAGACAGCGCAGTAAAAGGCAGAAAGCAGTTTCAATTGAGCAACCGTAACAGCACCGTTTATTTGCCTTTCCTTGCTCCAAAACAGGGGTAGCTACTCCATTTTTTGCAGCGATCAGAGCGTGGACGATATATTTATCCACTCGGGGCAAATGAGCGTTACAAGGCGTTTTACAGAGGAGAAACAAGCGATGAACAATGAATTGATGCATAACGAGGACTTCATTCGTTGTTCTACAATGATTGCAGAACTTCTGATGAAGTACAAAGCTATGGAAGATAAAGACGCCGGAGAGGGCGGGATGCAGGAAGAAGCATCCTGCTCTCTTCTTTTTTTCGTGAGCCTATTGAAAAGTCTATTGTCATCGCTTATACTATGAATTGCAGATGTTTATTACTGACAATGAATTTGAACGGAGGGAGTGCTGTCCATGGAAAACGCATACATATATACCCGTGTTTCGACCTTGATACAAGTGGACGGTTTTTCCCTTGATGCGCAGGAAACGGAGATCCGTGCTTTTGCGGAAGCACGAAAGATCAATATTGTCGGAAAATATACGGACGAAGGCAAATCCGGCAAGAATGCCGAACATCGTCCCGCATTTACGCAGATGATGGAGGATATCCGGAGCAAAAAGGATAACATCCGATATGTGCTTGTTTTCAAGCTTTCCCGTTTTGCCAGAAACACCAGCGACACCGCGAAATATCTTCAGGAGCTTGCAAGCTACGGGATCGGCCTTCTGGGAGTTAAGGATGGTATTGACACTTCAACTGTTACCGGCAAGATGATTGCCAATATCATGGGGGCCGTTGCAGAGGTTGAGCTTGAAAACATCCATGAGCAGACACTTGCCGGAAGACAGCAGAAGGCACGAAATGGTCTCTGGAATGGAGCACAGGCTCCTTTCGGATATGCTCTGGAAGACAAGAAGCTGATTATCTGTCCCAATGAAGCAGAGATCGTGAAAGAGATCTACCGGCTCTATACGGAAGAAGGCCAGAGCATCAGTTATATTTCAAAGAAACTCAACGATGAAAACATCCGGCGTGAACAGCGCGGAAATGTAAAAATCTCCGGTTTTACGGACAGAACCATCCGAATCATTCTCAGCAATCCGGTTTATGCAGGTATGATTTCTTATGGCCGTCGCCATACGGTCAAGGTTGAAGGAACAAACAATGAAACAAAGGTTGTGAAGCAGGATGACGAAAGCAAGATCATTCTTGTTGACGGGGTGCATGAACCTATTATCAGCAAAGAGACCTTTGCAAAGGCCGAAGAACGTCTGAAAAAGAATGTCGCCCACCGGAAGACCCGGAGTGACAGCACGACAGTCTATCCGCTGACCGGCCTTATCAAATGCCCTGACTGCGGAAAGAACATCTTCGGTTATACGGCTCCGCCGAGAAAAAAGAAGAACGGAAAAGAAGGCTATTATCCGAGATATATTTCCTACCGCTGCATTTCCGGCAGAGACCGGAACGGGATCACCTGTTCCCTTGCCAACAAGTATTACAGCGGTACGAAGCTGGAAACCGAGGTGCGGGAGGTCATATCCTCCATGGTGACGATTCCGGAGTTTATGGAGAATATTTCACAGAAGATTGATGTCCAGACGGATGTGAAAGCGCTCCGGAAAAAGCAGACGACAATCAGAAATGAGATTACCAAGTATAACGGCAATCTGATCCAGACTGAAAAGCGGCTGACGGAGCTTGATGCTGCGGATAAACATTACGAAAAGAAGGTAGACAGTCTGAACCGCATCCTGGATGATTTGTACGAAAAAATCGAAGATGCCCAGGCGAGACTTGACGAGGTAAATCAAGAAATTGCTATGGTCGAAAAATCTGCTATGACAAAGCAGTCTATCTTTGAAATGCTGGAAGGTTTCAGCAAGTATTATGATGTAATGTCACCGGGGGATAAGAAAGCACTGCTGCAGGCGATGATTTCCTCCATTGAAATCTATGACATTCAAAGAGGAAAGCGCGCAGACGGGCATCTGATTAAGAAGATCCACTTCACCTTCCCTGTTACCTACGACGGCGAAAGTGGTGCCCTATTTGTCAGAACTAATGAACAGCAAGTTGAGACGGTAGTATTGATGTCAAAGCCTTAACCTTTGATATTACTGGATTTTCGCGTTTACATTCAACTTGTCTACTCGAGAGAAAGGGGAAAAATGCGTATGTGGGAACATATCAATGGTATATTTTTGGATAATATTTGAGCCTGAAAATTGAAAGGGTTGAGTTAACAAGTTAGATAATGGCGGTTTTTATAGGGAGTTGAGTAAGCAGGATAGATGTATATTTAATGCAAGTACACCTACTCTTGAAAAGGCTTTAATATAATTAAGTTGCAAAATGTTGAAATTGTTCGTTTCTTCGCATATAATTAAATTTGGATTTTGGATGCAGAACACATGCGAGTAGGGCCAGAAATGAGTCTAATGTAGGCTTAAGCGATATCGAAGGATGTACAGATAGCTAAAAACAAATAAGCATAGAAGACCGTGTGGCTGTTAAAATTACACATTAGCCGGTACATACTTTGCATTAAGAAGACTCTTATATACTTGGGGAAGGACATGTAAAGATGTTTTCAATGAAAGCAATACCTAGAATATGGAAAGATAGTGCCTCAATGGGTTCAACTATTTTTGCTATTATTTCAACCTTTATGGGAGTCGCAGGAATTTCGCTTGATAGCATTATAAGTAGCCAAAAATGGTGGAACCGTTTATTGATTATACTTGCTTTATATACTGTTCTTGTAGTTTTCTTAAGAGTAATATTAGGATTAACTGTGAGTAATGGTATTAAGATAAAAATCCGAGGTATTTCTGTCAGCATTAAGCAAGGTAATATTTTTGATGCAAATGGGTGGAAAGTAATTCCATTCAATGAGTATTTTGACACGATCGTTGATGATGTGATTGTATCAAGTACAACTCTTAATGGTATTTTTATTAATGACTATGTTAGTGATATTAAAAAATTGCAAGATGCAATAATGTCAGCCGATAAGGATTATTCAGATCTTAAAAAATATAAAAAGGGCAATCGGTTTGCATATCCACTTGGTCGTATCATAACCTTTGAAGATTACATGTTATTAGCCTTTTCACATTTTAACGAACAGAACGTAGCACATATTAGCAAACCAGAATATGAACGTTGTCTGCTGGCAATGTGGAAAGAGATACGCCGTACTTACGCAAATAAACCAGTTTTTCTCCCTCTAATAGGCTCAGGAATAACAAGTTTTGATGATGTACCAGAAAAGTCAAATATTGACTTGCTAAAATGTATGCTTTGTACTTTAAGAGCAAGCGGTGAGAATTTTAATCAGCCGATAACTATCCTTTTAACAAAAGAGGTTATGCAAGATTTAAATTTATATGAATTGAAAGGGGTTGTTTAGCTATGGCTTACAGAACTAAGACTTACATTGCTGCAGATTGGACTGGAGACAAAGATGCCGTAGAACAGTTACATAAATGGAATGACAGTGATCATTGGAGTTTATCGTTTACTGATGCTCACGATTTAACACAAGCTAGAGACGAAAGTTTAAATTGCAGTATTAAAGCTTCACTCAGAACTAGGCTCGACGCTTCAAAGACTTTTGTTCTTATTGTTGGTGAAAATACAAAGACTCT